>CABEDY010000310.1_pt1 | contig 22312 bp, 17 predicted proteins | sample 3423171 | NCBI WGS metagenome assembly CABEDY01 (sample SAMEA5534333, study PRJEB31848) | metagenome | biome: tundra; feature: field; material: soil | place: USA | collected 2013-05 | depth 0.15 m | reverse complement strand
ACGCTCGGCAGCGCTCCTTCCATCCCCGCCGCTACCACAACCACACGCGCTTCACCCAAGCGCTCGCTGCTGGCCAATAAGCGATGGATGCCTGCCACGCCCACGTCGTAGATCGAATCCACTTCGTTGCCCATCACTTCGGCCGTCACCTGCGCCTCCTCTGCCACCGGAATATCGCTGGTGCCGGCGCAAACCACAGCCAGCTTACCCTTGCCGCGCATAGTCCGATCCCGCCAGATGCGAACGGCGCCCGAGAGCGGGAAATACTCGGCCTCGGGGTATCGCGCTTTCAAACCGGCCGCGATGGATTCGTCCGCACGAGTGATTAACAAATTCGCCGACTTATCCAAAAGGCGTTCAGCTATGCCGGCCACCTGCTGCGGCGTCTTGCCCTTGCCGAAGATCACTTCGGTCAACCCGTGGCGCAGGGCGCGATGATGATCCAGCTTGGCGTAGCCCAGGTCCTCAAACGGCAGGTGGCGCATGCGCTCCACTGCGGCATCGATATCCACAACGCCGGAGCGGACGGATTCCAGCAGCCCGCGCAATTGGTCTTGATCCATGTCAACCTGAGGTTAGCAGGGAAACGACAACCGTTTCACGTCCGCACCCAACGAGAAACGAGAAACGAGAAACGAGAAACGAGAAACGGGGTTTACCACTGGATCGTCTCGCCCGACTTAAGGCCGTACTTCCGGATCGATCCACCGTTCAACTCCAGAACGAATCGAGCCGTTTCGTGACCGCCAAAATGGGCGCACTTGCTGGCCGCGGTTTTGCACGGCGGTGCGCTCTCTACCAGTTCAACGATTCTGTGGTTTTCGTCCATCCAGATCATGTCGAGCGGGATATAGGTTTGGTACATCCAGTAGCTGTATTGGCCGGAAACCGGATGCACGAAAAGCATCCCGTGGTCGGGAGCGAGCGTGGCGCGGAACATCAAGCCGCGCATCATATCGCGGGTGTCAACCGCAGTCTCGGCTCTGATGATATGGCCGCCCGGCAGAGTTACATCGCGGGTGAGAAGTTCCTCGATGGGCGAAGGTTTTGAACCACAACCGGCGAGCAGAAGCATCAAGCACAAGAGTAACAACGATCGCATGAATTAGAATGGTAGCGAAAATGCCCTTCTGGAAGCGGCTGCGCCTTACCCTGGAGATGATCAAGTTTGAGCACTCCGTCTTTGCGCTGCCATTTGCCCTTACCGGAGCGTTGCTGGCGTTTCGTGAAAACCATTTGCCGCCGCGCGCTCTCGGGGAAAAACTGCTCTGGATCGTGGTTGCAATGGTAGGGGCCCGGTCGGCAGCCATGGCCTTCAATCGCATCCTGGACGCCGAGATCGACGCCCGCAACCCGCGCACGCGCCTGCGCCATATTCCTGCAGGAATCCTGAGCACCGGCTTTGCCTGGGGCTTCGTCACGGTGTCGGCTCTCGTGTTCGTGCTGGCGGCGCGCGCGCTGAACCCGCTGTGCCTCAAACTTGCTCCCGTAGCGCTCGGGCTGGTGTTCTTTTATTCGTACACCAAGCGCTTCACCTCGTTTTCGCATTTGATCCTGGGATTGTCGCTGGGCGTGGCTCCCGCGGCCGCGTGGATTGGCGTCACCGGATCGCTGGACGCTAGGATCCTATGGCTCACCGCCGCCGTAACCTTCTGGACAGCGGGCTTCGATGTCATCTATTCTTGCCAGGATTACGAATTCGACCGTTCCGCAGGTCTGTTCAGCCTCCCTCGTCAATTCGGCATCGCCGGAGCGCTATGGATCGCGCGCCTGTTTCATATAGCGATGATCGGATGCCTGATAGCGCTGGCAGTCAGCTTCCAGCTCGGCTGGCTGAGCCTGGCCGGAATCGGTGCGGTGGTTCTGCTGCTCTTGTATGAGCACAGCCTGGTCAAGGCCAACGACTTGTCTCGGGTAAATGCGGCGTTCTTCACGGTGAATGGATACGTTAGCGTGCTATTCTTTTTGTTTTGGGCCGCTGATATTTACTTCCTCGGCGTCCGAGCATAAGCCAGATGCAGATTCACATCGAAGACCGTCGTTTGCTTCCAATTTTAGAAAAGGTGCAAGCCGGAGCGCGCCTGTCCTTTGAGGACGGCCTGGCGCTCTATCGCACCTCCGACATTCTGGCCGCCGGCTACATGGCAAATCTGGTTCGCGAGCGAATGCACGGCAACGTCACCTGGTTCAACGTGAACAGACACATCAATCCCACCGATGTCTGCGTGGCCAGCTGCAAATTGTGCGCGTTCGGCAAGCGCGCCAAGGATCCGAAAGCCTACACCTGGTCGCTCGAAGAAGTCTGGCATCGCGCCGGCGAAGGTTGGTCGGAAGCCGTCACCGAGTTTCACATCGTGGGCGGATTGCATCCTGAACTCACGCTGGATTGGTATTGCGAGATGCTGCGCGGATTAAAGCAGCGCTTCCCGGAAGTGCACCTCAAGGCCTTCACCATGGTCGAGGTTGCCTATCTCGCGCAACGCGGTAAGCTTTCCATTCGAGAGACGCTGACGCGCCTGATGGACGCCGGTGTCGATTCCCTGCCCGGCGGAGGCGCCGAAATCTTCAACGAACGCGTGCGCCGCATCATCTGCGATCACAAGATCGATGGCGCCCAGTGGCTGGAGGTGGCTCGCACGGCGCACCAGCTTGGATTGAAATCCAACTGCACCATGCTGTACGGCCACATCGAAAACGAAGAAGATCGCGTGGACCACCTCGTGAAGCTGCGCGCTCTCCAGGACGATACCGGCGGCTTTCAGACCTTCATCCCGCTGGCGTTTCATCCCGCCAATACCGCGCTGGAACATGTCGCCACCACCACCGGATTTCTGGATCTGAAAATGATCGCGGTGGCGCGGCTGATGCTGGATAACATCGAGCACATCAAGGCCTACTGGATCATGATGACGCCCCGGATCGCGCAGATCGCCCAACGCTTCGGCGCTGACGATCTGGACGGGACAGTGGTGGAGGAAAAGATCTATCACGACGCCGGCGCCACCACCAGCCAAGGCCTCCGGCGTGGTGAACTGCTGCGCTTGATCCGGGAAGCCGGCCGCGAACCAGTAGAGCGCGACACGCTATACCGGCCGGTGACGCGTACCGAGACGGCATTCACCGTCCTGGTGTAGGACAAGCCTCCGGCTTGTCCAGGCAAGTCGGAGACTTGCCCTACTTCACCCGCGTCACATCCAACTTGGCGGTCATCTTTTCATCCCCCATCTGACCCTTGACATCGCCCTTGATGTGATCGGCGGCCAGAGCCAGATCGAACGTCAGCACATTGCCATCCTCCAGCACCACCTCCAGCGCGATCTTGTCGCCCTCGATTTTGCCGGTCTTGATATCGAACTGGTGCTCTTCGTTCGGACCGGCGGTGCCAGTAATCTTGCCGCCGTCTTGTTTAAGATTCAGGAACGCAGTGTCGGCCTTGGTTTCGCCATCAGGTCCGGTAACGTCGAAACTGCCGGACCATTTGCCGGTGACGTCGGCCAGCAGGCTGACCACCGAAAGCAGGAGACAGCACACAGTTCTTTTCATGCATATCGATACGCGGCGCGGCTGGGCGGCGTTCCATCTTTCGCGAACGCCGCAGCCCCTTCTTTCCCCAAATAACGCTCCACCAGGCGCGTGTCCGTCTTGCCAAGATCCACCACAATCAAGCCATCCAAGGCATTGGAGAACTTCCTGTCTACGTTGAAGGCCACCAATTCCCCGCCCAGTTTCAAATACTGTCGCAGCAGAACCGGCACTCCTTTCCGGTCAGTCTCCACATCGGCCACCAGCGTCGAGAGGTCTTCGATGTCCCATTCCGCGGCGCCCACCAGCTCCCTGATCGACTTGTTGATCAACCAGAAAGGAGGCTGCCGGAAAGGATTGCGAGCCCGCACCAGCGGCGCCAGCTCTGATGATCGCCGAAAAGCATTCAGGTACGTCACCATGAGCCGGCGCGAGGCCATGGTGTATTTGTTGCTGATGCTGACCGGCCCAAAGAGCAATGCCTTTCCACAGCAGCAACAGCGGCGCATAGGATTTCTAGTATTCCGATCGGACGAAGGAACGCCCCAGCTCAAGCGCCGGACCAGTCCGATCGATAAGGGACTCGTCCCAGTGGAACAAGCTGCTGGTATAGAAACCCTTCACTCCCGCGCGCGGCAAGATCTCATCCGAAGGCCCCGAAAACATCACGATCGATAGATTTGCCGGTGCCCTCCCCGATCTCGCGGAAAGTAAGTTCGCGAAGCCGGCCGATTTCACGCAAGGCATTCGGTATCTCAGCCGCTTTGGCCAGCAGAACCGTGAACTCCCCGGAATCCACCAGCGTTCGCTCCGCTTCAAGTTTCGCCACCTCAGATGCGATCAGTTCACTCAACACTGGCTCTGCCACCGGCTCAAAACTCGTTTTCGGCCTTCTTATCGACGGGGCTTGACGGCCTTGCAGCATGTAGGTGCGATGTCTCAGATAGCGCGTCAACGCCACATCGTCCTGATAGGTACCGAGCTTGGCGGGAGCAATCGGATTGCCGATACGAAACTCAATGGTCCGGTTGGTCTTATTCAGGAATTCATGCGCCAGCAGCGCCGTGCGCACCTTGGGATGCAGAAATCCGAGCAGTTGAAACAATGCGCTATTCGCTCCAGGAAAGAAAACGGGAAGGGCCGACGCCCGAGTGAAACGAATGATCCGCGCGATGCTGCGGTTCCACTCCGGATCCGTGACAGCGCCCTCCTTGAGATTGAGATGCGCCACTTCACCGGCGGGAAATACCGCGAGCAATCCGCCGCGTTCGAGCCAGGCGATGGATTCCTTCAAGCCTTACTCGCGCTGCCAGGAAGATTGGATAACAAATGGTTAGCCAGGATCTTCACGTCGGGCCGAACCGATCGAAGCAAGGTGGCTAAAATCGCGCCTTCCATCAACCCGAAGGGATGATTGGCGACGGCCACGACGGGTCCTTGTTTGGGAACCAGCGCGAGATCGCGAGCGGAAATCAGCGGATGCACGTTGAGTGCGGTCAGAGTGCGTTCCAGAACGGGCCCGTCCCCGTCGCCATTTCGCAGGCTGTCAAAAAAGCTTTGGAAGCGATCCAGCACCAGGAGCCGCTCCAACGCGCCTTCGATCGGCGCGGGCAGTTTCGGACCGAATAGCGTGGCAAGAGCATCCTGCATGGGCCCATAACACCACTCGAATGTGAATCCGTAATTACCGCGCTGTTACGTTATGGAAAGCAAACCGAACCGCGATACAGAAAACCGAGCCGCGACCGTAAGGGAGTCGGTGCTGTTCGAGAAATCCACTGGCGTCGAACTGGCTGAAGCACGGCGAGTTTCAGTATAATCGAGCTTTATGAAAACGATCCACGTAAGCATCTTTCTCTGTTCCAGCCTGCTGGCATTAGCGCAGCCCCAACCAGGAGGCAAAGAACCCCCGCGCGGTCCGGGCTCCAAGCCGTCGCTAATGAACCCGGCAGCCCTCAAGGCCAAAGCGCCGGACGACTTCAAGGCGCAGTTCACCACCACCAAGGGTGATTTCGTGGTGGAAGTGCATCGCGACTGGGCGCCCAACGGCGCGGACCGCTTTTACGTTCTGGTGAAGAACGGCTTCTATGATGGCGCAGAGTTCTTCCGCGTAATTCCCAATTTCATGGTGCAGTTCGGAATTTCGGGCAATCCGAAAATTGCGGCAGCCTGGGCCCACGCCAACCTCAGAGACGACCCCGTGAAGCAAGGTAATAAGCGCGGCAGGATCACATACGCAATGGCCGGGCCGAACACGCGCACCTCGCAGGTATTCATCAACTTCAGAGACAACAGCAACCTGGACTCTCAAGGGTTCGCTGCGTTTGGCGAAGTGACCGAGGGTATGGACGTCGTCGACAAGCTTTATGGCGGCTATGGCGACATGCAGGAAATGGGTGGCCACGGTCCATCGCCTAGCAAGATAGAATCCGAAGGCAACGCCTATCTTGACAAGAACTTCTCCCAGTTGGACAAGATCAAAACGGCCAAAATCCTGCCGTAATCGTAGCGCACGCACTCATGCGTGCCGCGTCGGCACTCGTGCCGACGCCCGGCTACTTTTTGTCCAGCCCAACTTCGAAGAACAAAATATCCTGACCGGTCGCAGCCACCTTGATCCCGGTCAGGTAAAACTTCGCCCCCCGCCGGTGCTCGGTCTGGAAATAGAAAAACCCATTGGCTGACTCGTGCGGCGGAATCATTCTGGCCGCAAACGCGCGTCCCTCAATTTCCCAGGCGCTCAACGGATTCTTGTGCTTCATCAACTTCGGCAATGGGCTGCCATTCCCCATGGAAGGCTGCTTCCGCGGACCACCCAGAGTCTGCACCTCCTCCGACGGCGTGGCTTCCACGTGCCGATTGTCGGCGCCGGTATACTCCACTTCCACATGCTCCAACTTCAAGGCTTGGTCCGTGTCATTCTGTATGATGACCAGAACGGGCAGAACGCCATATTTATTCGGGTCTAACTTCCCAAATGCCGTGTGAGCCAGTTCTTCAGAATCATAAGCAGCCGCCGCCAGAGTCACCTTGTCGTTGGTCTGGTGGTTCGGATACGACGAAACCGGGCCGGGCGAAAACTTGGATTCGTCCTTCTTGTCCGCTAACGCCACGGCCGCGGCCATGAACAGGATCAGGCAAATCGAAAGCGCTCTCATTTATTTCCTTTATTGGGCATGCCGGGTTATTGCGTTCCCGCTGCTTGTATTCTATTTCGTTTATCGTTGCGCGCGCGACTGGCGCTATTTGCGGCACTTTCCCGAACGCCTGGGCGGCCAACCCATATCGTCTCCAGCGACGCCTGCCGGAGGCATTTGGTTGCACGCGGTTTCGGTGGGGGAAATCATCTCGAGCGCAGCCGTGCTCCGGGAGTTGCGGGAACGCTGCCCCAGCCTTCCCTTGTACGTTTCCATGACAACGGTGGCCGGCCGCGATGTCTCCAAAGATAAGCTGCATGGCTTGGCCGATCGCGTGTTTTACGCGCCCATCGATTACGCGTTCGCGGTCCGAAGAGTATTGCGTAGAATCCGGCCCAGTGTGGTGGTAATTCTCGAAACCGAGATCTGGCCCGTGCTCTATCGCGAAGCCAAGCGCGCCGGTGCGAGCCTGGTGATTGTCAACGGCCGCATCTCCAATCGCGCGCTGCCGCGATATCTCCGATGGAGTTTGTTCTTTCGGCAGGTCCTGGAATGGCCGGATGCCATCTTCGCCCAAAGCGAGCCGGATCGGGCACGCTACATCCAGCTCGGCGCCGCGCCGGAGAAAGTGAAAGTTCTCGGAAATTTGAAGTACGATGCGGCGCCCGCGCGGAGCAATCCACCTCAGCCGATCGGCGAAATAATGTCAAAATTGCGGCCGGCGACTGTCTGGATAGCCGCCAGCACCATGCCTGGAGTGGACGCCGCGGATGTCGATGAGGACCAGGCCGTGCTCGATGCCTTCCAGCAACTGGCGCCGTCGCACCCGCAGTTGTTGCTCATCCTGGCGCCGCGCAAACCCGAACGTTTTGCAGTGGCCGAGCAGTTATTGCAAGCCGCGGGAATCCGGTTTCAGCTCCGATCGCGAAGTACGCTGGATCCCGCGCTCGCGCTTCCCTGCGTGCTGCTGCTCGATTCCATCGGCGAGCTCGCCGGCCTGTTTCCACTGGCCGACGTGGTGTTCATGGGCGGGTCGCTCGCTCGCCGCGGCGGGCACAATCTGCTGGAACCAGCCGCTTGCGGACGCGCCATCGTTACCGGCCCGCATCTTGAAAACTTCGCCGCTATTGCCGAAGAGTTTCGCGAGCATTACGCCATGCTCGAAATCGCCGGCGCAAGTGAATTGGCCCCGGCCATCGAAAAACTGATTGGTGACCCCAGGCTCCGTGAAGATCTGAGCTCCGGCGCCTCCGAACTGATAGCCAAACACCGCGGAGCAACCAAAAAAGCGGTGACGGAAATCCTGAAGTGGCAGGATCTGGCTGTTCCTCGCACCATTCCGGGCGCTTGCTCTAGGCCCCTGCTCTGGCTGCTCGCGGAAATCTGGACGGCATTCACCGAAGGAAAGCGGCTTAAGGACACCGTCCAAGCGCGCCGTCTGAACACGCCGGTCATCAGCGTCGGCGGCATCGGAATGGGTGGCGCGGGGAAAACTCCGATGGTGGAATACCTGGCCGAGCGGACGCTGGCAGCCGGTCTTGAGCCGGCTATCCTGACGCGCGGCTACAGGCGGAGATCGATCGCGCGGCGCGTCGTGGTGAAGGCGGGCGAGACCGTTCCGGTCAGCTTGACGGGAGACGAGGCCCAGACTTTGATCCGGGCTGGCCACGCCCACCTCGGAATCGGAGCGGACCGCTGGTGGACCGGCTCCTTGCTGGAAGAGATGTACCATCCCGGCGTGTTCCTGCTGGACGATGGCTTCCAACACTGGCGCCTGGCTCGCGATCTGGACATCGTTTTGATCGACGCGTTAAATCCATTCGCGGGCAGCGCCGTCTTCCCGTTAGGCGGCCTGCGGGAGCCATTGAGCGCTCTTCGCCGCGCCGATGCATTCGTGATCACGCGCACCGTTGCGGAACGCGAATATCGCGGCCTACGCAATCAATTGCACGCCCTGAACGCTCGCGCCCCCATATTCCGAGCCATCGTCGAGCCGCTCTACTGGGTCAACGAAAGAACCGGCCAGCCCGGTCATCCTCCCGAAGGGCCGCTGGCGGCTTTCTGCGGATTGGCCAATCCCGCCAGCTTTTGGGAGACTCTCAAAACCCTACGCATCCAGCCGGTTTTCACCTGGACTTTTGGCGATCATCACGGCTACCAATGGATCGAACTGCAGAGGCTGGCGGACCAGGCGCGGGTGCACTCCTCAAGCGTCCTGTTAACCACCGAAAAAGATGCCGCAAACCTGCCCGAGCGCGCGGGTGAAATTCTGATGGATGCCTCAGTAGAACTTTACTGGCTAAAAATCGGCATCCAAATAGATGATGAAGCCGGCCTGATGTCCCTGATAAAGTCAAAGCAGCCCAGCTGATCGCCTCTAGCGCCAGAGAGCGTCTCAACCTACCGAACCGAATAACCGAATAACCGAAGAACTGCGAGGAGGCAACGCCGACGAAGCTACAATCATAGTTTGTCCACTTTCCACGAAACCCAGCTCGTTAATACCATCGGCCATTTTGGCGGAGCGATTATTTTCGGCATTTTTCTATACTTGCTCCTCCGCGACCGCTCCGGCACGCGCTTGCGCGGCAGTTGGCTGTCGTTCGCGGCCGCCGGTCTCGCCTTCCTCTGGAACATCGGCGCCCTCGCCGCCTTGATTGCATCCACTCGAAATGCGAACCTCGCGCAAGTCATCGTGTTCTTCTGTTTCGCGGTATTGAGCCTGTTGCCCGCGGTCTTGCTCCATCTTTCGCTCGCTGGCAGCTTTGCGCCCGTCATCGCATCCGGATATGTTCTCAGCACCATCGCCATCGGCATACATTTTTTGGAACTGCTTCATCCCGGACTCAATTATCAACAGCGTGCCCTGCTCCTCATCACCGTTGGCTTCGCCATCCTGACCGGTATCTCCGTAGCCGCCGTGGCGCTGCAGCAGGGCGACAGCGATCGCCGCGCCAAAGCCTCCCGGATTTTCGGCGCCATGTGCGCGGCCTTAGTGGCCATGTCCTTCGTCCACCTCGGGTCGGTTCAGCCCCTGCACGCATGGTCCAGCGAGCTGCTGCTGCATCATGCCGGAATCCCGCTCGCTTTATTTGTTCTGTTACAGGACTACCGCTTCGTATTGTTGGACGCTTTCGTCCGCTTCCTCGCGAATGTGCTGTTGGCCGGTCTTCTGACGTTCGCCGTCATCCGCATCACCTTCCAATGGGTCTCCATCGACCAACGAGTTTCCGGCAATCCTCTCTACGCCGCGCTTTTGTTGGTTGGTATTTGCCTGCTGCTCATCGCATTCGCTCTCCTGCGTAGCCAAGTCCAGCAATGGCTCACCCGCGTAGTCTTCCGTCGGCCGGATCTGAACAAGGCCCTGCACGAGATGCAATCGCGCTCCGTGTTGTTCACCGATGAATCCGGCTTCCTGGATTGGGCGGCCGGCGAGCTGGCGCAATTCATGCGCACCGAGCGCGTCGAGGTGATCCCGGAAGCCCGCTGCCGCGACATGCTGCGTGGACCGGACCTGCTGTTTCCCGTCCCGGCCTCCGATCTGCCCGCACTGCGGCAATCGCCGGACTTCGCGTGGGTGGAAGCAGTGGTGCCATTAAGACTCGCCCACGGCGACGTCCGCTATTTGCTCTTGGGACGCCGGCGAGGCGGACGGCGCTACCTCAGCGAGGATCTTCAATCGCTCAGCCGCCTCACCACCGTGATCCTGGAACAGGTGGAACGTTTTCGCAATCTCGAAATGCAGCGCCTGGTCTCCCAAGCTGAATTGAGAGCCTTGCAATCGCAGATCAATCCGCATTTTTTGTTCAACGCGCTGAACACGCTGTACGGAATCATTCCCCGCGAAGCTTCCGGAGCCAGAAAAACTGTGCTCAACCTGGCCGAGATCTTTCGCTATTTCCTCCAATCGGAAAGGAGTTTCATTCAGCTCTCCGACGAGCTGGAGATCGTGAAAGCGTATCTCGAAATCGAGCGTCTGCGTCTGGGCCCGCGGCTCGAGGTTCGTATCGATGTCGATGACGCCGCGTTGCCCGTCCTGATTCCGATTCTTTCGATTCAGCCGCTGGTCGAAAACGCCATCAAACACGGTCTCTCCTCGAAGCCCGGTCCAGGACTTCTCGGCCTGCGCGCCACAATTCTCGATGGCGAACTGCGCATCCTCGTCGAAGACAACGGCCTAGGCCTGAATACAGAGAATCCTGGACCTGGCGTCGGATTAACCAACGTGAAGCGGCGCCTGCAACTGTGCTTCGGTCCGGATGCCGATATCCTGATCGACTCAAGTTCCGAAGGAACGAAAGTCCAATTCGCGATCCCCCTAGCAAAACCCGTCCCTGCATGAACCAACGCCTCACTTTTCTGTCACCTAAAGTTTGTGAGCAAGTTGATCTTTGTGAGCAAAACGTGGCGCACGCTCTCAGCGTGCCGCGTCGGCACTCATGCCGACGCTTGGTTTTCGCCACCTGCGCCGCACTTAAACCATGAAGACCCTCATCGTCGATGACGAACCCATCGCACGCCGTGTCCTCCGTGAAGAACTGGAACAATTCCCCCAGGTCCAAATAGTCGGCGAAGCCGAAAACGGCCGCCAGGCCTTACAACAAATCGCCACTCTCCAGCCCGACCTGGTCTTCCTCGACCTCCAGATGCCGGTCATGGGCGGCTTCGAAGTGGTCCGAAATCTCAAAGGCGGCCGCTTGCCGGTCATTGTCATCGTCACTGCATTCGATCAGCACGCCATGGAGGCCTTCGAAGCCGGCGCCGTGGATTATCTTCTCAAACCCGTGAACGAAAACCGATTGCGCAAGGCCGTGGAACGTGCCTCGGCACTTCAGGGCAAGCCGCTGCAGGTGGCCGAGCACGTGGCGAATATCGCCTCCACCGAACAACCTGGCCGCAAAATCGTGGGCCGCGCCGGCGAAGAATATTTCCTTCTGGATGCCGACGAAGTCCTCGCCTTCCAGGCCGAGGGCGAGTTGGTCTGGATCATTACCGCTAAACGTCGGTTGCTTGCTTCGCATTCACTCCGCGCCCTGGAAACTCACCTGCGCCACTCTCCATTTCACCGCGTGCACCGCAACGCCATTGTAAATGTCAACCATGTGCGAAAGATGAGCGCGTTGAGCAGCCAGCGTTGGTTACTCACACTGAGTAACCAGCAGCAACTTACGGTTAGTAAACGTCAAGCCGCCAGCGTCCGGAAGTTGCTGCACTGGTAGTCCGCCCGCAGCCAGTTTCAGCCCGCTCATTCCAGAATCAAGCCCGGTAGCAAGTTTTTGCGCCAGCGATCGTGCCGCCGGGGCGCATGATCGTACTAATGAGGCAACTCGCGTCCGTTCTCTTTGGGCTCGCTCTAACCCTGCCCGGATTCGCACAATCCATCAACAGCGGCACCGTCAGCGGAACGGTTTCGGACCCATCCGGCGCTATAATCGCCGGCGCCTCCGTTCGCCTCAGCAACGCCGTGACCGGATTTAACCAGTCCGCCACTACCGATTCGAACGGCGCCTATCGCTTCAACAGCGTCCCGCTGAACAACTATCGGATCACCGTAGCCGCGTCCGGTTTTACCCCGATCACCCAGGACGTGGACGTGCACAGCTCCCTGCCGACCACAGTGAATATCGCGCTCAAAGTGGCAACCGAAACCACAACCGTAGTCGTACAAGCGGAAGGCGCGCAGGTGGAGACCGATCCCTCCACTCACCAGGACGTCGACCGGAACACATTTTTGAAGCTCCCTAGTTTCGACCCGGGCGGCGCTCTGAATCAAGCCATCACTTACAGCACCGGCGCTGTTGCGGCCGACGCCAACGGATTCTTCCATCCCGTCGGCGACCACGCCCAGGTGGGCTACATAGTCGACGGCTTCCCCATCACGGACCAGCAAAGCAAAACCTTCTCGACGCAGATCCCGCTCAATGCCCTGCAAAGCATGGAGCTGATCACCGGTTCGCAGGATGCTCAATATGGCGATAAAACCAGCCTGGTGGTGAATGCCACCACGCGATCCGGCCTCGGCGCCACCAAACCTTTTGGAAGCATCGAAACCGGCTGGGGTTCTTTCGGAACCTGGTCGGAAAGCGCGTCAGTTGGTTTCGGCACACCGACGTACGGAAACTTTATCGCCGTGAACGCGGTTCGTTCCGGCCATTTCCTGGACACGCCCGAGCTTCTTCCCATCCACGATATCGGAAACAACGGCAGCATCTTTGACCGGTTTGACTGGCAGCCGGGTCCCCAGGACGCCCTCCATCTGGACCTTTTCACCGCGCGAAATTGGTTTCAGGTTCCCAACGATTACGATCAACTAGCGCAGGATCAAAAACAGCGCGTCCTGAGCTGGAGCGTCGCCCCCGGTTATCAACACACCTTCAACGCTCACACGCTGCTCACGGTGAATCCCTATGTCCGGCGCGACCAATTGGATTACTACGCCAGCCGCGATCCTTTCGACGACACGCCTGTTACCGCGTCGCAGAATCGTTTCCTGACTAACTACGGCATCAAGGCCGACATCGCCTGGACGCACGGACACCATGACATCAAAACCGGCTTCCAGATTCAGCAGACTCGATTGGACGAGAAGTTTCAATTTGGCATCACCGATCCCGCCTACAATCCGGTTTGTCTTGCAGCGAATGGGGCCGCGCTGCTATTACCCGGCGTCACCAATCCCGATGCCTGCTCCGGCATTAACCCAACTTACATGGGCAATCCCAACCTGCAGCCGGGCATCGTGCCGTACGATCTCACCCGCGGCGGCTCCCTCTTCTACTTCCAGGGAAGTCACAACATCAACGAATACGCGGTTTACATTACCGACACCATCAAGCTGGGAAAATTCACCATTAGCCTCGGCCTTCGCGACGACCAGTACAACGGCCTTTCTTCGGCCAACAGCGTTCAACCTCGAGTGGGCCTTTCGTACTTGATTGCAAGCACCAATACGGTCTTGCGCGCGGCCTATTCCCGGTCGTTTGAAACACCCTACAACGAGAACCTGATCCTGTCGAGCGGAACCGGCGGCGGTGGACTGGCGCAGAACGTCTTTGGGTCGGTCTCCGAATCCCTCAAGCCCGGCATTCGGAACCAGTACAATACCGGACTCCAGCAAGGAATCGGGAAGTGGCTCATTATCGATGCCGATTACTTCTGGAAGTACACCACCAACGCGTACGACTTCAGCGTCTTCTTCAACACGCCGATCACTTTTCCCATCGCCTGGCACAATTCCAAACTGGATGGCGTAACCGGCCGGCTCAGCACCATCGACCTGCATGGATTTCAAGCCTATTTGACTCTCGGCCACACGCGCGCCCGCTTCTTTCCCCCCGAAGTCGGCGGCTTGATCCCGCTCGGTGGCTTGCCCACCAATGTCTTCCGAATCGATCACGATCAGGCCTACCAACAAACCGTGGTGACGCGCTATCAGCGTCCTCACAATCGCGAGTGGATCGATTTTACCTGGCGCTACGACAGCGGCCTGGTGGTGAGCGGCGTGCCGGATGTGGCCTCCGCCCTGATGTTGACCCCCGCTGAACAGGTTACGATTGGCTTCTCCTGCAACGGCGTATTCGCCACTTATAGCAACCCCATCACCAGTTGCAGCGGCATTGGCAAATCCACACTGCTCACTCTTCCGCAAACCGGCACGGAGAATGACGATCACAATCCCGATCGCGTCAAACCCCGCAATTTATTCAACGCCGGCATCGGTACCGACAATCTGTTCCACAAAGAATCCGGCCCTCGCTGGACGCTCCGGTTCACCGTGGAAAACCTAACCAACAAAGTGGCCCTCTACAATTTCCTCTCCACCTTCAGCGGCACCCACTTCGTCGCCCCCCGCACCTACCAAGCCAGCCTAGGCTACGCGTTTTAGCAAGAAATCTTTGCGGCCTGCGACGATTTGTGGGGCGGACCCCCTGGTCCGCGGCCGACGCCCACGTCGGCCCGGTTTTGGTTGCGGCCATGCTGCTCTGTGGGGCAGCCAATCCTGGCTGCCGCCGGCTTTCAGCCGGCCGTTGCAGGCCACAAGCCGCCTGAAAAGCGGCTGCGGGCAGGATTGCCCACCCCACAATCTCCAGTCATAACTTAAGCTTACCGTGTGTGGTTAATTATAGTTTACATTCAACATAAAACCAGGGTAAACTAGACCGTGGCCCGGAAGTGTTCCGCTATCGTCGCTACGCTCGCCTTGCTAACGACAACCTTCGCCCTCGGCCAGGGCGAAACCACCAGCGCCATCGCCGGACAAGTGACCGATGCCACCGGTGCCGGAATCGCCGGCGCAGCAGTCACCCTCACGAGCGCCGACGATGGATCCCGCCGCTCGCTGCTGACCGATCAGACCGGCCGCTTCCACTTCCCGCAACTAAAACCCGGCTCCTACACCATCCGAGTCCACGCTGAAAATTTCGAAGCTCAAACTCGATCGCAGGTCCCCGCCGGATTAGGCCAAACACAAACAGTCAATTTTGTCTTGAACATAAAAGCAGCCAAAGAGAACATCGTAGTCACCACCGACGCTCCACTCATCAACACCGAGAATCCCAACACAGCCACCACCCTCAACGCCAAGGCTCTTGAGAACCTGCCCAACCCGGGTTCCGATCTCACCTACCCGGCGCAATTCGCCCCAGGCGCATTGATCAACACAGCCGGAAGTTCGAACGATTTCGTGGGAGGCCAAAACGGTTACGGGAATGTCCAGTTTAATGGGTTGCCGGCATTGTCCAACGCATACATCGTGGACGGCCTCGAAACCAACGATCCACTCACGAATCTGAACAGCGGCCTCTCCACCAACTTGGTACTTGGACTCAACTCCATCGCCGAAGTGACGGTGAACACCACCTCTTACGCTGTCGATCAAGGCCGTTACGGCGCGGCTCAGATCAACTACATCACCAAAAGCGGCGGCAACAGTTTCCACGGCAATCTGTACGAGCTTTGGAACGGCGCGCATTTGAACGCCGCCAACTACTTCACCAACTCGACGCCCGGCAATCAAAAGCCGCGCTCGAACGTGAATCATTTCGGAGGCAGCATGGGCGGTCCAATCGTTCATGACAAACTGTTCTTCTTCTTCGACGGCGAATGGCTGCGTATCGCGCTGCCCATCGTGACGCCCGTCACCGTCCCCTCGCCGCAATTCCAAAACTACGTGCTCTCCCAATTGCAGCAAGGCGGCTTGGATCCCGTAACCGGCGCCCGTTACCCGGCCGCTCCTCAGTTGGTCCCGTTTTACCAGCGCATGTTTTCGCTCTACCGGAACACCGCCGGTACGCCATTGCCCGTGCTCGGCTGTCCGCTAGGCGTCAATGGCAACGGCTGCGCCAATCGCCAGGACGTATCGCAATCCAGCGCCGATCATGAGCAAGTATTTACGGCTCGCGTGGATCACAACCTCAGCGCGAACAACTCTGTGTGGTACCGATTCCAGGCGGATACGGGCGTCCAGGCAGCCTACACGGATCCCATCAACCCATTGTTCAACGCCACGTCGCCGCAGCCGCTTTACTCGTTCGCATCCGGCTACACGCATCTGTTCAGCCCGTCGCTCGTGAATTACTTCAACCCAGCCTTCTCCTGGTATGCAAGTCTCTTCGGGCCCACGGATCCTGCTAAAACCTTGGCCGCGTTTCCAATTGTGCTGGCGGGCGTCGGACCGGACGCTCCCTTCACAACCGTCGGGGGCCTCGACAACAACTGGATCCAGGGCCGCCGCGCCGCTCGCTTCCAGGTCAGCGACACGCTGAGTTGGGTGAAAGGCCGGCACGAATTCAAATTCGGCTTAAGCGGACGCGTCTTGCGCCTGAACGATTTCGATTTCAGCACCAACGTCACGCCGCTCGTCACCTACACAACGCTGGCGCAGTTCACTTATGGCGCAGCGTCCACCGCCACAGCCTCATACCCGGTCGCCGCGTCACAACCGTTCAACTACCTGAACCTCGACCTGTTCGCGCTGGACACCATGCGGCTCAGCTCCACTCTGACGTGGACCATCGGCCTGCGCGCCGCCCACAATTCCAATCCGCAAAGCCCGCACCACCTTATCGCGCGGCTGGACGGCTCCTTTGAAAGCGCTCCCCACGACGCCAACCAACCGCTGGACGCGATAATCCACACCGGGCTCGATCAACTTTTCCCTGCCACTCCCGAAATCCAATGGCAGCCCCGCACCGCGCTCGCCTGGCAATTCAAACCCAAGAGCGTGATCCGCGCAGGCTTCGGAGTATTCAGCGACATCCTGCCCGGCAGCGTAGCGGACCTGGTGGCGTCGAATCCACCGAACGTGAATACGTTTCAAGGTGGGTTGCAAGGACAAGCTGGAGGTCTCGCCATCGCGCCCGGCGTTCCCAACAGCGCCATTGATGCAACCGCAGCAGCAAACCAGGCGTTCCTGGCAGGTTTCGCGAACGGCCAGCTTTCCTGCGCGTCAACGCAAGCGAATCCATCGACCTGTCTTCCTCGCGTCGGGCTGACCGCGGTACCCGACGGCACTCTTCGCGTGCCCTATTTCCTGCAATGGAGCTTGGCGCTAGAGCAGCAACTCGGAAACAGCGGCAGCCTGCGCGTGCAGTACGTCGGAACGCGCGCGGTGGACTTGCCCTATCAAGTGCAAGTCAACGGGTATCAGACTGTGTGCAATGGATGCTTCGCCCCATTCCCCTATGGCCAGCCCCAAGACCCGCGCTTCGGAGCAGTGACGCAGCTTGAAACAGGAGCGAACAGCCACTACAACGGCCTTCAGTTGACGGGCACGAAACGCGTGGGACACGGCCTGCAACTGAATGCGAATTACACCTTCAGCCATTGCCTGGACACAGTCTCGAATGGCGGCTTTCTTTCATTCTCTTCGAATGGCATTCTTTCACCCTTGCCCGGCGACCTGGGCCGCCAGTATGGAGATTGCGATTACGACATTCGCCACAATCTCAACGCGTCGTACGTCTACGAACTGCCATTCCACGCGAACACGCGCTGGCTGAACCACGCAGTGGGCGGATGGCAAGTTTCCGGAACCGCATTCTGGCACACCGGCGTCCCGTTTACCGCGCTCAGCGCACCCTACACGGCGAACGGCAACGGAATTCTGCAAGGAGGCGGTCCGCAATTTGCGAGTGTGATGACGGGCGTCCCTCTTTACACCACGCAACCGGTCGCGGGAGTTACTCAACCCGGCACGGTCCAGTGGTTAAATCCGAATGCCTTTGTGTCCACGGTCGACCCCAGCACCGGCGCCTGCGCAGGTGGCGACACGCCCGCTCACTGTCAGTTCGGCGACCTGGGACGCAACACTCTGCGCGGCCCATGGTTCACCTGGAGCGATCTTTACCTGACCAAAAAGATCGCGCTGACCGAGCACATGTCCCTCCGCATCGAAGGCCAGTTCTTCAACGTGTTCAATCACCCGAATTTCGCATTGCCTTCTGTGGTGGCAGGAATCCCCGGCCGTCCCGGCACGCAAACCGGTTTCGGATCCATCAGCCACACCACATCGCCACCTACGGGACTGCTAGGCGTGGGCCTGGGAGGCGACAATTCCCCGCGCATGATCGCCCTGCGCATGCGCCTGGAATTCTAACTTCGCTGGATCCGAACCGCGACCGTGAGGGAGTCGGTGCCTGCGCCGACGTGAGCCCGCGTTGAGGGTTCCACCTGCGTTATTGTGTAACCAAACGAATCATCCATGGATGCGTCCATTCGACAATGCTGATCACAACGCTAAGAACTATCGCCGCCCTGGCAGCTCTCGCCTTCCCGGCTGCCGCCACCCCCAATTTCTCCGGACACTGGAAGCTCAACGCCGAGAAAAGCAAACTCGATGAGCCTTATCAGGAGGAGCGAACCATCGATCACAAAGATCCCGAGCTTACCGTTAGTTCGAAGGCGTCCGTCGACGGCGAGGAGGAGGAAAGCACAGTCAAGTACCGAACTGACGGTAAACGGACCCGGAATATGATCGATGGCGATCCGCTCTTTACTACCGCCCATTGGGAAGGCGATGTTTTGGTATTTGATTCCGAGATCATCAGCGACACGGACACCACCGAACTCCACGATCGTTGGACGCTTTCTTCAGACGGGAAGCATCTCACAGTGTCGCGAAAGCAGAAGGTTGGCTACGACGAGCGAGAGTTCGTCTTTGTCTTCGATTTAGTCTGATCGCCAGGACGCGCTTAGCCTTTGGGAAAGTCTTGCCGAGATCGGTGGCCATGGCCTGCTGACGATTCGAGAGATCCTTGGGTACATCCATTTGTCACAAACCTAGCCTAAAATAATATTGTGCCGCTCAAGGAAATCGCACCCGACGTCTTCTGCCTTAAGGTCAGCATAGCGAATGTGTATTTCATCGGCCCGCCTGAAGGACCGTGGACTCTGGTGGACGCGTCAACGCCGGGACACGCCCAACAGATTCGGGAGGCGGCAGAATCGCTGTATGGCGCAGCCGCGCGGCCCGAGGCCATTCTTCTTACGCATGGCCACATGGATCACGCCGGCAGCGCATTGGATCTGGCGAATTTCTGGGACGTATCGGTATTCGCACATCCGCTCGAACTTCCGTACCTCACCGGCCGATCAAAATATCCGCCGCTCGATCCGACTGTGGGCGGCTTTCTCGCGCTAATGGGCCGCTTTGTTCCCGTCCCGTCGCAGGATCTCGGCGCGCGCGTCCGAGCGCTCGAACCCGGCCGCGAGGCTCCTGGATTAGCGGGCTGGGAGTGGCATCACACGCCCGGCCACGCTCCCGGCCATGTTGCGTTTTTCCGCCGCCAGGATGGAACCTTGCTGGCCGGTGACGCGCTGACCACCATGAACCTGAATTCTTTCTTCGCCTCGGTTTTCGAGGTGCAACGAGTATGCGGTCCACCGGCGCCCTCCACTCCGGATTGGCGACGCGCTCGCGAATCGGTGGAGTTCCTCGCCGAGCTTCGCCCTCTCACGATCGCGTGTGGCCACGGCATCCCCATGAGCGGCGGTGATGCGGTGATGCAACTTGCCGAGCTCGCCACCAATTTTCCGATCCCCGCCCACGGCCGCTATGTGCAGGAGCCGGCGCGCTTGGACGAATCTGGAGTTGTGTCGCTGCCCGCTCCGCCACTCGATGCGCTACCGGGCGTTGCGGTTGTTGTGGGCGTCGCGGCCGCGGCCGGAACCATGTTTGCAGTGGCTGCCCGCCGGCGCAGGCGCGCTGCTAAGGCTGATACTCCAGCACCAGCGTCGTAATATCGTCAGCCAACTCCGCGCCCTCGCTGAAATCCTCCACCGCCTCCACCAGCTTGGCGTGAAAATCCAGACAGCCCAGCGCCGCGTTAGCGCACAACGTATCTCGGAATTTCTTGCGATCGAAAAATTCCCCGTCCTCGCTTTCTGCTTCCGACAATCCGTCGCTGTACAGCACAATCTTGTCGCCTTTCTGGAGTTGCATGCTCTTGACCTCGTAGGAGGCGACCTCCAGCATCCCGAGCGGCAGGCCAGTGCTTTCGAGCGAAATCAACTCGGAACCCGCGCGCACCAGGATTGGCTTCGGATGACCGGCGTTCGACCAGCGCAGCAGGCCCGAACGATCGACTGTGCAATAGAAAACCGTTGCATATTTTTCACCCTTCGCGCGCTCGGTGAGGAACCGATTAATGCTCGACATCACGTCTTCAATCTGCGCCGGCCCCTCGGAAGCCAGCAGGAACGCCCCTTGCAGCAAAGCCGCTAGCAGGGCCGCGCTCACGCCTTTGCCGGACACGTCGGCGATCACACAAGCAAAGGCGTCCGGACCGGCCGGATGCACGTCGTAATAGTCACCACCCACCTGCCGGGACGTGATACTGGACCCGGCGGCCCGAAACCAGCCATCGGAAGGTAGATCGTTGGGAAGCAATCCCTGTTGAATGGTGCGCGCCAGGTCCAGCTCTTCTTCCAGATGCCGCTTGCCGCGTTCTTCCTCAAGGAGCCTCGCATTTTCGAGAATCGTGGATGCTTCGAGCGCCAGTGTTTGCAGAATTTCGCGATTGCCGACCGAAAGATCGGCGGCGGACCCGCGCGAGTCCATGTAGAGCACTCCGACTGTGTCGTTCAGCGAAGTTGCGATGGTATCCTGCATCGAGCCGGTCCGGACGTGAATCAGCGGCACGCAAACTACCGAGCGCAATTCGAGATCAGCTACCGACATTTCCGGACGGATGCCGCCCTCGCCCAGCGGATCGAACGTCATGGAGAGCATGTCGCGGCGCGTTCGAAGAGCCCTGTGGATCAGTGTCCGCGGCACGCCCAGATCCTCAGGCCCCAGTGCCGCGCCACGCCGGTCGCGAGCCACGCTCACATCCAGTTCTTCCTGATTCTTGAGCAACAGAAAGCCCCGCTCGGCGCCGGTCACCGAAAGCGCGGCATCCACTACCGCCGCCAGCACGTCATTGGTTGAGAGTGAGCTTTGGAGCGCACGCGCGACCTCCACCAAGGACCGGAGCTTCGAAAGATTGGTGGCGCCCGCGGCGGCCTGCGTCGACATTTGCTCCATGAAACGCCGAATCTCGTCGTCTTCGAGCGTGAAGACCAACCGGTACGAATCCTGGAAGCCGAAATCGATTCGGTCCGCGTCGACAAGCTTGTGCCGCTTCACCTTTTGTCCATTGACGAATACGCCATGGCGGCTGTCCAAATCCTCGACAAAGTAATCGCCGTTCTCGCTGACAATGCGTGCGTGGGCACGCGAGGTACGATTATCGCGGAGGACCAGGTTGTTGTCACCCTGCCGTCCGATGGTGAAAGGCAGAGGCTCCAGCGGAATGCGGCTGCGGTTTCCCGAAGGATTAATCACCGCCAATGCAGGCAGTCGTCCGGTTGCACGGGGCTGCTCGCTCGGCGAGTTCATGGATGGCTCCGTCGGGATTCGGCGCTTACGGCTTCCATTTCCTTGGCTCGCAGCACCTGGCAATGGGAGCAGTACCCCCCCACTTCGGTCCGGGCCAGAACGATCTTGAAACCGAAGTGACTCTCAATCTGCTCCCGCATTTGTTGCAGCAAGTCGCCGAAAAATTCCTCAATCTTGCCGCAGCGCAGGCAAATGACGTGAGCGTGCTCCTGTTTCAGGCGCGTCTCGTAGTAGTGCTGGTCGCCGTCGTGATGCATCAGGTCCAGCTCGTCCACCAGTCCTCCGGCCTTGAGCAGTTTCAGAGTGCGGTAGACGGTTACCCGGTTAATTTTGGGATCCCTTTGGCGCGCGAGTTGGAAGAGACGTTCAGCGTCCAGATGCTGGCCGGACTGGTCGATCAGATCCAGCAGAACCTTCCTCTGCCGTGTCAGCCGAACTCCCTGCTGTTTGAGCGAATCCTTGATACCCGAGACCGCCATGGAGACTACCACTGAGGGTAGCAAATCAGTCTGCCCTCTACCCGGCAACCGACTCCCTTGGAGTGTTGGATGATATACCTTTGTGTAGTGCGACATTGGTACGTTCTTAGCCTGGTTTGCCTTCTGCTGGCAGGGTGCAATCGCGACCCCAAAGTGCTTCGCGAGAAGTGCGTAGCCAGCGGCAATCAGTACTTCCAAAAAGGGAAATACAGACAGGCTTCGATTTTGTATCGCCGCGCGTTACAGTTAGATCCCAAGTACGCCGAGGCTCACTACCGGTTGGGGATCACCGAAAT
>CABEDY010000308.1_pt1 | contig 22619 bp, 15 predicted proteins | sample 3423171 | NCBI WGS metagenome assembly CABEDY01 (sample SAMEA5534333, study PRJEB31848) | metagenome | biome: tundra; feature: field; material: soil | place: USA | collected 2013-05 | depth 0.15 m | reverse complement strand
CCGCGCCAATTTGGTGGGCTTGCGTCTTCCAAGTGGTGAGTGATGGTTTGCGCTTTCAAATCCAGCGTGTAGGTGCCGTAATACGCGAGGTAATTGTCGAAGGCAGCCGCCTTCTCTTCGCCGGTACCGAATGCGGGCCCGTTCACGAAGGGCTTGCGAGCGCCCTTCACATCAATTTGAACAGCCATCCAGCCGGACCGATCGTAGGTGATAATGCCCGTCGGGTGATCATAAGCAAAGTGAAAAGTGGCGTCTGTGCCCTCCACCGAAACCAATCGCCAGGCGCCTATCAACTTCTTCTTACTGACATTGTCGGGTCGCGATTCAGCGGAGAACAAGAAAACGCAAGAGAGGATCAACAAGAGGACGCGGCCATTGCCCATGGACGTCTAGTATATCTCGGCCGAAATTCTCTTCTTGCTTGGAGTCGCCGAACATTCAGGGAGGCCGGCCCCAGTTCGTCTCCGAAGGACCCTTGTGCCGGCGGTGCAGGCGGCATTGCGGGGACATGCCTTCGAGAGTAGCGCCTGGGTGGGCGAAGCGATAGAAAATCTCCGCGTTGACCGAAGAGCATTGCGGAGGCCCGCTGCCCAACCAGAAATTACGAGTGACAAAACTCACCCACCGATATTCCCATCCCCGTCTTCGTATTACGAGTCGGCCTCCCGCACCGCGTCCATCCGAACGCTCTATTCTGATCTCGAGAAGATTGTCATGCGACGCCAGACCACCACCTCGAACTCCCGCCCCTCATTGCACCCAGCCGCGATACCGGCATCTCTCCTGACGCATCGTGAATTTTCGACCGCCCGGAGGCCCCAACATCACTCGCAAGCCCCTAAGAAAATAGCAGCTTAGAAAAGTCACTCCGCCAAACACAAGAATCGTCGGATGCGTCAGGAACGCCGCGAAAAAGAATCCTTGGGTTCGATTTTTAGAAAATAGGGGAATGAGTCCCGTCCCGGATTTGCAGTTACGTCGACGGGCAGTTATTACTGACCTCCATCATGTCAAAATAGAAATCGAGTATGCAGTCACCACATTTTTGGTCGACCGTCCTCCTCGTTCTCGCCGCTCTCCCCGGCGCGGCGCAACAAACCGGTTCGGTTCCAACCGCTGCTCTCTTCGGCCGCGTCGTCAATGCTCTCACGCACGAGCCGGTTCGCCGAGCTTCTGTCAAAATATACACCAGTAAAGATCAGTGGGACGAAATCACTGATGGCGACGGCCGCTTTAAGTTCCCTCCGCTCAAGCGCGCGGAATACGGATTCATGGCCCATCGCGACGGATTCACCGATCGAACCTACAAGGTGGAGCTTTCCGATTTCGATGATCCGAAGGAGCTTCCGATTGAGCTGTTCCCACAGGGTGTAATCACAGGCAAAGTAGTGGATGGTTCCGGACAGCCGTTACAGAGAGCCGAGGTTCAGGCGCTGCGCGCGGACCAAGCGGGCGGCTCTGAGTGGACCAACGATTTAGGCGAATACCGGCTCTCCGGATTGGACCCCGGCTCCTATCGAATTCGCGTCACGTATCGCGAAGGACGCGAGTCCGAATTCGACCCCACCCCCATTACCACGGCAAGCGCCACGAAACCCACCGAACTGGCGGTTAAGCCGGGTGCACTGATTTCCGGAATCGATTTCGTATTGAATCCTGTTCGGCCGGTCTCAGTGCGAGGGACCATCCACACTGAGACCGGACAGCCCGTAGATCGAGCTTCCTTTTCATTGGCCGGACCAAATGGCGAGAGCAGCGGGCCTGGAAATATCGACGCAGGCAAATTCGAGATACCGGACGTCAGTCCCGGCAGCTACACCATTTTTGCGAAGACGTTTGATAAGACGGCACCACTCTTCGGAACAGCAACAGTTGAAGTGCATGGAGAGGACGTCAGCGGCGTGGACCTGACAATGCACCCCATCCCTAAGGTAGAGGGCCGAATCCAAGTGGAAAGCGGAAACATCGAGAACCTTGACTCAATCCATATCCTCTTCCGGCCCGCGGATCATATTCTTTGGTCGACGGGGCTCGCCCAGCCAGACCGTGCGGGAGCCTTCATGGTCGGATTAAACCCTGGCGAATACACTCTAACAGTACAACCTCTGCCTGAGGGATTTGTTGTCGAGAGAGTCACGCTGGACGAAGCTCCTGTAACGAATTGGAAAATCAAGGTGGATTCGTCAGCGGAGCCAAAGAAGCTTGTAATCGTCTTAGCTCCAAAGAAGCAACCATGAGAATCCGAGCGCTTGTTCTTGCTTTGATCGTCGCTGAGGGAATCACGGCGCAGACCGGAGACGGGTACCCCTTCCAAGTCCACGTCGTCAATAGCATCACCAGCGCTCCAATTGCGGGCGCAAATGTTGTCGTTGAAGCTGCCAACAACGAAACAATCTGGGGCCGTACGGACGTAGGTGGGCTGTTCGCCGGACACTCGAAGTCTTCCGGCAAGCAAATGCTCGTGGTAACTCGAAAAGGATACCGCATGATGGGAACCGGACTGATGGGAACGCTGCTGAATATTGATCCGTCCGGCGAAAACAATACGACGGTCCAGATGCTCCCGCTCGGCGTGATCGTCGGGCGCGTCCTGGATCAATACGGCGACCCGGTGCGCCACGCGGGAGTCCACGCGCTTCAAAAAGGGGAGGTACCGGGCCAAGGCGAGTATTATCAAGGCTTCACCGCTGGATCCACCGACGATCGCGGGGAATACCGGATAGCGGATGTCGCGCCCGGGAAATACTATGTCGCCGCTGAATATGGCCGCTACACCGAGGTTGGAGTGAGGCGAACACCTGTACAATGGCCGGAAATCGGCGGCCTTGTGTTATTTCCCGATGTCACGGATATCGGGAGCGCACAACAGGTGGAGGTGAGCGCCGGCACTGCCACTCGAATGAACGATCTGCATTTGAAGATGCAGCGCGCCATCAATATCGGGGGGCATGTGAAGCCTGCGGGCTCAGGGACTTCCTTGAACGTTCGCCGCGCTGGTGTTGGGCTGGGCCTAAATATGTTCGCGATTCAGGGTGGAAGATCGGAAGCTGACGGTAGCTTCACCTTCCACGTTCTACCTGGCACATATATTCTGACTGCCTCTGATCAAAAGACCGGCAAAGTATCCAAAGAGATCACGGTAGAAGCGCTGGACAAGGATGTGGCCAACGTCGAAGTGACTCTCGATTCGAGCTACGAAATCAGCGGACGCATTATCATCGACGGGCCGGAGGTTTTGGATTTCACGAAGATTATCCTTAACTTTCTTGGCGTCCCGGTGAAGATCGGAAGCGACGGTAGCTTTCACACAAACGCGTTCGGAGGTAAAGCTCAATATTTCCTGCAAAACCTCCCAGAGGATTGGTATGTAAAGGACGTTACCTTAGGTGGGCAACATCTCTTGGGCAGGCAGTTCGATTTGAAACCAGGAACCACCGAAGTGTCATTTACCCTCAGCCCTCGCGGCGCGCGCGTGGAGGCGACCCTCCCCCAGGGCGACAGCATGCTTGACGCCGCCTTAGTACTTTTCTTACCCGAAAATCGCCCCGAACCCGATCCTGAATCGATGGTCCATGTGGAGCCAGATCAGTCGGGCAAACTGGTTGCACGGGGCGTTCCTCCGGGATCGTATCGAGTGTTTGCACTGGGCGCCACCAACTTCGCTCTTGCGTTCGCCCCCAAGACACTCTTGGAGAAATACGGAAAGTCTGCGCTCTTGCTAACCGTCACCGAGGGTGAGCACAAGAGCATTGTCGTGCCGCTCACGAAAATAAAACCCGAGTAGCGAGAAAATAGGGAAATGACTATCCTGCCACCGGATTTGCGGTACGCGCTGCGAATGTTGCGCAAGAATCCGGGGTTCACCGCGACCGCACTGGCAGCGCTCACGCTTGGGATTGGCGCTACCACCGCCATTTTTTCCGTCGTCAATACCGTTCTGCTGAAACCGCTCACCTTCCCTGATCCCGACCGTATCGTTACTTTTTTTATTGCGACGCCGGGCGGCCCGGCCTATGGCGGGTCCGCTACTCGATTCAATGTCTGGCGCCAACAGACGCAGGCGTTTCAGGATGTCTCCGCATACGAATACGCCGGAGCGAATCTCAACTTGACCGGCGAGACGTTTCCGGAACAGATCCGTAGCATTCGCGTCTCGGCGGATTATTTCCGCTTGCTGGGCGCACCGGTGATTCAGGGCCGCACCTTTACAGCCGAGGAGGATCGTCCCAATGGCGGCCACGCCGTGGTCTTGAGCTATGGACTTTGGCAGCGTCATTTCTCGGGCGACCCTCACATGATCGGAAAAATCATTTCGCTCAGCGGCGCGCCGTACGTGGTGGTGGGCATCGTGGGCCCAGGCTTCAATACCGAGCTCGATACGCCGCCCGAGGTCTGGCTTCCTTTTCAAATCGACCCGGCCAGCGTCGACCACGCCCAATACTTCAGCGTCCTTTCGCGGCTCAAGCCGGGAGTGACACTCGCCACGGCGAAAGCGCAATTGCAGCTAGCGGCGAATGAATTTCGCCGCAAATTCCCGAACATGATGGGGTCACGGGACGGCTTCAGCGTCCAACCTTATCCCGAAGCCATCGTCAGCGAAGTACGCTCCTCACTTTTGGTGCTGGCGGGCGCGGTCAGCTTCGTGCTGCTCATCGCCTGCGCCAATGTAGCCAATCTTCTGCTGGTGCGCGCCACGGGACGGAAGCGCGAGATCGCACTGCGGGCAGCCGTGGGCGCAAGCCGTGGCCGCATCATTCGACAACTGCTCACCGAAAGCGTGGTGCTCTCGGTTCTAGGTGGCGCATTGGGACTCGCGCTCGGCCTGGTGGGCGTCCGTGCTCTGGTGGCCATGAATCCAGGCGATATTCCACGCATCGGAGAACACGGAGCGGCCATCGCGCTGGATTGGCGCCTGGTTCTGTTCACGGTTTGTGTTTCAGTTGTCACCGGCGTCTTGTTTGGCCTCATCCCAGCGCTCGATGTCTCGCGCACTGACCTTAGCATCACGTTGAAGGAAGGCGGTGGGCGTTCCGGCACCGGATTCCGCCAGAACAAAACGCGCTCCCTGCTGGTGATCAGCGAAGTAGCTCTGGCGCTGGTGCTGCTCACGGGAGCGGCATTGCTGATCCGGACCTTTGTGGCTTTGCGCACCGTCAATCCGGGCTTCGTCGCGCATAACATCCTCACCATGCGAATGTCGCTCGGCGGGTCGCGTTTCGCGAAAACGGCAGCGGTGAACCAGCTCGTCCAGAACGCGGTTCAGCGAACGGAGGCGCTGCCCGCGGTCGCGAGCGCCGGGGCCAGTTACACCTTGCCGCTGGAAGGTGGATTCGGCGTGCCGTTCAATATCGTTGGGCGAATCCCAGCCGGTGGCCGCTATGACGGACGCGGTTGGATGAGTGTTTCGCCGCACTACTTCGACGTCTTCAAGATCCCCGTAGTGCGCGGCCGCACCTTCAACCAGCGCGACGATGCGGTCGGCACTCGCGTCGCGATTATTAACGAAGCTCTGGCGCGCGAGTTTTGGCCGAAGGGCGATCCCATTGGCGAGCGCGTTTTGCTCGGCAAAGGATACGGTCCCGAATTCGAAGAGCCGGAGCGTCAGATCATCGGTGTTGCCGCGGACGTACATGATTTCGGCCTCAATCGAAACCCGACTCCGATGGTGTACGTTCCGATGGCGCAGGTCACCGACGGCATAACCGCTCTGGCGAACCGTGCCTCGCGCATTGTGTGGATAGTGCGCACCGAAGTGTCGCCTTATTCGCTGCGTTCCGCCATCCGGACGGAACTGGAACAGGCGTCCGGCGGCCTACCTGTGTCGCATGTCCGCAGCATGGATGAAGTGGTGTCTGAATCCACCGCCCGCGCCGACTTCAACATGACGCTGCTCACGCTTTTCGGCGCCGCGGCGCTGCTGCTGGCCGTGATTGGAATTTATGGATTGATGGCCTATTCGGTGCGACAGCGGACGCGCGAGATCGGCATCCGATTGGCGTTGGGCGCCCAGGCGAATCATGTGCGGAATATTGTGGTGGCGGAAGGTATGCGATTGTCGCTGATCGGAATGGCCATCGGCATCGCAGCCGCATTCGGCCTCACTCGCCTGCTTCAAAGCTTCCTTTTTGGCGTGCAGGCCTGGGACCCTCTGGTGTTTGTCACCGTGCCGCTTCTTCTGGGCGTAGCGACTCTCGGTGCGGTCTGGTTCCCCGCCCGGCGCGCCGCCGGAACGGATCCCGCGGAAGCACTCCGTCAAAACTGAACCGCGACCGTAAGGGAGTCGATGCCTTTTTTCGCCGTTACTGAACCGCGACCGTAAGGGAGTCGGTGCATTTCGTCAAAACTGAAAGTATATAAATGGATTGGCCCCGGTTCCTCCGAACAGCAGCAGTACCAGCAGCCAACATGCCGCTAGAAACGCGCCGGCAAAACCTGGCAATGGCAGCAGCACGTAAGTGCCGGTGATGGGACGCGAGCCAACCCGGCGCGCGGCGATGATTCCGACAGCGTGTCCCCCGATCACGAGCGGCAACACCATCACCAAAGGCGAATAGAACCAAACGATTCCGCCAGGCGCCAAGCCGGAAATTTTGTGAAGAACGGTGGCAGCCATCGCGAAACTTTGCGAGCGGAACAGAGCCCATGTAACGCAAATGAAGATGTAGGTGGCCAGCCAGCAGCTCGCGCGAATCGCTAAGGCTCGACTCGGCGCATGGCCCCGGCGCAGCCGGCGCGCTATCCACAAATGGTTCACCATAATCGCCAAACCGTGCAGTGCGCCCCAGCACACGAACGTCCAACTTGCGCCGTGCCACAGCCCTCCGAGCAAGGCCGTGATTCCGGCGTTCCGATATCGGCTCCATCGGCTTTCGCGCAAACCGGGGAGCGAGAAGTAAAGATAATCGCGCAGCCATTTGGTCAGTGTGATGTGCCATCTCCGCCAGAACTCGATGGGCGAAAGCGCGAGATAGGGCATGTTGAAGTTCTCCGGCAAGTCGATGCCGATGATCTTCGACATTCCGATTGCCATGTCGGAATAGCCGGAAAAGTCGCAATAGATCTGGAGCGAGTATGCGATCACCGCGCTCCAGACCGTGAGCGGGGAGTAGGCGTCGGCGTCGGCGAAGACAGCGTTAACAAAGGGCGCCATCTGGTCGGCGATGACGAGTTTCTTGGTCAATCCCAGCAGAATCATCTGAACACCCACCACGGCGCGAGGCCAGGCGGGCCGAAGCGAACGCGCCATTTGCGGTAGAAACACCGACGCGCGGATAATCGGCCCGGCCAGCAAGTCGGGAAAGTAGCTTACATAGGTCGCGAACAGCACCGGGCTTCGGCAAGCTGCCAAGTCGCCGCGGTAGATGTCGATGATGTAACTGATCGCTTTGAAGGTGAAGAATGAGATGCCGAGTGGCAGGACAATTTCCAAATGCCTGGGAGCGATACCAGCCAGAGCCGCCACGCTTCCCAGGAAAAAGTTCGCGTATTTGAAATAGCCGAGCAGCAAAAGATTCGAAAACACGCCGGCCGCAAGCCAGCGCCTGCGAGCGTGCGGATTAGCGCTTTCCTCAATGCGAATGCCGCAGAAGTAGTCAATGACGATCGGTGCGGCCAGTACAAGAAGATAAACATGCTTCCAGGTGAAGTAGAAATATGCGCTGGCCACTAGCAGAAGCCAATGCCGGAGATAGCGCGAAGGGGCCAGGCGCATGCCCAGCAACACCATCGCGAAGTAGAGAACGAAGGGCAGAGAGATAAACGCCATTTTGGTCAGAGGGCGGGTAGTGGGTGCGCGGCAAGGTAGCGCCAGATCTCTTCGCCGATGATGCGGTGGCCTGTGGCGTTGAAGTGGCCGGCGCCGGGGGCGGTGTTGTGGAATCCGCGGCTCAGAAGCAAGTGATCGTAACGCTCGCGTGCCATCGCTGCTCGCGTCGAGAAACAAGCCACGCCTTGCTCGACACACAGACTAAGTACTTCCTGCTCGATCGGCTCGGCGGAATCGTAATCGGTACCGAAGAATCCAGGCGTATAGACAATGAGGAGTCGCGAGCCGTAGGCTTTCTTCAGGCCCAGAACCGTGACGCGGGGGACGCGAGCAGCCTGTTCAACCAAGCGAGGGTCGCGTTCTTCTAAACGCGCGCTCTCGGCCAGGCTCTCATCGTAGGCAGCAGCGTTCCAGATCAGTCCCATCCGGCGCCACAGTGCGAGAGCGAGCGCGGATCGGCCAATCTGCCGCCGCATTTTTTGCAAGCGACCGATGGTTGGTGGGGGCCGGACATCGATCAACTGGTAAGAATCGTCGGGAGCAATTTCCATTCGCCAGTTCCGCGTTACTGTCAGCGCGTTGATACTGAAGTAGGCATTGAGAACCACTGCCACCCAAGCTGGATTACGCGCTCCGAGCAGCAGTTCGGCGGAGCCAAGATAGGTGGGGGCTTTGGCAGAGGACCAGCCGTATTGGCGTACATTGAGAGGACGACCTGCGGCACGCGAGAGACGCTCGATCACCGCGCCCATGGTTTCTTCGTCACGCACGGCCTGGCCAATCACGTGGGAGTCGCCGAGGATCAATCCCTCGGGTGCGCCGGCGAGCGGCGGATTGCCCGTGAGGCGGTTCCCATAGGTGCCCAGTCCGTCGGGTTCGAAATGCGCGGCGGAGAATCCCTCGGAGTAGCTTCGAATGGTGCGTACGGGGCCTTCCGGTTGATTCCAGCCGGCCACGAATGGGCGGAGACCAAGTTCAAAAAGCGAAACGGCAGCTAGGATACCCGCTGCGCAACGAACAACGGTCGACGTAAACATGCAGATTGAACTGCACTATTGTACATGCGTGCGGAAAAGCCAGCTTGAAAAAACACCACCAACCGGTCGCTTACGCTCGCGGTTCGGAAAGAGGTGTGGCCGAACCGCGACCGTGAGGGAGTCGGTGCAATTACTCGTAGCGCAAAGCGACCATGGGGTCCACGCGCAAGGCCCGCAGCGCAGGTCCGATGGTTGCTGCCAGGGCCACCGCCGCCAGCAGAGCAATAACCGCGAGGAACGTCAGCGGATCGGTGGGGCTGAGTCCCGGAACAAGAAACATCGCCAATGGCTGAGTCGCGACCATGGCAATCCCGAGGCCGATGGTGATGCCAACGGCGACCAGCAGGAAGCTATCCCGAAAAACCATCCACAGAACGTTGCGCGGCGAAGCGCCCAGCGCCACGCGCAATCCGATCTCGCGGATCCTGCGGCTGATGGTGTAAGCCAGCACGCCGTAAAGACCGATGGACGCGAGCAGCAGACCAAGCACACCGATGCTGCCAAGGATGGCCGCGCCCGCACGGCTCGGCAGCAACGCTAGTACCAGAGCATCGCGCATCGGTTTGGTTTCAATAGCAGCCGACTGATCCAGCCCACCGAGAGTCCGGTTGATCACCTTGACCAGGCCCGGCGGAAACGCGGACGCACGAATCATAAAGTTGAGGCTCTCGGTTCCGGGTCCCTGCGCAAAAGGTGTGTACATGGCGAGGGCGTTTTCCTCACCGAGCGTGAAGTACTTGCTGTTCTTGGCCACGCCGACAATGCTCACGGATTCACCCTGCGGATATTGAATGCTGTGCCCCACGGGACTGGCGTTGCCGAACAATAAGCGGGCAAAGTTTTCGTTGATGATCGCGACCTCGGGCGAACCAGCGCGATCCGTCGCGGAGAATTGACGGCCATCCAGAATCGGGATCGACATCACGCGGAAATAATCCGGGCCGACGTTGTTGCTCTTATATTGCACGGGAACCGGTTCGCCGCCATCAACGCGTAACGATGTCCCGTTGGTCTGCTGGTCGTTAAGCGGGACCACGTGTGCAATGCTCGAAGCCTCTACGCCGGGAAGCGCGCGCAATGAGTCTAACGCGGTATTCACTAGAGCCTGGGTCTTCTCGGGAGTCGCATATTTTGCCGGAACCAGACGCATGGAGGCCCACAGCGTGTGATCCACATCAAAACCCGGATTCATGGAAGTGGCGCGCGAGAGATTTTGTAAGAAAAGGAGTCCCGCGGCCAATAAGAGTGTGGAGATCGCGAGTTGTGCGGTCACCAGGGCGTTGCGCATATTCCACAGGCGCCGGCCAACCTGAACCTCCTGGCGCTTCAGAGTTGCATTGAGATCCGCACGGGTGGCTTTTAGAGCCGGCATTAGCCCGCAAAATAGGGCGCTGGCCATCGCCACGGCAGCCGAGTAGGCGAGCAAGCGCCAGTCCGGCGCAATATGCAGTTGAAACGGCAGCGGCAGGGGAAGTTGGATTCGACTGATGAGACTGGTGAGCCAGAAGTTCAGCAAGAGCCCGCTCAATGTTCCGAGAACAGCCAGCAACAGACTCTCGGCCAACAACTGCCGGACTAGACGGCCACGTCCGGCGCCGATGGCAAGCCGAATGCCAAGCTCCTGCCGGCGACTGGATGCCCGTGCCAGCAGCAGGCTGGCTACATTGGCGCAGGCAATCAGTAGCACCAGGCCAACTACTACCATCAGCACTCCAAAGAAGGCTGTGAACGGAATCATGTTCAGCGACTTCAATCGCTCGAGTCCTGCGACTGCGTCCACCCGGATGTCTTCCGTCCAATGAAAATCGCGATTGGGGAAGTTCCGGTCCAACTCCTGGCCAATTACCTTGAGTCGAGTGAACGCGGCCTGCCGGTTCATGCCTTCCGGAAGCCGCGCCACAAATGCGACGAAAGCTTTATCGTCGTGCACCGGAACGTAGAGAGCGGGTGCGAATCCGAATCCAAGCAAAGTGCGATGGTCGCGGGGCAGGACGCCGATCACCGTATGCGGCTCTCCATCCAGGATCATCGTTCGACCCACCACTCCCGGATCCCCGGCCAAGCGGCTCTGCCAGAAGTTGTAGTTGAGCACGGCCACATTGCGATCGCCAGGCTGCATCGCCCGGCCGATGGCAACGGGAACACCCACCACTTCGAAATAGTTATCGGTGACCCAGTACACTCCGAGTTGCGAGGTCTCCTCGCCGTTGCGCCAGTTCACCTGGTGCTCTTCGAAGCTGCCGGCTAATCCGTCGAAAGTGTGGGTGTCGCGTACGAACCGATAGATCGGCATTTGCGAGTGGCTGTTGCCGGCGAACTGGATGGAAGCGAGCTGCTCCGGTTGCCGCGCGGACGGCACGCTGAAAAGAAATTCCATGGTCAGGCTGAAAATGGTAGTGTTGGCGCCGATGCCGAGGGCTAGCGAGAAAATCGCCGCCAGTGCGAAGCCTGGCGATCGGCCGAGTGCACGGAACGCATACCGTGAATCGGAAATCAGATCCTCAAGCCATTTAATCTGCCAGGCGACACGCGACTCTTCCCGCATGCGGGCCTGTGGGCCGAATTCGCGCCGCGCTTGGGCCATAGCTTCGCCGGGCGCAAGGCCCGCCTGCTGAAGCTCGCCGGCGCGCGATTCGATGTGAAATCGGACTTCGTCGTCTAAGACCAGATCCAAATTTCTTCTACCCCCGAGGTAAAGCAACCGTCGCGCGAGTTCCTTCAACCGGTTCATGGTTCTCCTTGTCAGACCGTTTTCATCACCAGTTGAATGGCCTGGATGAGCTTGTCAAACTCCTTGGCTTCCATTTCAAGCTGCTTGCGGCCGAGCGGAGTCAGCCGGTAGAAACGCGCCTTCCGATTGTTTTCCGAGATGCCCCACTCGGCCGCGAGCCAGCCTTTCACCAGCATCCGGTTGAGCGCCGGATAGAGCGATCCGTCTTCGATCTGTAACGTCTCGGCCGAGTGTTCCTTGATACGGCGCGCAATAGCATAGCCATGCAGCGGTCCGCGGGCGAGTGTGCGCAGCACCAGAAGATAAAGCGTACCTGGCAGCAGTTCGGGTGAGTTGAATGTCGGCATTCCCTGGTCCAATCTATGTATAGTCTGGACAGGGGAGCTGTGTCAAGCACTAAATGTACCAGCCGCGCTATTACTTGATCTTGCGCAACCTGGCCATCGGACTCTGTGAAACTTGCCAGCACGTCCGCCGAATCACGTCAGATCGGGGATCGGTGTTTTACTTGTGCCAGCTGTCGGGTTTGGATCAGAGGTTTCCCAAGTATCCAAGACTGCCGGTTTTGCAGTGCGAAGGGTACCAGGAAAAAATCGCGAATCGGGAAGACTCCGGGACCAGTACTTTCCCTCGCTCGACGTGAGTTCAAAACCATTGTGGCCGTGATATACTGAGCCACCCGACGCCGGAACGGCTTGCTAATGCCTCTAAGAACGACGCGCCTCGCCGTAATAGTTTTGCTGGTGCAGTTCTGCTCAATCGCCACTGCCAGCGCGCAGAATGGGCCGCTGGTGTCGATCACTCCGCGCGTTCGAACCGAGCCCGTTGCAAACTACGCAGCTTATCCTCATGCGGACCTGCGCGTGGATGTTCCGCTGATTCTGATTCCGGTCCACGTGACAACTCCGCTGGGCACATCCGTCACGGACCTGCGGCAGGAGAACTTCCGGGTTTTTGAAGACGGCGTCGAGCAGCCCGTCACGAACTTCGCGAAAGAAGACGCTCCGGTCTCCATCGGCATGGTCTTCGACTCGAGCGGCAGCATGCACACCAAGATTCACAAATCTTCCGAAGCTGCGGCCGCGTTTTTCAAGACCGCCAATCCGGAAGACGAGTTCTTCCTGGTGGAATTCAACGACCGGCCGAAGTTGTCGGTGCCGTTCACTCGCGACTCCGATGAGATCTACAATCGGATCGCACACGTCCGCGCGGTGGGCCGCACTTCCCTACTGGATGCCATCCACATGGCACTAGCGCAGATGAAGCATGCGCACAATTTACGGAAGGCGATCATCATCTTTTCCGATGGCGGCGACAACCGCAGCCGCTTTACGGAGCGCGAGGTGAAAGAGGCGATGTTCGAGAGCGACGTACAGGTCTACGCCATGGGAATCTTCGATCTGACCGATTCCAGGAAGCTCACCCGCGAAGAACTGAACGGACCGCAGCTGCTGACTGACCTAGCCGAAGAAACAGGCGGCAAGCACTTTCCGGTGGACCATCTGGACGACCTGCCGAAGGTCTGCGACCGCATCGGTAACGAGCTTCGCAATCAGTATCTGTTGGGCTATATGTCAGCCAACACCGCTCGGGATGGCAGGTACCGCCAAATCAAAGTGCTCCTGACGAATACTGGCAGCCGGCCGCAGTTGAAGCCGTTCTATCGTCAGGGGTACTACGCGCCGCTACAGTAACACAGACCACAGCGCAGTGGGTCCTGGTACCCGAATTTCGGCAACGGCTTGATCTCGGCTAGCCGATGTGTCACTATACCTTAACCAAAACAGATGGTTGGTTTGGCTGGCGTACAATACACTTTTAGGAGGCTAATCTAATGAAGCTTTTAGGCATGGCACTGATGTTCGTGGCTTTTGCAAGTTTTGCGAATGCATTCGTGGCACCCGAGATCGATCCAGGATCGGCGGGAAGCGCTCTGGCACTGCTGTCCGGTGCGTTGCTTGTAATTCGCGCCCGGCGGAAGAAGTAGACTGGAGCAGGCTCGAATTAAATGAGAGACACCGAGCAAATCCCCGGTGTCTCTTCTTTTACCGGTTCCTTTTCTGAATCAAGTAATACACACCATCTTCCTCGCAAGAAACTCTTCTCGCTCGGCTTGCCACAGCGCTTAGTTCTGTTTGTTTTGCTTTTCGCCGCTGAATGGAGCCCGATTACTCACTGGGTGCACAAGGGACGCGGGGCGGGCGCCTTGCTGCAGATCGCCATCGCGTTCTCCTCTTTCCTGGTTGCCCTCGGCTACTTCCGGTCGAAAGATTCGTTCCATCGGATTTCAAACCAAGTCCAGAAGGCTCCCATCCGGTGGGGTCTGTTGGCGTGGCACCTGGTTGCGCTCGGAGCATTTTTGGGTCTTTCGGCGATCTCGAGCGGGAATAATCCGTCGGGCTACGCCATCACAGCGCTGTGGTACGCCGCGGGTGTCGTCGTAATCGTGTTGGCTGGTTGCGCCTTTGTGCCACCCACTCTTGCACTCGAATTCATTCGGACCACCGGTTATGCGTGGGTTTATGCGCTTGCTGCGGCGCTAATCGCCCGGCGCGCGGTGGTGTTTTCTCCCCTTTGGAACGGAGCCGTCTGGAATCCGGCGATTGACCTGTCCTGGAAACCCGCGACGGACGTGACGTTTAGTCTGGTCAAGAGCTTTCTGCATCTGTTTTTGTCCCAAGTGGTGGCAGATCGGGCCACTATGACGATTGGCAGTCCAAAATTCAGTGTCCAGATCACGGCTTGGTGCGCCGGATTCGAAGGCACGGCGTTGATGTTGGTTTTCAGCGTCGCCTGGATCGGGTACTTCCGGCGGGAATTCCGCTTTCCTCATGCTCTGCTGTTGGTGCCGGCCGGAATGCTGGTCGTTTGGCTGTCGAACGCCTTGCGCATTACCGCTCTGATCCTGATTGGCGTTGCGGGCGCCCCCAATGTCGCGGTGGGAGGCTTTCACTCTCAGGCGGGCTGGATTGCCTTCAATTGTGTTGCGCTGGGCTTTGCGGTCCTCACGCGCCACATGCCGTGGTTTGCATCCAGGACGATTACGTCGAAAGGCATTTCCGCTGGAACGCTCAGCTCGATCCAGCCGGAACATGCGATGCCAGCCGCGCACAATTCCACGGCCGCATACCTGACGCCGTTTCTGGCGATTCTGGCGGCCGCCATGATTTCGCGCGCAGCCTCGGGAGGTTTCGAGTGGCTCTACCCGCTCCGTTTCGTTGCAGTGGCAGCCGTCCTTTGGTTCTTCCGGTCAAAGTATTTGGAACTCGATTGGCGGTTCGGCGGATTTTCCGTGATTGCCGGCTGCGCCGTGTTTGGAATCTGGTTGGGATTGGATCTCATGACCGGCACTCATCCGCCGAGTGCCATCGCGGCCGGTTTGGCCTCGTTATCCTCTCCGGCGCGCATTGCGTGGCTCGGGTTCCGTACAGTTGCGGCGGTGATTACTGTTCCGATTGCGGAAGAACTGGCATTCCGAGGGTTTCTCATTCGCCGGCTGACTTCGGCCGACTTCGAAACACTCAGCCCCCGCCATTACACCTATGTCGCCGTTCTGGTCTCGTCGGTGGCGTTCGGCTTGCTGCATGGTGACCGCTGGTTGGCAGGCACGCTGGCGGGGCTCATCTATGCGGTGGCATTCCTCAGGCGCGGCAGAATTGGAGACGCCGTGATGGCGCACGCCACTACGAACGCATTACTGGCTGTGTATGTGCTGCTGGGCGGCAAGTGGGATTTGTGGTAAGTCCTAGTAAATAACCTAGGTCAATCATGGCGTAGGGTATTTTTGTTGATCGGCTACGCAACGGACTTGCTTCTCCAATCCCCCGCCTAATCCGCAGAAGTCTAAGCTATCTATTTATTAATCAATCTGATACGCGTTTAGATGCGGCATCATATGATCTTAGTACTGTCGTACCTATTCCGGCTTGACGAAACCGATTACAAAAGTAATAGTAATACTGGTACCTGAAGGAGGTAGCCCATTAAAATGAAAAGAACGCTTCTCATGACTCTATTTGTCTTCGGTCTCTGTTTGGCGGTCCAAGCCGGCCCGTGCACGACCGCCGCTTTATCGGTATACGATGCGGGCAGTTTCACGTGTAATATCGGTGCTTTGGATTTCAGCAACTTCTCGTATCATCCGACTGGCATCAACACGCCATCTGACTTGAATGTGGAAGTCGATCCCATAACGGGCGTGGAGAGTGGGTTCGAATTCTTCGCTGGATGGAGCGCGGGGGCTGGTAATGTGCAAGATTCCGCTATCAAATACACGGTCACTTGCGATGGATGTTCCATTACTGACCTGGTATTGTCCATGGAAGGGGCCGGCGCCTCCGGTGACAGCTTTCTTAACATAGCTGAAACGTCGGGCGGAGTTGAACCTGGTCTCCTGATAGGACAATCGACATCCACGAGTATCGTATCCGAAACGGAGATCATTCCTCCGGTGGGCACGCTCAATTTGACCAAGGATATTCTTCTCAATGGTGGAACGACAGGATTCGGCGCAGGCGTCAGTCAGGTGAACAACTTCTTCTCCACCACCCAAACCACGATGACACCGGAGCCGTCCCTGCTGCTCTTGAGTGCGGGGTTACTGGGCTTGCTTCCCGTCGCGCGGAAGATGAGGAGGGCCTAGCGAATCCTACAGCAGTGGTCAAGCAGTTGGGAGCCGGATCTGATACCGGCCATGTTGCGAATCGGCTGGCTCCCTTTCCATCGTAATTCGGGTGGCACAGACTTTCCGGTCCGTGGAGAGTCCCTTAGCGTAACGCGGCTTCCGAAATACTAACCAATTAACAAGAGAAAACACCGGGGGAAAACATGAAGCGAGTAGTGTGCGTCTGCATATTGGTTGCCTCACTAGCCGCATCGTCAGGATGTGGTGTGAACAAACATTCCTATTTGGCGAAGGGAAACGCACTTTTCGCGGCTGGCAAATATGACGATGCGTCGCTGAATTACCGCAAGTCAATTCAGAAAGATCCGAACTTCGGCGAAGCGTACTACCGTCTGGGCCTGACGGCTATTAAGTTGGATCAGGGACCCCTGGCCTACAAGGCGTTACTGCAGGCGGTTCAACTGCTGCCCGAAAACGCGGACGCCAAGGAGCGGTTCGCGGACGTCTGCCTCAGCTTCTATTTGGCTGATCCAAGCCATCCACAGCCCCTCTACACACAGATCGCGAAACTTTCCGACGAACTTCTGTCGAAGAATGGGAATTCTTACGAAGGTCTGCTGCTCAAGGGCTACCTGGCCGGCACAGACCGGAAGCTGCCGCAAGCGATCGAGTTCTTCCAAAAGGCCCTGCGGGTAAATCCATCCAATCCGGGTATCGTTACCGAGCTGGTGCATCTACTGATTCAGAACGGCCAGGTCAAGGAAGGCCAGGAACTGGCCACGGAACTGATCGTTCGGCAAAAAACATACGGCCCGATTTATGACCTTCTTTACGTTTTCTACCTGAACACCAATCAAGTTTCCGATGCGGAAAACATCCTGAAGATGAAAGTGAATAACAACCCGAAGGAAGCGGATTACATTGTGCAATTGGCCGGCCATTACAGCCGCGCGCAGAAACCCGCGGAAATGCAAGCCGCGCTTCGCCGCCTTCTAGACGATCCGATGAACTTCCCCAAAGCCCGGCTACAAGTGGGTGACCTCTATCTGGGAGTTCGGGATTACAGCACGGCGATCCGTTATTACCAGCAGGGTTTGGAGGGAAATCCGGAGCCCAAGATAAAAGTGGCCTATCAGAAGCGGAGTGTGGCCGCGCTGTCGAGTCAGGGAAACAAGGAAGACGCCGGACGCCTGGCCGAACAGCTTGTTAAGGAGAACCCGAACGACAATGAGGCGCTGCATCTTCACGCGGGCATTCTGCTGGATATCGGCAAACGCGAGAATGCGGAGGTGGCAGTGCGCGAACTCCGGACTCTCTCGGCCCAAAACCCCAACGATGCTTCGTTGCTGCTGCAACTCGGGCAGGCCTATCGGCTGAAAGGCGACTTAAACGCGGCGCGCGGCGAATTCGTGGAGTCGATCAAAAAGCAGAAGGACCTGATCGGGGCGCGTTATGAACTGGCGGAAGTCAGTCTCATGACCGAGCGGCCAGCCGATGCGGTCCAGCAGGCGAATAGAATCCTGGAGCTTCGGCCCAATGATCGCCGGGCCAGGCTGCTTCGAACCGGAGGTTTGATTGCAACCGGTGACGCAGCCGAGGCGCGCGGCGAACTGGCCCAGTTGATCAAGCAGTTCCCACGCGACACAGAGCCACGGTTGCAGTTGGGACTTCTGGCAATCGCCGAGAAGAAGTATTCGGACGCTATCGAGGTGCTTAGCAAACATCGCGCTAGCGGTGACGCTCGCGTTAACACCGGACTGGCCGTCGCTTATTTGCACCAGAAACAGTACGACAAGGCGCGTGAGGCATTAAACGAGGGGCTCAAAAATGAACCTGACTCGCCCATGCTCCTGGAGCGGCTGGCTGACACGGAGGCCCTGACCGGACAATACGATCTGGCGATTGACCATCTTCAGAAACTGCTTTCCTCAGATCCGAAGTCGGTCAATCTGCTCCGCCGCATGGGGGAAGTCTACGAACTCAAAGGTGACCGAGGCAATGAAATCGCTTCCTATCGGCAGGCCTGTGAATTGGCGCCCAATGACTTGACTGCGGGCTTGAGTCTGGCCGACGCCTTAGCCCGAGCCGGGCGCACGAATGAGGCGCGGGCCGAATTCCAGCGTGTCGTGAAGGCGCATCCCGAGAACGCGCCGGCTTTGAATAATGCGGCTTTTTTCCTGGCTGATTCGGGCGGCGATTTGGATGAGGCGCTACGGCTTGCGCAGCACGCGCTGGAGAAGTCTCCAGGCCAACCAGGTTTCTCGGATACGGTCGGCTACATTTACCTGAAGAAGGGTCTCAACGATAGCGCCGTTCAAACATTCAGCAATCTGGCGCGAAAATATCCGTACGCCATTTTTCGTTATCACCTGGGGCTGGCATTGTATGTGAAAGGTGATAAGGCCGCGGCCCGGAAGGAGCTGCAGGGGGCTCTGACTGGCCATCCTTCCCCTGGAGATGAAGCGCGAATTCGGGAACTGCTGCAGAAAATCAGCTAGAGGCGGGCGAAGAAATCCATGTTTCTCATACTCACATTGGGCGCACTTTCGGTTCTGATGGCATTGCTCGTGACGCCAATCGTTCGCGATGGTATCGGAAGATTCTTTCTGGACCATCCCGACGGTGGCCGCAAGGCTCACACCACGCCGGTTCCGCGCGTGGGCGGAATTGCGATTGTACTGGCCTACGTGGCGACTTTCGCGATTGCATTCTCGCTGCCGTTCAGCTACGCCTACGTCCTGCACAAAGCGCTTCCCAATATCCTGGCGCTCACGCTGGTAGGCTCGGTGGTTTTCCTCACCGGCGTGGTGGACGATCTGGTGGGATTAACAGCTTGGCAAAAGCTTATCGGCATCGGTGGAGCTGCGGTGCTGGCTTACTTCGCCGGAATCCATGTGGATATTCAGATGCTCCACGGCTTACCGGCGTGGCCGGGTCTCGGATTTGCCCTGACGGTTATTTGGCTGGCCGGCTGCGCGAATGCCTTCAATCTCATTGACGGCATGGACGGCCTGGCGGCGGGCGTGGGTCTGGTGGCGACCGTCACCATTCTGATCGCGGCGCTGACGCAGGGCAATCTGCCGCTGGCGCTGGCCACCATGCCGTTGGCTGGATGCCTGCTGGGATTCCTACGCTACAATTTCAACCGCGCCTCGGTTTACCTGGGGGACAGCGGCAGCCTTCTGATCGGGTTTTTGCTCGGGTGCTATGGCGCGCTGTGGAGTGAAAAATCAGTCACTTTGGTTGCGCTTACCGCTCCATTGCTGGCGCTGTCCATCCCTCTGCTGGATGTGCTGCTATCAATCTCCCGGCGGTATTTGCGCAACCGGCCGATCTTCCAGGCCGATCGCGGCCACATTCACCACAAGCTGCTGGACCGGGGCCTGAGCCCTCGCGCCGCGGTCCTGACCATGTACGGATTCTGCACTCTAGTGGCGATTCTGTCGCTGCTGGCGAGCGCGCTTCACAACCAGTTCAGCGGGCTGATTGTGGTGGTGTTTTGTGGAGCTGCGTGCATTGGCATACGGCACTTGGAATATGCCGAGTTCATAACAGCCGGCCGGATGTTCTTGCGCGGCAAGTTCAGGCTCATCATCGATTCAGAAACCCGCCTGATGGATTTCGAAAAGGCGTTGGAACGGGCTAGCGGAGTGCAGGAATGCTGGGCGAAAGTTCTGGCTGGAAGCCGCGAGTTTAAGTTTCAAGGCGTTCGGTTCAGCGTGGACGGCCAGATGTTCGAGAACTTCGGATGTTACGATGCCAAACGGCTCTGGGAATTGCGCATTCCGCTTCCTGAAGGCCAATATGTCGGATTCTTCCGCGATCTTGAAACCGAAACGAGCCCACTGGTTCTGAGTGCGTTCGTGAGTACCGTGGAGCGCGGAATCACGCGTTGCTTGGCGCGTGGTCTTGAAGAAGGAGGCAGCCGCGAAGCGGAGCTGGTGGTGCGAAGGCGACCGGTGGAGGTGTACCGTACCAGAGCGGCAGCGGCGGGCGCGGGCAAGAGCTGAGCCTACGCTTTACGAATCAGGCGCTGTAGCGATGCCCATACCAGATGGAAGGGGTTAACGCTCGAAATCATACCTTCGGTGATCATGGTCATCCGTGCGATCGTTACGGGACGTTGAGGAACTGGTTTCATTTTCATGAATATCTCCTTTGCGGCGGTTTATGTGCATGTGGGCTTCCAGGGACCTCAGGCTGGGATCTCAATAAATTGGCGTGATTCGGCGGTTCGCGAGAGAACAAATAGATTAATTTTGCTAACCGGGTGATTAGAGGGCGGGTTGACAACCCGCCGCAGGATGGCATCCTGCCCCACACTGACGTGCTAAAATCAGCATCGGCCGGGGGATTTTCTTGCGGTATCGTAGTAAACTCGCCTTCTTGCTCGCGTTCTCCGCGTGGGCACAACAGCAGCCCAATCCAGCCCATGGCGATATGCGCGTGGACACCACCCTGGTTCTGGTTCCTGTAACCGTCACTGATGCCAGGCACCGCTACGTGCTCGGTCTCGAACAGAAGAATTTCCACGCCCTCGAAGATGGAGTGGAGCAACAGATCAAGCAGTTTTCGGGCGAGGATGCACCGCTCTCAGTCGGGTTCGTAGTGGACACTAGTGGAAGCATCGGCAGCAAAATCGATCTGTGCCGTCAGGCAGTGGTTCAGTTTCTAAAAACAATGAATATACAGGACGAAGCGTTCCTGGTGACATTCAGCGAACACGCCCAGGTGATCGCTCCAATCACACGCGAGACCGACAAAATGGCGAACCAGCTGATGACGGTTCAAACCGGGGGAATGACGGCCCTGTTCGACGGCGTCTTTGCGGGATTGCATGAGATGGAAAAGGCCATCAATCCCCGCAAAACGCTAGTTGTAATATCGGACGGCGGAGACAACAATAGCGCCTTCAGCGCCAAGGAAGTTTTGCAGAAAGCTCTCGAATCCGGAGTGCAAATCTATGCCATGGGCGTCTTCGAGTCGTTGGGGCCCTTGGGTTTGAGTCTTGAAGAACAACGAGGTCCCCGTTTGCTTTCGAACATTTCAGAACAAACTGGCGGGCGCGCCTTCGCTGCATCCCGCTTGGACCAACTGCCTGAAGTGGCGGCCAGGATCGCGGTGGAATTGCGCAATCAGTATATGTTGGCGTACTCGCCGTTGAATCAGGCGAAAGACGGCACCTATCGAAAGCTGGAAGTGAAGCTGTCGCAACCAGAGGGTATGACGGGTTTGGTTGCGCGCTGGCGGCTGGGTTACTACGCGCCAGCTCAGTGAGCCGCTATCTGTGGCCGATTGCGTGCACCACAGGCCGCGGCGATGTTCTTATCGGCGCCGTTCCGGTGCGCGTGGGAATATACGTTCTTACCGGCAGGCGGCCGACGATCCCGGTCCGGTACTGGAATAAGCGAGAAACCGGAATCCGGACGTAGAGCGGTATGTATCCGAACCCGGCGCCTGGGTAAAGCCAAAGGGGAGCCATACCGGAGTTGGAGTAGTAGCCGCCGCCACTGACAGGATCTGGCGCCAAACCACCGTAATAACCTGAGCCGTAGGCGTCGGATCCGCCGCTCTGGGGATCGTTCAGAGCGCTCGAAAGATTGTCGCTGTCGGCAGCAGACTGATTGTCGGCTGATATGGACGAGCTTCTGTCATTGTCCCAACGATCCAAACCGGTGTTGTCACGAATAACGGCCACACGTGCTCGGAGCGGCGTGGAAAAAAGCAGCTCTTGTCCAGCCTTCACCAGCACCGATTTATCGCGCAACAGCACGTCGGCTTCGCCCTGGTCCACCACCAGGTGCGCGGGCTCGGAATCGAACCGGTAGCGTCCCGATCGGGCGAACCGCATCTGATAGTCTTTGTACGCGATCAGAATCGGGTCACCGGGCGCGGCCTTTCGGGAATCCAATATCGCCGCTCCGCTGGTGAATTCCAGACGCGTGTCGGTGAGTTTGTTCGATACCATCCGGATGGTGGAATTCTCGTCTACGCGAAGCATCACACCCGGCGTGAGCAAAACCTCCGCCCGGCCCAGGTTCGTACACAATTCGGAACCTGGTTTGATCTCGTTAAACCGTCCGAATTTCTGCTCCAGCGTCTGGCCATCAATGGAAACTGACCCTTCGAAGAAATTAACGACACCGGAGTGCGCCGCGACAATCGTTTGGGCAGAAGCAGCCGGGGAAAGACAAGCGAGGACTGACAGGAGAAATGAACAGCGGGAAGTCATAACAACCCCTTGGATCAAGGATCAACCGTTCCTGAACAATTGTCAAGCCTGGGAATTCCGAGCCGCGACCGGAAGGAAGCGATACCACGAGTGCCGCTAGTTCTCGCTTTCGTGGTAGCGCTTCCTTCCGGTCGCGGCTTCCATGAGAAGGCCGGTCCTTGTCAAGCACAAAATGTTTTTGGGTCGTTAAATCACAACGCCCGTCGCCGACCAACGGGAGGCGCCACACT
>CABEDY010000307.1_pt1 | contig 22644 bp, 20 predicted proteins | sample 3423171 | NCBI WGS metagenome assembly CABEDY01 (sample SAMEA5534333, study PRJEB31848) | metagenome | biome: tundra; feature: field; material: soil | place: USA | collected 2013-05 | depth 0.15 m | reverse complement strand
ATGAAAAACCAGGATACAGGAGGCAGGCAGCAGGCGGTAGAAGGCAGAAGGCAGGCAGCAGGCAGCAGGCGGCAGGCGGCAGGCGGCAGGCAGCAGGCGGCAGAAAGCACCCAACGAGAAACGAGAAACGAGAAACGGGCTATCGTTCCCACGCCGCATTCACGATCGCCAGCGCCGCGATCGCCGCGGTCTCGGCCCGAAGTATCCGCTCGCCCAGTGATACCGTGGTCCAACCGGCGGCCGCGATGGCTGCTCGCTCGCGATCCGTCCATCCGCCCTCGGGACCCACCAGCAGCGCTACCCGATCGCCCGGTTGGCGCACGTCCGGGAAAGCCGTAAGAATGGGGCGCGCTCCCGCCTCCTCCAGCGCGAATCGATGCCCCTCTTCGATCCGCAACGCATCCGCCAGCTCGATCGGCGATTCAATGATCGGCAGCCGCGCCCGCCGCGACTGTTCGCTCGCCTCGCGCGCAATTCGCTGCCATCGCCCGATACGCTTCAATGCCGCAGCCTCCAGACCTTTTTCGCTGCGCTCGGTTCGGACAGGCGTCACCTCGCCCACACCCAACTCGGTGGCTTTCTCCAGCAGCCACTCGAAGCGCTCGAACTTTATCAGCGCCGCAAACAGCACCGTGTGGACCACCGGCTCCGCCGCCTCAATCTTTTCCAGAATCTGAAACCTCACCAGATCCTTACGGGCAGTTTCCACCTCCGCCAGATATACATTATGGTTATCGGAAATCTCGAATTTCTGCCCCGGCTCCACGCGCAGGACGCGAGTCAGGTGATGAGCATCCTGGCCGGTAATTTGCGCGTGCCCGCGCTCGATTGCCTCGACGAAGAAACGGCGGCGCGCCATCCGAGAACAATGGTACGCCAATTAGCGTTATCTCGACAGGTGCAGGATCTGCGAAGCGATGGTGTTGAACGCGTCCGTGAGATCAGCCGAAGTTGCGGCAAAAATGTACAGACCCCCGGGATACGTACTGTCGAAGTTCGATGCGCGTGGATCGTTGGCGACGCGCTCCAGGAAGTCAGCGGGAACTCCACCGAAGTTGCCCAGGCCGATGGAATAGATGTGGATTCCGGGTATCACGTTGGGGACGCCTGAGAAAACAGTAGAAAGAGAACAACACGATGCTAACGTGTCCCCATGCCGGATATGAAGTCCGGCGCTATCGGCCGCATTCCAACTGGCGTTCTGGACATTCATTCCATCCGCTGTACTGGCGATGAAGCCTCCACTGTAAGTTACTGATTGATATCCCGTAATGGTGGAGTTGCCATAAATGTCTGAGTTTGGAACATACGCAACGTCCTGATTGACAGTCGTGCCGTCCGAATTGTAGTAGCAACCGGTGGGATCGGTGGGGGGATTAGGCGGCGAATTCTGGTCAGACGCCATCGGCTGAGCGATCCCGATCCAGCTCAGCAATCCCAGTTCGGCACTGGGAGTGGTAGGCTGGGCTTGGTAGTTCCCGTAAAGTGGAGCAATTACGCCGATTTTCGGATTTTTGTTGACACAAGTGCTGGAAGCAGCGATGGGGAAATTCCCAGTCATCGAGTTGGGATATCCATCCGTGAAGAACAGGATGACGTTGAGAGCATTGGGCTGATTGAGATTCGACAATTGCTGATATCCGAGCGCCAGCCCCTGGGCGCTGTTGGTGCCGCCTGAGCAGATCACCGAGTTCAGTATGGTGGGGACGCTGGGCGATGCCGTATTGAAGTTGTTCGCGATTGGGAAGTCCATGTTTGCGCTGCTGGCAAACGTCACCAGGCCGACATTGTCGCGTCCGTTCGCGAAGTTGCCAACGAAGCTGACGGCCGACGCTATCAGCGGGGCGCAGGAGCCCGACAAGTTCAGCGAGTTGGACCGGTCCATTACAAACGACACATTCACGTCGCGGCGGACGGCGGTCGCGGTGGCCGTGACCGTGGTCATGCTGTCTCCCAGCCAGCGCAGGAAATAGAGTGGAGCATTGACGCTGGCCGTCACGGTGATAGACCGCTGATTGGCTACGCTCTCATCAATGGTGACGCTTCCGGGCGGAAAAGCCGGCGCCGCGATGTTGAAATAGCCGGTGGGAAAGTTCATCAACGCGTACGATTCAGCGGTATTGATGGCGTTGGTCTGCTGCGCAGCGTCGTCGTTGCCGCGGCTGAGTGCACGCCCGGCCGCCAGCGCGGCAGCGTCCACCGCGGTTTGCAGTTTTCCTTTTACGGTGTACAGAATTCCGGCGTCAACTGCCAAACCCACTAGGGGAATCAGTAACACCAGCGAGATCGCTGTGAATATAACCGCGATCCCGCGCTCTCCCTGCGCCCTTCTTTTCTCGCGTTTCATTATTCCCTGCTCCATATTCCCTGCTCCATATTCCCTGCTCCAGATTCCCTGCTCCATGAAGTCCAGGAAAGTTCTCCTCAAAAGACTGCCTTTCCGTATACGCCGCCCGATCCGACGGTGCCTAGGTAGCTGATATCCGGCGTGGATAGATACAGCTCCGACAAGTAAGCGATGGCGCCGTCGCTCAAAGTGAAACCTGCGCTCGTCATTTCGCTGCTCAACGTTCCGGTCACCACCGCGCTGGAGTTGGTGAGATAATCAGCGGCCGCAATATTACCGCTCGAATTTACAATGCTTGAAGTGGGGGTCCCATAGTTGCTGGCGCGCAGGCCGCTGTTTCCTATGACGATTCGATTGATGAACACCAGTTGGCCGAGATTGGTGCACTGCGAACTGGAATACCCTGCCGCGTTGCAATCCGCCTGGTAGACCTGAATCACCTGGGATAGGGTCACCACGCCGTTGCCGCCGGTGGTGGTAATACCAGTCCCAGTGGCAAGGTCGATGACAATATTCTGGTTCCCAGCTTGCGAGAAATCGACACCCTTGGCGTACATGTGGCCTACGTCGCGGCTGATCTGCACGGCCTGGTTCATGTGGCCCAGATTGATTCCGATCCCTACCATGCCGAAGAACAGCGGGATGATGACGATGGACACAACCGCCAGCTCTATCAGCGCGTTGCCCTTTTCATTCCGTTTGCGGTTCAAGTTGACTCGGCGCATGGTCACCTCGTTGGGGGGATGCCGGAACTGGTGGGCTCTACGATGTCCGACGATGTGGCTGAGAACTGGAGTGGTGTCGCGTCGCGCGCATAGGGAGCCATCCATACCCACGAAAACCCGGTTACTTGCACTTGACAAATGTTTCCAGCGGCATTGCTGTTCACCCCGGAAATAGCTTGGAGGGTGGTGGGGTTATAGTAAGTAATCGAGATCAGGCTCGCGCCCGCAGTGCCGTTCAGGAAGCCGAGCGCATTGTCCTGGACCACGGCCTTGATGGAAGCGTCCTGCCCCGTCCCGGCCATGGTCTGGCCGGTGACGGCATACCGTACCCCCTCGCGTACAGCCGATTGAAGGGTGTTCTTCATCAGCAGTGCAACTGAATAGTCTATGCTTGCAAAGAGAATCATGAAGAGCGGCCCTAGCGCCAAGGCGCTCTCCAAAATCGCGTTGCCGCGCCGGCCTGCCCGGGCCTGCGTTCTGGCTACTTTCCGGCCTTGACTGCACATCGAATGAAGCCTCTCCTGGTGTATTATTCGTTAGGAACGTTGCCAAAACCTATCCGCAAATAACTTCAGTACTCCCACCGAATTTACTTAGCTAGATAGTACCTGCGATCCAAGCAAACTCATGCGTCGATTCAGAGGCCGCTGGTTGCTCATTGATTGTTTCTATCCTCTATCGAATGCCTCCACCTCGGTGTAGTGGTTGCTTGCCGGAATTTGCTCCTACAAGTAATATCGAAGATTTGGATTAGATCTTGAATCGGTAGAACCCGCTATTCAGGAGCACAATGTCGCTTAGGGACTTACTAGTAGGTCATGGCTCGACGGTACCCCATTGCGCGCGATCGGCAATGCCCCAGCATGGCTGTAAGCGCCGGATTCCAGGCCAGCATACGCCGAATTTTACGGAGATTTTTCGGGCGTCGCGAGCAATTGGCGCACCGCCTTTACGATCTCCGGACCCATCGGACCCGCCGCTACGATGCGATGCGAGGCGTCCAGCACGAAAGTCTTGCCGGCTTTCGGATCCACCCCATAGCGAGCGGCCATGCCGCTTTGGTCGGCAACTTGGGGCCATGGCATGGTGAAGTCGTCCAAGGCCTTCTTGATGACGCCCGGGTCCGGGTTCATGCTTACACCCACGGCCTCCAGGCCCTTATCGTGAAACTGGTTGTATAGCGGTCCTTCCGCCAGCAACGGACCCAGGGAGCGCACGTTGCGGGGCGACCAAAAGGTCACAAGAATAGCCCGTCCCTTCATGCCGGAAAGGTGAACGGTCTGTCCGTTTGAGTCAATCCCGGAGAAGTCTTCAAATTGCTTCGATATCAGCGGGTCGCCGGACTTGGCAGGCTCGCTCGCCGCGGGCGGTATGACTTGGTCCCGCGCCAGGTGCATCTGGGCTTCAGCCGCCTGTTGGGAGATCCGCTCTCGCCGGAGGACAAATGCCGCAACGGCGGGAAGCTGTTCACCCAGCACGTATCCGGTCAAAATCTCCGGCGGCCGCAGAACCGAAACCCTATAGCAAGTCTTTTCTTCGCCAGCCAGCGCCATTTGAACTTTGATGCTATCGTTCGCGCTGACCGTGGCGATTTGTTGGTCGTCGGGCGAGCAGCCGGAACGAAGCGGCTCGACGGTGAGTGGCCCTACTGGCGGTGATGCTTGGAGTAGGGCGAGCAAAAGCAAGGAGTGCATAAGAATTTAAGAACTAGGGGCTGATGTATTCCATACAGCTCACTATGTATATTTCGTCTTCGCAGCGCATCTGGATATGGATCAAACTGCGGGTTTGAAGGGGGAGAAACACCTGAGAGGCGGCTGAATAGTGAGTCAAGCGCCTAAACGTCGCAAAATGCGCCAGATAGAAGCCGCTGGCCGATTGAGTTCGCAACGCCGCTCGTCCCAGCAAAACGGCAACGCGATGCTCGAGCCCGCGCTCATTTTCCTGCCGATGATAGCCATCTTCCTGGGCATCGTGGACGTCTGATCGGGCGGTCTACATCCAGAGCACACTTACTCAGGCCACACGGGAAGGCAGCGCTGGGCCATCACTTTCCAGGCTAGTTACAACACGCCACCAGCCCCAGCGCGCCCTAAATCTCCGGAACTAACCCCTCCCCCTCGGCGTATCCCTACCAACATGCTGTTCAAAGAGATCCGCCAAGCCATCCGTCTGCTTCTCAACAATCCCGGCTTCACCGCCATCGCCGCGCTCTCGCTCGCGCTCGGCATCGGGGCCAACAGCGCCATCTTCAGCCTCGCCGACGCCATCCTGCTGCGCCCGCTCCCCATCCCGCAGCCGAGCCATGTTCTCAACCTCAGAACGGCCACCCCCTCCACTCCACTGGACGGCGTGTCCTTCCCTGAATACCGCGACATTCGCGACAAGAACCAGTCGCTGGCTGGCCTGGTAGCCTTCCAGTTCACCACGGTCGGCTTTGCGGCTACTCCCAAAGCGCTGCCGCAGATGCGCATGGGCCAGATGGTTTCCGACAACTTCTTCAAGGTTCTCGATGTCCAGCCAGCCCTCGGCCGGGCGTTTCTCGCCGACGAAGGAAAGGTCCCTGGACGCGACGCCATCGCAATCCTGAGTTACCATTTCTGGGAAACCGAGTTTGTCCGCGACCCCTCCGCCATCGGCCGCACGGTCCGGATGAACGGCATCAACTTCACCATCGTCGGCGTGATGCCCCCCGACTTCACAGGCATCGACCAGTGGGTCCGCCCATACTTCTACGTTCCGCTCTCCATGGCGCCGCGTCTTCTCGTCTCGAGCGGCCCTAATGTTCTAGAACAGCGCGGCAACCGAATGTTCAACGCCAAAGGCCGCCTCAAGCCCGGAGTCTCTCGCGAGACCGCTCAGGCCGAGCTCACCGCCATTGGAAAGAACCTGGAGAAAGCTTACCCGGAGACCAATCGCAATCGCAGCGTGCTACTGCGCACGGAATTCGAAGACCGCATGCAACAAGATCCGTGGGACTCCCGCCTGGTAATGATGCTGATGGCGCTAGTGGGCCTGGTGCTGCTCATCGCCTGCGCCAACGTAGCCAACCTGCTGCTGGCCAGATCCCAGGCCCGCTCGCGCGAAATCGCCATTCGTCTGGCCATCGGAGCCGGGCGGGTGCGCTTGCTTCGACAGCTTCTTATCGAGAGCCTAATTCTGGCCATGTGCGGATGCGTGCTCGGTTTGGGATTCGCCTACGGCGGCATCCGCTTCCTGCAGACACTGAAGGTCCCCACCGATCTCCCCGTAGTCATTTCCGTCCAACTGGATCAGCGCGTACTGTTATTCAGCCTGCTCGCCGGCGTTCTGAGCGCGCTGGTGTTCGGGATCGCTCCGGCCTGGCAGGCGCTGAAGACCGACCTGGTGCCCGCCCTTCGATCGGCTGGACTCACCGCCAGCGCCCGCCGCCGAACCATTGGCCGCAACGCCCTGGTAATCAGCCAGGTGGCGCTGTCGGTGGTCCTGCTGGTGGCTGCCGGCATGCTATTCGATGGCTTCCGCAAAATTCTGGTGATGAACCCCGGCTTCCGCACCGACCATATCCTGACCATGGATTTCGACACCTCGCTGGTCCCCGCTTCCGAAGCCACGCACGATTTCTACCGCAACCTGATCGATCGCGCCCGCGCGCTTCCGGGAGTTAAATCAGCAACGCTGTCCCTGGTGGTGCCGCTGGCCCCCGCCCAGTCGGGTCAAACGGTGATCCCGGAGGGTTATCAATTCCCCAAGGGTCAGGAAACCACGCAGGTGTTCCAAAACTCCATCGACGATCGCTACTTCGACGTAATGCAAACCCCCATCGTTCGTGGCCGCGCGTTCACCGCCAACGACAAAGCCGATTCCACTCGCGTGGCCATCGTTAATGAGGAATTCGCAAAAACGTATTGGCCAAATCAGGATGCCATTGGGAAGAAGATCCGCCTGGACGACCTCAACGGCCCGGTGTTCCAAGTGGTCGGCGTCGCGAAGACTGCCAAGTATCTCTTCATCGCGGAACCTCCTCAGCAGTTCGTCTATTTTCCGTTCACGCAACACCCGCAGACTCGCATGAGCCTCCTGGCGGAAACCTACGGCGACCCGGCGGCCATGACGGCTCCGCTACGTGAGGTGGTTCGGTCCCTCAATCCCGATCAGCCCATTTACAACACTCACACTCTCGCGAATTTCTACGAGCAGCGCGGCACCGCGATATTCCTATTCATCCTGCAGTTAGTGGCGTCCATGGGCCTGATCGGACTGACGCTCGCCGTGGTCGGCCTGTACGGTTTGATCGCCTATTCGGTGAGCCGCCGCACGCAGGAGATCGGCATCCGCATGGCGCTGGGCGCGCAGCGTTCCGATGTAGCGGCCCTGATCCTCCGCCAGGGCTTCGTACTGGCGATCATCGGCATCGCCATCGGATTCGCCGCCAGCATCGCCGTGCGCGGCATTCTCGTTCAGGGCTTAATCGGCCTTGGAACCTTGAGCCCGGCGGTTTTGGCTATCGTTCCGGTGGGACTCTTGCTAGTCACCATGGCGGCCTGCTATCTACCCGCCCGCCGCGCCTCGCAAATAGACCCGCTCCGCGCCTTGCGCTGGGAGTAGCGTAGGACAAGTCTCCGACTTGTCCAAAGGGACAAGCCGGAGGCTTGTCCTACTTGGGCCCAATATAATGACGAGTGATGATCGCTCTCCTTCGCGGCACACTCCTCGAGAAACATCCCAACCAAGTAATTGTGGAAGCTGGAGGCGTCGGCTACGACGTGCTGATCCCAATTTCCACATATTCCGCGCTGCCTGAAGCGGGCTCGGAAGTGCGCCTACGAATCCACACGCACGTCAGGGAGGACGCGCTCGCTCTATTCGGCTTTCTAACATCGGAAGAGAAAACCATCTTCGAACGATTGATTTCCGTGAGCGGCATCGGACCATCGCTGGCGATAAAGGTTCTCTCCGGAATGGGGACCGCCGATCTGATCCCCGCCATCCGCAATGGATCGGTGGAGCTACTAGTCCGCATCCCGGGCGTCGGCCGGAAAACGGCCGAGCGCATCGTCCTAGAGTTAAAAGACAAACTGGAAGGCCTCGACGCAACACCGATCCCCGGCCTGGCCGCAAGGCCAGCAGCCACCCTGAGCCCCCTGGAACAGGATGTCCTCTCAGCGTTGTTAAACTTAGGCTGCAACCGCGCCGCCGCCGAAGCCGCGGTAAGAAAAGCAAAATCCGCCGGCGCCCCCCCAGATTTCGAACCCCTCTTCCGCAAATCCCTAGAGCTAGTCCGTTAACGACATCCGCTAACGAGAAACGAGAAACGAGAAACGGCGTTGTTGTTACCCTAGAACCAATGCGTGAAATGGGCATCGTCTCATCATCGGCCTTAGAAGGCGAGCGCCAGTTCGAAACCGCCCTACGCCCCACGAAGCTAGCCGATTTCACCGGCCAACCCAAGCTCAAAGAAAATCTCAGCATCGCCATTGAAGCCGCCAAGCAACGTGGCGAGGCCATGGATCACGTGCTGCTCTACGGTCCGCCCGGATTGGGAAAAACCACGCTCGCCACCATCATCGCCGCCGAACTAGGCGTCGGCTTCGAACAAACCTCGGGACCAATCTTGCAGAAGAAGCTGGATCTCACCGGTGTGCTCACCAACATCCGGCCCCGCCAGGTTTTTTTTATCGATGAAGTGCACCGCCTGCTTCCGGACGTGGAGGAAATCCTCTACGCGGCGCTCGAAGACTTCCGCATGGACATTCTAATCGGCACCGGCCCTGGCGCGCGCACGCATTCCATCGCGATTCCACATTTCACCGCCATCGGAGCAACCACGCGGCAGGGCCTGGTAAGCGCACCGCTCCGGGGACGTTTCGGTCTGGTGCTGCGCCTGAATCATTACGGCGTCGAAGAGCTCACGGCCATCGTGCTGCGATCGGCAAAATTATTGGGAGTCACAGTCGACCGCGATGGCGCCGAAGAAATCGCCCGCCGTAGCCGCGGCACTCCCCGCATCGCAAACCGTCTGCTACGCCGCGTGCGCGATTACGCACAAGTCCGCGCGGAAGGCCACATCGATCTGCCGATCGCCACTGTCGCGCTCGACCTGCTGGAGGTGGACCGCTTCGGCCTGGATGAAATCGATCAGAAAATCATGCTCACGCTGCTTGAAAAATACGGCGGCGGGCCGGTAGGCGTGAACACCATCGCCGCCTCCATCGACGAGGAAGCCGACACTATCGAAGAAGTGTATGAGCCGTACCTGATGCAGCTCGGCTTTATCGATCGGACACCGCGCGGCCGCATCGGCACCGATCGCGCATTCGACTATTTCAAAATCCCCCGCCGCATGCGCAGCGGCGTGCAGAGCCCCCTATTTTGAACACCGCATTCCTCTCGCTAGGCTCCAATCTAGGCGACCGCGCAGCGCTTTTGAACACCGCCCTCAACCGCCTGGAAACCGAAGGCGTGCGCATAGCGCGCCGATCATCCATCCACGAAACCGAACCGCAGGACTATCTCAACCAGCCCAAGTTCCTGAACATCGCGGTGCAAGTAGAAACCAATCTCACCCCGCAAGAGCTGCTGGCCGCAATCCAGAAAATCGAAACCGAACTGGGCCGCCAGCGCACCATCCCCAAAGGCCCACGGACCATCGACATCGACATTCTCTTCTACGCCAACGAAATCATAGCCACACCCGACCTCGAGATCCCACACCCGCGCCTAACCGAACGCCGCTTCGTCCTGGACCCCCTCTCCGAAATCGCCCCCGATCTGCATCACCCAGCCACGGGCCAAACAGTGCGCGAGGCGCAAGCCGCGCTCCAACCACCAGCAACCAGCAACTAGCAACCAGAAACCAGAAACCAGAAACCAGAAACGAGAAACGAGAAACGAGAAACGAGCCCCCTACTCATAGTGCAACGCCACCACCGGATCCACCCGCGTAGCGCGCAGCGCCGGAACGTAGCTCGCCACTAGCGCAATAGCCACCAGGAACAGCGTGACTACCGAGAATGTGACTACGTCGGTCGCGCTTACTCCAAACAGCAACGTCGCCATCACGCGAGTCAGGCTGAATGCTCCCATCAATCCCGCCACAATACCGATTGCCGCTAGAGCCATGCCTTGCTTCACCACCAGCCCGAGTATGTTGCCCTGCTGCGCTCCCAACGCCATGCGAAGGCCGATATCGTGCGTGCCCTGCGTCACCATGTACGAGATCACGCCGTACACTCCCACCGCCGCCAGAAGCATCGCGAAGCCGGCGAACCCGCCCAGCACCGCCATCGAGAAACGCTGCCGGGCCAATGAATCGTGCAACCGTTCCTGCATGGTCCGGACTTCGAAAACCGGCACGCCGGCGTCGATCGCGTGAATTTCCCGGACCATCGCGCTTGCCACGCTGGCCGGGTCGTTCGACGTGCGCGCCACCAGGTACAAGTCGCCATCCGCTGACTGCTGCTCGGGATAATAAACCACCATCCGTCCGTCGATATCCAATCCGTATTGCTTGACAGTCCCCACCACGCCCACAACCGTGTACCACGGATCTTTTACATTGGCTCTCATGCGCTTGCCTACCGCGCTCTCGTGCGGCCAGAACCGCTTGGCCATTTTGTCGTCGATCAGGATCACGTGCGGAACGTCGGCGGTATCGTGATCGTTGAAGAAGCGCCCGTGCAACAGCGGGATCTCCATGGTCCGGAAATAATCGTTGGTAGCCACTCGCATGTCCACCTGCAACTCCGGCTCACTCGGAGGAGGCGTGTACCCCTCTATCAAGATGCCTCCCCAACTGACGGACGCCGTGAGCGGCAGCGTCGACACCGCGCCCTGCGACTGCACTCCGGGCAAGCGCGAGATCCGCTCGCCGATCTGTTGATAGAACTGAATCCTGGCTTTGTCCTGCTGGTACTTCGGCCCAGCTTCGGCTGACCGCATGGAGATGACGTGATCCGGGTTAAATCCGGGAGGCACGCTGGCCAGCCTCGCGAAACTGCGAATCAGTAATCCGGCGCCGATCAGCAGCACCATGGAGAGCGCCAGCTCGGTAATCACCAGCAGGCTGCGAAGCCCGTGCCGTGCTACGTTGAATCCGCCTTCCGTCTGCGAGCTTCGGCCACCTGACTTCAACGATGTATTCAAGTCCACTCGCGCCACCCGGACAGCGGGAGCCATGCCGAATACAATTCCCGTTAGAATCGCCACGCCGAAGGTAAAAGCCAGCACGCTTCCGTCGATCCGGATGGCATCCAGCCGCGGAATATTACCCGGATTAATATCGCGCACTAAGTAGAGCGTCAGCACGGCTACCAGCAACCCCGCCGCGCCTCCCAGCACTCCCAACAGCACGCTTTCAGTCAGCAATTGCCGCACCAGCCGCATCCGCCCGGCGCCCAAAGCTGCGCGTATGGCCACCTCTTTTTCGCGTCCGGTAGCGCGCGACAACAACAGGTTCGCTACATTCGCGCACGCGATCAGCAGCACCAGCGTCACCGCGCCCAACATGATCAGCACGGAGCGCCGAACATTACCCACCACCTGGTCGAGCATCGGCACCACGCTGATGGTGAAAGTGCGGTCCCGATGGTCTTTGTTGCGGATCCGGCCGGCGATCGCGGCGATGTCCTCCTGCGCTTCCCGCATAGTTACGCCCGGCTTCAGCCGCCCCACAATGTTGTAATTCTCATCTCCGCGTCGATTCACGGCGTCGGCGCCGAATGGAAGCGGAAGCAGTATTTCCACCTTCTCAATCGCCGCTACGGTAGGCACCACTTCGCTGTTCAGCAGGAAATCCGGACGTAACACCCCAGCCACGGTATATTGCTTGCCATTCAACGTGAGGCTTCGTCCCACAATCTGCGGATCGCCTCCGAAGAGGCGCTTCCACAGGCCATGCGTCAACAACGCCACCGGTGGCTTCCCAGGCTGGTCCTCTTCGGCCAGCAAGGTTCGGCCCAGCAGCGGCTTCGCTCCCAACATGTCCAGCAACGTGGAGGAAGTGCGCATTCCTTCCAGGCGCTCCGGCCGATCCAGGCCGGTGAGATTGAAGCTGCCTCCAATCGAAATCGAAAGCTCATCGAACGAGTGATTCTCGGCTTTGATGTCCATGTACTGCCCTGGCGACGGCCAGTCCTGCGGGATACCAATCCCCGGCGATCGCAGCCACAAGATTGCCAGCCGGTCGGGCTCGGGATAAGGCAGAGGCTTGAGAAGCAGTGCGTTCACAACGCTGAAGATAGCCGTGTTCGCGCCGATTCCAACCGCGAGCGAAAGTACGATCACCATGGTCAGAGCGGCGTTCTTGCGCAGCATGCGCGCCGCATAGCGGAGATCCTGCAGGATGGGATGCATGATAGCCATTAGACGCGACTCCCAGGAAAGTGTTGGCCGCCCGATTCAACTACTCCTTTTCAACACTCCACGCCCCAGCTCCAGTTCCCTCACCAAATTCTTCGAACTCAAAAGAAACGAATAGAACCGCAGAATCTCCTCTAATTCATAACTCCGCGACGTACCCGACTTCCGCGACGTCGCCGCTTTCTCATCCAGATCCCCCACTGCCGCCGCCAGATCCGGCCACTCCCGATCGAACCTCCAGGCAGCTACGCTGGTCTGAAGCCATTCGAACGCCGCCGATATCCTGGTCTCCAATTGCTCCAGCTCCGTCGCGAAATTCTGGAAGTAAGAATCGCCGGCGCTGCCGCGCGTGGCAAGTTCCAAAGCTGCCACGGCATCAAAGATCCGGTCCACGTGATCCATCAGCAGGACCAGCAATTCGTGATGCTGCGGCGCACTCACGCGTTCGTAGATTGCATAGCGCAGCAGCCCCTGGTTGCCGCGGAGAGTCTCTTCCAGCCGCGACCTCAGTTCCTCGATCGCAACCGTTGCTCCTGTGCGGTAGCCGCGGCTCACGGTCTGGTACATCGCCTCCAGGCTTCCCAGCACTGCGGCGATTCCTTTGCGTAACTTCCCCGTCGCTCCGGATGGCCACAGTACTACCGAAATGAGCAAGGCAACCAGTATCCCAATCGACACTTCCAGAAATCGATGCAGCCCGATGATCCACGTCGCGCTCCCGCGCCCAGCCAGCATCAGAATCGCCACCGTTACCGTGGCCAGCCGCTGGCTCTCCGCCAGTTTCAATATCGAACAGAGATAGAATGCGATTGCCACCGCCGCCCCGAACGCCAACACATTCACGCCCCACATCGCTACAAAGACCCCACCCACCACCGCGCCCACTGCCGTTCCCGCCAGGCGCGTCCATGAGGCGCTGACCGTCGCTCCTACGCTCGATTGCATCACGATCAGCGCGCTGATCGACGCCCAATAATCTTCCGGCAATCTGCAGAGTTTCGCGGCGTACAGCGACGCCACGCCCGCCACCGCCGTCTTGATGGCCTGCTTAATCCGCGCTCGCTGGACGGCGCTCAGTGACATGGCCACTATTGTCGCCTAGGAATGCCTCGGTAGTGGGTCAGTTTGTAGGGCAGGATGCCATCCTGCGGCGGGTTGCTAACCCGCCCACCTTGCGCCAATTGCCAATCGTCGAGCAGGTTATCAACCTAGGAATGCCTCTGTGATATCCTGAATCTGTTATGGCAATTCCCAACGTCAAACGGTTCCGACCCTTCTGTCCGGAGTGCAACGAGAATTTCACCGTGATGGTGGTCCTTCCCAAAGGCGCCAGCGTGGAGAACTTTCTGACTGATGCTGTCGCGCGCCACGATCACAAGGCGTTTCTCGAAGCCAAGCAGCTGCACTTCAAGATCCGCGTCGGCCAACAGAAGCAGAAAAAAGCGAAATAGCCGTGGGACAAGCCTCCGGCTTGTCATTGCCACATTTTTCTTCGGGCCCTTGTCGATTTCGCCGCTCTCCCTTCGTCTAGCCGGTGAAAGGAGAAACAAGATGCCACAATTTATCCTGCTGCTCAGAGGTGACCGCAACGCGGTTTCGGCGTTCAGCCCTGAGGAACTGCAAAAACTCATGCATAAGTACCAAGACTGGAGGCGGACCAAAGCCACCGGCGGCCAGAAAATTATGGATGGCGAAGGCCGCGTACTCCAGAAACAGAACGGAAAGCCCTCGTCATTGATGGTCCATTCGCCGAGGCGAAGGAAGTGGTGGGCGGATTCTTCGTCATCGAAGCCACCAACTATGACGAGGCCGTAGAGGCCGCCAAAACCTGCCCGCACATGGAATTTGGCACCATCGAAGTCCGCCAGATCGAAAAAACTTGAACGATTCCGCGTTACTGGTCGACCATTTGTTCCGGCATCAGTCGGGACGATTGGTCTCCACGCTCACGCGGATCTTTGGACCCCGCCGCCTGGATCTGGCCGAAGAAGTGGTGCAGGATGCCTTGCTTAAAGCGCTGGAGCTCTGGCCATTCCAAGGCATCCTCGCGAATCCCTCAGCCTGGCTGATCCAGGTGGCGAAAAACCGCGCGCTCGATGCCATCCGCCGCGAAGCCTCGCTTACGGAAAAGATTCCGGAGCTCGCCCGCGCATTTCCTGAGCAAACTATGCCGGAACCCCATCACGAATTCGACGATGACCAGCTCTCCATGATGTTTCTGTGCTGTCACCCCAGCCTCGCGCCTGAACTGCGCGTCGCTCTGACGCTCAAGACCGTGGCCGGTTTCAGCGCGCGGGAGATTGCACGCGCCTTTCTCGTGCAGGAAACCACCATCGCGCAGCGTTTGGTTCGCGGCAAACGCCAGATTCGGGAACAGCGCATTTTCAACGAAAGCTACTCGGCGCACCAAGGCGAATCGCTGCTGCGCGCCGATCTCTGCGATGAAGCCATCCGGCTCGCGGCGCATCCCGCATCCGGCCTGCCCAAAACGCACGCGCTGCTGGCTCTGCTTCTCTTGCATGCCTCGCGATTACCCGCGCGTGTTAACGCCGAAGGCGACCAGATTACGCCCTATCATCTGCAAGCCGGTATCGCGGCTCAGCACGCTCTCGCGCCTTCATACGACGCCACCGACTGGGAGAATATCACGGCAATACGACCAGCTTTATCAGATGGACCCGAGCCCTGTCATCGCCTTCAACCGCGCCATCGCGCTCTCGCGCTGGAAGGGCCCCGAAGCTGGCCTGGCCGCGATCGCTGAAATCCAGCATCACCCCGCGCTGGCGAATTACCATTGGCCGCATATTACAGATCGGCAGTGGAGTGTGTATGCAGCGAGCCCGAACGCCGCCTGCTCCAAAAACGCCTCTCACAAAACGTATAATGTAGCGCACGCACTCGTGCGTGCCGCGTTCACACTCGTGTGAACGCAAGGAGTCAACATGAAATCAATTCTTGCGCTCTCCATCCTGACCTTCGCCGGCTCGCTGCACGCAGCCGACGCCGCGCTCACCGCCGCCGAACGCGCCCACGCCATCCAACTCCTCCAGGATTCGCAAAAAGAATTTTTGGCGCTGGTCGACGGCCTCACCGATGCGCAGTGGACTTACAAGCCAGGTCCGGACCGATGGTCAGTCGGCGAAACAGCCGAACATATTGTGCTCGGGGAGGCCTTATTGTTCGCCTCCGTACAACGCGCGGTCGATTCTCCGCCCAATCCCGATTGGGAAACCAAAACGCGCGGCAAGACGGAGTTTCTGGAAAAGGTGATGGTGGATCGCACTCACAAAGCTACCGCGCCCGAAGCCATTCAACCTCACGCCAAAATCAGCCGCGAAGAAGTAATCCAGCGCTATAAGGAACAGCGCGCCCGAGCGATCAAATTCATCGAGGACACCCAGGTGCCATTGAAAGAGCACACGGTCGACCATCCGTTCCCCGTCTTCGGTACATTGAACGCCTACCAGTGGCTCATCTACATCCCGCTACACAATGTGCGTCACGATCAGCAAATCGCGGAAGTAAAATCGAGCCCTGGATTCCCCCAGTAGCGTAAGCCTCCGGCTTGCGCGAAACAAATCCGGAAGAAATCGTCCGTCGCCTTCGTCTAATCTTCTAATATGCGCCGGCTCTTCCTTCTCACCTGCTTTCTTCTTCCCCTGTGTGCCCAGGATTCTGTACAGCAACTGGTGGAAAGCCTTTATCCCCAAAACGATCGGCTGAAGGAAATCCGCATGGGAGACATTGTCCGGCAACTAGCCATTCACCAGGGCAGCCAGGTCGCCGACGTAGGTTGTGGTGCGGGCGAGTTCTCCGTGATTCTTTCTCACGTGGTGGAACCAGCCGGCAAAGTTTACTGCGAAGACATCGTCGACGAGAAAGATTGGGGCCTGCGTCTGGCCAAGGCTAACTTCAAAAAGCAGCACGTGAAAAACGCGGTTCTAATCCATGGCGCTGAGGATAACCCGAATCTCCCGCAAGGGACCCTGGATGCCGTCTTGATCGTGAATGCGTATCACGAAATGCCGCAATATCAATCTATGCTGCAGCACATTAAGGAGTCGCTCAAGCCCGGCGGGCGCTTGGTGATCCTGGACAACACGCCTCTTCGGACCGCCAAACGTCCACGCGAAAAGCAGACCGATAATCATGTCCTCTCGTCCGATCTCGCCGCCGGAGAGCTCGAAGCGGCAGGCTTCCACATCCTCAACCGCGAAGATGCCTTCATCGATAACCCCGATTCAGAAAGCGCACGCTGGCTGATTGCGGTGGAACGGAAGTGAAGAGCGCGTTACCGAACCGCGACCGTGAGGGAGTCGGTGCTTTTATATCATGAAACAGAATGACGCAATCCAAAATAATCTCTTGTGGCATCGCCGCGCTGCTCTCCTTCGCGCTAGTTGCCACGCCTCAGAACATTATCGTTGACGCCGATCCATCCCACGCCGTGAATTCGTTCAGCCCCATTCGCGCTCTCGGCGCGGGTATCGATCGACTGAAAACCGGAAGCACGGATCACCTGCTCACCGATCCCATCCTCAAGCAGGTTCTCGACGCCGGTTGGCAACCCGTCACCTATCGCCAAAATACCGATCTGCAAGTCCAAGCCTGGCACTGGAATCCTCGCGGCATTTGGAGTAATCCAGAAAAGCAGGAAGGCTATTTCACCGGCAGCGCCGATCCCGCCGATCCGATCCGCCACTCCTGGGCCTACCCGCTGCCCCATCGCGGTTTCGCCCGCGGAGACGGGACCGAATACTCCCGCCTCACCGACGGCGACCCGACCTCATACTGGAAAAGCAATCCGTATCTCACGCGCGACTTCACCGGTGAGGACGATTCGCTGCATCCGCAGTGGGTCATCCTCGACCTCGGCAGTAAGCTGGATCTCAACGCCATCCGCATCGCTTGGGCCCAACCTTACGCTCGCCGCTACATCGTTCAGTTTTGGACCGGCGCCGGAGAGCCGTTCTATGACGGAACCACCAAAGGAATCTGGCAAACATTCCCGGCCGGCATTGTTACGGACGGCCAGGGCGGCGCCGTCACCCTCAAACTCGTCTCGTGGAAAATCCCGGTGCAATACATCCGCATCTGGATGACTGAATCTTCCAACACCTGCGACACACACGGCGATTCCGACAAGCGCAACTGCGTCGGCTACGCCATCCACGAGCTGTATGCCGGCACCCTTACACCAGATGGCCAATTCACCGATCTCGTCAAGCATCTCAAGAGTCGCAACCAGACCGCCACCTGGCCGTCTTCAGTGGACCCCTGGCATGCCGCCACGGACCTGGATGAATCCAAGGGCGATCAGGTGGGATTCGATTTCTTCTTCTCGAGCGGCGTCACGCGCGGACTTCCCGCCATCGTACCGGTCGCGATGTTGTATTCCACGCCTGACGAAGCGGCCGCCGAGATTGCCTATCTCTACAAGCGCCACTTTCCGATATCCCGCATCGAAATGGGCGAGGAACCCGACGGCCAGAAAATGCTGCCCGAAGATTACGGCGCGCTGTACCTTCAATTCGCCACCGCCATTCACCGGCTGGTCCCGGAAGCCAAGCTGGGCGGGCCGTCCTTCGAAGGAACAAATGAAGATGTCGAAGTTTGGCCGGACGCGCAGGGTCGAGTCTCGTGGCTCGGCCGATTTCTCGATTACCTGAAGGCGCACAACCGCCTGAACGATCTCACATTTTTCTCCTTCGAACATTATCCCTACGAAGCTTGTAAGAATCCCTGGAGCGATCTCTATCGCGAGCCGCAGATCGTCAGCCACATCCTCGAAGTCTGGAAAAACGATGGCTTGCCCGCCGATCTTCCGTTCTTCATGACGGAAGGCAACATGTCCTGGCAATCCGGACAAATGTATGTCGATATCATGGGCGGCCTCTGGCTGGCCGATTATGTCGGGTCCATGATGAGCGGCGGCGCTAGCGCCACTTATTTCTTTCACTACCTGCCATGGGGACTGTCGCCTGAATGCGGCGGCGGATCGTTCGGCTTTTTCAATATCGATAAAACTTACACAATCACTGGATATTTCTCGCAATATTTCGCCGCGCAGGTAATCAGTAAGGAATGGGTCCAACCAGTAGACGCCACGCACCTGCTCTTTCGCGCATCCAGCGACGTACGCGACGCATCCGGCAACGTATTGGTCACCGCCTACGCCGTCGAGCGCCCGGATGGACAATGGTCCGTCATGATCATTAACAAGGACCGGGACAACGCCCACTCGGTGAAGATTGCCTTCACGGGTCCTGACCGTTCGTTCTCTGGCCCGGTGGACCGCATCACTTTCGGAGCCGCCGAATACCAGTGGCATCCGGACGGCGTAAACGGCCACGCCGACCCCGACGGCCCTCCTCGAAAATCGAAGATCACCGGTGGACGCGAAACGCTCTACCAGCTCCCGAAGGCCTCCATCGTAGTGTTGCGCGGCTCACTCGCACCGTAGCGCAGGAGTGGGGCGGACCCCCTGGTCCGCGCGGGTCCCCCTGGACCCGCTTTGGGCTTGATACGGGGTCCGCCCCACGCAGCCGCGCTATCATGCGGGAGGCAGCACCCGAAGTGTCGGCATGGACCTCCATCACTGATCTCGCCCAGGACGCTCGCTACGCGCTCCGCATGATGCGCCGCACTCCCGGATTCACAGCGGTTGCGGCACTCTCGCTGGCTCTCGGCATCGGCGCCAACACCGCGGTTTTCAGCCTGATTAATGCTCTGATGCTACGCACGCTGCCGGTCGCGCACCCCGAGCAACTAGTGGAACTCCTGCAAAAATATCCCGGAGAGCCTCGCGGAAACGGCTATTGGTCCCCGCAGAGTTACGCGCACTATTTGGCGTGAACCCTGCGATCGGCCGAGTGATTCGGGCCGACGATGACGCCGTTGCGGTGTTGAGCTGGTCGTGCTGAAAGAACTGGTTCAGTTTGGATCCGGCAATTCTGTGCAAGCGGATCATCGTGCAGGATCAGCCCGTAACGGTCATCGGCGTAACACCGCGTGCATTTTTTGGATTGCTGGTAGGATCCACTACCGACGTTTGGTTGCCGCGCGGCAATTCCTTTGGCAGCGTTCCACTAATTCTGCTGGCGCGCCTTAAACCCGGCGTGTCCATCCAGCAAACGCGCGCCGAAATGACGGTGCTGTACCAGTTCACCATCGACGAAAGATCCAGGAACGACCAGTATCCTCTCAAGCGTCAATTGAAAATTGAACTCGAGCCGGCGGGCGCGGGGCTCTCTTTCCTGCGCGATCACTTCGCCCAACCGCTCCTGTACTAATGGCTCTGGTAGGTCTGCTTTTGCTGATCGCATGCACTAATGTTGCCAGTTTGAACGGTGGCGCGGCGCATCACCGAGATCGGCATCCGTATGGCGCTCGGAGCGACGCGGGGCAACGTCATTCGCATGGTGTTCGGAGACGCACTGGCAATGCTCTCGGCGGGATTGCTACTCGGATTACCGTTGGCGCTCTGGGGTAAAACCTTCGCCGCAAGTTTGATTCCGGATCTTCCGGTTAATAGTTCTATGCCGATCGCCACAGGCGCGATAGGCATGATCACGATCGCGCTCGCGGCGGCCTATGTGCCGGCACGCCGCGCCGCCCGCGTAGATCCCATGACCGCTTTGCGGCACGAGTAACCGCCGCCTATGAATCTGCGTTGCCTGACTCGCTTTACAGGCGGGCTGTGCGACATGAATGTGGAGCTTTTCGAGCATCCATTCCGAGCCGCGACCGGCAGGAAGCGCTACCAGCACTGGACGGCTTTGGTATCTTTACACGCTCCGTCCCCGTCGCGGCTCGGCTTTGCGGACGTACCTACGCCTTCCAAATTTTGGTCGCGCACCCGCGCCCGATACCCCACGCACGATCCAGCCCGCCGCGGGGTATACTGTGGCATCGAAAATGGAAACGCCGGACCACCCCAACGACGAAACCGCTAGTATCGCCGCCGATGAAAACGCCACGGTCGCTACCGGTGACGCCTCCCTCGCTGGCGATTCGGCGGCCTTTAACATCGGGCAAGACATCGGTCCGTATCGTTTAGTAAAACGGCTCGGCCAGGGCGGCATGGGTTCCGTGTGGCTGGCGGAACAGACCCATCCGGTTCGCCGAAAAGTGGCGCTCAAGCTCATCAAACCAGGCATGGACACCGAGGAAGTGGTGGCGCGCTTCTCCTCGGAACGGCAGGCGCTCGCCATGATGGAGCATCCCGCCATCGCCCGCGTCTACGATGCCGGCTCAACCCCGGAAGGCCGTCCTTATTTCGCGATGGAATATGTCGAAGGCGTCCCCATCAACGATTACTGCGCCGCGCACCAGATCGGCACTCGCCAGCGTATCGAACTGTTCATGTTGGTCTGCGACGGTATCCAACATGCCCACCAGAAATCCATTCTGCACCGCGATCTAAAACCATCCAATATTCTGGTCACCGAACAGGACGGCCGGCCGGTGCCCAAAATCATTGATTTCGGTTTGGCGAAAGCTATGGAATCGAGCGCGGAAGAGTTCACGCTGCGAACTCGCGTAGGCGTCATCGTTGGAACGCCACGCTACATGAGCCCGGAACAGACCGATTATAGCGGCGCCGATGTCGATACGCGCACCGACGTTTATTCCCTCGGCATCATTCTTTACGAACTGCTGGTAGGCACACCGCCTTTCAACCAGGAACTTCCATTTGACGAACTGCTGCGAAAAGTTCGCGAAGAAGATCCTGAGCGTCCCAGCAAATTGGAGAAACATCTCTCCGCCGATCTGGATTGGATCACGCTCAAGGCGCTCGAGAAGGATCGCGAGCGCCGCTATCGCTCGCCGGCCGACCTGGCCTCCGATCTGGGGCGATATCTGCGCAGTGAGCCTGTAGAAGCCGCGCCGCCTTCCCGCACCTACCGCGCCGGCAAATTCGCGCGGAAACATTGGGCCGGCATGACCATCGCAGCCGCGTTCGTGATTTTGCTGATCGCCGGAATTGCGGTAAGCGGCTGGCAGGCCATCCGGGCGACGCGCGCCGAAAGAGTCGCAACCGCTCGTAAGCTGGCTGCCTATGCGGTGCAGAATCTTCCTTTGGATCCCGAACGCAGCGTAATTCTGGCCATGCACGCCGTCGCGGCCACGCTTCGCTTCCGCGAGGCTGTAATCCCGGAGGCCGAAACTGCTTTGCACGCTGCGATTCTTGCGGATCACGAACTGTTCACTCTGCACCACCAGGGACCCGTTTTCGGATTGGCGTTCAGTCCCGATGGGCGGCGCCTGGCCACAGTGAGTGACGACAAAACCGCCAAGTTGTGGGAAGCCGCTACGGGCCGCGAAATACTCACGTTGAAAGGTCACCATGACCAGGTTTGGAGCGCCGCCTTCAGTCCCGATGGCCAGCGTCTGGCCACCGCGAGTCTCGACGAAACTGCCCGGGTGTGGGATGTCGCAACCGGCCGGGAATTGCTGACCCTGCGCGGTCACCAAAAGTCGCTCTCGGGTGTCGCCTTCAGTCCCGATGGTCGGCAAATCGCCACTTCCAGTGAAGATCAGACCGCCAAGCTATGGGATGCGACTAGCGGAAAAGAATTGCTCACGTTGCGCGGCCATCAGGAAGGACTTTCGAGTGTAGCCTTCAGTCCCGATGGAAAACGCGTTGCTACTTCGAGCCAAGACAAGACCGTGAAATTGTGGGACGCATCCACCGGGCGCGAGTTGCTCACCCTGCGCGGCTTTCGCGATCAGCCTTGGAGCGTCGTCTTCAGTCCCGATGGCCGGCGCCTAGCCACTGCCAATCACGATAAGACTGCAACCATCTGGGACGCGAACACGGGACGCGAAATTCTGACTCTGCGTGGTCACCAATACGAGGTCTACAGCGTGGCCTTTGATTCCGATGGGAAACGCGTGGCCACATCCAGCCTGGACAAGATGGCGAAAGTGTGGGACGCCGCGACGGGCGAAGAATTGCTGACGCTGGCGGGTCACCAGGCCGGAGTTTACGGTGTAGCTTTCAGCCCCGACGGCAAACATCTTGCCACAGCTAGCCTGGACTCCACCGCCAAGCTGTGGGCTCTTGATCCCCCTAGCGAGTTCCTCACGCTCTATGGTCATCATGACAAAGTAACCAGCGTGGCATTCAGTCCGGATGGAAAACGCCTGGCGACATCCAGCGACGACCACACGGCGAAGGTTTGGGACGCTTCCACCGGCCGCGAATTGCTCACCTTGCGCGGTCACCAA
>CABEDY010000302.1_pt1 | contig 22828 bp, 22 predicted proteins | sample 3423171 | NCBI WGS metagenome assembly CABEDY01 (sample SAMEA5534333, study PRJEB31848) | metagenome | biome: tundra; feature: field; material: soil | place: USA | collected 2013-05 | depth 0.15 m | reverse complement strand
GTCCGCCCACCGCTATGTCCAAGACTTCGCCGGCAGTGAGAAAAACGTCGCCGCTAAGAAGAGCGCCTAACCCCCCCTGGCCCTGGAAACGACCGTTGCCGCCCTGCGCTCCGGCCGCGGTGATCAGGTATGTCCCGGTGGTGCTGATCGTGTCGGTAACGATGCCGCCGCTGTAGCTGTAAGTGATCGTGTCGGCGTTCGCGCTCGATGCGGCGACGAGCGTCGCGAAGATCACGAGCGAGAACGAATTCCCGTATGTACGCATTTAGTCCTCCCATTTCTACTCTCAAATCGCCCAGAGATTACCTAAGAAAAAACGAACCTAGTAGTACCTCGGACGCGTAGACTGCGCCCCGTTGTTGGGCGCGGTCATTGATCTCATCGCGAAGCGCGCTAATGCGCCCCGCTCATCACGGTTCCCACGCCGAAGCGCGAATGATCGCTCAAGCTTCTGGAGTCGCCGGCTGATCGTGTTCATCGTTCTATCCGTCTGGCATTCTCGTGCTCGTCACCTTTAATTGACGCGCCCGCAGAATACTGTCCGCGACCGTGCTGAAGATGAACTCCGTCGCGGCCAACGTCATAACTTTCGTCCCATTACGATCGGCATAGTCTTTGTATTCGAAGCTGACGCGCCCCGCTTCCATCGACAGGAGCCGACGATTCGAAATCGCGACCCGGTGCGTACATCGGGCCAGATATTTCAAAACTTGTTCAGGCCCGCCAAAGGGCGGCTTCACAAAGACGACCCATGGGATGCGCCGCGCTTGTTGACACAGAGCTTCGAACCCCCGCCGCGTCCTCATTGGGCAAACAGCGGATTTCCCGCGAGCGTTTCTGCCGAACTCACTGGCTGGGCAAAAATAGCGGCAGTTTCCGCCTCGCTATTCTTCAGGGAGGCGGCCTGCTCGCGCAACAGGTCGACCGAGATCTCCCAGAGCCCGCGTATATTCTGGAAGGCCTCATTCGAGATATTATCCTTGTCCAGTGCACACACGGCCTCCGTAAGAATCACCATCAACTGGGAACGGATTCCGTTGATAAAGAATAGCGATGTACTCTTTTGACCGATCAACAGGAGTTGGATGATTTCATCCGTGTAGCGATCACCCTCGGTTTTGCGGCGCTTTGCCATGGTGTGCTTCAGTTGGCGCAGCCAGGACAACACGAGCACGCCGAGGGTCACCAATAGGCCCAGGAAACTCGCGTGATCGAGGACGAAGGATGGCTTGTCACGGTCGAAGAACTTCTTCGCGCCGGCATGAACGGGCGGCGGAAGCCCGCCGAGTGCGCCGGCTTCCTTCATATCCGCCAACAGGGACCGCACACCCGCGTTTTCCTGAGGAATCTCCTCGGCGATCTCCTGGCGCTCGCTGAAAAGGACGCTGGTCACGGCGTAGATGTCGCTGGGCGACGCGTCGCGACTCGCCAACAGCGTCCGCGGCACACCGACAGTCGGTGTATCCACGAATGGCTGGGGCGGAATCCCGGCGTAAACGCCCTGCGGAATCATGGAAGCTTTAAAGGCGGCGTTTTTCACGATCAAACCCGCTACCTCTTGAATTGGGATGAAGTGTCCAATGTTGGTTTGCACTAGCTTTTCGACCGCCAGATTGCCGAGAGCTCGCACGCGGAACACGGCGTCGGCGCGCTTGTCGAGCAGCGCCCGATCCGCCGAGGCGTCGTCATCGCCGACAAACTGAAAATCGCTGGCAGTCAATCCCAGATGATCCGCGACGACAAGAAACGATTGATACTGTCCGCCCCGCCGGGTGAGCCCGATGCGTTTGCCGCGTAAACTCCGGAAGTCGGTCACATTGGCATCATTCCGGACAAACACCTGCAGATCGTCGCGATACAAAACGGCCAGCAGGTTCGCCATAGGCCCCGCCGGTACGTCGGCCTGCGCAGCGGCAAGCTGGGCGCGGCCGTCCGAAAGCATGGCGAGGTTTTCCGACGTGCCGCCAGTTTCGCGCACTACCAAATGGATATGGGGATTGTGCCGTTTGACCACCGTCGCCAAGGCTTTTGCCAGAACAAAGCTTTCTTCGTCGCGTCCACCGGCCGCCAAAACCAGCGTGTGAACTTGATAATTCTCGAACAAGGTGTAGCCCAAGCCAGCCAGGACGAGAACGATCGACACGGCAAGTGTTGTACTAAAGATGCTTTCGCGCGCATTAGGCAGTTTGAACGTCATCCGTTTGTTGCTCTCAATAGGGAAAGGGGAATTCGGAGGCAAAAGTGTTCACATCGGCGCAATCTTTTTTCGTGCAGGTTGAGGCGTGGCCCTAAATAGAGATTTATGTTATGCTTATGGGCTCACCGCTGGGAGGAGTCGCGTTCCGGTTGCCGGCCCCCAAATCGCCCGAGATCACGAGAATGTTGGCCGCCTGGCGAGAAGGCGATCCAGCCGCGCTTTCTGAACTGGCCCCTCACGTGTACAACGAGCTTCGCCGATTGGCCAGCGGCTGTTTAGCCGGCGAAAAAGGCGGACACATCCTTCAGCCCACTGCCTTGGTGAACGAAGCCTTCCTACGGATGATGGATTGGCGCCCCCCACAACAGTGGTTGAACCGGGAGCATTTCTTTGGCGTTTCGGCCACGCTGATGCGCCGGATCCTGGTCCAGTTCGCGCGCGAGCGGCAGGCCGCCAAGCGTGGCGGGCGTGCAATCCAGGTGTCGCTTTCGGAGGCATCCGGCCTCCAGACCCTGGATGAGACGGATTTGGTTGCGCTCGACCAGGCGCTAACAGAGCTGGAACAACTGGATGCCCGTCAGGTCCGCATTGTGGAGCTGCGCTTCTTCACCGGCCTCAGTCTAGAAGAAACAGCGGAATTGCTCCAAGTCTCGTTGAGCACGGTGCGGCGCGATTTGCGCATGGCGCAGACCTGGCTTCGCCAGCAACTCGCCTCGGCACCATGACACCTGAACGTTACCGCCGCCTGGGTGAGTTGTTTGATGCCGCGCTCGATCGTCCCGCCGCTGAGCGCTCTTCTTTTCTCGATCAAGCCTGCCATGGCGATACCGAACTGCGTGGCGCAGTCGAGGGCCTTCTCGAAAACTATGTCGAGTCGGATCCGTTTCTGGCCCCGCCCCAGGCTGAGCCGGTCCCTTCAAGCATTGGTCCCTATACCATCCGCAAGCTGCTCGGCGAAGGCGGAATGGGCACCGTCTATATGGCGGAGCAGTTCGAACCAATTCGGCGCGACGTCGCGCTAAAAGTGATCAAGCCGGGTATGGGATCGAAAAGCGTCATTGCGCGCTTTGAGAGTGAGAAGCGCGCCTTAGCGATGCTGCATCACCCCTACATCGCGCAAGTATTCGACGCCGGAACCACCAGCCAAGGCCTGCCCTACTTCGCTATGGAATTGGTGGAAGGAACGCCGATCACTCTTTACTGCGAGCGCCAGCAGCTGGGGGTAAAGGAACGGCTCGATCTGTTTGTCCAAGTCTGCCAGGCGATTCAATACGCGCATCAAAAAGGCATCCTCCATCGCGATATCAAGCCATCGAACATTCTGGTACGCGAGCTGGAGGGCAAGCCAATTCCGAAGGTCATCGACTTCGGGTTGGCGAAAGCGCTCGACGCGGGATTGAACGGCGAAACTAGCATGACCGAACTGGGCACCATTTTGGGCACGTTAGAATACATGAGTCCAGAGCAGGCAGATCTCGGGCGGCAAGATATCGACACGCGCAGTGACGTCTACTCCTTGGGCGTGCTGCTCTATCAACTGCTGGCCGGGAAAACGCCACTCGACCTGAGTCAGCATCCGGACCAGGGCTATATCACTCTTCTCAAACATATCCAGGACGATGAGACCAAAGCGCCGAGCACGCAGGTAAACCAGCAATCGGCCGCCGCGCGAAATCGAGTTCTGCGCGGCGATTTGGACGCAATCACCCTCAAGGCCCTGGAGAAAGACCGCGCGCGCCGATACGCATCGCCCGGCGAGTTCGCCTCCGACATCGGACGCTACCTACGTGATGAACCAGTGGAGGCCCGGCCCGCCAGCACCTTTTATCGAACCGGAAAATATGCCCGCCGTCACTGGCTGGCGGTTTCGTTTGCAGCCGTTGTGGCGCTCCTGCTGGCAGGCGTTGCCATCACTCAATCCTTCGAGGTGCAACGCATCAGGCGCGAGCGCGACCGCGCCGACCGCGTGACGTCGTTCATCACGAACATGTTCAAGGTATCGAACCCAAGCGAATCGCGGGGCAACGAAATCCGGGCGCGCGAAATTCTGGATAAGGCCTCAACCGAGATCGATACCGGGCTCAAGCAAGATCCAGAAACGCAAGCGCAGATGATGCAGTTTATCGGAAACGTGTACCTCGGAATTGGGCTGTATCCCAAGGCGGATGCCCTGCTTCAGAGGGCGCTTGACATACAGAGTAAACAGTTCGGCGTCAAGAATCCGGAGACTCTGAAATCCGCGCTAAGCCTGGCCGAGACGTGGAATGCCGAAAGCCGTTACCGAGAGGCGGAAAAGTTAGCGCGCGCAACACTTACGGCTCGTCAACAAAATCTCGGAGCTGACCATCGCGATACGCTGTCCGCGGCGTCTCTGCTCGCGAATGTGCTTGACAACGAAGGGCGCTATGCGGAGGCGGAAAAGTTAAGTCGCCAGGTGGTGGACGCAGCCACAAAAGTGTTCGGGGTGAACGACACCTTGACGCGTGAGGCCGCGAGCAAGCTGGCCATCGATCTGGCGTACCAGGGCAAATTCGCCGAGGCCGAGAAAACCTTTCGCGAGTTGTGGGAGACGGACCAGCGCCTGCTGGGACCCGATCATCCGGAGACTTTACGCAACGCCGGGAATCTGGCGAGCACGCTGTTGCAAGAGGGCAAGTACGCCGAAGCGGAACAGCAATTCAGGATGGCTCTCGAACTCAACTACCGCGTTTTTGGCCCTGAGAATCCGCACACGCTAACGATTGCCGGTAATCTCGCGCTCACGCTTGAGTCGGAACAACGCCATGCCGAGGCGGAAAAATTGTTCCGCGAGGCACTCGAGGTCAAGCGCCGGGTCATGGGGGCCGAGCATCGCTCCACACTTGTGACGGCCGGAAATCTGAGCGATGTTCTGATTGCGGAGGGGAAATATAGCGAAGCCGAGCAGCTGATTCAAAGCACCCTGGACGCGGAGCGTCGCACGCTCGGTCCCGCGCATTCCGATTTTCAGGCAGCGCTCGGCAGCCTGGCGCTGGTGTTGGCCCAGGAAAAGAAATACCCGGCGGCGGAGAGAGTGGCGCGCGAGTCCGTGGAAGGTTACGTGAAAGTTTTTGGCGCAGATCACCCCGATACCGCGTATGCGGTATATATACTGGCGTCTGTACTCGCCCGAGAGGAGAAGCCGGAAGAAGCTCTCCGCAATCTGAAGTTCGCCTTTGAGCATCGCCTGGTCGCGGATATGCGCCAAGGGCTCGGCAAAGACCCGAATTTTAATTCGCTACACGGCGATCCGGGATTCGCCGCGCTTGCTAGGCAGTAAGCGCGCCAGCACCTGATCGAAGAACCCGTCCGGCGCCGCTTTATCGGAGACGACGGCGGGCCCGGCCATGGCTTGCCGTTCGACAGCGTGCTCTTCCGCCGCGCGCGCAGGTTTAACCTCGTTGGCGGCGGCGCCCGCCCCTTCTGATGCGTCGGAGAATCGGGAAGTAACCCCCGCGAAAGCGCCAAGCGTTCCACGGCGGGGAGCGCCCATTTCTAACGAGGCCGCCCCAACGAGCTGTGCGCTTACCAACTCCAATTCCTGAATGATTCATTCACAACGGGCCTCTGAGAATCGCCACTGGAACCTTCGTCTGTTATGGCCGCCCACTCGGAGAATGGTCGCCTTTTGGGGCGCGCTGTTCGGCCATCAGTCCTGGTAAGTCGCCGTCACGGAATTAGGAACGAGAAACGCACTCGGCTCCGTTGCTCCATAGCGCGCATCAAGTCTCTGTCAAGGCCGAGGCGCTAAACTTGTGAAGCTGCGACCGTTCGGCACTCGCGCTACAATCCAGATTCGATTCGCAGCCATGAAGCAGCGCGACTCCCTCTTTACGCCGATTGTGCCTCGCGACTTCCAACACCACCTGTTTCGCGCCATCACATCGTATCGTGGCAACTTGCCGTCCCGCGAGGGTCTTCAGGCAACCTATGAGCTGCTCCCCTCGCCAGACAGCAACTTCATCAAGGACTTCCAGTCCACCGGCTTTGACGCCCGCATCTGGGAGTTGTACCTTTGTGCGCTCTTTCACAGTTTGGGCATATCGCTATCGCAGCCCAACGATCGGCCGGATTTCTGCTTGACAGGTGGCGACGAAATTGTGTGGGTTGAGGCGACCATGGCCAACCCAACGCAAGGGGGCGTGCAGTCGCAGCCGGAAGGGCATTGGGAAGAGATCGACCGTGTCGCCGCTAAGGTCGGCAGTGCCCTGTTTTCCAAGCTGAACAAACGATATTGGGAACTGCCACATGTTAGCGGCAAGCCTTTGGTTCTGGCGATCGCCGATTTTCACGACCCCGATCCCCTCCGTCAGAATGTCGGGCCAATTAGCCGTTACCTCTACGGCAAGCATTCAAAACTCACATCCGCGACTGGAGAGCCCGTGCAATCCGAGCTATTGGAAGTCAAGTCTCTTGGACCGAAGAAAGTACCGGCCGGTTTCTTCTATCTGCCCGATGCACAGTACATTAGTGCGGTTCTCTTCAGCAACGCGGGCACCACCGGCAAGTTCAGCCGCATGGCATTTGATACCGCCAGACATCCGTTCGTCCGCATGCTTCGCCATGGATTCTCATACAACAGGGAGTCCACCGCCGTTGCCCCGGAGCCCTTCGCGTATATTGTCGGATCTGCCCCGGAGACATGGGGGCAGGAAGCTATCGTAATGCACAATCCTAATGCGCTGTATCCGGTATCTCAGACGTTTTTTGAACCCCTCTGCCAGCAATGGTTCATCCAGGATGACTTTCGCTACAAGTTGCCGTCCTTCCTCCCCATCTTGTCGCGGACCATCATCGTGTCAGGGAATCCCACCAAGATGCAGGCAGTGGAGAGCCACTTGCTGGACATGGGACGCAAATGGGTATTGGGGACGTGGGGAAAGATGCCGGAGCTTGAGAACGATATCATCAAGTCTCATCAGGAATGGCAGTCCCAGAACAAGCCGATCCACTTCGGCATCTGCACTCCTAACCTGACTGTCTAGCACTTGTTTAGGCTGACCTGGATAAAATCGGTCGTGGTCGGCCTCTCACCTCATGACCCCTCGCAACCGGCCCTCTAATGTTCTTGTCTAATTTTCGATGAACATAGGCCCAAATTGCAGACGCGATTAGCGACGATACTGCTCCGAGGACTAGAATCCCCAAGGCAGTGTTTTTCAACCATTCCCCGACCATGTCCATAAGGCTAACGATGATTGTCCCTCATTTCGTTGGATTAAGCGGTGCAAAGAGCCCCTTCCGAGTGGCACGTCTACTTGGCGCTTCCCAGCATCCGTCGTCATTTTGCGACCAAACGCCTGAAGATCTCCCGGTTGTTCGAACAGTCCCAGTGCCTCATTTTATCCAGCACCCCTCGTTTTGGCGGCTTTGCGGTAAGCGGTTTTATTGTGAGCTGTTGCTTTGACGAGGGGCATCGTCGTGAACGCATGTTGCATTCCTGCACTACGGGTTGATGAAGAGCGACTGCTAGGACGCAACGCGCTCGCCCTTTGGTGTAGCGTGTATCAAAGACGTTTTAGTTCACGAAAGACGAGTAACGGGCCACTTTGCGATCTCATTCTCATGACCCCTCGCAATCGGCCCTCTTATTGTCTCGTCTAATTTTCCGGATTTCATGTCGTTGGTGTTTCTCGAACAAATTGTGTAGTGCGGGTCTTGCCCATAAATATTGACATATGCGGCGATAAGCTTGTCTGCTCCCCGAAGATAATCGAGTCTGATTTGCTGGCCAGGAGCAACCGGATAAAGTTCGAGTTCGTCCTGAAGTTGGTCCCCGCCAGTGTAATTTCGAATAGACACGTTGCGCGCTGTGCCTTCTCCCACATTTTTCAATATCCACACAAGTTCGGGACCGCGGTAGAAGACCATTACCGGCAAGAGCTTATTTCCACGCGCCTCTCTGGCCAGACTTCTGGTAACCCATACGCTGACCGAAGCCGAAAGGGCCGCTATCGCCGCCGAAACTGCAGGTATATAGCTCAGCCAACTTGGTGGGGCCGACGCCGCTTTCCGAATTGCATCGGCAAGTTGGCTTACAAGTTGTTGGTCAGTTGGCAGTGGCATGACGATTCCCCCATTCGCCAAGTTCCTTCTGATTCGCGGGCGGGGCGTGCGACCGATCCACCAGAATCAAGATAACTTTGAGGCGCTTCGGCCTGGAGGTTAAGTATACATCCTTGATGACAGGAGGTGGGCCTCGCCATCAATGGTTCGCCCGTTAGGACGAGTTCCTCGCGGGCAAAGCCCTCGTCGCCCCAAGTTTTGAGGCCAAAGTCACGCTCCAGCCCTGACGGATGTTTCGTCCAGTGCGTGCTCTCGTGGGCGAGCGTCGCGTAGAAACTCTCGGCATCCCGGAACGCCTCGATGATGGGCATCTTAGCAACGAGCAACTCCTCGTTCAAACGCCACCTCTGCTACGCGCGCGGGGCGACGTTTCTGCTTCTGCTTTCGGAGTAAGTGACGTCACGGACCCGCCACCTCACGGCCGATTTAATTCCGAATCCCTCGGCCTGATATCAGCCATTATCGGTAGCCATTTGAGGCACCCCACTTCCGTGCATAGGGCGTTCTTCGGCCATGTGGCGATACTACACGCCGCAAGCCGACCGAGAGCAATCCTAGTGACAATTCAGTGGACCCATTCCGGGCGCAGAGCCCTCAACACGGTCAAGCATGCTTCGGGGCGCACGGCGGACCCTCGCTCGGGTCGAAGGTCGGTTACTATTAGCGAGTGGAAAGGCTACGTTCGGGCTTGTCGCGAGAACAGAGGGTTACAATTCGGGAGGCTCTTGTTCGGTTCACGGAGCAGCACGCGGAGCTTCTTGGCTGCGCGCCGGAGGCCGTCGTCCAGGAGATCCGTTACTGGCAGCAGTCGAATCCTGATTGGCGGACGAACCCCCAGCAGGCCGACAAACAGAGGAGCTTCGAACATCACCAAGGGATCTGCCAAGCCCCTGGTTGCGGAAGAACGATTGCATCGATTGATGACGCCACATTCCATCATTTGCTTAGAGGGATTCCTAACCTCCACTGCCCTGCGAACATGGTCCCACTCCATAAACACGGAGGTTGTCACGAGAAGCTGCATAACGCGACCGGCAGTTTCACCGACGGGTCCCTAAGCAGGCGCCGAAAGGCGGGGAATCTGATCAGGCGCGAACAATGACGGGTGCTTACGTCGCGAGGGACGTTCGAGGGCGAGTGATGCCGCCTTTGTTCGCATTCAATGAGGATCTGTTTCGTGATGTGCTCAGGACGTTCGACAATCTCGACGAACGCGCCAATGAGAAGGCGGACGAGTTTTTTAACAAGTATCCCGGAAACGAGTACACCGATCCCGGCGATGTTGCGGATTGGGCTAATGATCATAGCTTGGCGTGGTGGGAAACAATGGTTTCTCTCCGCCAGTCGATGGTCAATCTGCTGGCCGCCGGACTCTATCATTTGATCGAGCAGCAACTCGGCGCGTTGAGCCGCGATTGCGCCTATGAACGGGTCCGGGACACGAATTTGGACGTTGTCAAAACCTGGTACATGACAAACCTCGGAATCGATCTGCCTTCACTGGAACCGTGGACCAAGTTACACGAACTGCGGCTGGTCGCGAACTCCGTAAAGCATGCAGAGGGAGGGTCGGCAAAGCAACTGAGGGGGTTGCGGCCGGATCTGTTCCAAAATCCGGCCTTCGCGCATATTCGGGCCGAAATGGGAGCAAGGTGGCTTGATCGGCAGGAACCGCTCGCGACGCCGCTCGCCGGAGAGGACCTATTCGTGACGGAAGACGACTTGCGCAATTACTCCGCTGCTGCTGTGGCGCTTTTCGAGGGCATCGTTGAATTCTGTGAAGCGCGGCGCGACGACAGGTTTCCGCTCAATCACTAGGCCGAGTTCCTGCCCCAATACCCCGCGGGTGCCGCCACGTCGATCCCTAAGGTGACTACAGGTCTGGCCGGTCTGGCGCCGGTCCGTAAACGGCACCTGCGAGATTTGGACTGATAAATGAAACGCCCTAGCATCCGCCAACCCAAGTTGACCCGAAGTCGGCGACTCGTAGATGTGACTTGCGGATTCACGAACTGCCAGTCTTGGACCGAAGCCGTGTCTTCCTCCAGGCACTGTTATGAGCCATTAACGGAAGGTATTCCGGCTCCCATCCGAGAAGGTTCGGCATTCAAGGGGACACAACGGGTCCAAGCCGCATCCGCGATCAATCGCGCAGAACGGATTGCGCTACAACAAGTGTTATGATTTCGGCTCAAGGAGTACCCCATGCCTTCGGAAGTAGTGTCGCCTGGTTCGAGAATGCTGCGCTTCCTTACTCCAACCGAGGAGTGGGCCCGGCGCATTGGCAACCAAGTCAGTGTACCGGCGGAGTGGCCATTCATGCTGGCAGAAATCTTCGTTGCCGAAGACGACGTGATTTGGATGACATCCGCCGTGGGTGTTCCGAAGAGTTGTGTGAAGGCGTTCTTTGCTCAAGGAATCTACCTCTATCGGTTTGACGAGCTACCGGAAGCCATCACCGAAGTTCTCGATAGACACTTTGTCCGGGTTGAGGAAGATCTCAGATGCAAGTTGGACTCGCTTCTGCCCACGTTCAAACCGAAGCTCGTTTTAGTAAAGAGGTGAACCCGCGGAATGCCAGGGCGTCGCGTTTTAAACAGCAGAGCGAGTGGAGGGCATTTTCCGCTCAGTTGACGTGACGGCGACTTCACGGGCGTAATCTCCTTGAACGCCGTATTTGGACCGTCAATGACACAAGTCCGGTTGGCGACAAACCAGCCAGCCGGATTGCTTCCGCCCGGCAACGACTTAATTTGCCTCGCGAAGTCGCGAGGTTCCACTAGCGATTTCCGACAAAACGCCGCAAGGGGATGGGTTTGGAGGCAAGGAGCGATCGATGACCATGATGCAAGACCTCAGAACTTGGGGAATCGAGAACGACGTTACCTTCCCGCCCGCGACACCGAGAGAGTCCCGAGCAGATTCGGTGTGCACGCCGAGGGCGAGGGATAAAACGAAAAAGGGGAGGGCGTTGGCCCTCCGCCGGTACCGCGTGACGTGGGAACGCTACTGCTTGGTCAGCGTCAGCATAGGGGCATTGATTACCCACGCCGCCGCGCTATTCCCGGTCGCTGAACGCCAGGTCGCGTTCCCACAGAAGCACCTATCATAGGGGTCGACTGCAGACGAGAACGAAGCTTTGAACGTGTACTGAGTGGCCGCGGCGATCCCCAGCGATCCTACGTCCAGGGTTTGAGCGCCCGTGATATTGCACTGGTTGAAGGGCGAGCTATTACACTGATTGTTCTCAACGGAGGCGCCGCCGAGCGTTGCGCCCTGGTTGTCGAGCAACTGCTGGTCGAGTTTGATGTACGAGTAATACTCATTCCTACCGCAGCCCGAGCCGCAGATGCCCGTAGATGTGTTGAGCACTGCCCCGCTCAGGCTGACGTTTACGGTAGTTGGCCAATGCACGTGCACCTTGGTGAAAGGGGCTGCGAGAGAAGTGGCGTTTAACTGGATGTTCTGCGAAGTGGACCACACCCACGGAGACGAGGTTGCACCGTGGTCCAAACCACTGGGGGCTCCGGGGATGGGAGGGTAGGTCACTTTCAGATACGCGCCTCCCGGGGCGTCGGTGGCATCGGTGTAGGAGATAGAGAGTTGTGCCGAGACGTCGCCGGTGGTGCCGCCAGCGGTGGTCCAGGAACCTTGGCCCTGCGTCAGCGCCAGGCCGTACTTTCCGATCGGCCCCTCAATCCCGTTCATGCTGCCAAAGACGATCCCTCCAGTGGTCCCCGCCGCGATGCTGTTATAGCTGGAGTCGTAGGTGGCGACGACCAGGTTAGCTCCCAGCCGTTCGCTAATTGTGCTGTTGACCACGTACTGGCCGAGAGACAGGCTCAACGGTTTGAGACGCTGCACCTTCCACTGGGTATTGAGAGTGCCGGTTTCGATGGCCGATGTCCCACTGCCGGACGTCTGCCACGAAAGGTAAGGCCAGTCACCGGTCGGCGTCCGGTAGGATGTGATGTCCTCGGAGATCTGGCCAACCGGGTTCCCGCAGAAGGCCTGGCTCGCAACGGTGCCAGTGCAGACACCGCGAGTTTGGCTGGCCTGAAGCGACCCTTCATTGATCATGTAAAAGACGCGCCCGACGACGCCCGACGAGGGCCAAGGCGGATTCACGTAGCCCGTCGGCAGAGTAGTCTGGTAATTTTGCCCGGCCAACTGGGCGGCGACGAAATCGGCCCGTGCCAAAAGTTGGCCGGCGTCGGAGGACCCAAAGTTGTTCCAGTCCTTGGTGCCGTCGGCGGCTCGGTAGAGCGCGATCTGTTCGGCCACCCGGAGGAACGCTTCGGTCTCCGCGTTCAGGTAACCGTTGGTTTGCGCCATAAGGTCGTTCGCGGCCGATTGACCCGACCCTATATGCGCGGCTGTATACTTTTCTCCGAGGACGCCTAGCGCCTCGGCCTGCGCTTCCACAAGCTGTGCCTGATCGCCTATCGCCCTCGAGAAATACGTTTCCACAGGCAGGTAGACCTGGTCGAAGAGGTCACATCCCGAAGCCGACACGTCGGTGGTGCAGCCGGACTGTGAAAAGACGTACTCCATGTAGGCGTACAAGCCGTTCTGTGACGTCCCTTGGCTGTCGGTGAGCCCGTGAAAAATGAATTTCTCGAGAGCGTCGACGGTGGAGCCGTTAACGACCCATTGGCTCACACCGTTTTGGCCGCCGACCACCGAGTAGGCCCACCATAAGGGGAAGTCGTCGTCCGAGTTGTTGGTGGAATTGGGGTGTTGGATGTAATTCGCCTGGAAGGCCATGTAGCTGGCTGGGGTCACCGGATTGGCTGCCTCCGGGCACACCGCTATCAGGAGATTTCCAGTGTCGCATCCTGCCAGCTTCCAGCGGGCCCACTGGCGCGATTTGTCGCTGCGCGGATCCTGCAAGTAAAGGCCTAGCCACACCTCTGCGTTCGCTAGGCGTGTTCCCAGCAAGGTATCGCTAGTGATCCAATTCTGCAAACCGGAGATCTGTCCTTCCACCGTGGTGATTTGGCTCGAGATGGAAGCCACGTCGGTGATCAAAGTGTCCAGCTTGGCGTCCATCTGCGTGAATTGATCGGTCGGTGGAGTCGCCTCTCCGAGACCATATTCGACCAGCCCGAAAGTACCCGCCGCGAACTCAAAGCCTGCTCCGGCAAAGTTGCCCTCCGAAATCTCAAACGCGCCCTTGGCTGCATCCGCTAGAAAGCTGGCGATGGCCCCGAGCCAGCCCATCACGCTGGTGGCGGTAGATTGTTCACTCGATGATGAGGGTTGCGCGCCGACCAGTTGCGGTTGGCTGGGCGATACATCCGGCATAGCCGGCGGCGCCACCTCGGGCACGATGGCCGGGGTTGCATCTGCCGGGCGCTCAGCCCGCAATTCGAGCGGCACTAGAGTATGCACCCAGTATGCGACCCCGGGCACCAAGGGTTGACCGGGGGTTTGGTTCTGCACCACGGAGCCCTGCACAGTGATGACATTGGCGTCGATCCAACCCAAGCCGACCGCCGCATCCAGCCCGATCGGGTTGCCTGAGACGTACAGATGGAAGTCGTTCCAACCGATACCCTCCTGGAACGGAACGCCAAAGAGGTGCCATCCCGGATCGACGTGCTTGGTCAGCGACGTAAAGTAGCTGTAGGGTTGACCTGCCACCACCAGCGTGGCTGGAATCGGCAAGTAAATCCAGTAGCCCCCGCCTATTCCGGCCGGCACCAGATCGCCAGATACCCAGTCCTGCGTGTCCGGGTTCCAACCAAAAAATAGGGGATATTGCGGTGGGAGCCCCTGGAACTCGTCGCGCGCCAGCCCTTGCCCGGTATCCAGCGGCGCCGAGATGAGGCTGACGCCGGCCGGCAGGTTAAGCGGGAAATACTGAGGTTTCGCCGCCACCGGAGGGGCGTCCTGCGCCGTGGCGCGGCAGCCCAACGCGAAAACGATGGCGAGGGTAATGATGATCTTAGGACAGGACTTTCTCATGAGTTCAGGGCTCCTGTTGCCTCGCAGTACAGCGAGGCACTGTAGCACTTGGAGTGGGGTTCGGGCGGGAAGATTCTCACTCGGAACTTCTGACTCCTTCCGTGCTCCCTCTGAAGCAATGGAACGCGACCACTTAGATGGTTCGGTTCCCCGGTACGCATGCCACCCGACAAGCAATAGCGTGACTGATGACGGAGGGGACGCCCAGTTGATGGCCGCCGTCGCTGTACCCACTCGGCGGCAGGTCCAGCGATAAGGCCGTCGGCTGAGAACGAAGGCCGCAGGCCGACTGCCAATTCACGGAGGTGCGATTCCTCTCGTGAAACGCCGCTCACGTCCGGCTCCGGAGCCTGGCGCTCGACCAGGCGCGACTGGTTGAATGGACGGCGACATCACAGGACTGATCTCCCAGAACGCCGTATCTTGGGAGCGTCACGCTGCACTTCGCCGGGGAGGCTGCATTTTGCCAAATGGAAAGTCGTGAAAAAAGTAACTTCCGAGTGCCCGACCATACGGGAGCTGTCTTTTCAAACAGAGTCGTTATCGGAGAGTTCAGCAGCTACTGGCAATCAAGGCTATTTTGATGTACGCGTTCGGCGAAGCATTTCGCCTGAAAAGTGCAGTAAGGCGGTGACGTGGTCCGGGTCCCGTTCCCAAACCGATTACGAAACGCTCTGTGGGAGATTCATCATTTTCGCCAACGAGGGCCAGCGCGAGCTTCGACGCAAAGGCCTCGCGAGCGGATACAGAAGAAAATAGATGATCGAGGACTCGCGTTGCTCAATTGCCTTTTCGGCCCAGCCGGCAGCCTGTTCTATTTCAGAGCAAATAAGATGGTAGTGAATGAAACCGAGCGGAGCTCCGGGTGCCGTGCCGTCTCCCAGGTTCTCCAGCACCGCTTCCGCGCGGCCCGTGTCGCCACTCAGCTTGAGCAGCCCGGCAACGAATCCGGTGCTTCCTCGTGCCCAGGGTGCTAGGGAATAGGCCTTTTCGGCGGAAGCAAGCGCTTCTTCGATCTTCCCTTGCTGCACTAAGGCAAGGCTCAGATAGAAGTGACCCAGATGGTAGTTTTCGTCGAGTTCGAGGATGTGCCGGCACTCGCCGGCCGCGTCTCGATCCCTGCCGCTTATCATCAGCGCCAATGCGAGAATCGAACGGAGCTGCAAGTTAAGAGGGTCCCCCTGCACCGCGCTCTCATGCTCCTTCATGGCAGCCTCTGGCCGGCCCATGCAAAAAAGATAATGACCATACCTCATACGCGCTCCGCCCGGCAGTGGGCCACGGCGCATCGCCATTCCGAAGAGCCGCTCGGCCTCTTTCCAGTTGTAGTCGTACAACATGCTTATCGCGGCCAGCCCGACCAACGCTTCCGGCAGCATCGGATCGATCTCTAACGCCTTCTGGTATTCAGCCCGTGCGAGCGGCATGGCTTGGTGCGCCGGAAGCATGCCGTAAACCGCTGGAGACACGAAACACCCGCCCAGCACGCTGTGCGGCAGCGCGTATTCCGGATCGATAGCGATGGCCTGTTGCAGGCATTCGCGGGCACGCTCCATTGACTCCGGCGGGTCACCTTGTTGAGATGGTGTCGGGCTCTGAGGACTGCCTCGTACGCCGCAAGAACGGGTGTGTGTTGAGGGGACGCCTCCGATTTCACAGCGAGCTTCGTCGCCAGAGCTGTCGCGATCGCAGCAGCGATCTCATCTTGCAAAGCGAAGACGTCGGCTAATTCCCGATCGTAACGTTCGGACCATAGATGCGATCCGTTTTCGGCGGTGATTAACTGCGCGGTGACCCGGATCCGGCTGCCGGCGCGCCGCACACTGCCTTCGAGAACGGTGCGCACGCCCAGCATTTCCGCTATCTTTCGGATGTCCAGCTCTTTCCCGCGAAAGGCGAACGCGGAGGTGCGCGCAATCACTTTCAGGCCTGGAATCCGGGCCAGAACGCTGATGATCTCTTCGCCCAGCCCGTCGCTGAAGTATTCGTTTTCCTTCTCGCCGCCCATGTTGGCGAACGGCAGCACCGCGATCGACGGTGTACGCTCCACTGGCGAGCTTCGCGCCTGGGCCGTTAGCGCGCCAGAGACGGCTGCTCCCGGCGAACTCACGCCGCTGGTTGCGGTCAGCAGAGCGTCCTTCACCTGCGTTATGGACTGAAAGCGGTCGGCGGGCGATTTGCGGAGGCAGCGGGTGACAATGCTTTCGACTGCCGGTGGGGCCTCTAGCGATTCGGGTTGGTCGCGCACGATTGCCGCCACGATGGCGATAGCGGAATCGCCGGTGAAGGCGCGGCGCCCGCTCAACAATTCGTACAGCACCAGGCCGAACGAGAAAATATCGGAGCGCGAATCCACCGGCTTGCCTTCAGCCTGCTCGGGAGACATGTAGGCGGCAGTGCCGAGGATGGTGCCCTCCTGAGTCAGACCCACGGCGACGGTCTCGTCTGCCGCAAGCCCAGGGCTCAGGAGTGCTAGACCGAAATCCAGCAGCTTGATGCCGGCCGCTGTCACCAGGATGTTGGCCGGCTTCAGATCGCGATGCGTGATCCCCTTGGCGTGCGCGGCCGAAAGCGCGTCGGCGATCTGTACGGCATGGCGCAGCGCAACATCGAGCGGCAAAGGGCCGACCAGCGGAGTGCCCTCAATAAACTCCATGACCAGGTAATTCGGGCCGATGTCGTAAACCTGGCAAATGCTGGAATGGTTCAGCGCGGCAATCGCGCGGGCCTCGCGCTCGAACCGATCGCTAAACTGCTGCGCGGAAACTTTGATAGCCACATCGCGCCCCAGCCGAGAATCGTGCGCGCGATACACTTCGCCCATTCCACCGGCTCCGAGAGGCCCAGGATTTCGTACGGCCCGAGCTTGTCACCTGCAGAGAGCGGCATATGAGTGAACCAACTCAGTTTACTCGATCAGGAAGCGCCCAAGCCCTGGGTCACGTTGCATTCGGAAGTAATCGACCGCGATCATTCCCGATCCGCCGCACGGTCTCACCGAACATCTGGCAACGCGTCACAGAGTGCGAGGGCGAGCAATGGATAGATGGTGCCGCTGTAGGAAATGAAGTTCCAGTTGTTCGTATTCAGCGATCCCGTCCACCATCTCCCCGAAACGCGTTGGTTGTTCAGCAGCCAGGAAAGACCTCGTTGAATGCGCTCGTCACTGGGTCGAACGCCAGCCTCTCGCAGAGCCACAATCGCCAAACCTGTCATATAGGGAAAGCTACCGATAATGGTGATTAACGGGCTCGGTCGATCTCAGGACGCGTGACTTCTCCACATCGGATGGGTCACGAACAAGTGCCCGCGCGGCAATCGTCACTTCAGTAACTTACATGGCCTCCGTATGGCTTGCGAGTCCTCGCCCGGCTCATTCGGTGTCATTTGGTGCCGAAGGACCATCTGGCGGCCAAGGACCCTCTGGGCCAATATGGGCCAAGGAGCCTTGGCAACCGTGGCAAGGCTCGCTGCTATGGCAACCAATAATCCGTAGGTTAAGGTAATATCAAGGCTCGCGATAGTTCGAATCCCTCTCTCTCCGCCATTTTTTTTCAATAGCATACAGAGCGTTCCTAGACTGCTCCTCATCTGGTATCCTGCGGCCAGGACTAAGAGCTGATTTTTGCAGTTACGCAAAAAGCGTATATAATAACGCAATATGCGAAAGCTCCGCACCCTTGACGCGCTGTTGCCGAAGACCCGCCAGGGAATCCTTGCGGCAACGCTCGTGCAGCCCGAGAAGGCCTGGTACGTCTCGGAATTGGCGCGCCGGATGGGTGTACCCGCTTCAAGCCTGCAACGGGAGTTGCACGACCTCAGCGAAGTGGGCATCCTCAAGACCCACCGTCAGGGCCGCATGGTTTACTACCAGGCCAACACGGATTCCCCCGTCTTCTCCGATTTGCGCGGATTACTGTTCAAGACCGCTGGCTTTGTTGACGTTTTGGCACAGGCGCTCAAACCACTCGCGGCGAGGCTGCGGACCGCATTTGTGTATGGCTCCATTGCCGCCGGCAGTGAGCAGAGCGATAGCGACATCGATCTCATGGTAGTGGGACAGGTCTCGCCTAAGGACCTTGCATTGCCGCTGCGTCGCGCAAGGGAGTTGCTTGGCCGGAACATTAATCCGACCGTCTACACGCCCGAGGAATTCGACAAGAAACGCGCGGCGAACGACCCCTTTCTGAAGCAGGTATTGGACAAGCCCAAGCTCTTTGTGTTAGCCAACAAAGATGAGCTGGGCAAAGTTGCTGGCGGGTAACCATGTGACGGCGCTCGCGCCGAGCAAGGCGGAACTCGATAATCTGCGCTCAATTGTGGCCCGAAGCCTGAAAGACGTGACAGCGGCCGGTCTGTCGGCCGACGCTCGGTTCACCATGGCCTAGGATGCTGCCCGGACGTTATCGCTGCTCATCGTGCGTGCAGCAGGCTATCGTCCGCGTACGGTCGGCGGACACTACAACACGTTTCTGGCACTGGAAACGGCTGATCCGGCCTTTGCGGCCCTGTCTGCCTATTTCGATGGCTGCCGAATGAGACGCAACAGCTGTGGGTATGATTTCGCGGGCGGCGTATCCGATACGGACGCCGAGGGTTTGTTGAAGACAGTGCGGCAGTTTGCGGTCGATGCCGAGGCATGGATCAAAGCGCGCTATCCGCACCTGGCCTGATTTCCGAACTGAAAAACTATCATCAACAGCGGGAAAAACTGAAATCTAGAATAGATCCAACATGTCGGCATCCACATTCCCAATCTGGACATCGACATCGGCCCTGATTCCTCGACTATCCTAGTGGGGACCGCTGTAGGTCCGTCGGGCAACATCGGACAAGCGGCCCATGGCAACAATGGTATCTTAGGCGGTGGCAGCAATCCCGAATCTGTAACTTGCACCTTCTGTAAGGCCCGCTAGGTTCCGAATCCCTCTCTATCCGCCGGTTTTTTTCATCAATATACAGAGATCGCTGCGATTCGTCGGGCTAATTAAGAGCACTTACCCGGAACTCTTTTAGCCTATCCTTTGACGAGGAGCGTATCGATGACTAAGGAGGAATTCATTGCCAGGCTCTTTTCCCTTTGCCAGGAAGCCGAATCTGGGGTGATGTCAAGTCTGAAGACTCCTCCCGTGAGATCACCGAACGCGGGCCGCCTGCGCCGGAGCAAGTGGTTCCGGTCACTCTCCATACGGGACCAAGACTCCGTGCGCGAGATTGTTCGCTACGCAGCGGAATTCGCAGTTTTCTTAGTGCTCTCAGAGTTAGACGGAATTGGAGGTGTTGCCGCCAACCCTGAGGACGGAATGTACAAGTTGTATTACACCGAAGAAGGGGTCGACACGTTGATCACGGATCCCAGGCAAGAGCCCCTTCACGACCTGTTTCAATCTCTCAGGGATTTTTCCTAAAGCCCGCAAGTTCTTCGGCGCCGATTCCTTAGGCGTCCTGAACACGCTGGCGTCACTAACGACACTTATGACCAAACGAGCCAGCTTTGGTCGCTGCAGTATCTGATTTCGCTATTCTGAATTGGCCACTTTGATCTTGTGATTAGGCCCACCTCATGTCTTGCGGGTGCGCCGGGCAACATCGGACAAGAATTCTTGGCAACGATGGCATTTTTGGTGGCGAGAGCAATTCCGAATCTGTAACTTGCGGTTCCGTTAGGCCCTCAATGTTCTGAATCTCTCTCTCCGCCAGTTTGTTTTCAATAGCATATAGGGATCGGCGGGCTTCGTCGCGGCCACCTCCTCCGCCTTTCCTGCTCGACTTTGGCCGCGTGTTATCGGTATAATAACAGCATTATAACGGCAAGATATCGGCATGGACCAAGTGAATGAGCATAGTTCATGACAGCGAAAAAGCACACCAGCTTCAGTCCCGCCTTCACCATCACGCCAGCCATGGCCAGTGGCCTTATGCGAATCGAAGCCGTCAAGCAAGCTATTCAGATGCTACCGATTACGCCACTTGTACTGGCGAATTTGCGTGAGACGGCCCGTCTATTCTCTACGCACTACTCGACCAGGATTGAGGGGAACCGGCTGACCGAGGAGCAGGTCGCACAAGTGATCGGTGGGCACCAACACTTTCCGGGCCGGGAGAGGGACCAGGAAGAGGTCAAAGGTTACTACGCTGCGCTCGATGAAGTAGAGCGCCTGGCAAAGAGACGCGAGAGAATTTCCGGGGCGACCGTGCAAAGGCTGCATGCTCTGGTCATGGGCGGCGGTAAGACGCGCGCGAAAGCCACCCCGTACCGCGATGGGCAAAATGTCATCCGTGATGCCCGCTCTAACGCCATCGTATATATGCCGCCTGAGGCGAAAGACGTTCCATCGCTGATGGGGCAGCTCATTAATTGGATCAACAGTGAAGATGAATTGCCGGCGCCGATTAAGGCCGGGATTGCACACTATCAATACGCAACCATCCATCCTTATTACGACGGCAATGGACGAACAGCGCGTTTGTTGACCACTCTCGTCCTGCATCTGGGAACCTATGACCTAAAGGGCCTTTATGCTCTCGAAGAATACTATGCACGCGATCTCAAGGCTTACTACGAAGCACTGACTATCGGCCCTTCGCATAACTACTACATGGGCCGTGCTGACGCCGACATCACGAAATGGATCGCTTATTTCATTAAGGGCGTGGCAACTTCGTTTGAGAAGGTTCGCGAGCAGGCCGAGCGTGAGGCTGAACGGGGCGGCAAGGATCAATCCAGGCTGCTACGCAACCTCGACCCCAAACAGCGTCGGGCGCTCATCTTGTTTCAAAAGTCGCGAGAGATAACGTCCAAGGATATTGCGGAATTGTTTGGCTATCGGCCGCGGACCGTGGCTTTGCTGTGTCAACGTTGGGTCGGAAACGGTTTCTTGGAAACCACCGATCCTGCTAAAAAATCACGGCGCTACAAGTTGTCCGAAACGTATGCCACCGTCATCGATGAAATCGCTTGAGACGCTTGTGGCGGAAGTAATCACGTGGAACGAGCATCCTGGACGTGAAGATCTCTCCTGGCGCATCGGGCAATACCGGAATTGGGTGCTCAAGGCTCCGAATCCCTCTCTCTCCGCCATTAAGAGTCGGTGTGGGCGATTCCTATGGCCGAGTGGGCGGAAATATCCGGAACCGTTTACGGCCTTCAATCCGGTAGGTATCGAAGTCCGCGCGATCGACGGTAAATACGGTAGACAGGCCTTCACGCCTCGCCAGATAGACAAGCGTGGCGTCAGCGAAATCCATGGGGCGATCCCAATAGCGCGACATGAGCGATTGAATCTCCCCAAGTTCTGAATCCTCAATCGCCGCGAGCCTGATCGCGCCGGAGCGTATGAATTTCCAGGCGGTCTCCATCTCGTGACGGCTGTCGCCAACCAGGTGAAATAATTCCGCCAGCACCGCTTCGGAGGTGACCAGCGGCAACCGGAGTTGCTGAAACGTGTCCACACACACGCCGTGCCAGCGGTCGGTTCTGTCCAGGAGGGCCAGGATTGCACCTGTATCGATCAGAGCGTCAGCGGCCATAGCGCTGCCGCAGGCGCTGCCGCACCGATTGCGAAGCGGTCTGGGAACGTTGGGTATTTCCGCTTGCCAAGGCGCCCAGCCATCTCGATGCGGCCTTGCGCAACTGGCGCTGCCCTTCATCGCCTTCATTTTCTATGCCGCTGTTATGCAGCCACTCGCGCGCTGCGAGATCGAGGACGGCGGACATCGACATTTTGCGGCGGCGCGCCTCGCGCTCCAGGCCCGTCTTGATGTCGGATGATACCCGCCAGCTATATACCTCGGTCTTCATGCACTACATTGTAGTGCATTTCGCGACGAGTTTCAAGCTGGCAACCTGTCATTTGCGCTTCGCCGGCGTCGTGGGAAAGTGGCCACCGCACTCGCCGCTGCGTCGGCGTTACCCGAACTAGTCCAAAACCAATAAGCTCCTTGAGCCGATCAGCCGTCCTGGCCTGAGATTGTTCGATTCGAATTCGATGTATCCGATGCTTTGGAAGTTGGTCGGAAAGTGTAGCCCCTTCATAGACGATTTCGGGAAGCGCTACGTGCGCTAAAGCCAGGCTGGCCTTTCTTCGTCGACCGCAGGAGTAACTGGCGCGAATTGTTCTTGATTATGTTCGTATTTCTGTAATCTGCCATCCAACGTGCCCCCTCATCTCTGGATGCCATTCGCCCGCAAAGACTAAGGGTCCGCCAGCGTAATTCCCAGGCGTCTCGGGGCTTAATACCTAACTGGGTGCGTCAGTTGGCTCAGCTCCGATAAACAATCACTGGAAACACAGTAGTTGTCAAATGGCGCAGTAGAAGCTATATAGGCGCGTATCTTGAGTAAGCAATAAGCACTCTGGATGGCTCCAAGGTGATGCGAGGGTTCGGCTGGAGCCTTCTTGGATGTGCCCACTGTAGCTGGAGGTAGGACTTGATGTCACAAGCACAGTTGGTCCCGAATGAGGCTCAGATTTCCTTCGAGGCATTGGATGCCCTCCAAGGATTGAGCCCAGCCAGCCGCCCCGAGCCGCCGGACAACCTCAGCCTCTGTTTCGTGTGCATGCAATGGGCGTGCAG
>CABEDY010000301.1_pt1 | contig 22868 bp, 20 predicted proteins | sample 3423171 | NCBI WGS metagenome assembly CABEDY01 (sample SAMEA5534333, study PRJEB31848) | metagenome | biome: tundra; feature: field; material: soil | place: USA | collected 2013-05 | depth 0.15 m | reverse complement strand
TTGCTCGCGTCGCATTCGGTGCAAGCCGTCATGGACATGGCTCTGATTGCGCATGCGGCGGCGCTGGAATCGCGGCTGCCCTTCGTTCACTTCTTCGATGGCTTCCGCACCTCGCATGAGGTGGCCAAGGTGGAACAGCTCACCCTCGATGACATGCGGGCCATGATCTCGGACGATTTGGTGCGGGCGCATCGGTCGCGTTCCTTGAATCCGGACCGGCCCGTGCTCCGCGGCACCGCTCAGAATCCGGATGTTTATTTTCAAGCACGCGAAACCGTGAATCCTTACTACGATGCCGCGCCCGGCATTGTGCAACGAGCCATGGATCGTTTGGCTGCGCTGACCGGCCGCCAGTATCGCCTGTTCGACTATTTCGGTGCTCCGGACGCCGAACGTGTGTTGGTGTTGATGGGCTCGGGCGCGCTCGCCGCTGAGGAATGCGTTGAGGCGCTCATGAAAAAGGGCGAGAAGGTGGGGCTGGTCAACGTCCATCTCTTCCGGCCATTTTCTGCGGGCGCTTTTGTCGATGCGTTGCCCCCTACTGTGCGCGCCATTGCGGTGCTCGATCGCACTAAGGAACCGGGCAGCTCCGGAGAGCCGTTATATCAAGATGTCCTGGTCGCCTTGCAGGAAGCGGGAAATTTTGCGCAGCCGCCGCGGGTGATTGGAGGGCGATACGGTTTGGCGAGTAAGGAGTTCACGCCGGCCATGGCCGCGGCCGTCTTAGGCGAACTCGGTCAGTCCCAGCCACGCAACCATTTCATGGTGGGAATTACGGACGATGTCTCGCACCGGAGTATCGACTACGACCCACGATTTTCAACCGAAGACCCCGAAACCGTGCGCGCCGTCTTTTATGGATTGGGCGCGGACGGAACTGTCGGTGCGAACAAAAATTCCATCAAGATCATCGGCGAAGATACGGACAATTACGCGCAGGGATATTTTGTCTACGATTCAAAAAAATCGGGGGCGATGACCATTTCGCATTTGCGCTTCGGAAGCAAGCCTATTCGGGCCAGCTATCTCATCGATCGCGCCAGCTTCGTAGCCTGCCATCAGTTCTCCTTTCTGGAGCGCATGGATGTTCTCCACGTAGCGGAGCCGGGCGCGACGTTTTTACTCAACAGCCCGTTTGGTCCCGATGAGGTGTGGGATCATCTCCCGCAATCAGCCCAGCGCCAGATCCTCGAGAAACGGCTGCGGCTATACGTGATTGATGCCTATCGAGTGGCCAAAGACAACGGAATGGGCGGACGCATCAACACGGTGATGCAGACCTGTTTCTTTGCGCTGAGTGGTGTCCTGCCGCGAGAAGACGCCATCACGGCCATCAAACATGCCATCGAGAAGACCTACGGCAAGCGAGGCCAGGCGGTGGTTGAGAAGAACTTTGCCGCGGTGGATAATTCGCTGGCGAACCTGTCGGAAGTGCGGATTCCGGAATCTGCGACCAGCTCCTTCGATCTGCCCCCGACTGTATCGAACCAGGCGCCCGAATTTGTTAGGCAGGTTCTGGGGCCCATCATGGCTGGCGCGGGCGATGGCCTGCCGGTGAGCGCAATGCCGGTGGACGGCACCTATCCCACCGGAACCTCGAAGTGGGAGAAGCGAAACCTGGCGCAGGAAATCCCGGTTTGGGAGCAGGACATTTGCATACAGTGCGGCAAGTGCGTGATGGTATGCCCGCACGCGGTGATTCGCGCTAAGGTGGCCGAGCCTGCCTTGCTCACCGGAGCGCCGGATGGCTTCCGCTCCACGGTGGCTCGCTGGAAAGAGCGCCCGCATATGAGCTACATGCTGCAGGTTGCTCCTGAGGATTGTACCGGTTGCGGGCTGTGCGTGGAAGTCTGCCCGGCGAAAAGCAAGAGTGAAGCCAAGAAGAAGGCCATCAATATGGCGCCGCAAGCGCCCATCCGCGACCAGGAACGCCGCAATTGGGACTTCTTCCTGAGCCTTCCGGAAGTGGACCGGCGCACCATAGCGATGCACAACGTCAAGGACGTTCAGTTGCTCCAACCGCTTTTTGAATTTCCCGGAGCCTGCGCGGGTTGCGGCGAGACACCGTATATCAAAATGCTCACGCAGCTTTTTGGCGATCGCACCGTGATCGCGAATGCCACCGGCTGCTCATCAATTTATGGCGGAAACCTGCCCACCACGCCTTATACCGTCAACCGCGACGGGCGCGGTCCGGCTTGGTCGAATTCGTTGTTTGAGGACAACGCCGAGTTTGGCCTGGGCCTGCGCGTCTCGCTCGATAAGCAAGCTGAGTTCGCCAGAGAATTGTTGCAACGCTTCGCGTCCAAGATCGGAGACGAGCTGGTGCAAGCGATTCTGACGGCGGATCAGTCCTCGGAAGCGGGTATCCAGGAACAGCGCGGGCGAATATCGGCGCTGGACGAACGCATTCGCGCATTGAACGATCCCGGCCTCCGTGATCTCGGAGCCCTCACCGGCGCACTGGTCCGGAAGAGCGTCTGGTTGGTGGGTGGGGATGGATGGGCTTACGACATCGGCTACGGCGGCCTGGATCACGTTTTCGCGTCCGGCCGCAATGTGAAGATCCTCGTGCTCGACACCGAGGTCTACTCGAACACCGGCGGCCAAATGTCGAAATCCACTCCACGCGGCGCAGTGGCGAAGTTCGCCGCGGCGGGAAAACGCGGCCCCAAGAAGGACCTGGGGATGATGGCCATGACCTACGGAACCGTCTACGTCGCGCATGTTGCCATGGGCGCCAATGACACGCAGACCGTAAAGGCGTTTCTCGAAGCCGAAGCTTACAACGGTCCTTCGTTGATCATTGCGTATGCCCATTGCATCGCGCACGGCTACGATCTGGTGCACGGTTTAGAACAGCAAAAGGCGGCTGTGCAATCCGCATACTGGCCGCTGTACCGCTACAATCCGGCTCTCGCGGCGGAAGGCCGGAATCCCTTCCAGTTGGATTCGCGGCCATCCTCGCTGCCGCTTGAAAAGTATGTCTATAACGAGGGGCGCTATACCATGCTGGTGCGCAGCGCTCCTGAGACTGCGGCGATGTTGCTGACCGAAGCCCAACAGGACGTGAATCTGCGCTGGAAGATCTATGAACATTGGGCCAGCCTGCCTTACTCAAATGGAGAAGCACACCCATGACCGATCTCTCAAGTGGATACCTTGGATTCGAATTGCGCAGTCCGCTAGTGGCCTCGGCGTCGCCACTCGCTAAAGATCTCGCCAACCTGCGGAAGATGGAAGATTCGGGCGCCGCGGCAGTCGTGCTCCACTCGCTTTTCGAGGAGCAGATCACGGCCGAGGAACAATCGCTCGACCGGCTGCTCAGCCAAGGAACGGAAAGCTACGCTGAGGCGCTTAGCTACTTTCCGGAACTGCAGTCCTACGGCATGGGCCCCGATGCATATCTCGAGCACATCCGCAAAGCCAAGCAAGCGGTGAGCATTCCGATCATCGGTAGCTTGAACGGCGTCTCGACCGGAGGCTGGATTCGGTACGCACGCGAGATTGAGGAAGCGGGCGCCGACGCGTTGGAACTGAACATCTATTTTTTGCCGACCAGTCTCGAGATTGAAGGCCGTGAAATTGAGGCCAACTATTGCGACCTGGTGGAGTCCGTTAAGAGCAAAGTGAGTATCCCGGTAGCGGTCAAGCTCGGTCCGTATTTCACGTCCATGGCGAATATGGCTTTCCGGTTGGATCGGGCCGGTGCGGATGCCCTGGTTCTGTTCAATCGCTTTTATCAGCCGGACTTCGATTTGGAAGCCCTGCAGGTGGCGCCGCACTTGACCTTGAGCACTTCCGACGAACTGCGCCTCAGGCTGCATTGGGTGGCGCTTCTGTCAAGAACGGTCAAATGCGAACTCGCGATTACCGGCGGTGTTCATACTGCCGAGGGCGTCCTGAAGGGGATCATGGCGGGCGCGCAGGTGGTGATGCTAACTTCGGCCCTGCTCAAGAACGGCATCGGCTTTTTCCGGGATCTCGAGGCCGGTGTAATTGAATGGATGGAGCTGCACGAATACGAGTCGATTCGTCAAATGCGCGGATCGATGAACGCCGCCGCAGTGGCTGAGCCGGCTGCTTTCGAGCGCGCGAATTACATCAAAGTGCTAGGCAGTTACCGGGCCTAACAACAACCGGTCGCTTACGCTCGCGGCTCGGTAACGTTCGTTCGTAACCGAACCGCGACCGTGAGGGAGTCGGTGCTTTCGGTAATTCGTTCGTAACCGAACCGCGACCGTGAGGGAGTCGGTGCTTTCGGTAATTGGGGGGACTATCCACTTGACACATAAGCGTATCCAACCGTACCATAGTGACTGCGTGACAGGCCGAGTGAAAAAGGCAACCCAAAGGCATCGTGGTTTGAGCACGCGACAGGTGTTCTACTTGCTTCCTAGTAGTAATGGGCTGGCACGCCGGGGGACACCAGGGCTGTAATCCTCGGTAGCTCCTAATCCTCTCATGTTAAGATTGACTCGGGACGATACTATTGCTTGTGGTATCCGTTTCGTTTGATTGGAGAATTCCTTGGAAGCTCATTACGCCAACATTTTCGCCTATCGTGTTTCAGCTCAAGAACTGGTTCTTGAGTTTGGCAATTTCTTCCAAGGTCAGGAAAATCGGGCCCAGGCCGACTTCAGGGATTTTTCTACTCGCATTGTACTGTCAGCAGACCTGATTGAGCCAGTTATTAAACTTCTCGAAGAAGCTCGGAGCGCTAGAGATGCGGCAAGAAAGGGGATGTCATCATGATCGCTCTTGATTTACCAACGACGCAAGGATGCTATCTTGCCCCAAGTGCCGACGTACACAAGGAACTGTTTGCTGCAAGCGCGACAGAAAACGGCATGGTTATCTCCCTTGACGCCCTGTCTAGGACCTTTATCGAAATTGACCGACTTCGCCAAATAGAACCACGGACCGAGGCGGCCAGCGCCTTAGCCGTTGAGCGTGCAAAGCGCCTGCTATCAGAAGCCCAGACCATCGTTCCGATTTTCCTGGTGACCTCCACAATAGAGAGTTCCGATGGTGATGTGTTGCTCCATTGGGACGCGCCCTCGAAAAGCGTGGTTTTGGTCTCCCCCGCAGAAGAGCGCAACGAACCGCAAATCTACAGAGAGACTTTGGAGGGCAAGAAGGCCGTACACTCCGAGATCGGCGAGGCGACGGCAGAGTTTCTATCCGAATCTCTAGCATGGGTCCTCCAACCCAAGTAGTTTATTTACCCTTAGCGGATGATGCTAGGGTTTATCGTGCTTATCCTTTCTCCGATAGTCTCAACAAGAAAACAGGAAGACCTGAACCGCGACTGTTTTACCGCAAGGCAACAGAAACCGCGCTATCTGTCGGCTTGTCTAAACAGGCGATTACTGACCTATATCCAACTTCTGTTGGCATGTGCGAGCTGATCATAGCGTCGGTCCGCGATTGCCCGGATGCTCTCGATGTAATTCAGGACGGTGATCGGCACGGTAGCATTACAGGCGTCCCCCTCCGCACAGAAGACCAACTTAAGGCGATAAGAATCGCGAAATACTTGGTGAGAATCGCTCATCATTGCCCCGAGGGTTATACTGGGTGAAGTATGACGGAGGGCGGGGGGATCGGACCCCAACGCCCAAAGACGTTCGCGGTTTATAAGACCGCTCTCAGCGCCAGCTAAGTCGCCCTCCGCAAAAGTGGAGTGCCCACCTCGGCCCGATCCAGCGCCCCTAGGAAGGCAGGATCGGGCCATCACAAACTACTTCCTCACAACGCCGATAGGCTCGCGTTGCGCGGTTGCTCTTCTTATATTCATGTGCTGGCTGCTCCTTGCGGCCAAGCTTAGAATACGGCAACTTCGTTTTTAAGTCAGTCCGCGAAGGCCAGCAAAGTTGTCCAGGGCGTAAGCGATAATCCCGGACGGCAAGTCCGAAGCGATCCGAGGAACACAAGCCATCACAATTGTCAAGCCAGAATTAGTCCGAATCAGTCCAAATCTAGTCCGAATTAGTCCAACCTGCGGTCAGATGGTTTGGCCGGCAATTTTGCTAGGTAGCCCTCTGCCTTTTGTTTGGCGTCATCGCTTCCTCGCCCTGCCTTGACCTCGAAATATGTCGAACGGCCCAAACCAGCCCGATGGGCCTGTTCTTCGTGTGAAATATTCTCCAGTTTTTTCGCTGTATCAAGACGTTCTGGTAGCGTTTTTTTCGGTGCCTTCGCCTCTGTTATCGGAGGAGATTGCTCCATCACAATTCCAACCGAGCCCCTGTTCCTTATGGGCACAGGAGCGGCTTCCTCACGCCTTGGACCGCTCGCCATGCTAATGATTTCGGATTGCTTTTTTCCAACCCAGTGATTAACCCGTTTATTCAAGGCATCGCTGATCGCGTTCAGTCGGTCGGTTTTGCTGCAATGAAAATCCTGAGATGAGTCGAGGGCGTCCCGGCCCACTTCATCTCCAACACGTGCGGCGACAGGTTGGAGCCATGAGCGCAATTCCGCTTCATCCTTGGCGTATTTTGGGTAATACTCTGCTTCCGCATCGAACAGATCAACCGAAAACTTGCAGAGTTGCAGCTTGAGCGTGGCAGGCTTTTTTTCGTGTGGTGCCCTTGTACGGGCGCTGAATTGGGAAATACGTTCAACGGTCGATTTCCCAACAGGAAGGAGGTCACAGTTTTTGGCGGCGTGCTCAAAAATACTTGCCCTGGACCGCTCGATTGCGGCCTGCTCTTCCAGCGATAAGATTTGCTCGCTCTCCATCACGCCTCTTGCGCCGAGAGCGAGGAGGGTTTACGATGAGGGTGTCTAGATCCCATCGAGAAGCCCCGGCCTCGCGCCGGGCTTTTCGTTTCTAAAGGATTATTGTAGCGATGATTAAGGACGTGAAGGTTGACCGCGAAGAGTTCACGAACGTAGTACGCAAGCTACTCGCTACGCCGCCATTACCGCAGGCCGCAATACCGCGCAAGCGGTCTGTTAAAACGGTTCGTCCGAAGACTCTGGCTCAGAAGCGGGACAGAAGCAATGAGCTTCTTGTAGGGCAGCGGTATGCCGAGAACCAGCGCCGCAACGGTCAGCCCGAACACTTCTTGATTGTCCTTATTGTTGAATCGGTACGAAAATTCTTGGATGTAACGATCCAAGTGCTTTATCGAGATCCGGTGAAACGATCCGACCACACCACGTTTGAGCAATGCCCAAAATGAATCGATACTCTGCGTGTGGCACTCTCCGCGTATCCATTCCTTGTCGGAGTGTATGACTATATCGTGCTTGAATCCGCGCCGCTCCAAGTTCGCATAGAGAGACGGCTTTCGTCGGTCATCACGTGCGCCGATTGGTCCACTACAGCATCGATTTCAGCAGCGACTTGCCAGCGGTTCAAATGGCTGCGCCCCGGCAGGTGTTTCGCATGAACGCGCCCGGTCTCGCGCTCGATAATCCCGAATACCACTTCCTTGTCCCAGCGCTCGCGTTTGCGCCGCTTGTCAAATTTTCCTCCGATATAGGTTTCATCGATCTCGATCGTGCCAGTCATTTTCTCATCGCAAAAGTTTCCGAGCGTCATAGCTTCGCGGATGCGATGAGCGAGAAACCACGCGGTCTTGTAGCTGGTTTCCAGATCACGCTGAAGTTGTTTTGCACTCACGCCTTTTTTCGCGTTGCACATGATCGCCACGGCCAGCATCCACTTCCGTAACGGCAAATGCGTGTTGTTAAAAATCGTGCCAGTCGTTGCCGTGAACTGAAACCAGCAATCCTCGTTCAAGCACTGGTAGAGATGGCGAACCGGAACGATATGATCCTTGGCTTGGCCGGTAACTTTGGAAATGTACGGCGTCTTCCGCGTTGATTTACGCGTAGTGAATTTAGAGACAGGACCATTGCACTTCAGGCAGGTAACGCCGTCGGGCCAGCGCAACGCTTCGAGAAAAGCCAACGCTTGTTCTTCGGTTCCAAGCTCGTTTTGGACGGCTATCAGGCTCTTTCCAACGCGCGTTGTTTTCTTCATGATTCATTATGCGCCACCTCACGGTTATGTGTCAAGTAGATAATTCCCGTAATTTGTCGTTCGTAACCGAACCGCGACCGTGAGGGAGTCGGTGCTTTCGGTAAGTTTTTCACGGATTCCGAAGGTGCCGGCTTACCGCAGATTGAACTTCTTCATCTTGTACCGCAGCGTGTCGCGCGTGATGCGCAACAAGCGCGCGGCTTGTGTTTGGTTACCCTCAGTGTTTTCGAGCGCCTGCACCACCAGCCTGCGCTCCTGGTCGGCCAGAGACAATCCGTCCACGGACTCGCCCCCGGCCGCCGAGGCGACGAAACTCATTTCCTTCCAATCCTCGCCGCGTAAAGCGATCGGTAAGCTTCCGGCGCGGATGAAAGCTGTGTCTTCCAGGATCATGGCACGCTCAATCGCATTACGCAGTTCGCGCACATTCCCCGGCCACTCGTGGTTTAGCAGCAGATCCTCGGCATCCGGCGCCAGGCCGTCAATCTGTCGTTTGAACTTGAGGTTGTAATGAGCAATGAAGTGCCGGGCCAACGGCAGAATGTCCTCCGTGCGTTCCCGCAGCGGTGGAACCGTCAATTGAATCACATTCAAACGATAGTAAAGATCCTGCCGGAACGCGCCTTCCTTCACAGCCTCATGCAGGTTCTTGTTTGTGGCCGCAACAATCCGGACATCGATCCGGATATCCTGTAGCCCACCCAACCGCCGGAAGCACTGATCTTCGAGCACGCGCAATAGTTTGGCCTGCAGCGAAAACGGTATCTCGGCGATCTCGTCCAGAAATAGCGTACCCTTGTCGGCCAGCTCGAACAGCCCCCGCTTCTGGGCCCGTGCATCGGTGAACGCGCCTTTCTCGTAGCCGAATAATTCGCTTTCCAGCAGCGTCTCCGGGATTGCGGCGCAGTTAATCGCAAGGAACGGCTCCGCCTGGCGCATGCTCTGATAGTGAAGCGTCTTGGCGATCAGGTCCTTTCCGGTTCCGTTTTCGCCCTCGATGAGGATGGAGGTTGCCTCACTCACAGCCACGCGGCGGACAAACGACAGCAGGTCGCGCAACGCCTGCGATTCAGCAATGATCTGTCGTTTGGCCGGCTCAGCCTCTTCCGTGATGTCCTTCACGGTTGCGACCACGCCTTCCAAGGCCCCGCCTGAATCCACGAGCTGCACGGTTCGAAATACCACCATGCGCTCCCGCCCGTTCTCCATGTGCAGGTTTACGGTACCGTTGGGCATACAAGCCGACTCTTCCAGACCCTGCAAAATGCCGCAAGCCGGCTCGCAAGCGCTGCAGCGAAAAACCTCCTGGCAGTGCTTCCCTACCATTTCTTCAGCCGTCATGCCGAACAGGGACTGAGCGGCTCGGTTGGCGCCAACAATGCGAAGACGTTTGTCATAGACGAATAAGGCATCCGAAAGCTGGTCAAAGATCGATTCCAGGATCTCTGGCCGTTGCCACTGGGCGGGGAGATAGGGCACGGTCTAACACCTCGGTGTGTTAATACAATCTTCATTGTACTCCCGATTGCTGGCACTTACTGTGGGTTTTCACCCACCCTTCCAACCGGAGAGTGGCTCAAGTAGAGGCGAACAATACCCGAAAACTACTGAAACTAAACACTTTGACTCTGCTAGGAGGCGCCGGACGAACGGTTTCTAAATTGCAACATTGGGGACGGAGAGTGAAAACGAATGCCGAAATTGATGCTCAAGATCGCAGTCCCCTCGCTTGTTCTGCTGGGTGGGTTGATGGTGACGTCTTCGTCTTTCGGGAAGACCGAGTACACCAAGAAGGAGAAAAAGGCCTGCACCTATTGCCATGTCGCTCAAGGCAAGAAGGAATTGAATGAGGTCGGCAAGTGTTACGGTGAGCACAACCATTCGCTGGAGGGCTGCGAAGCGAAGAAGTAGCTGGAAACTAAAAAGGGAGGTTGAAAGTTATGCTGACTCTATGGATTGCGTGGGCCGTGCTCACGATTGCGGTGATAACGCTTGCGCTTTTTCGGAAATACTCAACGCGCAATGAGGACAGCGTTGTGCATCTGGCCGACGCCGAGGCGCCGGTTATCTCCGAACAGGTCACAGTTGCCCGCAAGCTCGACAAGATCGACTATTGGGGCAAGACCCTAACCGTGGTGGACATTGCATTCTTGGCTGTGATGCTGGGTATAGTGTTTTACAATGCCTGGCGGACTAGCCTGGAAACAATCAAGTAGGGTGCCATTAGAAGGCGCGGGGGCGCGGCCTGTTTCTCTCTGTGCCTCCTCAAAAACCTTCCCAGACGTACGCGGAAAATACCCGCGTCTTGCGGAATCCCATCCGCTCATAGACTAGTATTGCGTCCGTGTTTGCCGCCGTTACCGTAAGGCTGGCTTTGCGGCACCCGTGCTTGGCCATCGATTCGAGCGAACGCCGAATCAGCTCATAGCCCACTCCAGTTCCACGCGTTGCGTGAGAGACGCACACCTGCGTGATATGGCCTATGTCTCCATGCACCAGACTGCTCAGCGAGATTCCCAATAGCTTTCCGGTCGCCGCTTCTAACGCCACAAAGGAAGCTGGCTGAAAAAAGCTTCCGCAACCAGGGTATTGAATGATGTTGAGAAGGAAGCGGCGCGCTCCGGCAGGTGACCGGTACTGGTCGTTTATCTGGCTGTCGATGTGCCCCTGATACGCGCTCACGATCAGCGCTCCAGCGTCGTCCTGTTTGCGCTCCGTCCAGCTATCGATCAGCACCGATTGCAAAATCTTGCGCTGCGGCAACTGGGCAGCCTCGGCCAGATCCACTTCCATGAAATTCCTGAGATGCGCGCGCACATACTGGCGCTGCGGCAATGCGATTCCTTGCCCTGTACGCAACATCATCAGTTGCGATTCAATTCGTTTGACGAATGGGGTGGCCATCAGGCGCTTCACCACCGATTCGAGCAACACACCCTCGTTTTCCGCGGTGACAAAATCTTTCATGACGTACAGGTCGCCGATCAGCCCCTTGTGTTCTTCGGAAACGAAATAGCAGTAGCCAACCGGATAACCATTTATCAAAAGCGCGGAGCCGTTGAGCGCTTGCATATCGTGGAAACGGCGGACCAGCGCGGCCGAAGCGCGAAAATCCCAATCCAGAGTTTCGTACCAGGTTTGGGTTTCTTCGAGTAACAACGAATCCAGGTCCCCGGGTCGCAACTCCCGCAAATCGACGATGCGCGCCGGGGGCGAATCGGAAAGAGCGGCCATATGGTCAGCCTACACGAAAACCGCTAGTCACCACCAGCGGGCGCTTTGCGGTTTTGACGTACACACCCATAGTGTGTACGCTGGAGTCAGAGGACCATGCGAAAAACCGCCAATGCTAACCAGCGCATTAACGTCGTTCTTCCCCGCCAAACGCTGGCGATTCTGGACAGAGTCGCCTCCAAGGGCAAGCGCAGCAGCTTCATCTCCAGAGCGCTCCTGCATTACGTGGATGTTTGCGGGAAGCAGAATCTCAGAGAACGCTTGAAGCTGGAAGCCCTGCTGAATGCCGAGCGCGACCTCGCGATCGCAGCGGAGTGGTTTCCGGTCGAGGAAGAAGCTGAAGCGTTAACGTCCACTCTTCCGCACAAGCGAAAGAAAGGGAATTCCAAGCGCGCATGAGATTTCCCCGCCGCGGTGAGATCTACTTGGTTCGGTTCGATCCTAACGTAGGCAACGAGATACAAAAGACACGCCCTGCGTTAATTATCCAAAATGACGTGAGCAACGAGTACAGTCCAATCACCATCGTGGCTGCCATCACCTCACAATACGCCAATCCTCCACACCCTAGGGAAGTCCTCATCCGGCCTGGGAAGAGTGGGTTGAGCCTGGTTTCCGCTGTGGTGCTCAACCAAATCCGCTCCATCGACCGGCGGCGGCTTGCAAGGCGCCTTGGAATTGTCGATGCAACAGTGATGGGTAAAGTGGAACGTGCCATCCAAATAAGCCTGGGCTTGATCGAGATCTAGAGAACCGTGCGAGTCACCTCTTCAAAAATTGCTGGATCGACTTCGTCGCCTGCTTGATCCGATGCTCGTTCTCCACCAGGGCGAATCGAACATACCCCTCGCCCAGCGGCCCGAACCCGATGCCCGGCGATACGCCCACCAGCGCTTTCTCCATCAACAGTTTCGCAAACTCCAGCGATCCCAACGCGCGGTGCCGCTCCGGAATCGGCGCCCAGACAAACATCGAACCTCGCGGCGGTTCCACCGGCCAGCCCGCCCGCTTCAATCCCTTCACCAACACATCCCGACGATCTTGATAGGTGGCGCAAATCTTCTTAGTTGCGCCGCCGCACTCACGCAGCGCGATAATCGACGCAATCTGAATAGGCTGAAAAATACCATAATCCAGGTAGCTCTTGATGCGCGCCAGCGCCGCGATCAGCCTCCGGTTGCCCAGACAGAATCCCACGCGCCAACCCGCCATGTTGAAACTCTTCGAGAGTGAATAGATCTCGACGGCAATCTCCTTGGCGCCCTCCACCTCCAGGATGCTGGGCGCTTTGTACCCGTCGAAGCAGATGTCGGCGTAAGCGAAATCATGCACGATCATGGTGCCGTGCCGCGCGGCCATTTGAACCACGTCGCGAAAGAACTGCAGGTCGACGCACTGCGTGGTTGGGTTGTGCGGGAATGAAATCAGAATCAACTTCGGTTTGCGCGACGAGGTGTTGTATAGATGCTCCAGGCCATTGAGAAATGTCGCCGGATCGGGCATCGGAAGCATGCAGGCGTGGCCCTCCGCCATGATCACGCCGTATTGATGAATCGGATAGGCCGGATTAGGCGAAACCACCGCGTCGCCTGGACCAATGGTGGCGAACAGCAAATGCGCCAGTGCGTCTTTGGCGCCGATGGTGACGATGGCCTCGGCTTCGGGGTCTAGCTCGACACCATAACGCGCCTGATAATGCTTCACAATCTCGAGCCGCAGTTGCGGGATGCCACGCGACATGGAGTAGCGATGGTTGCGCGGATTCTTCGCTGCTTCGATCAACTTCTTGACCACGGGCTCCGGCGTTGCGCCGTCCGGATTGCCCATCCCCAGGTCCACCACGTCCTGTTGGGCCGCCCTCGCCTTCGCCTTCATCTCGTTGATCACCGCGAACACGTAAGGCGGCAACTTTTGAATGCGATAGAATTCTTCCGTCGTGGGAGTCATACTTTATTGTAAGAGAGCATGCTTACCGACTTGGTTCAGATCGCCCGCATCGGCCGCCAAAAGCGCGATGAGAATTTCCGCTTCCGCGCCTATCTCAAGAATCACCGGCATTCGGACCGTCGTCTGCGGCGCTTCGGCGAGGAAATCCAGTCACAGATCGACTGCACGCAGTGCGCCAACTGTTGCCGCGTGACCGAGACCGAAATCACGGAACGCGATATCGAAAAGCTGTCCAAATTCCTGGGAGTCACACGCGATGAGTTTCTACGGGACTACACCATGCGCGCACCCGAGGACAACGAGTTGATCCTGAAGCGCGATGCAAACGGTTGTGTGTTCCTGAAAGACAATCTGTGCAGCGTGTATGAAGGCCGCCCGAGCAATTGCGCCAACTTTCCGCACCTGGTTCGTGGCGAGGGTTCCATCGCCAGCCGGATGTGGCAGTTCGTGGATCGCACCAACTACTGCCCCATCGTCTATAACTGGATGGAAAAAGTGAAAGACGATATCGGCTTCCGCTAACAACTTTCCTTTTGTTCACAGCCCATCCAATAGAAGTGGGGCGGACCCCCAGGTCCGCGCGGGTCCCCCTGGACCCGCTCTCCGAGCCGTGATAAACGTCCCAACAGGCCGACGAGGCGTCGGCCGCGGACCAGGGGGTCCGCCCCACGTGCGAACACGGCACGCAAGTGTGCGTGCGCTACAATCTGCCTTTGCGCATCGGCGTTCATACATCCATCGGTAAGTCCCTTGAGGACGCGGCGCTCACGGCTGCTAAAGCCGGTGCGAACACGCTCCAGATTTTCTCGTCCAGCCCGCGGCAGTGGCGCGCCTCGGTCCGGACGGAAAGTGAAGTGAAGCTGCTCCACCGGGCCCGCGATCGGCACGATCTTTATCCGCTGGTCATCCACGACAATTACCTCATCAATCTCGCCTCCTGCACGGAATCGTTGCGCGCGCAGTCCACGGCTGCGTTTCGCGGCGAGATCGAGCGCGCTCTCGCCATCGGCGCGGAGTTTCTGGTGGCGCATCCGGGAAACTGCAAGGGGCATTCGGTGGAAGAAGGTATCTATTGTGTCATTCGATCGCTGGCCGAAGCCGCGCAAGGTCTGGATACAAAGAAGTTGACGGTACTGCTCGAAAATACCGCGGGCGCAGGCGCCGCGCTCGGCAGCCGTCTTGAGGAACTTGCCATCATGCGGCAGTTTGCCGCCGAACTTACCGATCTCGCCATTGGATTTTGCATCGACACGTGCCATTGCCACTCGTCGGGTTACGATCTCGCTACCGCGGCCGGCGTCAAGAAAACCGTCGCCGAAATCGACCGCGTGCTCGGCATCGACAATGTGAAGGTGATCCACGCTAACGATTCCAAAACGCCGCTCGGGTCGCATGTCGACCGGCACGAACACATCGGAGCCGGTTATATTGGAGAAGAAGGGTTTCGCCGGATTCTGAACCATCCGAAGCTTCGCAGCAAAGCCTTCATTCTCGAAACGCCCAACGACAATGAAGGCGATGAAGCGAGGAACATCGAGACATTGAAAAAGTTATGCCGGAAAAGCAGTACGACGCTAAGCAGATAGAAGAAAAATGGCAGGAGCGCTGGCAGGACTCGGCGCTCTTTCGCGCTGAGGAGAATTCCACCAAGCCGAAATATTACGTGCTCGAGATGCTGCCCTATCCGAGCGGCACTCTGCACATCGGTCACATTCGCAACTACACCATCGGCGACGCGCTAGCGCGCTACAAGCGCATGCGCGGTTTCAACGTGCTGCATCCCATGGGCTGGGACGCTTTCGGTCTTCCGGCGGAAAACGCCGCTATCGCCAATAAGCGCGATCCCTACGAATGGACCATGTTCAACATCGAGAACATGAAGCGTCAGCACCGCCGCATGGGCTTTAGCTACGACTGGTCGCGCGAAGTGGCCACCTGCGATCCCGAGTATTACCGCTGGAATCAGTGGTTCTTTTTGAAGATGCTTGAGAACGGTTTGGCCTACCGCAAAAAGGCGCTGGTGAACTGGTGCAATGAGTGTGGCACCGTGCTGGCGAACGAGCAAGTGGTGGACGGTTGCTGCTGGCGTCATGAAGGCACGCCCGTGGAACAACGCGCCATCGAGCAGTGGTTCCTGCGCATCACCAAGTACGCTGATGAATTGTTGACTGCGATCGCCGAGCTGGAAGATGGCTGGCCGGAACGCGTCCTGCTGATGCAGAGCAATTGGATCGGACGCTCGGAAGGAGCCGAGATAGATTTCCATTTGGAGGGCGCCGGGACTCCCATCCGGGTGTTCACCACGCGTGTCGACACCATCTTCGGCGCTACTTGCGTGATCCTGGCGCCCGAGCATCCGCTCGTGCGGGAACTGGCGAGCGACGGGTTGAAACCGCAAGTGAAGCGGATGATCGATTCGCGTGCTGCCAAAGGTCCGGGCGATGTCGAAAAGGAAGGCCTGTTCACAGACCATTACGCCATCAATCCCTATAGCGGCGAAAAAGCGCCCATCTGGATAGGCAACTTCGTGCTCATGGGTTATGGAACGGGCGCCATCATGGCGGTGCCGGCGCACGATCAGCGTGATTTCGAATTCTGCAAACAGTACGGCATCCCTATTCGTCCGGTGATCCGTCCGGTGAACGGTACGCTGGCGAATGCCGACACGATGAAGGAAGCCTTCGGGGACGATGGCGTGGTGGAAAACTCCGGCCCGTATTCCGGCCTCCCGAGCGAGGAAGCCCGCCGTGTCATGACCGCGAAGGCCGAGGCGGAAGGCTTCGGGAAAGTCGCGGTCACCTATCGCATCAAGGATTGGGGCATCTCGCGGCAACGTTATTGGGGTACTCCGATCCCAGTGATTTACTGCCCGAATTGCGGTATCGTGCCGGTGCCGGAAAAGGATTTGCCGGTGGTGCTGCCGCTCGGCATTCCGATTTTGGGCAAAGGCCGCTCGCCGCTCGAGAATGTTCCGGAGTTCATGAACGTGAAGTGTCCTGTGTGTGGCGAGGACGCGCGCCGCGAGAGCGACACCATGGACACGTTCATCGATTCATCCTGGTATTTCTATCGCTACTGCGATCCGCACAACTCGAATGCTCCGTTCGATTCAGCCAAGATCGCCTACTGGTTCCCCATCGATCAGTACATCGGCGGTGTAGAGCACGCCATCTTGCACCTGATCTACTCGCGCTTCTGGACCAAAATGATGCGTGATTTTGGACTGGTCACGAACGATGAGCCGGTAGCGCGCCTGTTTACACAGGGCATGGTGATCAAGGACGGCGCGAAGATGTCGAAATCCAAAGGCAACGTCGTCAGCGCCGACCAGATGATAGAACGGTTCGGAGCCGACACCGGCCGCATCTTCGAGCTGTTCGCCGCGCCGCCTGAAAAAGAAATGGACTGGACCGACGCCGGAGCGAATGGCGCTTATAGCTTTCTCGGCCGCGTCTACCGCTACGTGACGCGCAACGTGGGACAGGGCCAGCCTGAGCCAACGGATACGGATCGCAAGGTGCTGCGCAAATTGCATCAAACGTTGCAGCGCATCACTGGCGATTTCGAAAGCCGCTGGCATTTCAATACTTCCATCGCTGCGTTGATGGAACTGATGAATGTACTGATCGAACACGAAAAGCAGATTTCGCGAGTGGTGATGGCCGACGTTCTGGAAAAGTTGACGCTGATGCTGGAACCATTCGCGCCCTATCTGGCCGAAGAAATCTGGGAGGAGCAGGGCAAGGCCGCACCGGTGTTTCATCACGCTTGGCCCGAGTACGATCCCGAACTCGCGCGCGATGAAGAAGCCGAGATCGTAATCCAGATCAATGGCAAAGTTCGCGGCCGGCTATACGTCGCTTTCGGTACCAATCGAGAGACGCTCGAGAAACAGGCCATCGGCGATTCCAAGATCCAGCCGTTGCTGGACGGCAAGCAAGTAGTGAAGGTAATCGTTGTCCCTGATAAGTTAGTAAACATAGTAGTGAAATAATGCGTTCCTGGGCATTGTTACGCTCCCTTTCGGTCGCGGCTCGGATGCATTGGTGAAATTGAGCGACGATCGTTTCCGAGCCGCGACCGGAAGGGAGCGTAACGTTACATTCAAGGAGTAATAAAATGACTGATCGACGCGATTTCCTGAAATCGGCCGGCGCCGCGGCCCTTACCACGTCGCTCTTCACCGGCCGCGTGCGCGGAGCGAACGACAAGATCGCGGCGGCTTTCATCGGCATGGGCAAGATGGGCCGCTCCAACCTACAAATCGCGATGCGGCAGGAGAATCTGGTTCCCGTCGCCGTTTGCGATGTGTTCCAACGGAATCTCGACTGGGCCGTGCGCGACAGCAAGAATCAAGCCAAGCCTTATCGTGACTTCCGCGAGGTACTGGCCGACAAATCCATCGACGTAGTTTGCATTTCAACCCCGGACCATTGGCACGCCTACATGACTGTCGAAGCCTGCAAGGCGCGCAAGGACGTTTACGTTGAAAAACCCATCTGCGTGGTGGTGGACGAAGGCGTGAAAATGGTGGAGGCGGCGCGAAAATATGACCGCGTGGTGCAGGCCGGCACCATGCAACGGTCGGCCGCGCACTTCAAGAAGGCCGTGGACATTGTCCGCTCCGGCGAGTTAGGGCAAATTACGTTCGTGCGCACCTGGAACTATGGGAACGAGCCGCAGGAAGGCTACGGGAACCCGCCCGATGTTGAGCCACCCTCCACGCTCGATTGGGACATGTGGCTGGGTCCGGCGCCCAAGACCCCGTACAATGCCAATCGCTTTGGCGTCGATCCCAACGACAAATATTTTTCCACCTTCCGCTGGTTCTGGGATTATGCGGGTGGAATGATGACCGATTGGGGCGTGCACTGGCTGGATATCGTGCAGATGGCGTTTCACGAAGAGGTTCCCTCTGAAATCACTGCGCTCGGCGGAAAGTTCTGGCTGAAAGACAATACGGAAACCCCCGACACTTTGCAGGTGACTTATAAATATGCGAGCGGATTTGTAGCTACCTATGAACGCCGCGCCGGCAATGGACAATCCATGTTCGGGAAGGGCGGCGGCATCCTGTTCTGCGGCAGTAAGGGCACCATGTTTCTGGATCGGGGCGGGTACAAAATCGTTCCGGAGATGACGGGCAAGCCTCCGGTCGCTGCCATGGCGGAGGCCGAGGGGAAATCCACCGATTCGGGGAACGCAAGCCACTGGTCCAATTTCTTGGAGTGCGTCCGGACACGCCAGAAACCAATGAGCGATATCGAGACCTGCCAGCGCTCCACCACCACCTGTCTGCTCGGCAACGTCGCCTATCGCAGCCAACTGCGTCTGGATTGGGATGAGCAGAAATGGACCACCGAACAAACGGAAGCACGCAAGTTCCTGACCCGTGAATATCGCAAACCGTGGAAGCTAGTAGTTTGAATGAACGCTACCGAACCGCGACCGTAAGGGAGTCGGTGCCTTTAGTACGGCGGCGACGCGGTGCCTTTAGTACGGCGGCGATGCAAAACCGCAAACGTCCGGGAGCGTGAACCGGGCAGTTTGCAGATCTGGGGATACAGCGCCGCCGTTACTTGTCTCTAGGATGGCTTGAGGGCGCCTGGGCCGTCTATCGAAGAATTAGCGTCCCGCAAAAAAAAATGGCAACTTTCACAGCAAGCGAAAGTTAACCTCCACCGTCGCCCCCGTCACCACCGGCTTGCCGTCCTGGTAGCCCGGCCGGAAACGCCACTGCGTCACAGCGTCGATGGCCTTCTGCTCAAGCCCCAGGCCGGGACTCTGGATTACACGGAAGGCGCGCGCGTGGCCGGCCGTGTCCACTTCGATCGCGAGAATCACCACACCAGAATATTTCGCCTTGCGCGCGTCTTCGGAAAACTCGGGTTCCACTTTGTAGATCAACTGGGGCGGTGTGATGCGGTGCCCCGAACCGGAGCTGATGCCGGGCTTCCCTTTATCGCCGTCGCCGATGTTCTGACAGCAACCATAATTACCGATCCCATCACGGCCATGCATGCCGAGCGCACCTACGGCGAGCGTGCTGTACGGATCGCCGACATTGCTCGCGTCAATCTCGACTGTCGGCGAATCGAAAGCTACTGTCATCATCATCGGCAGTTTCGGATCGGCCGCCGATTTCGGTGGAATGAAAGTGTTGCGCGCCGTGGGTGGCGGCGCTCCATGCCGGGCCGGCAGCAGCGTCTGATTACTGCCGCCCTGGTGCTGTTCGGCTCGATCCATATAAACACGATGCAACGGAGCGAGCGGCACAATTCGTCGCGCGGCGGCCACCGATGGCGGTGAAGGAACCGAGTGTGCAGTCAGAAGGATCAGGAACGCCACCGCCGCCAGGTGCAGGCCAACGGAAAGTGTTTGCGATTTCGCCGTGGGCATGCCGTTGCCAATGCAATTTCGAATCCATGGCGTAAGTAGATGCTGTGCAACGCTTCCGCGAAGAGGGAAGTGAAGCGGCGTTTGCCCACCTGTGCGGCCCAGGCCCGTTGAAAAAATAATGGGTCATGTTCAGAGCGGGTTACCGAACCGCGACCGTGAGGGAGTCGGTGCCTGTCAGTGACTGGACTCGGTCTCGAGCCCCAACTTCGCCAGACTCTCCCGCAGCGCCTTGTCTCCGCCGGCGCCCACGTGGTAGAACACGATCTTTCCGTCCGCATCAATCAGAACAACGGTCGGAAACGCACTGACCCTGTAGCTCTGCATCACTCCGCTGTCTGGCGTAAGCAGGATCGGATAACTCAACTTGGACGAAAGCAAGAACTCGTTCACAGTTTCCGAATCCTCGCCGCCGTTTACACCCAACACCACCAGCCCCTTGCGATGAAATTCCTGGTGGAGTTTCTCTACCGACGGAAGATCGTGCCGGCATGGTGCACACCAGGTAGCCCAGAAATCCAACAGCACGAATTTTCCCTTGAGATCCGGCAAACTAAACTCTTTCCCGGTATTGGATTTTAGCTTGAAATCAGCCGCAGCCTGGCCAGTAAGATCGGCATTCGCCTTAACCGGCCCTTTGAACTCGGTGACCAGTTTTGCTCCTTCTGGCGGTGTGAACGTGAATGAAGAATCCGGCGCCGGCGTGTCCAGTTTCTGGGAAATAACGGTCACCGCCTGATTCATTTGCGCCGGATCGGTCAATGGCCCACCTTGCATAGTGGCCGTCATGGTCTGCTTCAACGAAAGTTTGGAGACCTTGTCGATCCAAACTTTCTGCACCCCGTCCGTCATCTCGACAGACCCTGGGAGAGAAATCTTGTCGAGCCTTCCCTCCACCACGTAGCAATCAATCTTCTGCCCGTCCACTTCCACCAGTTCTTCACCGGTGATTTTCGCCGACACATAGGGATCCTTGGCTTTCAACTGGTCCATCACGCTGCTCATGCCCGGCACCAGCGACTTCACCAGGCTCTCGGGAGTGCTGGCTGCCGCTGTCTTGGTGTACTGCTTCAAGGTACCCAGGTACATCCACGTGTTTTCGCCGTCGGAGACAATCACCGAGTCGCCCAGCTTCGAGGTGGATTCGATGCGCAGCTTGCCGGGACTCGATACGACTATCTTCACCAACATCTCTAGGCGAGTAGGTAACGGGCCTCCCATGTCGATGACGGCGCGTTGATCCACTTGGTAGGACTTGTGGTGAAGCAGCACTTCGCTTGTTTCCTTCAGCAGCCCTCTAGCGTCGGGAGCTTCTTGAGCAGACGCCACGAAGCAAAACAGCGCCACAATCGGAATGATTCTCATCCTTCGGTCCTCAATTGCCCGCGCGCGGCAGCCTGTGCCAGCTCGTCGCAGCGGTTGTTGTCAGGGTGTGAAGCGTGACCCTTGGTCCATTGCCACTCGATCTTGTGCCGCGATACCTGCTCGTCCAGATCGTGCCACAGATCCTGGTTCACCACCGCCTTCTTGGCTCCCGTTTGCCAGCCGTTTCTCTTCCACTTATGAATCCATTCGGTGATTCCGTTCTTGACATAGTTGGAATCGGTAATGATCTCCACGTTACAAGATTCCTTCAGGGCGCGTAGCGCCTCCACGGCGGCTTGCAATTCCATTCGGTTATTGGTGGTGTGCGGCTCGGACCCATACATCTCGCGTTTCGTTTGCTCGGAGCGCAGAATGCACGCCCAGCCGCCCGGTCCGGGATTGCCGATACACGACCCGTCGGTGATGATCTGAACGTTCTTCATCTCGCCATCAGGCGGGAACTGCCTGGAGCTCTCGCTCGAAAAAAGTGTCGACATGTTCCAGAATTTGAGCGGCCTCAGTGGCCTTATAAATCTCTACCCGCAGCTTCGATCCGTTGCGGACGCCGTGGGTGAAGTACGTGGCGAACTGTTTCATCTTGCCCACCGCGTCCGGCATGGCGCGATCGCAAAGCATGCCGTAATAGGTCCGCATGATTTCATACCTCTGGCGCTCGGCGGGATGATCGTAGACCCCGGTCTCGACGTACTGCTGAATCTGGCGGAAGATCCATGGATTGGAAGAAGCAGCGCGGCCAATCATGACGGCGTCGCAGCCGGTCTCGGTTGCCATTCGAACCGCATCCTCCGGCGTCAGTATGTCGCCGTTGCCGATAACTGGGATGCTGCTGACGGCGGCTTTCACCTCCGCGATGCGGCTCCAATCCGCCTTTCCGCTATAGCCTTGCTCGCGCGTTCGAGGGTGTAGCGCCACGGCTTGCAAGCCGCAATCTTCAGCCAGCTTCGCCATCCGAACCGACACCAGTTCCTGATCGTTCCAACCGGCGCGGAACTTCATGGTCAACGGAATCGAAATCGCAGCCCGGACCTTCTCCAGGATGTTCTCAACTAGCGGCAGGTCGCGGAGGAGTCCCGAGCCGCCATTGCACTTCACCACTTTATTAACCGGGCAGCCGAAGTTGATATCCACGATATCGAAGCCGAAGTCCTGGCAAGCCCTGGCGGCATCGGCCATCACTTGGGGATCGGAGCCGAAGAGTTGCGCGGAGATGGGGTGCTCCTCAGGCTCAAAGTACAAATAACGAAACGTGCGCGTATTTTTTCTGGATTTGAGCGAAGCGATCACGCCATGCGAGCTGGTGAACTCGGTCATGATCAGCCCGCAGCCGCCCTGGTTGCGAATCAGCCTCCGGAAGACAGTATCGGTAACGCCCGCCATCGGGGCCAGCACAGTGGCCGGCGCGATGCGGACATTGCCGATCTTTAATTCGCTCGGAAATCGCATACCTCACCCATTTTAGCGATTCGGCTCCGGAATGTGTGGAAAACCGAGCCGCGACCGGCAGGGAGCGCAACCACGAATGCTTGAGAACTGGCAGCACTTGTGGTATCGCTCCCTGCCGGTCGCGGCTCGGCTACGGATGTCGCGCACCAACGGAAACGTAAACAGAGATGGCTACGTTTATATATTGAGGGGATTAGCATGAATTCGAAGATTGTGATCGCGTTCATTGCGGGCGCGGTGATTGCGTCTGGGATTGTTTACATGGCGGTGAAGGAAGAGGCGCCGCCCAAGGCCACCGCTGTTTCGGCTGATGTCCTACGGCCTGCCCCTCCGCCCGCAGTTATTCCTGTGGCCGTAACCGCCCCCGTTCCGCCTGTGAGCCCAGCACCGATCCGGGAAAAACCGTCGCCCATGCCGCCCCCGGTTCGTAGGGAGGTTCGCAGGGAAAGACCCGTGACGGTGG
>CABEDY010000296.1_pt1 | contig 23006 bp, 21 predicted proteins | sample 3423171 | NCBI WGS metagenome assembly CABEDY01 (sample SAMEA5534333, study PRJEB31848) | metagenome | biome: tundra; feature: field; material: soil | place: USA | collected 2013-05 | depth 0.15 m | reverse complement strand
GTGGCTGGACCTTGTATCCCATCGTCACCTACCGTACTGGCGGGCCCATGACGATTTTCGCCGGGCTGGCTACTCGGACGTCGCGTCCCGGACCATCAGGCGCGGGAGATCAGAGTTTGATTCTCGCCAATCAGGTGAACACAGTGACGTACATGGATCCGAAGAGTACGCCGACGCTCAACAATCCCAATATTGGCGGAACCGCTACCGGTAACTTCTGGTTCAACCCGGACGCCTTCTCGGCCGATTTCTCTGGATTGGCGCCCGGCCAGTTTACTTACGGCAGTTCCGGCCGCAACGAGTACCGTGGACCCGACCTCGTCAACGCCAACATCACGCTCGCCAAGACGACGTTCCTCTACAACGAGCGTGTAAAGCTGGAGATCCGCGCCGACTTCTTCAATGTGTTCAACCACGCCGAGTTCCAAAATCCGAGCACGAGCATTGGAAGTCCGCAGTTCGGTCAGATCTCGAACACGGGCATCACCGGCGATCCGCGCACGCGTGTCATTCAGCTCGCTGGGCGGTTTACGTTTTAAGCGGCAACTCTTTTCGTAGCGAATGCAAGGGCAGGCCTACGTGGCTTGCCCTTTTTTTCTTTGTAGATCAGGACAAGCCGGAGGCATGTCCTACAATTGAGTAAGATGACAGGTAACGAGATTCGCCAGAAGTTTCTGGACTACTTCGCGTCGCACGGGCACCGGATTGTGCGCAGCTCATCGCTGGTGCCGGCCAACGATCCCACGCTGTTGTTCACTAACGCAGGGATGAATCAGTTCAAGGACGTCTTTACCGGGCTTGAGAAGCGCGATTATTCGCGCGCCACAACCTCGCAGAAGTGCGTGCGCGCGGGCGGCAAACACAACGATCTGGATAACGTCGGCTACACGCGCCGGCACCACACGTTCTTCGAGATGCTGGGCAATTTCTCCTTCGGGGACTACTTCAAGAAAGACGCCATCGCGTTTGCGTGGGAGCTGGTGACCAAGGAGTTCGGGCTCGCCAAGGACAGGCTGTACGTCACGGTTTTTCGTGAGGATGACGACGCCGAGCGCCTGTGGCAGGAAGTGGCCGGCGTTCCCAAGAGCCGCATTTTTCGCTGCGGTGAGAAAGACAATTTCTGGCAGATGGGCGACACCGGACCGTGCGGCCCCTGCTCGGAAATTCATTACGATTTTGGACCGGAGGCTGGTCCCGGCGAGTTTCCAGACGAACCGGGCGAGCGCTTTGTCGAGCTGTGGAACCTGGTGTTCATGCAGTTCGACCGTTCCGCGGATGGGACCATGACGCCGCTGCCCAGGCCTTCCATCGACACCGGCATGGGGCTGGAGCGCATGGCGTGCGTGTTGCAAGGCAAGCTCTCAAATTACGAGACGGACCTACTGCGGCCGATCATCGATCGTGCGGCCGAGCTCTGCGATGCTTCGTACGGCGAGAACGACCGCACGGATGTCGCGCTGCGGATCAATGCCGATCATAGCCGCGCCACTGCGTTCCTGATTCACGACGGCGTGCTGCCATCCAACGAGGGCCGAGGCTACGTGCTCCGTAAGATCATGCGCCGGGCCATCCGGAATGCTCGCATGATCGGACAGGTGGATCCGTACCTCTACCAGCTCACTGGTTTCGTGGCAGAGTTGATGCAGCCTGGATATCCGGAGCTGATGGAGAGCATCCAGCGCGTGGCGCGTGTGGTGAAGGAAGAGGAACATCGCTACGCCACTACATTCCAAATCGCGGAGAAGATGTTTCAAGCGGAAGCAAAGAAGGGCGGCGTGATTCCTGGCGAGGTGTCGTTTAAGTTGTACGATACTTTCGGACTAGCTCTAGACGAGCAGGAAGACATGGCGCGGCAGTATGGGACCAGCATGGACATCGCGGGTTTCAATGCCGAGATGGACAAGCAGCGCACCCGCGCTCGCGCTAGTTGGAAGGGCGCCGACAAGACACAGATCAATCCTGTTTATCAGACCTTGCCCAAGACCGAATTTCTAGGCAGAGAAACGCTCGAAGCGGAAGCACGAGTGCTGGCAGTGTTGGACGATGAGATCGTTCTGGATCGTACGCCGTTTTACGCCGAAGCGGGCGGGCAGGTGGGTGACAACGGTGTGCTCATTTCGAAGGAAACCGGAGCCACGGTTCAGGTGAATACCACGTTCGCCCCGGCCCCCGGTATCACCGTTCACAGATCGCCGGCGCCCGGCGGGTTGAAGCCAGGCGATGTCGTGATAGCTAAAGTGGACGAGGACTTGCGGCACGCGACCATGCGGAATCATACCGCTACGCATCTGTTGCACGCGGCTTTGCGCAAGGTGCTGGGGACGCATGTGAAGCAAGCGGGAAGCGTTGTGGATCCCGGCCGCCTTCGCTTCGATTTTACGCACTATGCCCACACAGACCCCGACGAGTTGGCTGAAATCCAGAAACTGGTAAATCGTGAAATATTGGAGAACGTTGAAGTAAACACCACGATTATGGATCTGGATCAAGCGCTAAATACCGGCGCCATGGCGTTATTTGGCGAAAAATATGGCGATAAAGTTCGGGTGGTTTCCGTTCCCGGCTTCAGTCAGGAGCTGTGTGGAGGCACGCATGTTCACCGCACCGGCGACATCGGCCTGTGCGTGATTACATACGAAGGCAGTATCTCGGCTGGCGTCCGGCGAATTGAGGCCATCACGGGTGAAACGGTGCTTGAGAAGCTCAAGGAAACCGCGCAATCATCCGAGCAGGCTCAGGAGAAGCTTCTCGAAGAAAAACGGGCGCTCGAGAAGCGTGTGGAGCAGATGAAGGAGATGCTGGCGCACGCCAAGGTGTCGGATCTCGAAAGCCAGGCCAAGGATGTGAAGGGCGTCAAGGTACTGGCTATTCAGGTTCCCGGCATGGACCGCGAACAATTACGCACGCTGGTGGATTCGCTTCGCAACAAGTTGAAGAGCGCGGTGGTGCTGTTAGCCTCCGCCGAGGATTCAAACGTATCCATCGTCGCTGGCGTTACCAAGGACCTCACATCCAAGGTGCACGCCGGAAAGCTGGCCGGCGCGGTGGCTCAAGCTGTCGGGGGTAAAGGCGGTGGACGCCCGGACATGGCGGAAGCGGGCGGCAAGGATCCCTCCGGGCTGCCTCGGGCGCTCGAAGCGGTTTACGGTGCCGTGGAAGGGATGCTCTAACCGTGCAGCGCTACGACGTGGTGGTGGTTGGCGCCGGACCTACGGGTCTGGCCTGCGGAATCGAGTTGCAACAGCGCGGGGTGAGCACGGTCCTGCTTGAAAAGGGCTGCGTGGTGAATTCCATCTACAACTACCCGACGTACATGATGTTTTTTACTACGCCAGAATTGCTCGAAATCGGTAATCTTCCCATGACGTCCCTCAATGAAAAACCGGGACGCACTGAGGCGTTGAAATATTATCGCCGCGTGGCTGATCATTATGAGCTTAATATTCATCAATATGAGCGAGTGATGAGTATCCAGGGCGATGACGGGGATTTCGAAGTGCGCACCAGCAAGGGCGAATACCACGCGCGTAAGATCGTTCTCGCCACCGGCTACTATGACCTTCCCAACATGCTCAATGTTCCGGGCGAAGAGCTGGACAAGGTGGTTCATTACTACAAAGAGCCCCACCCTTATTACAACCACGATGTGATCGTCATCGGCGCTAAGAATTCGGCTGCCATCGCGGCGCTGGAGCTGTTTTGGACCGGAGCGCGGGTAACCATGGTCCATCGCGGAAGCTGGGTTTCCGACCGCATCAAATACTGGATCAAGCCCAATATCGAGAATCGCATCAAGAACGGCGAAATCCTTGCGTACTTCAATTCGCGCGTGGTTGAAATCCATCCCAAAACGGTGGTGGTGGAAACGCCCGAGGGTCCGGTAACGTTGAAAAACGATTTTGTCTTTGCGTTGACCGGGTATCATCCGGATCTCGAGTTTTTGGGAGCTTTGGGAATTCGGCTGGAGCCTGTTACGGAGCGGCCGCGGACGAATCCGGACACTCTTGAAAGCGATCGGCCCGGAATCTTTCTGGCCGGGGTGATAGTGGCCGGGATGCACACTAACGAGATTTTCATCGAGAACGGACGTTTCCATGGGAAGAAGATTGCGGAAGCCATTGCCGGGTCACTTTCGTCGTCACAATTGATATCATCGAGCACATGATTTGTTCTCGAAGAGATTTGGCGAAGCTGGCGCTGGGGGCGCCGCTTGCCGCCGCGTTCACCCCGGCTTTCGCAAAGTCAAAGATAAACTCCAAGATCGACGGCGTCATGATCGGATCGCAAACCTACAGCTTTCGCGATCTTCCGACGCTAGACGCACGCATCGACGCCATGAAGCAGATCGGCCTGGGTTACGCGGAACTCACCGTGAGCGATATCGCACCCAAGGATCGGGAGGCGTTGAAGGCGTGGCGGGCGAAACCGTCGGTGGACGAGATCCGGGCCATCCGCAAGAAGTTCGAAGACGCAGGTATTGAGATTTACTCCTACAACGACAGTTTCCGTGACGAGTTCACCGACGACGAGATCGATCACGGGTTCCAGGTTGCGCGATTGCTGGGTGTCACGCGAATGACGGCGTCGTCCAACGTAACCGTCTCTGAGCGAGTGGACAAATACGCGCAGCGCTATAAGATCGTGGTAGGCTTCCACAATCACGACAGCATGAAGAAGAACGAATTCTCCACGCCCGACGATTGGAAGACGGCGATGGCCGGTCGATCAAAGTATATCGGCATCAATCTGGACATCGGACACTTCACCGCCGCGAACTTCGATCCGGTGAGCTTCATCGAGGAGCATCATGCGAGCATCGTGACGCTGCACATCAAAGATCGCAAGAAGAATCACGGCCCCAACATGCCGTTCGGCGAGGGCGACACCGACATCAAAGGGGTACTCCTGCTGCTCAAGAACAAGAAATACCCAATTCCGGCAATGATCGAATACGAATACGGCAAGCCGGGCATGGATACGGTAGCCGAGGTGAAGAAGTGTTTTGACTTCTGCAAAGCGGCCCTTGCCTAGCGGCGCGCGCCGCGTTCTTCAGTTCTTCGGTTCTTCAGTTCTTCAGTTCTTCAGTTCTTCAGTTCTTAACCCTCAGTTATGAGCTCAACGAACACGCGGTTGACCGAACCGAAGAACCGAAGAACCGATGAACTGAAGAACCGGCGAATCGACGAACTTGCCGAAAGCTGGCCTTCAGGCCAGCATTTCTGCAAGTTCGTCGATTCGCCGTCTCTGAAACCGCGGCGCGGGATTGCCGCATGCGCACGAATTGCGATCCAGCCGCGAAGCGCCGAAATCGCGCATCACGTGCAACCCGGCATGCGCTTCGCATTCCATCGCGAGCAGTTCATTGCCGACGCCGAGATGCTGTTCAAAAACCGGTACGCCAAAGGAATCCCAGAACAGGTCTCGATCGTCATCGGAGAGAGCCGCCTGGCCTTGGTAGGTGAACGCGACCACTGCATGCTTGAGTTCCAGGCCGCGCTCGGTGAGAAGCCGTAGTTGCTCCGCTCGACCCGCGATAGAAGAAGGATTGAAGCGTGCCGCCTCTTCGGTCCAGCCGGCCGGGAATACGCGGACCAGCTTGGTTTCCTGAAAACCCGGCGCCAGAATAGCCGTGCGCGGAGTAGGATCCATGGGATGTATAAAAGGTGCGCCCGATACCCGGCGCCGGATTTTTAGAGTCATGGCACTTACGTCAAGAAAGTGCAGCGGCGGCGCGGTTCGTCTCAGGGAAACAGATTCTGCAAATTATCGTGCAGAATCGAACATGCAATTTCGCCCGTGACGCCAATTTCGTAGAGAGCTTTGGTCTGTGCGTCGAACACTGCTCGGTTCCAACCTCGCGGAAAAAAAGATGAATCGGTGCCAAACAGCAGCCGCTTCGGTCCTACTACATCCAGCGCGCGGCGGAAAACCGTTCGCAGATCGAGATGCGCTTCTTCATACCGAGTCCAACTATTGCTGCTGGATGTATCCAGGTATACGTTTGTGGCTAGATCGCATAGCATGAGCGCCTCACGGAAATAGCCCGCGCCAAAATGAGGGACGATGAAACGGATCTGCGGATACCGTAGCGCGACCGCATGCAGATCGATGGGATTCGAGAAGCGCATATCAAATAATGATGGCAAGCCTAGCTTCCTGCGCACACCCACGCTCAGCACGCCGCAATGCACGAAAACAACAGTGCCCGGCTTCGCCGCCGCCACATCCAGAAGTTTTTGAACTCGCTCATCCTGGATGGAATAACAATGCATGGCCGGAAAAAAACAGAGACCGTGCATGTTGCCGCTGGATAACGCACTCTCTACCTGCACGGCCGCGTCCGGCGCTGTCGGATTCACCATCATGTACCCGTAGAAACGATCGCGAAACCGCTCGACGGCTGCTATGACCGAATCCTGGTCGCCTGGAACACTCGCGATCAGCACTGCTTTCGAGATGCCGTGCCGATCCAATTCCTGGACCCAAGCGGCTGCCAGTTGCTCGGGATCTTCGTCCGGCATTTGCCAGCCGAGTAGAGGCTCCAGCGAGTTCAACGGCGCTTTCTTCTGATCCGCGAGCGTCGAGAAAAAACGGTGCGAGAAGAAATGAATGTGCGCATCCGAAATGGGCAGCGCGCCCCAGGGCGTTTCCATTAAGGTACGGCCTTTTGGTCGGGCACCGGGATCGGAAAGCGCGTAATGCCCGCCGCCAGCGCCACCTGCGTCAGCCCCGCGATGTTGTTCACGTTCAACTTCTTCATCATGGTTTTCCGATAGCTGCGCACGGTTTGCAGACCGAGATCGAGCATCACCGCGATTTCTTTGCTGGATTTCCCTTCGGCCACCAGTCGAAGCACCTGCAACTCACGCGGCGAGAGATCCGACAGCGCGGAAGCGACGGGTTTCGATTCCAGGTCGCCGCGCTGGATGCGTTGCAGCAGCCGGTCCGACACCTGCGGGCTTAGGTACGATCCGCCCTTGGCGACAGTGCGCAGAGCATCCAGCAAATCGCCATCGGAAGCTTTTTTCAACACAAACGCCCGTGCGCCGGAGCGAATGGCGCTCACCACCGAATGCTCATCGTCATACATCGAGAGGATGATCACCTTGGCTTCGGGATTGTAGCGCATAATCTCGGTGGTAGTTTCAATTCCGTTCAAGCCCGGCAGGCCAATGTCCATCAGGATTATGTCCGGACGCTTCAACTTGCAAATTTGCACGGCTTCAGTGCCGTTTTCGGCTTCGGCCATGACGATGAAATCGTCACTGTGCCGGAGAATGGCCTTGATGCCATCTCTCATGATTTTGTGATCGTCGACCAGCAGAATTTGGGACGGCATGTTTGCTAGCTCGCGACCTCTGGAACACTGTCCGGCAGCGGATGACTGGCTCGGATTACGGTACCACGACTGGGGCTGCCCTGAATATCGAGCGCCACCCGGCCCTTGGACGCATAGTAGTCCAGCAGCAGGCGCGCCAAGGGAAGTTTGCTGCGGTCGCCTGCATCGGCCTCGGCGTTATCGCGAATCTCCAAAACGAAATCGCCCTGCGCCCGGTTCACGTGGATATCGATGGCGCTGCAGCGCGGCCGCACAATAGCGCTCTCCAGCGCGCACTCGGCGATCTTATAAAACGTGGTCGCTATGGCTGTGGGCACCCGCGCCGCAGCATCGAAGTGCAACCGCACGGAGCCGGAAAACGTCTTGCGAAACTTGCCCACCAATCGGTCCAGCGCAAATTGCAACCCGGCTCTCTCCACGATGGAGGGATTGAGTTCGTTGCTGATATCGCGTAACTGTTCGATCACCTGCTCGAGCATGGTCTGAATCTCGGCCGCCCGATCATCCAGACCGGGTGCTTGATCCCTGAAGTCCATCCTCATGGCGTCGAGCTGCAACCCCACTGCGCTCAGCACCTGACCGACGTCATCGTGCAACACCCGCGCCACTCCATCCAAAGCTGCGTCGTGCTCCTGGATTGCGGCGAACAATATTTGGGCCAGCGCCGGCTGCGACGCCTTCGACGCTCGCTTGGTAGGATGCTTATCGCTCATGATGCATCTTTTTCAGGTGCAATGCAACAAGAAACTGTTAAATTGTTTCGTTACTGCGCCTTATTCACTACTTCCGGCCCAGCACGCGCTTGGAAGCGGCGATTACATTACCCGCCACCAAGCCGTATTTCTCCATCAGCTCTTCGGGAGTTCCCGACTCCGCGTACGTATCCTGAATGCCCACGAATTCCATGGGGCAAGGATGCGTTTCCGCCACCACCTGTGCCACGCGCACGCCCAGGCCGCTGGCCACCAGGTGCTCCTCCGCCACCACAATCGCGCGCGTTTCTCGCGCCGCGCGGGCAATCGCATCCCGATCCAATGGCTTGATGGAATACATGTCGATCACACGCACGGACACGCCCTCCGCCTCCAGCTTTTCTTGAGCCCGGATGGCCTCCGCTACCAGCAACCCGTGCGCCAGGATGGTGAGGTCCTTGCCATCCGTCAACTGCACTGAGCCGCCGATTTCAAAATGTTGATCGGCCGCATGCACGATAGCTGCCTTGGGCCGTCCGGCGCGAAGGAAAACGGGTCCGAAGTGAGCCGCCGCGGCAAAGACTAGCGCGCGCATCGAGACTTCGTCGGCCGGCGAAAGTACGATAAAGCCGGGAAGCGAACACGCCAGGCCCAAATCCTCGATGCTCATCTGCGACGGACCGTCCTCGCCGATCGAAATACCGCTGTGCGTGCCCACCACTTTCAGGTTGACGTTCGGGTATGCCACTGCAACCCGGAGCTGTTCGAATCCTTTGTTGATGGCGAAGCAGGAGAAGCTGGCTGCGAATGGAATCTTGCCGCTGGACGCCAAGCCGGCGCCGATCGCTATCATGTTGGCTTCGGCAATTCCGCATTCCACGAAACGCTCGGGAAATTCCTTGGCGAAGAAGTGAGTGTACGTTGATTTCGAAAGATCCGCGTCCAGCGCCACGATGTTCTTGTTCTCGCGACCCAGGTCAACCAGTGCTCTTCCGAAAGCCTCGCGCGTGGCCATCCCCAGCTTCAGGTCAAATTTTGTTTTCGTTTCCATTTAGGCCAGCTCCAACAACGCCTTCTCCATCTCTTCCTCGGTGGGCGCGGTGCCATGAAACTTGGGATTGTTCTCCATGAACGATACGCCTTTCCCCTTGATGGTGTGCGCGACGACGATGGTTGGTCTGCCTTTGGTGGTGGCCGCTTCAGCAAACGCAGCCTGTAGCGCTGGAATGCTGTGGCCGTCCACCTCAATGGCATGCCAGTTGAAGGCGCGCCATTTGTCGGGTACCGGATCGAGGGGCATGATGTCGTTCACGAATCCATCCAGTTGAATGTGGTTGTAATCGAGAATGGCCACCAGGTTGTCCACGCCCTTGTCGCCGCCGAACATCGCCGACTCCCAGATTTGCCCTTCCTGGTTTTCGCCGTCGCCCAGGACCACGTACGTTCGCGAAGGCCGTTGATCGAGCTTTGCGGCCAGCGACATTCCAATTCCAATAGAAAGGCCTTCGCCGAGCGAGCCCGTGGATGCTTCGAGTGACGGAATGAACCGCACATCCGGATGGCCCTGATAGATAGAGCCGAGTTTCCGCAGCGTGTTGAGTTGATCTTTGGGAGTGTATCCGCACTCCGCCATCACGCTGTAGAGCACCGGCGCGGCATGCCCTTTAGAAAGGATGAAGCGATCGCGATCGGGCCATTTGGGATTCGCGGGATCGTGCCGCATCACGTCGAAGAACAATGTAACCAGGATCTCCACCGCGGAAAGCGAGCCGCCCGGATGCCCGGACTTGGCGTGCGTAATCATCTCGACGATCTCGCGCCGCATCTGCTTCGCGATCGACTGAAGTTCCGCAACGTTGCTGGTTTTTATCATCGGCTCTTTTTACTGTACGGCTCTTTTTACTTTACAACCAGCGGCACATGTATGGCGAAGCGGCGCTCCAGTTCGTGCGGAAGCGCCTCGGGAGTTGTAAAGAGGATGCTGTGAATCCCGAAGGCTTCAGCGGCGCGAACGTTTTCCACGCGGTCATCCAGCAGCAGAGCGTCCGATGCACTCACGCCGAGTCCGGCCAAAGAATGCTCGTAGATGTCGCGCGAAGGCTTGGTGCTGCGAAGGTCGCAGGAGAAGGTGGTGTGATCGAACTCCGGCAGCCACGGACATTTGATGATGTAATCGCGCACCGGCGCCGGCATATTCGAAAGCAGCCCAGTGCGAAATCCAGCGGCGCGCACCCGTTGCGCCCACGCGGGCATTACCGGGTCGGGATGCGACCAACTGGCGCTATCAATCCCTTGTAGCTTGTCGATGTCGGCAGCGCTCAACTGGCGCTGCGCCACCTTGTTCCAATATGCTGCCGGATCGACCGCGGCCTGATCGTACGCCAGCCGATCCTGCCAGTAGCTCTTCTGAAAATCGGCGACCGGCATGCCGAGGATGGAGGCCATCCCTTCAATCTCCCCCGCGAGCGGCGAAGAACAGAGCACGTTTCCGTAATCGAAGATGATGGCACTGACATGAATGCGTAGCAATCTACGATGGTAGCCAAGTTCAGGCAGCGGCCGACAGGCTCATTTGATCGCCACCGTCACCGGGAGGCTGTCAGCGCCGGCCACCGTCATGACCAATGGCACATTTGTCGCGGGCGCGATTCCCTTCGGCACGGTTACGTTCACCTGATACAAGCCGACAAATCCCGGCGCCAATCCGGCGAACAGGACCGTGGCGCTCTGACCACCGATCGTGACCGTCACCGGATTGTCGGTATGGGAGAGTGGCGAAGCGGGTGTGGCCGCTCCCGCCGCCACGGTTGGGCTGACGGTCCCAAGGCCTGTGCAGAAGATCAGCAATGCGTCGCCGGCGGAGGCCGGGTTCGACGCAGTCACTAACGTCGAGACACTGCTGCCGGCTTTCTGTACCTGGATAGCTCCGGGTCCGATGCCGCTTTGATCCTGCGTAAAGACTCCTGGCTGGGTTGCGGCGATGGTGACATTTTGGGGCTGCGAGTACGCGATCGCGGTTTGCACGATGAGTTGCTGGCGCGTGTTCGGCGGTAAATCATAGGGGACGATCGCATTGATTTGCCCGCTGCCGGAGTACGCGAGCGGCAGAACACGTCCACCGAGCGTCACTTGAATGCCATCTAAGGATGGCGGATAGGGCGCCGTGGACGGAGCATCGGCAGCTCCGGTCCGCAGGTTCGATCCATAAACAGTGATGAACTCACCAGGCGCGATGGTCGTAACGCCGTTCGCGGCACTGCCCACGCCGCCATCGTTAACAATAGGCGTATCGGCATCGGCCGCCGCTACGGAACCGCTGCGCAGCCGGGTTGCGGCGAGGAGCGGTGAGGCCAACGTCTGGGCTTGCACGGTCACGTTTACTTCGGCCGCCACCTTCTTAGGCACCCAGGTTGCCGACCACTCGCCCAAGCCAACGGAAGTGAGCGGCAGCGGCGGATCCCCGTTTGAGAATGTGGCCACCACGGAACCGCTATCCACTTGGTTCGCACAGTTATCCATCACCAAGGCCCGGATTGGCGTCGGCTGGCCGGCCGTTACGTTGAATGCCCTTCTCAGCGTGGTGAACACTACCTCCTGCGTCGGAACGCAAGTAGTTGCCGCAGGCTCTGCCACAGGGAAACCGCCATCGTTACCACTGTATGGCACCGACTCCACCGAAGCGATGAAGAGCTCGACGGGGATGATGTCATCTCCGTTAGCGGGGCTCGGTGTATATTTTACGCGGATGTCGGCTGAGTAGTCCCCCGCCGGGAGCCCGTTCACAAGGCCGGGAACGGTCGAGACAGTCAATTCCGTGAGCGCCTGACCCACCGGCAGAGATCCGCTGGTCGGCGAAACAGTGAGCCAGGGGAAAGAGTCTTTTTCAACTTGCGCGGTAAAGGTCCCAGCCACATTCCCGGAGTTGAGAAGTTCGGCGAACTGCGGAGAAGGTCGGTTGGGATTGCCCGGCAGGAATAGCATAAACACCCCACCTTCAAACACTCCCCCGTTTTTCTCAAGGGCAAAGAATTCGACTTCGTCCGGCAGGGCGGCCAGAATGACGGTGGCTATTTGCGGCGAGTTGGGCGATCCGGGCAAGGAAAAGGCGACTTGGCCGAAGTGTTTGCCGACTGCCAGCCCCTTCGGATTCGCTGTCACTGCCACTTGAACCTGGCTCGCGGTGGAGGAAACCACCGTGGCGGTCAACCAGCTTAGTCCCGTTTCAAGAACCGATGCCGTTGCGGTCAACCCGGTTAAGGATCCAACCCCCATGTTTGAAACTACAATCGATTGGGGTGGTGGCGGGGCCCCTTGAGGATTGCCCTGGTAACGGAGTCCAGTCTGTGAAAGTTGCAGGTAGACTCCGGCTGGACCCACCACCAGTTCCACGAAGACCGTGATGGAAGCCGTGGCAGACGATACGATTAGTTGTCCTTGATACACGCCCGCCTTGAGTCCCGTACCATTCACTGTCACCGTCAGCGGGACATTCGAATAAGGTGTAGCGGTGACACTATTTGGAGAAACCGAAAGCCAGTTGCCCGTTGAACTGGGTACCGCTTGAAATGCAACGGGGTTCACGGACAAATTGTGAACCACCAAGCCCTGAGAAGCCGGAGTTGTGGACTTCTCTGCGACCGAGAATGTGAATCCGCCAGGCGTCACCGCAAGCCCGGTGCCCGAGTCCTGCGTGTTTACCGTGCCGGTGCCTGTGATCGTATACGTCAGATTCGGAACAGTCATGCTGAGGTTCGTGATGGTGAACGCGCCATTGAGCGATCCGGAGGTTTTGTCAAAAATCCCAGTGCCACTGGTAATATTGCCGGACAGGGGCAACGTGGGCGAGCCTGTGGTGGCGCTTCCCGAGAATGTGCCGGAGAAAGAGCTTCCATCGGCAGTAGTGAATGTGATGATGACTGTTACGGTACTGCCGTTAAACGTGGTTTGCAATGCGGCGCTAGCTTGCCCGAACGGCATGATAGTTCCCGCCGCGCTGGTTGGCTGGAAAGGAGTGCCGACGGGCGGATTTCCTCCAATGCCATTAGGATTCGCAAACATACCGCTCAGGTTCAGGGTGAATGGTACGCTGGCGGCGGTGGCAGGTAGATCCCAGGCGGCAATCACCGCCAACAAGCACATTACAGTTCTCAGGTTGCGCATCTAGACTAGTTAGCGCAAAAGCCTCCACAATTGCATCATTCGTGGAAAGATGCCGTATACAATCAAGGTACATGCCAGTTCAAATCGGCCAAAAGCCGGAATCGGACTTTTTCAATCCCCTAGGGCTGCTAAGCGACTGCCATCGCCGGATCGAGAGGTTCCTGGGAGTACTGGTCAAAATTTCAGAAAAGCGGAACGGGGCCGAGCTGCCCGCCGTGGAACAAGCCGCGCTCGAAACTGCCCTTACCTATTTCCGCAACTCGGCGCCGAAACATACTTCTGACGAAGAAGATTCGCTGTTTCCCCGCTTGCGTGCGTCGCGCGAAGCGGCGTCCGCGCTGGAATGTCTGGACAAACTTGAGGGCGATCACCAGGCGGCAGCCAAGGATCATGCAACAGCAGATTCGCTCGGCACTCGATGGCTAGCTGAGGGGAAGCTGGCTGCAGCACCAGCCCGGGAACTCGGCCAGGCATTGACCCGATTATCCAGCCTCTACGCGAGACACATAGCAATTGAAGATGCTGAACTCTTCCCGCTGGCCGCGAAAGTGTTGCCGGAAGCCGACCTCGCGGCAGTAGGCCGTGAGATGGCAGATCGCCGGGGGATACGAAAGTGATTCGCGTTCATCCACGTTCGTTCGCGGCCAAAATCAAGCCGACTTGATCTCAGTCCACAACCGGTCCCGCAAACGCTGCGCCGCCGGATCCGTGGTCTTTGCCCACTCACCCCGCGCGATCACATCCGGGCCTGGATACAACGTTGGATTGTCCCGGAAGGCCGGTGGCAGAATCTTGCGAGCGCCCGCATTCGTGGTGGTAGTGCGCGCGGCCAACGCGTTCGCCGCCGCGATGTCCGGGCGCAGCAGGAAGTGCAGAAACTTGTGCGCCAGCTCTGGGCGCTTGCTCTCCCGCAGAATCACCGCGCAGTCTGGATACACGGCGTAGCCTTCCTCCGGATAGGCGAATCCGATGTCAGGAGAAGAATCCATGGCCTGTTGGGCCGTTGTGTTCCACATGTGCGCGGCCAGCACGTCGCCGCTCACCAATTGATCGCGCACTTCGGCGTTGAGATATGCCCGCAGCAGCGGCTTCTGCCGGATCGCTTCGGCCTGCGCGCGCCGCAGTTCGCCAGGATCGTTCGAATTCACCGACAATCCCAGCTTTTTGAGACACGCGCCAATCACATCGAACGGATCGTCCAGCATCGTCATACGGCCGCGCAACCGCTCGTCCCACATGTCGGCCCAGGTCCGGGGCGGGGGATTCAACTTGCGGTTGTAAGCGATGCCCGCCGCGATCACCATGTACGGCACTGACCATTTCAGTTCCGGGTCCCACTCCGGCTTCTGAAATCGTGGCTCGAGTTGCGCAAGATCCGGAAGTTCCTCGCGATGCACCTGGGCAAGCAGATCGTTCGCCAGCATCGGCTTCACGATGTAGTCGGTGGGGAAGACCACGTCCCAGCCGGAATTGCCGCCCATCACGCGCGCCAGCATCTCCTCGTTGCTTTCATAGATGCCATAGCGCACGCGCACGCCGTATTCCGCTTCGAACTTCGGGATTGTATCGGGCGCTATATAGTCGGACCAATTGAAGACGTTCAGCCGCGCTCGCCGATCACGGCTGCAGGCAGCCAGACCTGCCGCGCCCATCAGAAAGTAGCGGCGGTTCATATTCTTAGTGCAACTGCTGAAGCAATCGTGGGGCGGACCCCCTGGTCCGCGCGGGTCCCCCTGGACCCGCTCACCAAGCCGACGAGGGCGTCGGCTGCGGTCCAGGGGGACCGCCCTACCAAGAGCGTCATCGGGTTCATGTCTCGCGCAACCTCTCTGAGATCAGAATCAGCGATCCGAATCCCACCACGATCAGCGCAGAGATGGCGTTCACGACGGGATTCACTCCGCGCCGCGCGATGGCGTAAATCACCATCGGGAGCGTTTCGGAATCCACGCCAGCCACCATGCTGGTAATGACGTAATCGTCGAACGACACGGTAAACGCCAGGAGAGCGGCCGCGATTACGCCCGGCAAAATGGCCGGCAGCGTCACGTAGCGAAAAGCCTCCCATTCATTGGCGCCCAGATCGAGCGCAGCTTCCTCCAGTTGTGCATCCACGGTACGAAGCCGCGCCATCACCACGATCACGACATATGCAATCGAAAACGAGACGTGCGCCAGAATCACCGTATGCATCCCCAGTTGAATGCGAAGGAAGCGGAAAATCCATTGATAGAAAGCCAGCAGCGAAATACCGCTCACAATTTCCGGCGTCACCAGCGACATGTAAAGTGAGCCCGCCAGCACCGGCGAAGATCGCTTCCAGAATCCGTAAGCGCACAACGTGCCGATGATGGTGGCGGCCACGGTAGCAAAGATGGCGATGATCAAGCTGTTCCAAGCGGCTTCCTTCAATTGCTGATTCTGAAACGCGGCGCGGTACCAAACCAGCGAGAAACCTTGCCAGACCGTGAAACGAGATTCGTTGAAGCTGAACCCGGACAGAATTAACAGCGGCAAGTGGAGGAAAAGGTAAGCCAAGACGGCGTAGATCGCGAGCGGCGTGGCCAACCATTTCACACCAGGCTTTTTCACACCAACCCACCCTCTTGGCGCCGGACGAATACCAGGAGCAATACCAAAACAATCGCCATCAAGGTGAGCGACACAGCCGATCCGAAAGGCCAATCGCGAGCCGTAGTGAATTGGTTCTGGATGAGATTGCCGATCATGACCGTCTTGCCGCCACCCAGCAGATCGGGCGTCAGATACGCGCCCAGGCACGGGATGAACACCAGAATCGCACCAGCCCGAATCCCGGGCGCAGAGAGTGGAATAACCACGCGTGTCAGCGCCACCCAGGGCTTGGCGCCGAGATCGGCCGCGGCTTCCAGCAGATTGCGATCCAGCCGTTCCAGCGTGGCGTACAAAGGCAACACCATGAACGGCAGATAACCGTACACCAGCCCGAGAATCACGGCGCCGTCATTATAGAGTAGCGGCAGTGGATTGTGAATCAGACCCAGTTTCTGGAGCACCGTGTTGATCAGTCCCGTATCGCGCAGCAGAAACATCCAGGCGTAGGTGCGGACCAGGAAACTGGTCCAGAACGGAAGAATTACCAGGCTCAAATAGAGATTCTTCCGATTGCCCGCGCGGGATATGAAAAGCGCCAGCGGAAAACCGAGCACCAGGCAAAGAACGGTTGCCGCGCCTGCGATCCAGAACGAGCGCCACAGGATGCCTAGATAAATAGGATCGGCCAGCCGCTGGTAGCTTTCGATTGACCAAGGCCGCGTAATGCCCCCCCATGTCCCACGAGTGAGGAAGCTGTAAGCCAGAATGATGGCCAGCGGAGCGGCAAACAGCGACAGCATTACGGTCCAGGTAGGTGCAAGGAACCAGGCCCGCAGGCGCTTCATTCGAAGGTCAGCTCATCGTCGGGCTGCCACCAGACGTCCACCGTTTCGCCTTCGCTGAAGCTTTCGCCCAGGCGCGATACTTCCGCTACCACGGTTGGGCCGGCATCCATGCGAGCTTCTACATGAACGCAGTTACCGAGGAAAGTGGACTGCACCACCCTGGCCGGCATCGACCGCGCTCCCGTCTCTGCAGGCCCCTTCGTTACGCGCGTGGCTTCCGGACGTACGCCCACGCCATCTATCCAATTCACCAGCCCCAGGAACGACGCCACGAAGCGCGTCCTTGGCCGCAGGTAAAGATCCTCCGGCGTTCCCACTTGCTGCAGCTCGTCTCCGCTCATCACACCTAGACGATCGGAAAGCGATAGAGCTTCTTCCTGATCGTGAGTGACGAACAAAAACGTGATGCCGGTCTGGCGTTGAATGTTCTTGAGCTCGGCTCGCACCTGTTTGCGCAGGTTGGGATCCAGGGCGGACAGAGGCTCATCCAGCAGAAGGACGTCTGGTTCCAGTACCAGCGATCGGGCCAACGCCACGCGCTGCCGCTCTCCACCTGAAAGTTGCGACGGATACCGCGATTCCTTGCCGGTGAGCTGGACCAATTCCAGCACCTGGCGAACGCGCTGATCGATATGGTTCTCCGCCCGCCGCCTGAGGCCGAATTCGATGTTCTGCTGTACGGTCAAATGCGGGAAGAGCGCGTAGTTCTGGAAGACCGTGCTGACGTTGCGCTGATAGGGCTTCAGATGGTGGATTCCTGCGCCATTCAAGCGGATTTGGCCCGTGGTTGGATCTTCGAAGCCGGCCACCATGCGCAACGTTGTCGTCTTCCCGCAGCCAGACGGGCCGAGCAGCGAAAAGAACTCACCGCGTCCGACGTCGAGCGAAACCGCATTCACCGCCCGGTGCGCCGGATAGTCCTTTGAGATGTCTTCGAGCTCCAGGACAGATTCCATTTTTCAATTGAAATATTACAGTACGATGTCCGTAGACGCAAGACTTTTTTCGGAAGGCGTCTGAGCTGCGCTTATTAGGCCGCAGATGAACGCAGATAAACGCGGATCGGACTCTCAGTTCTATCCGCGTTTATCCGCGTTCATCCGCGGCTAAGAATCTTATTTCCCCGAGTTGAACCGCTTCTCAATCTCCGGCCAGTTCACAACGTTCCACCAGGCGGCGATATACTCCGGCCTGCGGTTCTGGTACTTCAAATAATACGCGTGTTCCCACACGTCCAGGCCCATCACCGGATAGTGACCCTCCATGATGGGTGAGTCCTGATTGGCGGTTGAGATAATCTGCAGACCCTTGCTGCCCTTGATCAGCCAGGCCCAGCCGGAACCGAATCGGCCAGTGGCCGCCGCGTTGAATTTCTCCTTGAATTGATCGAAGGTCCCGAAAGTGCTGGTGATGGCCTGCGCGACGTTGCCCACCGGATTGCCTCCAGCGCCCGGAGCCAGAATCTGCCAGAACATGCTGTGATTGACGTGACCGCCTCCATTATTGCGGACCGCGGTCTGGATCTGCTCCGGCACAATGGAGCAGTTGTCCGCCAGCAGAGCCTCTACGGGTTTGTCCTGCAGAGCCGGCGCCTGTTCCAGCGCTTTGTTCAGATTCGTGACGTAGGCGCCATGGTGTTTGTCGTGATGGATCTCCATGGTCAGCTTGTCGATGTACGGCTCCAGCGCGTCAAACGCGTAGGGCAGTGGGGGAACGGTAAAAGCCATAGTTATCTCCTCTTCAGTCTGTATTTTTACCCGGCGAATCCGCCGGCCTTTTCAAAAGCGTCCGCGAGGCGGAACATGCCCGTCTCGTCAAAGTGTCTGGTCAGAATCTGCATGCCCACCGGCAGGCCGGCGCTGGTCTTCCCGCACGGCACGCTCATGCAAGGGATGCCCGCCAGATCGCCCGTAATGGTGTAAATGTCGGAAAGATACATTTCGAGCGGATCGTCGATCTTCTCTCCAATCTTGAAGGCCGGGGAGGGCGCCACCGGCGCGACAATCGCATCCACCTCGGCAAAGGCCTTTCGGAAATCCTCCGCGATCAACCCTCGCACTTTTTGCGCCTTCAGGTAATAAGCATCGTAGTAGCCGTGGCTCAGGACGTAGGTTCCGAGCATGATGCGCCGCTTGCATTCCGCGCCGAATCCCGCCCCGCGCGTGGCGCGATACATGTCGCTCAAAGTCTCGGCTTCGGCCCGCGAGGTATAACGGACGCCGTCGTAACGCGCCAGATTCGAGCTGGCTTCAGCCGTGGCGATGATGTAGTAGCACGCGACGGCGTACTTGGTGGCCGGCAAGCTGATCTCGCGAACCTCGCAGCCCAACTTTTTGAGCAGATCGACGCCTTTCGCGATCAGGTCGCCGGTCTCGCTCGCCAAGCCCTCGAAATATTCGCGCGGCAAGCCGATCCTGGCACCCTTGATTTTGCCGTCCAGTGCCGCCACATAATCGGGCAACGGCGCGAAAGCCGAAGTGGAGTCGTTTTCATCGCGGCCGGCGATGATTTGAAGCACTAGCGCCGCATCTGCCACGGTGCGTGCCAGGGGCCCGATGTGATCGAGAGAGCTGGCGAACGCCACTAAGCCATAGCGCGATACTCGCCCGTAGGTTGGCGTCACGCCCACCACGCCGCAAAAAGATGCCGGCTGGCGAACGGATCCGCCCGTGTCGGAGCCGAGTGCGACCACCGCCGTTCCTTGCGCCACCGCCGCCGCTGAACCTCCGCTCGACCCGCCCGGCACGCGATCCGGCGCCACTGGATTTTTCACCGGTCCGAAGGCGGAGTTTTCGTTGGACGAGCCCATCGCGAACTCGTCGCAATTGGTCTTACCCAAAATGATTCCGCCGGCTTGTTCCAGGCGAATCACGGCGGTTGCGTCGTAAGGCGGGATGTAGCGTTCCAGCAGCCGCGATCCGCAGGTGGTCCGAACGCCCTTGGTGACGATCACATCCTTTACCGCCACCGGTACCCCGGCCAGTGGTCCGGCATCGTCTCCAGAGGCCAGCTTCCGGTCCACTCGCTCGGCCGCCTCCAGAGCCCGCTCCGGCGAGAAATGCAGATAAGCGTTCGTCTTCGGATTTTCCGCTTTTGCAAACTCGAGCGCCGATTGAGTAAGCTCGACGGCGCTGAATTCGCGCGCAGCCAATCCCTTGCGCACTTGATCGATGGTGAGAGAAGCAATGCCCGATGAGATCGCGCTCATCGCTCAATCACCTTGGGTACTTTGAAATATCCAGCCCCGGCCAGCGGCGCATTAGCCAGGGCCAGTTCATTTCCCAGGCAGGGCCGCTCCTGGTCCTCGCGCAGCGTGGCGTTTTCCTCGGCATCGTACAAAACTTGCGCCATGGGCTGCACGTTAGACGTGTCGAGCTCGTTCAATGTATCAATATGCGTCAGAATTTCGTCCAGGTCTTTCGAGAGCCGGCCGATTTCCTCGCTGGTTAGCTTGAGATTCGCCAGGTCCGCGACATAGCGAACTTCCTTTTCGGTGATCTTCACGCCGACGCCTTTTTCCTGGCCTGCTTATATACGATGCGCATGCCCGGATCATCGATTCCATCTGCCTCGTCGGCCGCGGCCGATTCATTGAGCCGCCGTGCAGGCTGGGGTGGACGCCTGGTGGTTGGTACTCGGAATTCCACGTCTTGCACAACGCCGCTGCCCAGAATCTCGGACAGTTTCCCCAGAATCTGAAAGCGGAGTTGGAACAGATTCTTCCGCCAGACGGCGTCTTCCACTTCGACGATGAGCGAATCGCGCACTAGCGACTTCGCCAGTGCGTGCGAGGCGATGCGTTTACCCACCGCCGCGGGCCAAGCCGCACGCGCCAGATCTTCGGTGGAGATGGCATCCGAGAGTTTCAACCTGGCAAGCGATTTGGCAACGCGTTCCATGCGTACGAACTCAATTTTAGCACCCAGCGTGCCTAAGGATCGTCTTAGTTTTGCCGGGCCGAAGGGTCTAAAGTGGGGCGGACCCCCTGGTCCGCAGCCGACGCCCTCGTCGGCTTGCCGGGTTTGGAGGAAGCTGAGTTCACTAGCGAGGAGCGGGTGCGGGGCATTTGGATCCGCAGCCTTGGGAAAAGTAAGCACCGTCCTGATAGAATCGGTGCCGGAGGCGCGCCGTGAAGACTGACTTAGAAGTTCTCTCAGCAGGGACTCACGCGGTGGTGAACCAGGCTCCGCCGCTCGTGGACTACAATCTCTTCAAAACGGATGGCGTGCTGGTGGAAGCTTTGGAGCGCGAGGGCGCCGGCTGGGCGCGAGCGCGTCTCGAAGAATTTGGCCGGCTGACTGGTACCGAAGAAGCTATCCGTTGGGGATTCCAAGCCAACGAGAATCCGCCGTTGCTGCATACGCACGACCGGTTTGGACACCGCATCGATGAAGTGGAATTCCATCCGGCCTGGCATTCCCTGATGCGGCTTTCCATCGAGCACGGCCTGGCCAGTCTGCCGTGGACGGAGCCGAAACAAGGCGCGCACGTGGCGCGCGCGGCATTGATGCTGCTTGCTTCCGAGAACGAGGCGGGACACACGTGTCCGGTCTCGATGACGTATGCGGTGGTTCCCGCACTGCGCAAGCAGCCCGACCTGGCGCTGGAATGGGAACCGCACATTCATCGCCTGAAGTACGATCCGCGCGCCCGGCCCGTGTCCGAAAAAGCCGGCGCCCTGATGGGCATGGCGATGACCGAGAAACAGGGCGGGTCGGATGTACGCAGCAACACCACGCTGGCCGAAACAACCGGCGGTGGCGCCTACGTTCTCACCGGCCATAAGTGGTTCTGTTCCGCGCCGATGTGCGACGCCTTTTTGGTTCTGGCGCAAGCATTGGGCGGACTCACTTGTTTCCTCGTGCCGCGCTGGACTCCGGATGGCGAGCGCAACCAGTCTCACATCCAGCGTCTGAAGTCGAAGCTGGGCAACCGCTCGAATGCTTCCTCGGAAGTTGAGTTCGACGGAGCCTGGGCGCGGATCGTGGGCGAAGAAGGCAGAGGAGTGTCCACCATCATCGACATGGTGCAGCACACGCGTCTGGATTGCGTCATCGGATCGGCGTCGCTGATGCGGCAGGCGCTGGTACAGGCTATTCATCATACGCGGCATCGCAAGGCATTCGGCCGTTTGTTGGTGGATCAGCCGTTGATGCAAAATGTTCTGGCGGATCTGGCGCTGGAATCGGAAGCCGCGACCATGCTGATGATGCGCCTGGCGCGAGCCTTCGATGCGCGCCAAGAGGATGCCGGCGAGCGCGGTTTCGCACGCCTCGCGACGGCTGCGGCGAAATATTGGGTGTCCAAACGCGGTCCGTCGCAGGTGAACGAGGCGCTGGAATGCCTGGGCGGCAACGGATTCGTCGAGGAGAGCATTCTTCCACGCTTGTACCGGGAAGCGCCGCTCAATTCCATCTGGGAAGGTTCGGGCAATGTGATTTGCCTGGATATCCTGCGCGCGATGAACAAAGAGCCGGAGGCGGTGGAGAGTGTTCTGGATGAGATCCGGCTGGCGCGCGGGAGCGACCGGCGGTTCGACGCCTTCACGAAAATACTTGAAAAAGATTTGACGGAGCCCGTGGCGGAGCTGGAGGCGCGACTATTGGCGGAACGGTTGGCGCTGGCTTTACAAGCGTCCCTGCTGATTCGTAATAGCATCCCGGAAGTGGCCGATGTGTTTTGCGGATCGCGATTGTCGGACGAGGGCGGCCGCGCGTTCGGAACACTTTCGCCCAGCACAAACTTCCAGGCGATTATCAATCGGGCGTTTGAAACTTGAGCGCCATGTAATCTTCGTCGATGCATTGCTCGCCTACGCGCAGGGCGCGGCGTTCGCGGCCATAGGATTCGAATCCAACCGATGCGTAAAGTTTCTGTGCAGCCACTTGGCTGACTGCTACCGAAAGCTGGACTTCTTCGAGATCCGGTATTTGGCGCACGCGATCGAGGAGCGCTGAAAGAAGCGCGCGTCCTATGCCTTGCCCGCGCGCCGAATCGGCCACGTACATGCCCCACACGCGTCCCTTGTGTTTTCGCTTGAGCGTTTGATTGCGGAAGAACCCGGCGGTGCCTGCGAGTTGTCCGTCGATAAAAGCGCCCAGTACAAAATTTTCGAGGCTTGCGGCGTTGAGGCGTGCGGCCACCGTTTCAACGGACGTGGCGCGATGTTCGTCGGCCGATTCGCCGAAGGCTTCCGGGTTCTGTTGGAGCGCCTGCAATCGGAGATGCCAGAACGCGGCGGCGTCTTCCGGGCCGAGGAGACGGATCATCTGACTGGTATCGTAGCGCACGCACCTTTGCGTGCCGAGCTCGCACCGTCGAAAACATTTGATCTCGGATAGACCAATGCCAAGTGGGGCGGACCCCCTGGTCCGCGGCCGACGCCCACGTCGGCCT
>CABEDY010000290.1_pt1 | contig 23079 bp, 21 predicted proteins | sample 3423171 | NCBI WGS metagenome assembly CABEDY01 (sample SAMEA5534333, study PRJEB31848) | metagenome | biome: tundra; feature: field; material: soil | place: USA | collected 2013-05 | depth 0.15 m | reverse complement strand
TGCACGTTGTACGCTAGAATCCCGTCTGTATGTCAGTTACGGGCCAGCGCAGTGTTCCGCATAAATTAAGGAACCTGCGATCACCCTCCAAACTCCGCAGCGTGGCCGGTGGCCCAGTCCAGGAACGTCCGCGCCGGTGCTCCTGTAATCTCTCGAACCGTGGATGTAACGAGCGCAGGTTGGCCGATCGCGGCGGCCCACGCGTCGAGTAGCATATTCACGACAAAAGCAGGCATGAGAGCAAGCAACTCGCGCCGCGCCTCATCTGGCGAGATCTCTTCCATGCGCAGTGACCGGCCGATCACTCTACCAATTGTGTGCACCTGCTCGAACTGGCTCATGGATTCAGGCCCGGTTAAAACATATTCCGCTCCGGCGTGTCCATCCTCACATAGGGCGCGGACCGCGACCGCGGCAATGTCCCGCTCGTGGATCGGAGCTGTAGGAGCGGCGACATGGGGCCAGCGCACGACATCTTTGCCGGCGCGGATCTGCGGGGCCCACCAGGACAGAGCATTCGCGGCAAACATCCCGGGCCGCAGGAACGTCCACTCGAGTCCTGAGGTCTCGATCAGCCGCTCGACTTGCGCACCCAGCGCGCGGACCGGATTAGGCTGCTGGAAGAAAGGGTGTGCCGTTTTGAGCGGCGCTGACAGGAACACGATGCGCCGTGTGTGCTTCGCGATGCGCTCCAAGGCGGGAGCAACAGCGGCCGGCGGGGCGGTCCACACCAGCAACACCGCATCGATGCCGTCCAGGCATCCATCCAGGGTCTCGGGAAGAGTGAGATCTCCGCGTACTACATCAACGTGGGACGGCAAACCAGCCGTCTGCGGGTTGCGGGCGAGCGCGCGGACCTGCACATCCGTGGCCGGCAATTGAGACAGAACCTGGCGGCCGACCCTGCCGGTAGCCCTAATAATGAGGATACGAATCATCGAAGACATTTTAACGGACAAGATCCAATTGAAATCAAGTCATTGATGGGTGCTATGTTGGGTGGGGTCCCATCGGTAGACTGTTAGGCTGATACCGTAACTCGTAGGATGCGGCGCAACCAACACTATCATGACCGGGTCAATCGGGTGCTCGATTACATCGGGGAACATCTCGACAGCGAACTTTCGTTGGCCCGATTATCCGGCATCGGCTGTTTCTCCCCGTTCCACTTCCACCGCATTTTTCAGGGAGTCACGGGCGAGACGCTGAACAGCCATGTGCGCCGTGTGCGACTCGAGAGAGCCGCCGTGTTAATGAAGGCATCGCCTCGAAAGCGCATCACCGATGTCGCTCTTGAGACAGGCTTCGCGGGAACCGCTGAATTTTCCCGCGCGTTCAAGAATCACTTCAGCCGAACCGCCAGCTCATGGGACCGGCGAAGTCCACTCGAAAACAGCAAGATTTGCAAAGCGCCGGAAATGCTCCCGTTCCATACTTTAGAGGAACTCGAGCGTTGGAAGGCCGCTCGGAAGAATGTGCGGGTTCGCCTCCACCGGTTCAGCGCTTTTCGCTATGTCTACACCCGGATCTACGCGCCCTACGGCAATTCGCGGTTGGTGGAGAGCTACGTTGCGCTCACCGCGTGGCTGGCGGAAAGGCATACCGACATCCGGGATGTCGTCGTCATTGGCATGTCGCTGGATGATCCGTCCATTACGCCCTCGAAAAATTGCCGCTATAATCTCGGCATCGCCTTTCCGAAGCAGCCGGGTGGCATTCTGGGCGAGATTGTCCGTTCGCGGGGACGGGCGGCGGCGCCTCTTGTGCCGGTACCGGCCCAGTCGGAATGCGATGCGGCGGGTTTTAGTGTCCGGGATTTCGAGTCCCAACAAACCGTCGCCTTTCACTCGGTCGGCGATCTCGCGCAGGTCGGCCGTGCCTGGCAGTATCTGTACCGGATCTGGCTTCCTTCCGGCGATTTCGAGCCGGCGGATCTGCCAGCCATGGAAATGTTCGTACGATTACCGGAGGAAATAGGATGGGAAACATTCGATCTCGAAGCTTGTATACCCGTCGTGCGGCTCTGACGCTCGCTACGGCTGCGATGACGGCCTGGAGTCAATCGCGAAAAACTACAGAAGGACACATGGAGCTCGGTACATTTTCTGTCAGCCTGACTGTCAAGGACATTCAGGCCTCGAAACAGTTTTACGAGAAGTTCGGTTTCAAGGCCTTCTTCGGCGATGCCTCCAAAAACTTTGTGATCATGAAGAACGGCGATCACGCCATCGGCCTCTTCCAAGGCATGTTCGACAAAAACATATTAACCTTCAACCCTGGCTGGGATAATAACGCCCAAAAGCTAGCAACTTTCACGGATGTGCGCGAGCTACAGCGCCAGTTGAAGGCGCAAGGCGTGAAGTTGGTGAAGGAGGCGGACGAGAGCACGACCGGCCCCGCGAGTTTTCTCGCGGTGGACCCCGACGGAAACCCCATTCTCGTCGATCAGCACGTCTGAGCTGGATGCCCCGGCCCTGCGATTCGCCGGGCCGGGAGTTGGGGCCGCAGCAATGTTTTCGGCTCCGGACTGCGGCGTGTGCTTTTGCAACCAAAGTACTACGCTCGCTAGACCTCGAGATGGATCGGTCCTGTGCGAATTCCTTATTATTTCTAAGTGCTTAGACCGATGTAACATCGCGTCTTCAAGTGATAACTTACTCATAGCGGTGGAGAAAATTCGCCGCCAGGGAGAACAATAAATGACACGGATCACCAATCTGGTTTGGAAGCTGAGAATTTGGAAGGATACCCGAGGCCAGGACCTCATTGAATACGCTTTGATGGCGGGTTTCGTCGCGGTTGCCGCGGGCGCAATCATGCCGGGTGTTGCCACCAGCATCAGCACCATCTTCAGCAAGATCGCTAGCACGATGACCGCTGCTGCAGCCACTAGCTAAACTTTTTGGTGGGTAGGCCAGCAGATCACCCTCTTCCTGGCCTATCCGCCTATCCGTTTTCACGTCCGGTAATTTCATCTTCCGCATGGGAAAATGACAGTATTCTGAACATCTGGAATATTTCCCCGGGCACTGCCATTCGCATCGTCAAGACGTTCCGCGACTACCACGGCGGCGAGTTCACGGCAGGTACGATCCTGCATTTCGATCATCGAGATTATCTGCCCTATCACAGCGGGCACACGGTGTTCTTTAAAGAAAGAATCATGTATTTGTGCGATCTGGATGATACCAGCAATATCGCTTCTGCCATAAGGCGGATCCGTCCTTCAAGTTCCAGAGCGCGAGTATTGCTCCCGACGTGAACACGACGCGGCCATCGCCGGAGACCCTACCTCAAGCATTAACGAGTACCAGCAACAGGCCGACGTGGGCGTCCGCCGCGGACCAGGGGGTCCGCCCTGCTGGGGTCCGCCCCACCTTGCATTTGGTCCATCCGAGATCAAGTGTTTTCGAAAATGTCGTCCAATCTGGGTGGGCTACCGAGAAATGCGTTACGCCGGGGCCTTCTCACTGACGGCATCGAGATCCCGCGCTGACGAGCCCGTGGACAATTCCGCAATCAGGGCTCGGAGCTTCCCTGGTTCCAGTGGCTTCGTCAGGTATCCGTCCATGCCGGCATCCAGACAAATATCTCGAAACTCTGCCGTCGCGTGCGCCGTTAGGCCATAAATAAGGGGTTGCCGGTCCGCCGGGAGGCGCCTCCGGATTTCCCGCGTTGCGGACAGCCCGTCCTGCTCAGGCATTTGCACGTCCATGAAAACAAGGTCATACGGATGTTCCAATACCGCCGCGACGGCCTTGGAACCGTCCGCCGCCAAATCCGCATCGATCCCCAGCCTCTTCAGAAGCTTTACCACGACTTTCTGATTTACTACATTGTCCTCTGCTACCAGCACTCTCAAATGGGCCGCCGATAACGTTGGCGGCGGAGCAACAGGCGATGCCATAGGTTGCTGCGCGTGGCCCAAGCGGACCGTGAATCGGAAGCGCGAACCCACGCCGGGCCTGGACTCCACATCGATCGTCCCTCCCATCAACTCCACCAGCCCCTTAGAGATCGCCAGACCCAGGCCAGTTCCTCCGTAACGGCGACTGATGGAGGCATCTGCCTGATTGAACGAAGAGAACAGGCGAGGCAGTTGTTCCGCGGCAATCCCGATACCGGTGTCACGAACCTCGATCGCGATCCAATCGGAAGTCTCGTCCGTCCGTTCAAGGCGGGCAGTGAGCATGATTTCGCCGGAACTTGTAAATTTCACGGCGTTGGAGATCAGGTTCAGGACTACTTGCCGCAATCGGGTTCCATCTCCTGCCCCCCAGGCGGGCAATTCCGGCGCGAGGCTGCAACCGAGGCGCAGATTTTTTTCGGCAGCCGCGGCTCGAAACAGCCCGACGCTTTCTTCAAGGGCACGGCGGAGGTCGAATGGCGCTACCTCCAGCTCCAGTTTTCCAGCCTCCCCTTTGGAAAAATCCAACACATCGCTGATCACTCGAAGCAACGTATCGCCCGAAGAGCGGATCATTCTGATGATCTCTAGCGCCTCAGCGGGAACCGGCATGGCTTCCAACTCCATGCTCAACCCGATGACACCGTTCAAGGGCGTGCGGATCTCGTGGCTCATGTTTGCCAGAAAACGGCCCTTGGCTTCGATCACCGCATCAGCGGACCTCTTCTCTTCCAACATCTCGGTTCGTTCCGCCGCCAACTCAGCTGTCCGCTGTTCGAGCAGCAGCCGGTGCCTTCGCCGCACCACTCCCCCTACTGCGCCAGCGGAAACGAGGAGAGCGCCCAACCGCACCCACCAGGTTTCCCACCACTTCGGCTCGACTTGGAACTCCGCCACTGCCACCTTCGCCGAGACCGGCCCATCCCGAACCCTGGACCGGATTTCCAGCCGATGCCGGCCCGGAGAAAGCCCGGCAAAGGAGATGGTTCGCTCTGTGGAATCGGTCCAGTGTTCTCCGTCCAGCCGGTAGGCAAAGCTCACCAGTTGTTCGCTCTTGTAGCTGAGCGAGGAGAATTCTGCCCTAAGCACTCGCGACTTCTGGCTGACCACCAGTCCGGTTATGAGCGGATCGGCAACAGCCGGTTCCAGGGAGTCGCCTCTCGGGGGACGGTAATGCGCGAGTCCGCCGCTGGTGCCGATCCAAACACTGCCGTCCGGATCGGCCCAGAAGGCTTCTCCGTCTGTGTCGTTCGAGATCAGCCCATCTTCGGTACTCAGACGTTTCCACGTGCCGCCGTCGAGAAACGACACTCCGTTCGCTCCGCCCCGCCAAAGTCGCCCGGAAGCGTCGAACCCGTGAAATGCCGTGACCTCGACTGACGACGCATCGGCTGCGAAGACTGGCGTCGAGCGAAAAATGCGCCCGCCCGATAATTCCACTCTCTCGATTCCAGCATCCAGCCGGTGGTGTAGCCACAGAGCGCCGTCCGGGCCGATGGTGGGAATGTACGCGTGGTCGCTCAGAAGTCCCTCTGCTTTCCGGTACTGACGCCAGCGTCCGTCGGACAAACTCCACAACCCGTCAGGATTGGTGATCCACATGGTCCCCTGTCTATCTTCTGAGAAGGCCCACGCCCCGTGTTCGAACGATGCGGGTTGATCGATGCGATAGAACCGATTCGACTCAGACGGCCGCTCGTTGAGAAATACGCCGCAGGCTGTCCCGATCCAGAGCCTGTCCAGGTGGTCAACGAAAAGGCGGTGCGATATCCCGCAGGTGAGACCTTCCGGCCGGGCGAAAAGGCGAATTTTGCCCGTTACAGGATCGATGCGCGCCAAGCTTCCAGGCTTCACCACCGCCCAAATTGAGCCATCGGAGGTCTCACCCAGGCTTCGAACGTTGTCACCTCCCAAGCCGTCTTTCCTGGTCCAGGTCCGAAGCGGTTCCTGCCCTTTCAGACGTGCCAAGCCCAAGGAGGTCCCCACCCAGAGCGCGCCTTTCCTATCCCGCCGGATACTCCATATCAGATCGGACGGCAGGCCCTGAGCCTTGGTCCAGGCCTCCCACTCGCCGTAACGCAACCAACGCGCTACGCCTGCGCCGATCAGCGCAATCCACAGCGATCCTTCACGATCTTCGATAGCAGCGGCAGTCATCGCGGAAGGCAGACCCCGCTGATCGTCTATGACTCTCCAGCTGCCGTCGCGAAGGGCCAGACCCTTGTCGGTCGGGACCATGACCAATCCGTCGCGGCTTACCGTCAAGGCGCCCCAGAAGGCGCTGGATGCGATATCCGGTTTCTCCTCCACCGGCCGCGCTGCGCCGGGCGGTTTTCGGTACAGCCTGCTTGGGCTGCGGATCCACACGGAACCATCCGGCCCGATGCCAATCGCGTCCCAGTTGTCCTCAGGCAATCCTTCCGCGGGACCGAACGTCGACACGCGTCCCCGTTCTTCCACGCATAGCCTCCTCCCACAGCCAAACCAGAGCTCGGAACCGTTCCTGGCAATTCCACGGATGGACATACCGGCAAATTCAGGCCCCAACGGGTAGGGATGCGCGCTGTAGGAACCGGCGCCGTTCGGCGCTGCTTCGTACATACCGGAAGGCGTCGCCACCAGCACGTTTCCATGCTCATTGTTCGCCATGCGTTGCGCGCCGCTCAACATGCCGCTCACGCCGGCTATGGGATGGAAGCGTTGCCCATCGAATCGGAAAATCTGCGCACAGGTATTGACCCAGAGCGCGCCATCGGAGGCCACGTGTAAAGCATGAACTTCTGTAACACACGGCAAGCCTTCGGTCGCGGCCATCAAACCGAAGCGGGTCCCGTCATAGCGGTACAGCCCGCCTTCCGACCCGGCCCATATGTAACCTGCTCCGTCTTGCGCCAGCGATAGAATGGCCAGGTTTTGAAGCCCGTCGGCGGCTCCGTAGTGGCGGAAACTGTACTGCTGGGCGAATCCGGAGCTACTCAACGTCAGAAATAGCGCGGCGAACGCACTGAGCCTATATGGGCGACACATTTGTGGCTCTCAAGCAAACATATCGACCGGAGTAGGAAGAATCGCCGGAAAAGATTGGTCCCCAAGCGCGACATAAATGTGGACCCTTTCGAGGGTGTAGCCGAGCCGCGACCGGCAGGGAGTGCTACCACGAGTGCGCTAGTTCTGGGTTCGTGGTAGCGCTTCCTGCCGGTCGCGGCTCGGTTTTTCGTATATTCCTGCATGCTTTCCATCGCATAGTCCGATCCGTTGGGTTGCGGTATATAATCAGATTGATTCGGAACGTTGTTGTCCTGAGAGGTCAAAATGTTCACCCAGCTCTTGCGCTTGGGCTCCACGCGAGCACCCTCCGTTCTCCTGTTCTTCACGCTGTCCCTACTCGGAAGCCAGTGTCTGTTCCCGCAGGATCAACCGCCTCCACCCCAGCTTCCGCCGCCGAATCAGACCCTCACGCCCGACCAATTGAATGATTTGGTGGCTCCCATCGCGCTATACCCCGACCCGCTGCTCAGCCAAATCATGGTGGCCAGCACCTATCCACTGGAAATCGTGCAGGCTTATCAGTGGCTCCAGCATAATCCCGGCCTCAGCGGCCCGGCTCTTACGCAGGCCGCGCAACAGCAGGATTGGGATCCGAGCATTCAAGCCCTGGTGGTGTTCCCCGACGTTCTGAAGCGGTTGAATGACGACGTCACCTGGACCACCAATCTGGGCAACGCGTTTCTGGCGCAGCAACAGGACGTGATGGACGCCGTACAACGCATGCGGCAAAAAGCGCAACAGGCAGGGAAACTGGCGTCCACGCCGCAGTTAAATGTAAACACTACGACCGACAACGGCCAGCCAGTGATTGAAATCGAGCCTGCCGATCCGGCAGTGATTTATGTTCCGGTCTACGATCCTGCGTGGATCTGGGGACCTCCGCTCTGGTATCCCTATCCGCGTTGGTTCTGGCCGGGCCCAGGCATCATCGTGGGCGGAGTGGGGTTCGGTTACGGCATCGGCATTAATGTGGGGTTGTATTTTGGCTTCGGCTGGCACGGATGGGGCGGATGGGGCTGGCATCCAGGCTGGGGCAACCACACCGTGATCGTCAACAACACATTCATTCATCAGTACAATTTCAACGCGAGCCATATCGCAAACGTGCACGGCAACGCCGTATGGCAACACGATCCAGCGCACCGCGCGGGAGTGCCCTACGCGCGTCCTGAGTTGAACCAGCAGTACCGTGGCAATGTGCGGCAGGCTGTGGCGCCACGCTCCATTCCTGAAGCGTCTCGCAATGCACCTTCCGCGCAGCCGGAACGCTTCGGCAACCGCGAGATTCCCCGCAGCGCTCCGGCCCAACAGAATAATCGTGGAATGTTCGGCGGCATGGAACACGGCTCAGCGGCGGGAACGAACGCTGAACACGGCTATTCGAGCTTGGGCCCAGCCAGAAGCTCTCCCGCACCCAGGGCAGCTCCCGCGCCCCGAGCAGCGCCGAGCGGTGGTGGGAGACGTAGATAGGAGGCCATCATGTCAATTACAAAGTCTTTGATATTGCTAGCCACGCTTGCGGCGGCACTCACGCTCCCGAACGCCTCGGCGCAGGATAGCCAGGAGACTTTCGCCACGCCCCAGGAGGCCGTGCAGGCTCTTGTCAATGCGGCCGAGCAGAACGACACCGTCGGCCTGCTCAAACTGTTCGGGCCGCGTGGTAAAGACATTGTGCAATCCGGCGATGCAGCCGACGACAAAGCCGCGCGCGCGGAATTCGCCGCCCGCGCCCATGCCAAGTTGCAGGTGGAACCGGACCATGATAATCCCAACCGCGTAACGGTCGTCGTTGGTGATCAGAACTGGCCCTTGCCCGTGCCATTGATTCGCAAGAATGGACAGTGGTATTTTGACGCCGCCAGCGGCCGCGTGGAAATTCTGGCGCGGCGAGTCGGCCGCAACGAACTGGCCGCCATCGACGTCTGCCGCGGCTACGTGGAAGCGCAAATGGAATACGCGTCGCGCGATCGCGATGCGCATGGCATGCTGAAATACGCGCAGTACATAATCAGTGTCCCTGGCAAACAGGATGGGCTCTATTATGAGGGCGAATCGGCATCCCTGGTCCCCAAGTCCTTCGCCGATGCAGCAGCCGTCCTGTTACAAGGGCAGGGTAAGAAGCCCGTCCCTTATCACGGCTATTTTTTTCACATCCTGAAAGCGCAAGGCCCGGATGCGCAAGGTGGCGCCATGGATTACGTGGTGAAGGGTGAAATGATCGGCGGCTTCGCCATGGTTGCATGGCCTGCCGAGTACGGCGTTTCGGGTGTCCAGACTTTGATCGTGAACCATCAGGGCGTGGTTTACGAAAAAGACCTGGGCCCACAAACGGCCACTTTGGCCCGGCAGATCACTCGCTTCAATCCGGATAAGACCTGGAAGCCGGTGGAAGGCGAGTAGACCCGGCGCTAGACTACTCTGCATACTGCGTTCACGATCTCCCTCCGCGGCGGAAGATGGTCACGCGTAATCCTTACTCGAGGACGTACTGTGTATATGACGTAGCCAAGGTTTTCGAGAAATACCACTACATCCCGAACCGAGCAACCATCGCGTTCGAGCGTATCGGGATTCAATTCAATCAGGATGACAGGCCGAAAACGTTTGATGCTCTCAATACCGCCGCGCAGTGCGCGTAGCTCCGCCCCTTCAATGTCCATCTTGATCAGGTCGAGCCGGTCGATGTTGTGTTGCTCGAAGAAAAGATCCAAAGTTGCGAGCTGAATGCCGGCCGGAGCCCCCGGGGCCGTGTTGACAGCTTGGTCGAGGTAAGCCGCACCGGAGTGAGCTGGCTGCTCCACCACAAAGGCGCGGCCGGGAACATCGGAAAGACCCGTCTCGCAGGGATACACGCCGCGAGTGGAGTTGAGCTCCAGATTCTTGCGGAAGCGCCGCATAGTGGGCGGATTCGGCTCGAATGCATAAATGCAACAATCGCCCTCGAGTGCCGTCGCAATCGTAATCGCGTAGTAGCCGAAGTTCGCGCCAAGGTCGAACATGACGCCACCCTTCGGCATCAAGCGTAACGCTTCACGGATGTCAGCAGCGTCTTTGGCGCTGCCCCAAAAAAGATCCTGTTGGGTACAGTCGCCGGCATCCATCGCCCACCAAAGACCGCCCCGACGCTCAACGTATTCACCCTCCAGCGAAACCTGGAAGATGTGGCGCAGTCGTTTGGAAAGCCGGTGCTTGCCGCGGTGGTATGGAACATTCCGCGCGTACCAAAGCAGTAAGGCCTGTGCAGCGGCACGCATGTTCGCCCAACAGAATACCACCTCATCGAGGTTGCTCGATCCTATCGGCTGCACCGGAACGTATCGCGAATCGCGTCCAGTTGCTTCCACATGTCTCCATCACGCGGTTCCAGCGACATACCGAAGAAGAAGGTCGTGTGGTCGCGTGTTCCGCAGCCTGAGATCAACACCTCGGAATTCAGCGTGATGGTTTTGCCATGCGTATCCCAAATGGTTACGGTTCCGCTGAGAGCGCGAGCGGGTACGCCTCCGAAGGTTGGAGATGCCGCTGAATCTTCCTTGTACGTCGCAGATACTTTGGTAAGATCCGGCGTGAATCCATTGTTTTGGCCCGCTCTTCGGCTAATCCCTGAAAATACGTCAGCAGGAAGGACTGCAATTGTTCCGCAGTCAGCATGTGCGTGCCTTCCAGCGACATAAAGAAAAGATAGGAGTGATACTTGGGAGAATCAGTCTCAGGGAAGTTCGGCGAGAAGAAGAGGTCCACAAAGCCGTGATAGGGGAGTTTCGGCGCCCATGGCAAGGGATAGTGATAGCGTGGATCGGCCGCCCAACTCCCGGGAACCGTATACACGAATGGATCGGACGCCGGATTCAAATGCGGTGGATAAGGCGCTCGGACCAGCGCATACTCCGATTGGCTTCCGTCGGGTTTTACAACGGTCAGCCGGAGCGTGGCGCCAATCGGTCCGTGAATCTGCTTGAGGATCTCGCTCATCTCGCGTCCTGGCGCCGGCACTCCGTTTACGGCGATCACGAAGTCGCCCGAATGGATACCGGCTTTGGCTGCTGCAGATTCTTCCATAACCTGCAGCAGGCACTATGAACGGAACAGCCACGATCCCCATCGCTCGGACGAACGCATTCGATTCCAGCGGTACTGAAATTATCCCAATCGATTTTCTCTCTGGATCTCCTTTCCCCGGGAGCGTCATTCCAGAGTCCCGAATCGACCCGGTGGCCCTCACAGCTCTGGCCGCCATGCCATCCCCGAACGTGCCGACAGCAGGAACATCAACCGGCGCTTTTCAGACGACGACATCCGTGCAACCAGGCGCCACAGTCGAAATCGATGGGCAGAATAATTCGGGCTTTGCCAGTTTCGCCGGCTGGCTGGCGATCCCCTATGCGCCGTATCTGAACGAACGCACCACCACGCTGGAGTTGTTTATTGATGGGAACCTGGTGGCAACACTGGAGGTCCCCTACAACACCAGCGATGGATTTATCTCACTGTTGCGGATGGTAATTCGGAAACGGCGGACGCTCGTACTTCTTCGCCGGATTCTGGCGCAACTCGTCCATCAGAATCGCGACGGCCTTTTCAAGCTGCGGATCGTGACCCTGACGCATCGCCTGTGGATCCTGCTCCACCTCGATATCGGGCGCGACCCCGAAATTTTCAACTTCCCATGATCCGCCCGGATTGTAAAAACCTACCGACGGCGCCGCCACGAAGCCGCCGTCCATCAGCGACGGATAGCCGCCCAGTCCGCCCACCAGTCCACCCCAGGTTCGTTTGCCGATGAGCGGCCCGATCTTCGCTTTTCGAAAATAAAATGGCATCGCATCGCCGCCTGAACCTGCGTATTCGTCAATGATCATCGCCTTCGGGCCGAAGATCGCGGCCAGTGGCGACGCGACATCCTGTCCCTGTCGCATCACACGGAACGCCATCAATTGCCGGTTCAGATAGTCGATGATGTAATCCGCCTGGAATCCGCCGCCGTTGAAACGTTCGTCAATCACTGCGCCCTGCTTGCCCACCTGCGCAAAATAATAACGGTTGAAATTGACGTATCCGCCTTGCGCTGTATCCGGCAGGTATACGTAGGCCAGTTGACCGCCGCTCAATTCCGAGACCCTCCGCCGGTTGCCTTCCACCCATGCCAAATGACGAAGCGCAGATTCGCTCGGGATCGGCTGCACGGTAACTTCGCGAGAATTCGCGCCACCAGGATCGGAGCCCATACGCAGGTCCACCTGCTTGTTCGCAGTACCTTCCAGGCGCCCATACAGGTTGTCGGATGCCCGCAGGTCCACGCCGTTGATTGCCAGAACGTATTCACCCGCCACCACATTAACGCCAGGCTGCGTCAAAGGCGCGCGCAAACCGGGATTCCAGCTCTCGCCCGTATAGACGCGAGCCACGCGCCACCGTCCGTTCTCCAGTTTGAAATCCGCGCCCAACAGCCCGCCAGGGACGCGTTTGGGCTCAATAGCGTGCGCCCCTCCACCTACGGCCAAGTGGCTTACCGTAATCTCGCCCAACATCTCCGCGAACAGATAGTTGAGATCATCCCGATTGCCCACTCCGGCCAGATACGGTTCGTAGAGTTTCTTAGCTCGCTCCAGATCCAGGCCATGCAGCCCGGGATCGTAGAAGAAATCGCGCTCGATGCGCCATGCCTCTTCGTACATCTGCTTCCACTCGGTTCGCGGCTCAACCCAGGCTTGCATGTCGTCCAGCTTGAGCACGCCCTCGCCGGCTTTGAAAGGTTGACTGGTGGATGCGATCATCCACGTGGCGGGCGGCGGACCTCCCGCTGCACCCGGTGGCGCCGGAGCCGGCATGCGAAGCAGCATCTTCTCACCATTCGCTGACAACGCGAATCCACTTACGTTCTCAACCACCTTGTCCACTTTGCGCGTCTTGAAATCAAACTTGTAGACCACGCGTCCGGCGGAAGGCCCTGGATTCAAAATCGCATTGAACGGATTTTCCACCAGAAAGAGCATACCCGCCTTGCCCGCTTCCAACTGGATGTAGTCGCGCGCCGGGATGGGCAGCGCGATGATGCGTTGCTCGATCATCTCGGGATCGATGCTTACGGCGGGAGGCTTTTCGGTTTTCGAATCACCTTTCTTCGAATCATCCTTCTTGGAATCGTCCGGCTCAGCCGCGTCCTTCTCTTCGTCGCTCTCCGGCGCAAGCGGCGATGGCAAATCCTTGCGGAGGACGAGCGCATAAACAGTCCTGGAGCTGGGGCGTTGAATGCTCGACATATCGCGCCAGCCGACGTTCAATCCAAAGTCGGTGCTCGCGGCGAAGTACAAATGCTTGCCGTCTTTATCGAATACCGGTAGGTAGGCGTCGCTCATGCCGTCCGTAATCTGCATCGATTTGCGGCTCTCGATCGAATACACGAACACCGCCCGCAACGTATTCGAAAGCTGCTTCGTATACGCGATCCAGCGCGAATCGGGCGACCAGGATAAGTCGCGCGTGCGGCGCGGCCCATCCATGATGTCCGTATCAATCTTGACCGGCCCGCCCTTATCGACATCCACGTAGCTGACGTTCAGCGCATTGTCCGTGTAGGCGATCTTCTTGCTGTCTGGCGACCAGGTGGGCGTGTAATAAAAGTTGTGTTTGCCGATGTTGATGTGACGCTTTTCGCCGAGGCCGTCCGGGGTTGCGATAGACAACTGATACTCGCCGGTCTCATCGGAAATATATGCGATAGACTTCCCGTCCGGTGACCAGGCCGGATCGCGCTCGGCCGCGCCGGGTGTGTGCGTCAGGTTGCGAATGTCGCCCTTCTCGGCCGGAGCTGTGAAAATCTCGCCTCGCGCTTCGAAAACGGCTCGGGCGCCCGAGGGCGATATCCCGAACGCCGAAATCTGATTCGTCACCTTCTCCCAGCGCGCCCGTACCTCCGTCAAGTCGGCGGCCAGCCGTATTTCAATCTTGTGGGTTTTGCGCGTCTGCAGATCAAAAAGGTGCAGCGAGCCAAATTGCTCATACACGATGGCGCCAGGACCGGCCGACGCCGACTTGAAGTCAAGACCGTCGTTGGGAACGTCCTGCTCCACGCGTTTCGTGGCTGGATCGTAGCTGAACAAACTCACCGGCCCGTTCCGATCCGAAAGGAAATAGATCCGGCCGCCGGCCCACATCGGATTGTAATCGTTGGAATCTTTGCGTGGAATTTTCTCAATGCTCGAATCCGACAAGCGGGCGATCCAGATCGGTGTTGCGCGGCCGCCGCGATATCGTTTCCACGTGTTGAACGCCCGCGCCAGCGGCACATACGCTATCTGCGATCCGTCGGAGGAAAACGAACCTTCCTCGGCGTATGGCAGCGGCAGTTCTGCAGGCAGTGTCTCGTTGAGCCCCATCGTGAACAGCCGACCCGTAAAGTTGTGACTGTTGCGGTTGGATACAAACAGAACGCGTTTGCCGTCGGGCGTCCAGCCCAGCACGCGGTCGGCCGAAGGATGATAAGTCAGCCGCTTGGGGACACCGCCGCTAACCGGGACCACATATACATCGACGTTGCCATCGTACTCGCCGGTGAACGCGATCGTCGATCCGTCGGGTGAAAATACCGGATCGGTTTCAGTCCCGACGCCATTCGTCAGCCGTACAGCATCGCCTCCGGCGCGGGGCACGCGCCACAGATCGCCAGCGAAGCTGAACACAATATAATCCCGGCTAAGCGTCGGCTTGCGGGCAAGAATCGGGGCTGTTTGCTCGGCGCACTCAGCTGTGAGCGACGCGAGAAACACAAGAATCGCAACGGTACGGAACATTCCTGGATCATACACCGGACTGCCCATTCCGAGCCGCGACCGGCAGGAAGCGCTACCAACACTGGACCGCCTTGCGGTCGATACGCAGTCTGCCCGTCGCAGCTCAGTTTTGCGTTCAAGCGCTTAAGATCGCCCGTGTACTGTCTCTAGATCTGTTCCAGCAAACGCCGCACTTGGTTGATATGGTTGACGTCGTGGCCGGCCATGTGGCGAGCGAGATCTTCCACTGTGATCCTGCCACGTTCGGCGTGGATGCCGTAACGCTGCCATTCCTCAGGTGTGAGCCTGGCTAACATTCGCAGATTAGCCTCTCGCAGCAGACGAAACATCTCAAGCGCGTCACGGGGCGTCCATGAATCATAATCGCCGAGTCTCGCCCATTCGTCCTGGTCAAATCCCAGCAGCGTTGCGCCGTTGTGCTCGATCATCTGGCGATAACGCCAGCTGCTGACGAGTTCGTCCTCGGCCAGATGCGCAAGAATCGCACGGACGGACCACTTACCCGACGCCGGTCGGCGGCTCAGAATTTCGTCGGGCACTCCCTCGATCAAGCCAGCCAGCGTGTGCGGCGCTGCGCGCTGCATTCGGAGCGGATTCCCGTCCTTGACATAGGCATCCAACCGGGTCTTGTACTGGTCCGCCGTTTCAGCCGCTTGTGTATCCGAGGTCCCTTGTTGCACCTCGACATTATCTCGCACCCGCCGGGGTCACCAGGCGATCGAGTAAGTACAGGAATCGCCGTGGTTACTGCGGCAGGACTTCGAATCGTCGTGCATTACTCTTGGCGTCGCGCCGGCGGGCAGGAAGCGCTTGACCATCGCCTGGATGATCCCGTAATCGAAATCGCAGGGATAAGGGTTGCGGCACTCCATTACTCCCTTTTTATCGCCAGTTTTAGTAAAACTGTAGTGGCCGATCTCTCCGCCGCGGTGATTCATGTGATAGGCCGCGTCGATGGACCCCAGCGCCTTCTCCACGTTATCGATCCCCGGCGGGAACTTGGCGTTGGCCGGAATGCTCTGCCCGATTTGACTCAGGGTCCGGCGGCCGATCGATTTCGAAATCTCCTCAAAAGCGTCTAGCCACGCCTGCTGGGGATACCACGCCATTGGCTCGGGCGCCTTTATGCCGTGGCGCGCCAGAATGTCCGAACCTGTTTGCGCCAATGCCCCCATGCCCTTCACCACGGACAAAACTGTCTGCCCGTTAACTTGCACGCCGTTTGCAAATGCTCGAAACTGTGCCATGTAATCTCGCAAATCCTTTCAGATACCTTATCGGACGGCGCGTTCAATTCTTGCCACCAAAACCGCTATGAACCGTATAGCATGAGAAGCGTGGATCTTCCTGTAAACCCTCCGATCGCACCCATGCTCTCTAAGCGAATCGGTGAACTACCGTCCGGCGGAGCTTGGATCTTCGAACCGAAGTGGGATGGCTTTCGCGCGTTGGTTTTTCGCGACGGGGATGAGGTTCTGATCCAAAGCCGTGATGAAAAACCGCTGAATCGCTATTTTCCTGAGTTGCTCCCTCCGCTACGGGCGCAGTTGCCTGCGCGTTGCGTTCTGGATGGCGAAATCGTGCTGGCAAAGGATGGCGGGCTCGATTTCGAGGCGCTACAGCTTCGCCTTCATCCCGCTGCGTCGCGCGTAAAGAAGCTGTCCCAGGAAATCCCGGCATCCATGGTCTTCTTCGACCTGCTCTGTGAGGGCGACCGCGATTTGCGCAGCGAACCGTTCCAAAGCCGGCGCCAGCACTTGGAAAAGCTGCTCGCATCCGCAAAGCCGCCCATCCATCTGACGCCCGCAACGCGCGAACTGAGCGTCGCCGAAGATTGGTTTCGCCGCTTTGAAGGCGCCGGTCTGGACGGCGTCATGGCCAAGCCGATTTCAGGCGCCTATGAGCCTGCCAAGCGCGTGATGCTCAAGGTCAAACACGAGCGCGATTGTGACTGCGTTGTGGCCGGTTTTCGATGGCACAAAAAAGGCGAGCACCAGGCGGTCGGGTCGCTGCTGCTCGGCCTCTTCGACAGCTCGGGCGCTCTGCAGCACGTCGGCGTCTGCGCAAGCTTCACCCAAGAGAAACGCCTGGAACTGGTGGAATATCTCGCGCCCTATCGAAAGGATGCCCTCGCGAATCATCCTTGGAAAAGCTGGGCCGCAGCCGGCGAAGGAGGACATCGGATGCCGGGAGGCCAGAGCCGTTGGAGCCAGGGCAAGGACCTATCCTGGGAGCCGTTGCGCCCCGAACTGGTGGTGGAAGTCGCATACGAGCACATGCAAGGAACCCGTTTCCGCCACATGGCGCAATTTCGAAGATGGCGCACCGACAAACAACCGGCCGATTGCACCTATGCCCAGCTCGAAGTGGTCCCGCCGCAGGAGCTCATGGAAATTTTCGGCAGGTAATTTTTCGTAGCGCACGCACTCTTGCGTGCCGCGTCGGCACTCCTGCCGAGGCTAGGTCTTGACGAAATGTGTGGCAATTCCGCCAACAAGCTGTCAACGCCGCCGCATCCGCCATTCCCGCGTCGGATCGTCATCCGGATCCGGAGTTTCCTCGGCAGGCCGCAGCTCCTCCGGCACGTTCCGAAGGTTCACGCGGATGCGCGTCCACGTAGATGACCGGCCTCGCATCGAATCCACCAATACGTCATCCACAGCCAGAAGCTCAGCCACCCGCGGATGCCTGCTCTTCCACCTTTCCAGCCCCGCCAGCGCAGCATCTTTGTTAGGAGAGTTCGCCACCACCACCAATGGCATCTTAGTCCGCGGTTTCTTCGCGGCTGACGCGGCGGACTTGGCGCGCGAAGGCGCAACCCGCGGCCCTTCGCCTTCCATCTTGCGAAAATGCGGCGGCCAGGGCGCATCGCCTAGACCCGCCGCCTCGTCTTTGGCCGCAAGCTCCAGCAGTTTTTCAAGTGAGCCAGCCGCAGCATCGATGCCCGCGTGCGGATCGCCAAATTCCGCGAAGCGCTTCGGAATTGTGAGCACCGTGAACTCGGCCGGATCGCAATCGGGAACCTCATGCCAGTGAAGCGGAGTGGACACGCGAGCATCAGGCAGCGGCCGCACGGAATAAGCAGAGCAAGTTGTCCTGTCCTTGGCATTCTGGTTGTAATCCAGGAACACGCCGTGACGCTCCTCCTTCCACCACTTCGAACTGGCCAGCGCGGGCGCGCGACGTTCCACTGCTCGCGACAACGCAATTGCCGCGCGGCGCACTTCGCTGAAGGTCCAGCGCGGCTCAATCCGCACAATCACGTGCATTCCCCGCGAACCGCTGGTTTTGGGCCAGCCGCGCAATCCCACTTCCTCGAGCAGCGCCTTCACCTCCAGCGCGACCGTTCGCACGTCCGCCCAACCCACCCCAGGCCCTGGATCCAGATCCACCCTCAACTCGTCCGGGTGGTCAAGATCACGCGAGCGCACCGGATGCGGGTGCAGTTCAATGCAGCCCAAATTCACAATCCAGGCCAAGCCTGCCGCATCATCGATCACTATTTCTTCCGCGGTGCGGCCGGAAGGAAATGACAGCGTCACCGTTCGCAGCCACTCTGGCCGCTCGGTAGGAGCCCGCTTCTGATAAAACGCTTCGCCCTCGGCGCCGTTCACGAACCGCTTCAAAACTATGGGACGATCCTGGATTCCCCCGAGCGCTCCCGGCGCAATCGCGAGATAGTAGCGCACGATGTCAAGTTTCGAGAGCTTTACTTGCTTAGAAAAATACGGCTTGTCCGGGTGCGTCACGCGGACTTCGCGCCCCTCGATTGTAAGCAGCTCGGCTTCGTCTTTCCCCACAAAAACAGGCTACACCTATTTGTAAACCCCGGCGAAGAAGCGCAAGGGAAAGTGTATCGTGGTCTTAGTCTGTACTACTAGACGTGAGAATCTTCGCAGCCTGCGACGATTCGTGGGGCGGACCCCCTGGTCCGCGGCCGACGCCCTCGTCGGCCTGGTTTTGGTTGCGGCTATGCTGCTCTGCGGGGCAGGCAATCCTGCCCGCCCCATACCACCTACTTCGACCCCGCAGGCGCAGGCAGCATGTTTCTGATCGCCGTAATTCGCCAACCATCCGAACCGCGCGCCAGCACCAGCGAAGTCCACATCGCACGGGTCCCACCACCTGCCATCCCAGTAATTTCATAACGTCCATCCGCGATCGCCACATCGGGCGCGACGAACCGGACCGACACCACGGTAATGGTCCGTTTACCGCCCGAGCTTTGAGAGCTGGCCATAGTACCCCGCACCAACTCGCTGCGTCCCTTGCGCCACTCCCCGCTAGAAACAAGCTGGTCAGCGTCGCTCGTGAACAGCGCTTCAATTGCATGCGCGTCCATGCTCTCGCGTGCATCCACATACTTCTGAACGACGGCGCGAATCGCTGCTTCGTCGCTCTGCGCATACAGCAAAGCGGCAGGGATGAAGATCAGCGATAATGACCGGATGAACCGCCGTCTTCCTGTCTTGCTCCTGATTCTCTTCGTTGTAGCCAATGTTTCCTGTACCTCCCGTTCCGCCGCCAGCTCGACCAATCCGAATCGTATCATCGCCGTCGCGCAGTCCGGAAACGCGGACGTCATCGGTTCCGATAGCGCATCGCTGCAAAAAGCGGCGGACATGCTTCGTCCTGGCGACACGCTGGTCATCGGCCCCGGTACATACCAGATGGACGCGAGCCTGCTGATCCCGTCCAATGTCACCGTGCGTGGAACTGCGGGTAAGACGATTCTATTGAAAAGCGCCGGCGTCGAAAGTGCGCTCACCGAAGACGCCGACTTCGGCGAAAGCTATCTATTCGCGGCTAATCCCGAACGATTTCACCCCGGCATGGGAGTCGAGATTTCAGACGACACGCTGAAGGAAGGTTGGGACGTGTCCATTTCGAAAGTCGTTGCGGTTCACGATCACATGCTCCAAATCAACCCGCCCACCGTTCGCGACTACGATCTGGACAAGAAGCACGCCCGCATCCAAACGAGTTATCCCATCCTGTGCACCATGAACGCGGAGAACGTCACGTTTGAAGATCTCACTGTAGATGGCAACAAAACCGCGAACTCCTACCTGGACGGCTGCCGCGGTGGCGCCATCTATCTTTATAATGTTCGCAACGTGACCGTCAAGAACTGCGTGGCCCGCAACTACAACGGCGACGGCATCTCATTGCAAATCTCCGACAATGTGCATGTGCTGAATAGCGAATCGTACGGGCACACCGGCTACGGCGTCCATCCCGGCACCGGCAGCGTGAACTCGGTAGTGGAGCACTGCCACATGCACAATAACGGCGACATCGGCCTCTACCTGTGCTGGCGAGTGCGTCACGGTCAGTTCCACGACAATGTCATCGAAGACAACGGCCACTATGGCATTTCCATCGGCCACAAGGACACCGACAACGAATTCTCGAACAACACCATCGCGCGCAACGGCGTGAGCGGCGTCTACTTTCGCGAGGAAACTGCGGAGAACAGCGGCAATCGCAATACGTTTCGCAATAACAAAGTCCTGGATAACGGCACCGCTGGATTTTATATCGCGAAGCGCGTAACCGGCACAGTCCTCACAGGAAACGAAATCCGCGACACGCACGGCCACGCAGTGTATAAAGCCGAAGGCGCCGGTTCCGTCCGCCTCGATAACAATACTATCGACGCCCACACGGCCGTTACCGAACCGCGACCGTGAGGGAGTCGGTGCACTGTCAACGGCTCCCGAACCGTAAACGGAATGTCCTAATCTCATACGGCCGCAGATCGAAGGAAAACGCATCCTCATGCACCGCAATCTCTCGGCCCGGATCTTCAATTAGATTGGCCTCGCGCGCGAAGACCAACGGCGCAGCGAAAAGCATCCGCACACCGCGAGCGGGCTGCCCGGCTGCTTCGTAAACCCGCACCACCGTCTGGCCTTCGCGGCTCGGTTTCAAGGCCGACAGAACCACACTTCCACCAGTAGTTTCCACCAGCCCCCACCGAGGCGGCAGCTTGCCGGCGTGAACGTCGCCGGCCGCGATAGTAACGGGTTGTTGAAATCCAAACCGGCGCGATACACCGCCGCGTCCTGCCACGTTCTCGCGTGTGGCACCAGTGCATAATCAAAGCCGATGCGTTTGCCCAGCTCCAATCCGGTATCCGAAGATGTGCTCTGCTCAAGCCCGCCGTACGAAATCAATCGCGCGGAGCGCATCAACGATGACAGCATGACATTACCCGCAACATTGTTTCCGGGCAAACCGCGGTTCAGCAGCGCGACACCTCGGTCCCCTGCCCCGTAATCCATCCAATTTTGCGCTGGAAACTCCTGGCGCAATGGACGCTCCATCGCACCGAAAGCTATCTCCTGTTTTGGCAACCCTGCGCGAGAAAAACATGAAGCCGTTGAACTCATACCGAGAAACAAAATGAAGAGGCCTCTGATGAGTCTCATGTTCGAGAACCTTTCTAAAGTACCATTGATGCGGCGGAATTTCTGGTATTTGGTGGTTACATGTGGGGCAGGTTGCCAACGTTGCCAACCTGCGCGCCGATTGGCAATCTAGATTGGCAATCGGCGCAAACGTCAACCGGCTAACAACCATGCAATGATGGGAAATGCGGCCGTCAACATCATTGCCTGGGCGCTTTTGGTGCCTGATCGCTGCAACATTTCTCGGCTTTCTTGGTTTCGGCACAGTTCTGCCAGGACTTGCGCCGCACGTGCGTCACGATCTCGGAGGTTCGGACCGCACCGTCGGTTTCGTGATCGGAACCTTCTCGGTAATCGCCTTGTCGAGCCGCCTCTTCGCCGGACGCCTGGCCGACCACAAGGGACGCAAGCGCGCCTTTCTCACCGGGCTCGGCAGTTGCACGCTGGCTGGCGTTGCGTACCTGTTGCCCTGGGGCATCGGCGGCATCTACCTCGGACGCGCATTGCAAGGCATCGGCGAGGCCTGCCTTTATATTGGCGCGGCTGCCTGGGCGGTAGAAGTTGCGGGCGTACACCGTAGCGCGCGGGCGCTGGGATATTTGAGTAGCGGAATATGGGGTGGCATCGCGGCCGGGCCTTTGATCGGACAGGTGCTTGGCTCATTCAACAACGCCGCGCGCTTCCAGATTTTTGCGGCGCTCACGGCAGCCGCGCTGCTCAGCCAGGTGCCTGAGGATTATCGGCCCTCCGCTCACATTCGACGGCCTGGATGGTTGCGCCGTTCGCTGGTGCCGGCCGGGATCGCCGTCGGATTCGTCAACGTCCACTATCCCGTGATCACTGGCTTTCTCATCCTCTCCCTGGCGCGACGCGGTAACGCCGGTCCGGCCGCGTTCTCCACCTACGCGGCGTTGGTTCTGCTTTCCCGCTTCTTCCTGGGCGGCCTGCCGGATCGCATTCATCCCAGAATCACGTTCTACACTGGCTTGACATGCATGGCGCTTGGCCTAGGCGTCCTGGCTACCGGACCAGCCTTGATTTGGGCCGTGATCGGAGCCGCCCTGTTAGGATTCGGATTCTCATTCCCCTGGGCGTCAGTCGCATCCACAGTGCTGCGCCGGACGCCACCACACGAGCACGGATCCACCGTGAGCGTGCTGAGCGCTTTCTACGATCTGTTCGTCGGCATGAGCTCGTTCTCTGCCGGACTCCTCGCCAATAGATTTGGATATACGGCGGCTTTCCTGATGGCCATCGCGGCCTTGGGCGCTGCCGCGATCGCTGGCCGATTCGTGTTCGCCGGCAATGGACATCCGCTATCTAATTCCGCGGCAGGCTCGCTGGAGCCGGTTCCGGTCGAAACCGACGATTGAGGCGTTCTAGGAAGATTCCCCACCCTCGTCCTCTCCCACCGCCTCAAGCGTGATCTGGGGTTTGAGCAGCGGCTCCAGTAGCTCCCGCGCTTCCACTTCGCGATCTTTCGGCACCTGCAACCGGACCCACTTCAGCAGAAACGGATCCACGTCGGTCACTAGTGTCGCAATTTGGCCGAGCACAAAGAAAGGAATGTCCGCGTCCTGAAGCAATCCCCTCGCAAGCGCCAGTTGGATGCCATTATTCGTCTCCAGCACCACAACCAGGTCGAGCGCCGGATCGAATGCATCGGCCTCTGGCGGAGGTGCGCCATCCCGCAGAGGAACGTGACAATCGGAACATTCCGTGGAGCCAGCGCGGTAAGCTACTCTGCATTGAGGACAATACAAGAAGCACCTCCTGGCCCAAGTGTAGACGAATGCAAAGTGGGGCGGACCCCAATAAGCGTTAACTTAATAATTGACTTTCATTCCAAAGTGCTCCTATGCTGGGGCATGACAACAGCGGAAGAGAGCCTGGGTTCTGAGAACTGGTCGATTCTTCGTAC
>CABEDY010000289.1_pt1 | contig 23215 bp, 18 predicted proteins | sample 3423171 | NCBI WGS metagenome assembly CABEDY01 (sample SAMEA5534333, study PRJEB31848) | metagenome | biome: tundra; feature: field; material: soil | place: USA | collected 2013-05 | depth 0.15 m | reverse complement strand
CGCTTGGGGATTATTCGCGGGTCTAGCATTGGGCGTCGCGTCCTGCCGGCAACTCGCGCAACGCGATGGTTAAAATGCTATGTGGTTCATTCACACCGCAACGACACCATCGGATCCACCCGCATCGCTCTCCGCGCGGGAATGTAACTCGCCAGCATCGCCACCGCAGCCAGAAACAGCGCCGCCCCCGCAAAAATCAACGGATCAGTAGCGCTCACCCCGAACAGCAAGTTCCTCATCACGCGCGTCAGCGCAAGTGCGCCTCCCAATCCCACGGCCACGCCCGACACGGCCAAAACCGTCCCCTGTCCCACCACCAACCGCAACACGTCGCTGCGTTCCGCGCCCAGCGCGATACGAATGCCGATCTCCCTGGTTCGCTGCGTGACGGTGTAAGAAATCACTCCATAGATCCCCACCGCCGCCAACCCCATCGCGACGGCCGCGAAGATCGCAAGCACCGCCAGCGTGAACCGCGACGAGGATTGCGATTCCCCCACCACTTGCTCCATGGTCCGGATTTTGTACATCGGCTGATCTTTATCTACGGCCCACACCTGTTTCTCAACCGCGCGGATCATATTGGCTGGATCGCCCTCCGCCCGCACTACCAGGCTCATTTTCATTTCGGGGATCTGTAGATAACTCGTATACATGGCAGGCGTCGTCTGTTGATTCAATGCCGAGTTCTTCACGTCGCCCACAATGCCCACGATCTCGGGGATGAAGCGCGGGCCCAACCGCAGCCGTTGTCCAATCGGATTCCCTCCATCCGGCCAATAACGGCGCGCCAGAGTCTCATTGATGATTACTACCAACGGCCGATCGGCTTTGTCCTGATCCGTGAAAACCCGGCCTTTTAGCAGGGGAATCCCCATCGCGCGGAAATAGTCAGGGCTTGCGTTGCGGTAGTCGGCCAAATACCCTTGGCCGGAAGGCAAAGGAGCACGGCCCACAATCGTAAAATCGGTCCTCGGCTCATCGCTGGTATCGAGCGGAAGCTGATTGGTGACTCCAGCCGACCGTACCATCGGGAGCGATTGCACATTCTCCAGTACCCGCCGGAAAAACTCTGCCTGCTCCGGCCGCGTCCGGTATTTCGAATCCGTCGGCAGCTCCATTTCCATCGCCAGCACGTGATCGGCGGCGAATCCCGGATTCACTTGCTGAATCCGCCAGAAACTTTTCATCACCAGCCCCGCCCCGATCAACAGCACCAGCGCCAGCGCCACTTCCGACACCGCAAAGGCATTCCGTAACCTGTTTCCACTCGCGGATGACCCGCGGCTGCCTTCCTTCAACGCCTCATTTACTTTGGCTTTGGACGCCGCGAATGCCGGAGCGAGGCCGAAGATCAAACCAGTCGCCAGCGAAATCGCGACGGTGAAAATCAGCGCCCATACATCCGCATGAATAGCCGGACGCACCACAATCCCCGCACCTCCCGAGAGGGCCATGGTTTGAGGCACAACCCTGTCCAGCAGATCCACGCCCCACAGCGCCAGCAGCAATCCGAACACTCCGCCCATCACACCCAGCACCGCGCTTTCGGTAAGGAACTGGCGCCCTAGCCGCCAACGTCCCGCTCCCAGCGCTATGCGGATGGCCGTCTCCCGAGTGCGGCCCGCCGCCCGCGCCAGCATCAGATTCGCCAGATTCGCGCACGCAATCAGCAGCACCAGCGCCACTGCTGCCAGCAACAGCAGTAGCCCGCTTCGCACATTCTCAGACACCACATCCCCCAACAGCACCACTGTGGTCGCCCAATCCTTCAGTCCAACCGTCTGCTCGCCAATCCGATGCTCGATCGCGTTCAGTTCGGCGTTAGCCTGTTTCACCGTGACGCCCGGCTTCAAATGGCCGAACACGCCGAAATTGTGATCGTAGCGATTCCGGGCGGCCAGATCCGAGTCATCCCATGGAGCCAACAGCTCGCCCGGATCCGGAAACCAAAAGCTCGGCGGCAGAACGCCGATCACCGTGTACGGAATATCGTCCAACAACAGGCGCTTCCCAAGTACGTGCGGATCTTTTCCGTAATACCGCTCCCACGCGCCGTTGCTGATGATCACCACCCGCTGGTGCCAGCCCTCCGAAGCCGAGAAATTCCGCCCCAGAATCGGCGTGAACCCGAGCACCGGTAAGAAGCTTCGCGTAACACGTAGCGCTGGAATCTGCTGCGGCTCGCCAAAACCTGTCACCGTGGCCGTTCCCTGTTCCGACAGGGCCATGTCCTCGAAGGATTTGCTCTGGTCTCGAAAATCGATATAGTTCGGCCCCGACGGACCCTGCCGATTAAAACCTTGCGCCGGGTCAGTCTCCCAGAAAATCGCCAACCGGCTGCTATCGCGAAACGGCAGCGGCCGCAGCAGCACCGAATTCACCAGGCTGAAGATCGCCGTGTTGGCGCCGATCCCCAGTGCCAACGCGATAATCGCCACCGTTGTGAAGCCGGGGCTCTTCCACAGCAGCCGTATAGCGAACCGCAGATCATTCAGCATGTACTATGTCTGGCACGACAAGGGCCACTCCATTCTTGTGCAAGCCAATCAGGATGCGGCGGCCGAGCTGTCCGTTTCTGGGATTGACTGTAGCGTCTTGCTCGCTGTACGATGATCGTGTCTGCCTATGACTGCCCGCTAAAGACTCTGAGAAAGCAGTTTTTCTCAGAGCCTCTCTTCAAAATCCGTCGTCCGAAAAAACCAAAAGGATCCCTCATGTCCCGAGAAGAGAGAAAACTGCGTAAACATTTAGAAGCCCATGCCAGGCGCGAACTGCGCAAAGCATTATCAAAAGCGCGTGTAAAGGACTGGAAACCACCGCGCGAACGGGTGAACCTCAACGAGGATGAAGACTATCTCCCGCCCGTTAAAAAGAAAACCCGTACTGAGCAGGACGTGCCAACGTCCGCCGGATTCGTAGCCGAAACCGGCCCAGGTTTCTGCGACGTTCTATCCGGCAGCGAACGCATCCGATGCCGTCACATCGGTGACGTTTCAATAGGCGATCAAGTCCTGTTTTCGCCCGCCCGCCGCAGGATTGAAGATGTTCTGCCCCGCCGCACCGTACTCTCGCGAGCGGACCCGCACAATCCGCGCCTCGAACGAGTAATCGCGGCCAACGTGGACGTGGTTGTGAACGTGGTCTCGCTCAAGAGTCCGCCGCTTCGTCCAGGACTGATCGATCGCTACCTAATCGCCATCGGCAGATCGGGCGCCGAACCTCTGCTGTGCGTCAACAAAATCGATTTATTGGCCAGCCCAGAAGAACTCGACCCCCTGCGCCCCTACCAGGACGTCGGAATCCAGGTCATCCTCTGCTCCGCGGCCACCGGCGCCGGACTCGAGCCGTTATCCGCAGCGCTAGCAGGAAAACTATGCGTCTTCGCCGGCCACAGCGGAGTAGGAAAATCGTCGTTGCTCAATGCCCTAGATCCGCATCTTCAAATCACCACAGGATCGGTCAGCGCAGCTAACGAAAAAGGCCGCCACACCACCACATCGTCAGCTCTGTACAAGCTTCCGAACGGAGCCACGGTAATCGACACCCCAGGCATCCGCGAGTTCGGCTTGTGGGATGTCACGCGTGACGATTTGCGCCGCTATTATCACGAATTCGACGCTCATCAATGCGCCTTCTCCGACTGTACCCACACGCACGAACCGGAATGCGCGGTCAAACAAGCCGTAACATCGGGCGCAATTTCTGAGGCCCGGTACGAAAGCTACGCGCGCATTCTAACGTCGCTCGAATCAGGCTAAATCCACCGATGTGGGGCGGACCCCCTGGTCCGCAGCCGACGCCCACGTCGGCCCGCTGGAACCATGATGTATCCTCGACGTGTGAGTCCTGGGTGACTCGCGCGGACCAGGGGGTCCGCCCTGGGGTCCGCCCTGGGGTCCGCCCCACCCACTAGGCGAGGATTTCATTCCATTGGATGACTCCCGGCTTTGCTGGTTGCGAAGTCTTAATCGCCCACAGGAACGTGAATGCGTGTCAGCAGGTCTTCGGGTTTGGTGTTCATCGGAGAATTGAGGTACTCCTCGAACGCCTCGGCATCGCGCAACTCGCGGCCGCTCTTCGGCAGCCAGCCTCCGAAGAACCGCTGGTAGCTTTTCGTCACGTAGGGCCCTGGTGGGTGAAGACGGCATATTTGCCGCCGGGAGTTTCCATTACGCCGAACTCGCCTTCCGGCTGCAGGTCACGATTCACCACCACCGCCGCGTCGTAACGAACCTTATCGGCCGGTGTAATGTCAGGATCGTCGTAAACGATTCCGATCATCCGCATCTCGGGGCCCAGCAGGCCGCGCATGCCTGCCCAGGTCATCAAGCGGCTCCAGGTCGCACCCACCTCAGAGTAGGGACCGGTGTGGCGGAGAAACACGAGCTTCACTGATGGGAGCCCTTTCACCTCCACCGGAAGAGGCTCTCCGTATTCGGGCGGGTGATACCTGGAGACGTCATTGAGGTGCGTGCCGGAAGTGGATTTCGGCAGGGAGTTATGTGCCGCTCGGTAGCCGGAAGGGGACACTCCGAACATGGCTCCAAATGCCCGAGTGAACGATTCGTGCGTCTCGAAGCCCGTCTCGAACGCAATGTCGGTGATCGGGCCATCCTGCTGTTTTAGTTAGCTTTTGAGCAGATCGTTCCAGCCGCAGGCGGCGGATGTGTTCCTTCAAAGATTCCCCGACCAAGCCCCGAAAAACGCGGTGAAAATGGAATCGAGAAAAGGCAGCGACGGCCGCCAGTTTCTCCAGCTCCAGTTCATCATCCAGATGCCGCTGGATGTATACCAGTGCTCGCACGATGCGCTCGTGGTAATCCTGTTCGGTGGACGGTTTCACTGGCGTGCCAGCCGCGAGGCCCAGAATCCGGATAGTCCAGCATCAGGTTCACGACGAACCACATCACGCCCACCAATAAGGCTTCGTGAATGGAGACCGCGCGGCCGCGGAAATAGAGCTGAAACAGCACACCGGCGGTTATCAGGACGACGAGCGTCATCAACGTCTCAAACAGCGGCGCGTTGGATTTCTTGAGCGGAAAGATCAGAAAAGAGATGACGAAAGGAATGAGCCAGCTTGCGAATCCAACGAGCGCGGCCCGTTTCCACGCAATCATGGCTTACCTCCAGTAAGAGTATAGGACGCGGCGCAAGAAACTACTTGACCGATTTTGCGGATTTTGAAGCTCAGTCACTTTTCACGGCGTAGCGACTGCGAGCACCGCGCCTTGCGGAGATGAGACGCCGCCGACGGTAACAAAGATAGGCTGATCGCCTGACGAAATCCCGTTCGGTACCCGAACATTCAGTTGATAGACTCCGGCAAAGGAGCTGACTCCGGCATACAGCACATCAGTCGAAGCTAACGTCACGCCACCAATCCGCACGGTCACGGAATTCGCTAATGGCGCCGGTTGGGTCGGTATTACACCGGCCTGAACCACGGGATCTGTTACACCGAATCCTGTGCCGTATACCGTCAGCACGTCACCTGGATGTGCCGGGGCGCTCGAGCTCACGGCGTTTCCATTTTTGGCTTCGAAGGCTGCCACCGCATTCGTCCCGCCGGTTTCGTGAGAAAGGTAAAAAAACTCGGGCGCGGCCACCTGAATAGGAACAGCCAGCGGACTACTGGACGTCTGCTGGGGTGTCTCACAGTCTCGAACCACCACCACTTCTCCAGTACCTGGAGACAAGTTGGTCGGCGCTTGGACGTTCAACTGCGTAGGGCTGATATAAAGCATGTACGCATTGGAGGAATTCACGCGGACACAAACACCGCCTAAATTGAAGGGCAGCAGATGTCCATCGATCAATTGTCCAGGTCCCACCTGTTGTGAGATGCCAGCCGGCGCCAAGCCGCTGCCAAAAATGGAAATCAACCCGTTTGGCGACAAAGCTCTTACAGGTGTGGGGCTGAGAGCGCCACCGATAATGCCGCCTGGCGAAATCGACGGCCGCGCTTGAACGTCGATCGAAATGCTGGCCGGCAGAACGGTGAGGACCGTGGCTGTCAGCACGACGGAACCGGGGCTCGCCCCGAGAGTTACGTTTGAGGACGCTGTGCCATCCGCTGCCGTTATCGTCGTAACCGGTTGGAAGCTGGCTGAGCCCTCGGGCAGGGCGCCAAAGGCGACAGGGATGCCAGCCAAACCACGCCCTGTCGAATCGGTCACCTGGATCGTAATAGGCGCCGGGAGCAATTCGTTCACGAACCCACTGGCAGGCGCGCTAGCGTCGATGGCAATTGCTTCAGGGGCACCCGCGGGCTCCAGCTTTCGGATGCGGTCGCTGGTACGGTCAGTAACATACACCACTCCGAATGCTCCTGCCGCGAGGTTCCCTGGATCGAGTTGGGCTTTCGTCGCAGGGCCTCCGTCGCCCATACTGGGGTAATCGATACCATTGCCGGCAATGGTTGTAATGATTCCGTGAGAATCAACTCGACGCACCAGTTTCCTGCCCAGATCGGAGATGTAGAGATTGTGGCTGGAATCCAAGGCCAGCCCGCAGGGCCCGCTCAGGGTAGCTGACGTTGCTGGACCGCCGTCGCCCGGTTTTGCCGCGCCTCCGCCGGCGAACGTCGTAAGCTGCCCGCCGGGCGTAAGAATCAGAACTCGGCCATTGGACTCGTCGCCGATGTAGAGATTCTGCTGGTCATCCAGGACCAGTGCGCAAGGGGTCATGCCGGTCGAGAGAGGTGGCGAGTTATCCCCGAGATACTGAGAAGTGTGGTTACCCGCAACGGTAGTGACGACGCCGGAGGATGCTGCAATCATTCGAACATCCTCCGAGCTTGACCCCTCCTCGGCGACATAGAGGTTTCCAGCGGAGTCAACCGCCAACGCATTCGGGTCATCGAAGGTTGCTTCGAGGGCCGGGCCGTTATCACCCGAGTGGCCGGAAAGCCCGGTGCCTCCAATTAAGACGGCCCCACCCGATGGGAGGACCTTGAAGATCTGGTCGGGAGTGCTGGAAAGGTAGATGTTACCGGCGCCGCTCGCCACTGCGGCAGGATAGCCCCACTGCCCCTTTAGGCCATGGATCAAGCCATCAGGACCAATTCGCCATAAGTCGGTGGAGTATTCGGTGAACCAAATATTGCCCGTCGGATCGGTCGCTATGAAACCAGGCAGAACGAGCGGCGCGCCAGCGGCTGGCTCGCCATCCACCAAATCCCGTCCGGCGAAATTGGCAATCATTCCGTCCTTGATGATCCGAATTCTCGCGGGATGAGTTGGTTCTACCACGTATAGGACACCCGCGCCTGCAGCTAGGCCTTTGGCCAGATTGGAGAAGCGGGCGGAGCTGACTGGGCCACCATCGCCCGAAGTGCCCGCGGGGCCTCCCCCCATCAGCTCCAACATGCCGGTCGGAAGAGACACGCGATAAAGATAGTTGTACCAACTCGGCGCTGAATAAGACTCGGACCCGATGTACAAGAACGTTCCATCAATCGCAACAGCCGCCGGTGACAAAACCACACTTGTCGCGGCTACAAGCCCAGTTGGAGGAGCGGCGTCGCCCGACAATGCGCCCGCCACCGTAGTAAGGAAACCACTAGGACTCAATTTGCGAACCAAGCCGAATGAGTCCCCAAAGTAAACATTCCCTGATGAATCCACCGCCATTTGCGAGATGGAGCCGATATTCACCTTCGTTGCCTCACCGCTGAGGGAGGTCGGGCCAGTGGAAACGCCGGTTCCGGCGACGGTGGTGATAATTCCATCCTTAATCAACCTTTCTTAGGCGTGGCCCGTCGTTCAGGAAAACGTTGCCCGACGCGTCAGCTGCTATGGAGTAGCATTGTGCAAGATTGGCGCTTGTGGCGGGAATGCCATCGTCCGACGATCCGGGAGACGCGCCCGCGAAAGTTGTGATCAGTCCGTCCGCAGACACTTTCTGAATCTGGTGGAGATTTGGCTGCAAAATATAGACGTTTCTCTGCGAATCCGCTGCAACGCCTTCAGGATCGTTTATCGGAACGCTAGTAGCCGGCACGCCATTCGGAGAGGGGTCGGAGGTGGGAGCTCCGCTGCCTGCCACCAGGGTGACGATTCCTCCGGGCCCAATGCGGTAGACACGACGGCCCGCCCAATCGTCAAAATAGAGGTTCCCCGCCTGATCGACAGCAACTCCAGTAATGTACCCGAATCGGTCGAAAGTCGCTTGCAAGCCGTTTGCACTCCGATCAATTCCGGAGATAGTGCTGATTGTGTACGGTTGCGCGAAAGAGCTGAGTGCACAAATAACTGCCAGTAAGAAAGGTCTCATCAAATGACTCCAGAATCTAAGCTCAAAGGCTGGGCTCTGGGCCGGAGCTCACGCGAGTGGGAAATGCGGCGCCGGGCAGTGCGTGCGGCATATAGTATCGTACACTAATGTTTCCATGCGGCACCTACTTATCACCACCATGCTCGCCCTATCCGCCGCCGCCGCGCCTGATCCCAAAGCGGTGGAACGCGGCAAGCAACAATTTCAGCAAGCTTGCGGATTCTGCCACGGCAACGATGCCACCGGCGCACGCGGGCCCGATCTGGTTCGGTCTGCGTTGGTGAATCGCGATCAGGACGGGAAGTTGATCGGGCCGGCGGTCAAAAACGGGCGCCCCGATAAGGGCATGCCGGCCTTCGCCTATACTGACGCCCAGTTATCCGACTTGGCCGCGTTTCTGCATCAACAAGTGCGCGCGGCGCTTGATAGCAACAGCGTTCCTCGCGATTATCCGGTAGAGAAATTGGCAACCGGAAGCGCCCAGGCCGGCAAGGCGTATTTCTTCGGAGCAGGGCACTGCGATTCCTGCCACTCGCCAACGGGCGATCTGGCCGGTATCGCGAAACGTTACTCGCCCATCAATCTGGAATCAAGATTCCTCTATCCGCGCGGCGCGCGCCGTTCCGTCACTGTCACGCTGCCTTCGGGCGAACAGGTTTCGGGAACCTTGGCGCAGATCGACGAGTTCAATGTCGCTCTGCGTGATGGCACCGGCTGGTATCGATCCTGGGCGCGCGACCAGGTGAAGGTGGAAGTGCACGATCCGCTCGACAAACATCGCGAGTTGTTGTATCAGTACACCGACACCGATATGCACAATCTGTTCACCTATCTGGAGACCTTGAAGTGAAGCTGATTCTGTCCCTCGCTATTTCCATTCTCGCGTTAAGCGCGCAGGGGCTCGATCCCGCGGCCGCGAGCAAGCCCGCCACCGATACCTGGGCCACCTACAACGGCGATTATTCCGGGCGGCGTCACAGCCCACTGAAACAGATCAATACATCGAATGTCGCCGCGATCACTTTGGGCTGGGTATTTCAAACGCACACCGGCACCATAAAATCCACGCCGCTGTTGGTGAACGGCATTCTATATTTCACGGTGCCCGACCATGTTTGGGCCGTCGACGCAAGAACCGGCCGGCAGATCTGGCATTACCACTACGTTTCCGAGGGTGGCGATCACATCGGGAATCGCGGCGTCGGAATGTACGGCAACTGGCTGTATTTCACAACGCCGGACGCGCACGTGGTATCGCTGAATGCGAAGGACGGCACACTGCGCTGGAAAGTAGAGCTGGCCGACGTGAAGCTGGGATATTTCGCTACTGTTGCCCCACTCGTGATTCGCAATCACGTCATTGTTGGCGTTTCGGGTGACGTGACGGATGTTCCTGGATTTCTGGAATCGGTGGACCCGGAGACCGGCCAGGTGCAGTGGCGCTGGAATACGCAGCCGAAGAAAGGTGAGCCAGGATCGGAGACCTGGCCCAAGGATAGCGACGCCATCGAGCACGGCGGCGGCATGACATGGATCACGGGAAGTTACGATCCGGAACTGAACCTGCTGTACTGGGGCACAGGCAATCCGAATCCGGTGCTGGCGGGCGACGGAAGGCCGGGCGACAATTTATACACCTGTACTATCGCCGCGCTGAATCCCGATAACGGAAAACTGGCGTGGTATTTTCAGCCGTCGCCGCACGATGTGCATGACTGGGATGCGGTGCAAACTCCGGTTCTGTTCGACGCCGATTTCCATGGCGTCAAACGCAAGCTGTTGGCGCAGGCCAGTCGCAACGGTTACTTCTTCGTACTGGATCGCGCCACCGGCAAAAACCTGCTGACCGCGCCGTTCATCGAGAGCAATTGGTCGTCGGGAATCGATTCGATCGGCCGGCCGATCGCAAAAACGGAAAAATATCCGACTCCCGACGGCGCGTTGGTCGAGCCGGCGTCAGATGGTTCCACCAACTGGATGGCGCCGAGCTTTGATCCCGATACAGGACTGTTCTACGTAAGCGCGCGGCGGATCTTCAGCGTGTTTTATAAAACCGCAACGGGAAAACCGGAGGGTTGGGGCGGCCGCGATCGGAACCTGTGGGGGAATTCGGTGCTACAGGCCATCGACTATCAGACCGGCAAAATCCGCTGGAGCCATGAACTCGGCGACGGCGAAGACATCGCCGGCATTCTGACTACGGCCGGCGGATTACTTTTCACCGCGGACAATTCGCAGAATCTGCTGGCGCTGGATGCGGCCACCGGCAAAACGCTGTGGCATTTGAACGCAGGCGCAGGCATGGAAAGCTCGCCGATGACCTACGAACTGGGTGGCAAGCAGTACGTGCTAACGGCGGTACAAGACTCCGTGTACGTGTGGACGTTGCCAGCCACCAGCAACTAGTTGGTGAATCTTTACTACTGCCATGCGTCGCCATGAGTGGCGACGCGGCACGCAAGGGTGCGTGCGCTACGCGCGTGGCGCGAACACTCGTGTTTGCCGCGTTCGCACCGTCGAAAACACAAAGTGGGGCGGACCCCCTGGTCCGCGGCCGACGCCCACGTCGGCCTGCTGCTGGTATTTGTTAATGCTTGAGGCAGCGGGTCCAGGGGGACCCGCGCGGACCAGGGGGTCCGCCCCACTCGCTGGTCGAAGGTTTTCATCCGATTGGATGGGCTGCAAGCGGATTTCGATGCTAAAGTTCGTGCGCGGACAGCCCGCTAGACACCAGTCCCAGCCAGCTCGTGCAGACGATTCACGATGTCCTTGAGCGCGCTGGCCTGGCTGGACAATTCCTGGCTGGCCGCGGCGCTTTCCTCGGCTCGCGCAGCCGTGTTCTGTGTAACACCGCTCATCTGGTCTACCGTTCGAGCGATCTGATCGATGCCGCGTGATTGCTCATCGCTGGCCACGACGATTTCATCCGAATACCGTTTCACTTCATTTCGAATGGTGGCGCTTTCGGCAAAACTGCGCGTTACGGCTTCCAGGCGCGCTTGGCCCTCGGAGGCGCTCGCCACCGATTGCTCAATCATGCTCGCTGTTTCTTTGGATGCCTGCGCGCTGCGTTGCGCCAGATTCCGCACTTCATCCGCTACCACCGCGAACCCCATGCCAGCTTCACCGGCGCGTGCTGCTTCCACGGCCGCATTCAGCGCCAGAATATTTGTCTGAAAAGCGATCTCGTCGATTACGCGCATCACTCGCGAAATCTCACTACTCGATTTGCTGATGCCGCTCATCGAATCGGCCATGGCTTGAATCGCGGCCTTTACTTGGCCATCGATGGATTCAGCTTTCCCCATCAGCTCAGACGCCTTGCGAGCGGCATCGGAGTTCTGGCGTGCGATGGACGTAATTTCCTGCGCGGAAGCGGAAGTCTCCTCAACCGAGGCCGCTTGCTCGGTGGCGCCCTGGGCCAATTGCTGACTGGAAGCGGAAACTTGCTGCGACGCACCCGTTACTTCGCTCGAGCTTGCTTCGAGACCGCTAGCAATTTCTCTCAAATCGAGCGTGCTTCGCCGGATGACCACAGCCGCTATCAGGCCAACCACTATGCAAATCGCGAATAGAGTTGCCACGGCGATCCGGCTGTTGCGTGCGATTTCGCCCGAGCGGGCAACCGCCTCGGCGTTGAGCTTCTCCTCCATTGACAGCAAACCGTCGATCGCGTTCGTAACATCAGTGCCGGCTTTCACCAGATGGTCCATGTCCCACTGGATCGCCTCTTGAACTTTTCCCTCCGCGCACAATCGCGGCACATCCGCTTGCAGCCGGGCATATTCCACCACTCCGGCCTCCACCTTGCTGGTGAGCTCGCGTCCCGCATCGGTCACCAAAAGCGGCCGCAACTCGCCAATTTTTGCGGTCACTTTGTCAACAGACGTCGCGAACAGTTTCTTGTTCAACTCCACCTTTTCCTGCCCGTGAATACTCGAGAACAGCAAGATGCCCCGCTCGGCCAACCGAAATGTCAGAACCGAGGTCTTCATGTCGGAAACCAGAGTCACTTTCTTCGCCGTCTGATTGACGGCCGCATCCAGTTCGTTTTTCAATTCAGAAACGGATACCCACGCGGATACTCCGAGAATCGCGGTCACCATGCCCGCCCCGGCAAAGCAATATCCCAGTTTCTTGCCTAATGTCATACCGTTGGCCCTCGCTTGGGCTTATCGGCGAGGGAACGATAAAGATTAATGCTTCCAGTCCGTCTCGGACGGCGTCTCCGGACTCGCGATGTCTAGATTGACAACGATCGGTTCCTGGCCACTGCGAACTACTACGCACTCCACTGGACTCGACGGGTCGGCATTGATTTCCTGGTGCGGGACGTAAGGCGGAACGTAGATGAAATCGCCGGGGCCGGCCTCTTCCACGAATTCCAGATGCTCGCCCCAACGGAACCGCGCGCGGCCTTTCACTACATAAAGGACCGTTTCGAGATCGCCGTGATGGTGCGCTCCGGTTTTCGCATTGGGCTGCACCACCACCGTTCCGGCCCAGAGCTTGTTTGCGCCGGCGCGCGCGTGATTAATGGCCGCGGCGCGCGTCATGCCGGGCGTTTGCGGAGTATTGCAGTCTAACTCACCCGCGCGCACGACGCGGATTCCGTGCTGTTTCCAATCGGTCATACTGCCGCAAGGCGGCGGCTCTTCAAAAGTTCTGAGATGGCGCGGCATTCGTCGGCCAGTTCCCGAAACTGGTGCGGATACAGCGACTGAAAACCGTCGGACAGAGCTTTATCGGGATTGGGGTGCACTTCCACGATCAGTCCGGAAGCTCCCGCGGCCACCGCTGCCAACGCCATGGGATGGACCTTATCGCGCTTGCCGGTTCCGTGACTCGGATCCACAATGATGGGCAAATGGCTGAGGCGCTGCACGGCCGGCACCACGCTCAGGTCCAGCGTGTTGCGCGTGTGATCGGCAAAAGTTCGTACGCCGCGTTCGCACATGATCACCTGATAGTTACCTTCCGAAAGAATATACTCGGCGGCCATCAGGAATTCTTCGAGCGTGTTGGACATACCGCGTTTCAACAAGACGGGCTTGCGGGCGCGGCCGGCTCGGCGCAGCAAAGAGAAATTCTGCATGTTGCGCGCGCCAATCTGGATGCAGTCGGCGTGTTCTTCCACCAGATCGAAGACTTCCACATCGATGGCTTCAGTGACGATGCCTAGTCCGGTTTCCTCCCGCGCTTCCACCAGGTAGCGGAGCCCCTCTTCACCCAAACCCTGAAATGCGTAGGGCGATGTTCGAGGCTTGTAGGCGCCACCGCGCAGCAATTGGGCGCCAGCCGATTTCACCGCTCGCGCGGAGGCCAGAATCTGTTCGCGGCTTTCCACAGAACACGGGCCAGCGCAAAGCGCCAGTTCGTCGCCGCCCACCAGGACGCCGGCCACTTCCACCACTGTGTTGTCGGGCTTTACTTCGCGGCTCACCAGCTTGTACGGTTTTGAAACCGGGATGGCCTCGGCGACACCCGGCAGGTCCTCAAATTCAGAACGTGGCACGGGGCCGTGGTTGCCCGTAATTCCGATAGCGGCGCGCTCGGCGCCAGGCATGACGTGGGCACGGAATCCAAGGCTTTGAATTCTCTCGCAGACCCCGGCAATTTCTTGCTCGGTGGCGTGCGCGCGCATTACGACTAACACGGGATGCTCCCTTTCCACAATAGTGTATCGCGTTGAGCGATGATGAATGCATGCGGACGACCCTTTACGTCGTTCCGGCAAGCATCGCGTTGCTTGTTCTGGGCTCTCCCGCGTCGACGGCAGACGATTTCAAACTGAATTGCACACTCCCTTTCGAACGTATCGCGGTGAAACCCGATCCGTACATGATGTGCGGTAACGCCGGCTCGAAGCAGAACGGCGCACCGCTGAGCGCTGCCGCAGCGCGTCAGGCAAACGCGAAAAACACTCTCTGCGCGGATGCTTCCGCCCCCATCACCGTGGACTTCGCGATCTTGACTGAAATGCAGGCGCAGGCTCCGGCCAAGCGCACTCTGGCTCACAGCCGGGATTCGCTGTACGCGTTTTTCCCGTTGAACGAAGATCGGTGAGGGCGACGTGGTGCGCCTGCTGGCATTTATACTGAATGCCCATATCTCCGATTGCGAATCGGGCGAAGACGTGAACTGCGAATCTTCGGGTGTGGCAAACAACGACATGCACATTCCGTTGATGGACCCCACCAAGTCGAATCCCCGAAGCCGGCCGGAATGCACCAGTGTGATTGCCGAGATGATCCCGCATTTCCGTCCCGCGGCCTGGTCGGTGATCGATATGAGGACGCCGGTGAAGAATCCGGTGCGCGTAACGGGCCAGTTGTTCTACGACGATGCCCACGAGCCTTGCGTGATGGCCGGAGGGAACTTGGTAGGCGAATCGCCGCAGAGAATTTCGCTGTGGGAAATTCATCCGGTGTATGCGATGGATGTCTGCTCCAGCACGGATCCGGCGCAATGCGATGTGACCAGTGACAGCGCCACCGTTTGGACGCCTTATGACCAGTGGGTTCGGCGCAGTTCGAGCCAAACACAAGCTACTGGGCAATCCGAACGCAAGGAGTGCGGAACGAAAGCCGCAGCCGAGCATTGATGGTGTAGTAGCATCGACTAAGTGAAGGACCGCCTCGAGCAGTACTTCCAATTTCGCGAGCTTCAAACCAACTGGCGCACTGAAATCCTGGCGGGGGCCACCACCTTCGTCACCATGGCGTACATCATCTTCGTGAACCCGGCCATTCTGCACGAGACCGGGATGCCGTTGACTGCGGTGGTGGCGGCAACCTGCGTTTGCGCGGCGCTGGGCAGTCTGATGATGGGAATCGTGGCGCGCTACCCCATCGCGCTTGCGCCGGGCATGGGCCTCAACGCTTATTTCACTTACACGGTAGTGAAGGGGATGGGCGTGCCGTGGGAAACGGCACTGGGCGCGGTTTTTCTGTCCGGGATTGCGTTCCTGATTTTGACCGCGGTGGGATTGCGGCAAATGATTGTGGCGTCCATTCCGGTGGAATTGTACGCGGCGATTGCGGTGGGAATCGGCCTGTTCATCGCGCTCATCGGGCTTCACAATTCGGGAATCATCACGGCCAGCAAGGAAACGCTGGTGACCATGGGGAATCTGCGAAGTCCGAACACGCTGCTTGCGATTTTCGGATTGATGCTGATTTCCTCCCTGATGGCGTGGGAAGTTCGAGGAGCGATTCTGATCGGGATTTTGGGAACAACGGCGGCCGGAATAGCGTTCGGGTTGGTGCACTTCGAGCCCCAGAGTTACTCGTTCGCGGACATTACCGCAACGGCGTTTCATTTGAATATACGAGGCGCGCTCAGTTACGGGCTGGTTGAAATTGTCTTTGTCTTTTTGTTTGTGGATCTGTTCGACAATATCGGCACCTTGGTCGCGGTGGGCAAGAAGGCGAAGCTGTTCGATGAGGCGAACCGGATTCCCCGAATGAATAGAATTCTGTATTGTGACGCGACGGCCACTGTGATTGGATCGCTTGCGGGGACTTCCACCGTAACCAGCTACGTGGAGAGCGCGGCGGGCGTGGCGGCGGGCGGGCGCTCCGGAGTAACGGCCATCGTGACCGGAATTCTGTTCCTGATGGCGCTTTTCGTGGCTCCACTGGTGGGTGCGATTCCGGCGGCAGCCACCGCTCCGGCGCTGATTGTAGTCGGCTCGATGATGATTGTGCACGCGACGGAGATTCCCTGGGGGAATCCGGTGATCGCGATCCCGGCTTTTCTCACCATCGTGACGATTCCACTTACTTTCAGCATCGCCAATGGGCTGGCATTCGGATTCACGGCTTACACTATTCTGAAGATCGCACGCGGCGAGTTCCGAAGCGTACACTGGCTGGTGTATGTGCTGACGGGTTTGTTTATCGCGCGATTTCTGTATTTGGGGAGCTGACATTATGAAGATGCCGCAGCGCTTCGCGCTGGTTCTGTTCATTTCGCTGCTGCCAATCGTGGCCGCGCCTAAGTTTTCCGTATCGTTCGCGCGGGACCAGAGCGCGTCGGCGCTGGATGGCCGGCTGCTGCTGATAGTTTCCACCGATCCCGGGGCTGAACCGCGCATGCAGATCAACAATTCACCGAACACGCAAATGATCTTTGGCATGGACGTGGACGGAGTGCAGCCGGGGCAGGAAACGCTGGTGGATGAACGCGCCTTTGGTTATCCGGTGCGCAGCCTTTCTGAACTGAAGCCGGGGCACTACTACGTGCAAGCGTTGCTGCATCGTTATGAGACCTTCCATCTCGCTACTGGTTACACGGTGAAACTGCCGATGGATCGCGGTGAAGGGCAGCATTGGAATCTCGCGCCTGGTAATTTGTATTCGAAGCCGCAGGAAGTGACGCTGGAGGCTGGAAAATCTTCGCCGGTGCGAATCGTGATGGATCAACAGATACCGCCGATCGCGGAGCCGAAAGATACGAAATATGTCCGGCACGTCCGCATCAAGAGCGAGCTGCTGAGCGCATTTTGGGGACGTCCGATGTATCTGGGCGCGCATGTGCTGGTGCCGGAAGGCTTCGACGAACATCCGGAAGCGCATTATCCACTGGCGGTGTTTCACGGGCACTTTCCATCTGACCTTAGCGGGTTTCGCACCGAACCGCCCGATCCGAACTTGAAGCCGGATTACAGCGATCGATTTCATTTGGGCGGCTACAACCGCATCCAGGAACAAGAAGCCTACGCATTTTATCAACAATGGATCTCGCCGAAGTTCCCTCGATTTCTGGTGCTCGAGATCCAACATGCCACTCCTTACTACGACGATTCGTACGCCGTGAATTCGGCCAATATGGGACCGTATGGGGACGCGATTGAGACCGAGCTGATTCCTTACATCGAGAAACGTTTTCGAGGAATCGGACAGGGCTGGGCGCGATTCCTGTACGGCGGATCCACGGGCGGATGGGAAGCGCTGGCGGTCCAGATGTTTTATCCGGACCACTACAACGGAACTTTTGCGGCGTGCCCGGATCCGGTGGACTTCCGCGCTTACACGGTGGTGGACATATATAAGGATAAGAACGCGTACTTCATGGAGGGTCCGCACAAGCGCGTGGCGCAGCCGGGGATGCGGGATTATATGGGCCATGTCAGCGCGACGCTCCAGGATTTGAATGATTACGAGCTGGCGCTCGGATCGCAAGGCCGGTCGGGAGAACAGTGGGATATTTGGCAGGCGGTATTTTCACCGGTAGGTAAGGATGGGTATCCGGCTGAGATCTGGGACAAGATGACTGGCGAGATTCATCCGGACATCGCGGGCTACTGGCGCGAGCATTACGATCTGAGCTACATCCTGAAGCGGGACTGATCGACGTTGGGGCCGAAGCTGCGGGGGAAGATCCATATTTATGTGGGAAGCGCGGACAATTATTTTCTAAACGACGCGGTGTATTACATCGAAGATTTTCTGAAGGGGACCACTGATCCGCCGTATGAGGGCGAGGTGAAGTACGGGGATCGGGCGGAGCATTGTTGGAACGGCGATCCGGCGCTGCCAAATGCGATTTCTCGTCTGCATTACAACACGCTGTACCTGCCGAAGATTCTGGAGCGGATGCAGAAGACTGCGCCGCCCGGCGCGGACTTGACGAGCTGGCGGTATTAAACCTCACTGAATAGCAACCGTAACAGGAGGGCTGGAGAGGCCGGCCGCAGTGATTATCACTGGGACGTTCGGACCTGCCGTGATGCCGCTCGGAACTGTCACGTTGACTTGATATAGGCCAGCGTAGGTCGGGGTCAATCCGGCGAACGCAACTGGAGCGGGTTGTCCGCCGATGGTGACGGTGACGGTGCTGGATGCTTTCGCGGGTGGTGAGCCTGGAGCAGCGGAGCCAGTCGCAACCGGCGGAGTCACCGCGCCCAATCCGGCGCAGTAGATGACTAGCGTGTCGCCGGCGCTGGCCGGGTGCGATGCATCGGCGCTGAATTGGTCGCCGTTGGCCTTGACCACTGTGATGGCACCGACTCCTGCGCCAAGAGTGAATACGGCTGGCTGCGCCGGTGCGATGGTGATGGACTCCGGCGTGGAGTAAGCGGACCCTTGGATGACGATAAGTTGTTGCGTGGAGTTGGGCGCCAGGTCAAAAGGAATAAGAAAATTGATTTGCCCGCTGCTCGCGTATTGGATGGGCGCCAGGCGTCCGGCGATGAAGGCTTGAGCTCCGGCCAGCTGGGTTGTCAGCGGCAGTTTCCCCGCCTGGATCGAAGTTGTGGCCAGGTTCTCGCCGAAGATCGAAGCGAATGCGCCGGGCGCGAGTGGAGCGTTGGATACGTAGCTCGCGGTGCTGACCACGCCACCGATGGACGGTGCTGTTTGGTTGGATTGCAATGTGCCGTTGATCTGCAGCGTGCCGATGAGAGTAGGTTGGGAGCTTTGCGCCGTGACCGTGATGACCACTGGCGCCGAAGCAGAGGTAAATCGAGGCTGCCAGGTGGCCGACCAAAGGCCCGATCCGAGCGAGGTGAGCGCGAGCGGTGGATCGCTGGTGGAGAAAGAAGCGGTCACCGCGCCGGGACCCATGGGCGAGCCGCAGTCGTCAACAACCTGAATCTGCAATGCGGTTGGCCACGCTGCGACCGCATTGAAGTTTGTTACCAGAACTGTGGAAACCGGCACGAGTTGCGTGGGTGTGCAGCCAGCGACCGCGTGCGCGGCGGAGGATGCGGCACCCGTTACGATTATCCGAATCGTCACAGCCTGGATCGAGCCGCCGGCGAATTCGAATTGCACGATGCCGGAATATACACCAGGCGTGAGGCCCGAAATGTTCGCTGTAACCATGAACTGGGCTGGCTGCGCCGAGGTGACAGTAGCGCTCGCCAAGTTCGTGGCGAGCAAGCCGTTCGGTTGGGACACCGCCGTCGCGCTTACGGCAGTGGATTGATTGGATGAATTTGTGACCGTGACCGTTTGAGCCGCAGGCGTCCCTCCTTGCGGTGCTACAAATATCAGGGCGGCGGGTTCCACCATTGCGACCACAGTTGTGGCCGGCAAAACGTTCAGAACCACCACTACATTCTGCGGGGAATTGACGGCGCCATTCGAAGTAAATTGCACCAAGCCGTAATAATCACCTCGCGTCAGATTCGTTGGATCAATGTTGACCGTGGCGGAATTGCCGCTGCTTCCACTGGTTGGAGTTACGGAGAGCCAGCTTCCCACCAGTGTCGATGCGCTGGCAGACCAATTCAACGGGCCTGTTCCCTGATTCAACACGGCGACGGATTGGCCGGGAGGCGCGCCTGCACCGACGGCGACCTGGAATCGCAGAGAGGTTTGAGAGAGCGCCAGGGCCTGTGGCGCTGCATTCACGGTGACCGTGATGGCCACGGGGAACTGCTGACCCATGGCCGAGACGGTAACTGTCCCGACATAAGTTGCCGGCGCCAGACCGGCCGGATTCACGGTCACGCTCGCGAAAGCGATGGTGAGAGGAGGAACGGAACCGGCTGCGGGTGAAACGCTCAGCCAACTTTCTGCGCTGGCCGCTGCGGTGAACGGAACAGCCAGAGCGGTTCCGTTATTCAGCGTGATCTGCTGAGAACTGGATTTCCCGCCTTGTGGGAAAGAAAATGTCAAAGCAGATGGACTCACTGAAAACGTTCCGCCTGCCTGCATCGTGGTGATGCTGCCGGTACCGCTAATCAGAAAGGACCCGGATTGTTGCACATTGCTTGAACAGGCATAATTCGCGGTGAAGGATCCAGTAGCATTGGTGAACGCTCCCGTACCGCCGGCAATGGTAAAGGGGATGACACATCCCCCAGGACCGACCGAGATGGACGTCGCGGTGGCTTGAAACGTCGAGCCGTTCGCAACGGTGAAGGTCACAGAGATTTGGACTCCGGGCGCGAAGGTCGCCGTGCCTTGAAGGGTGGCGTTTCCGAACGGGGCTATCGTGCCTAAGCCTGTGTAAGTATCCTCAGTGGTGCCCAGGACGTAGTCAACTTCGAAATTGAGGGAGATTTGTTTTGTGGTTTGAGCTTGTGCTTCGCAACTCGCGAGTATTAACGCGGCTGGGAGAAGGCAGGAAAAGAAACCCATTATAAATCCTCATCTTCTACGGAGTATCTTTGAACGATGGTACATCGATTGGGTCTCGTTTGGTTGTTGGCGGGCGCGTTGGCTGCGCAGCCTGTGGCGCGGCACAGTCCGGGGTGGCTGCGCGACGGCGTGATTTATGAAGTGAACACGCGGACGTTCTCCGCCGCCGGAAATTTTCGCGGCGTGACTGAGCAATTGCCGCGTCTCAAAGAACTCGGCGTGAATATTTTGTGGTTGATGCCGGTTCATCCGGTGGGGCGGGAACGAAGCAAGGGAACGCTGGGGAGTCCTTATGCGGTTCGCGATTATTTCGCCATCAATCCCGATTACGGCACTGCGGAGGATTTGCGCCGATTGGTGACCGAGGCGCACCGCGATGGGTTCAAAGTGATAATCGACATCGTGGCGAATCACACGGCATGGGACAGCGTGATGATGAAGACGCCCGCATTTTACAAGCATGATGCGGCTGGGAAGATTATTTCGCCGGTGCCGGACTGGGCGGATGTCGCGGGGCTGGATTATGGAAATCCGGAGCTGCGCGCTTACATGACGCGCATGCTGGTTTATTGGATACGTGAATTCGATCTGGATGGTTTTCGCTGCGATGTGGCGGGGATGGTCCCGACGGATTTTTGGGAGCACGCGCGCGCGGAGCTGGAGAAAGTGAAACCGGACATCATGATGCTGGCTGAGTGGCATTCGCCGGATCTGGTGGCGAAAGCGTTCGATCTGGATTATTCCTGGCCACTGCACAGCAAGCTGACGGACGTATTCAAGAACGGAACGGCGCCGGCGGCTGATCTTCGAAAGGAATGGGACGAGGAGCGGCGCGTGTATCCAAAGGGTGCGCTGCATCTGAGGTTTTCCGATAATCACGATGAGAAGCGCGCTATTGCACGGTTCGGCGAACGCGGTGCGCTGGCGGCTTCGGCGCTGATGTTTTCGCTCGACGGTGTGCCGATGCTTTATAACGGCATGGAGGTTGGCGATACTACCGAATCGGGCGCTCCGGCGTTGTTTGAGCGATTGCCGGTGTTCTGGCAGATCGGGGAGCGGCGTCCGGAATTTTCGGAGTTCTATCGAATGATGATTCCGCTGCGGCGGGCGCGCGCGGCGCTGCGGCAGGGTGAGACAGAGTGGCTCGGGAATAGCGATCCGGATCGGGTTGTGAGTTATGTGCGGCGTGCTGGGGGCGAAGAGTTTCTGGTTGCGATCAATTGTTCGAATCGGGCTTATAGCGGGAGGGTGCAGGTTGCTGGTTCGGATTGGAAGGAAGAGACGCATAGCAAGTCCGGTGGTGGGGTGGGGGAACTGAACTTGGCCGCTTGGGAATTTCGGATATTTCTTAGGAATCATTGAATTGGCAAGTCGGAGACTTGCCCTACGGGGACGGGGAGGGGGAGAGGCCTAGTTGACTGAGGATGATAACGCGCATCGGCGTGCGGTCAAAACGTAGACGAATGGTCTTGATTTTGGCGGGGTTGATGGTGAAGGCGGATAACGGGAGATCGATGGTTTGGAAGATCGGCTCCGATTCCTTTTCATAGGCGATTTCATCGAGTTTGGCTAGCTTGGTTAAGCGAACTTTGAACGGCGGTAGGAGAACGCCAAAATGGCTGAGCGGCTGGCGTGAGACGGCACCGTCGGAGGTTTCAATTTCAACCGTGAAGTCGGTCGGTTCGGGCTTCTTCTTTTTGTCTTCCTTATCGTCGTCTTTGGATTTGTCGCCGGGCTTCTTCCCCGGAGGATCGGCTTTGTCTTCGGTGACGGCCAGCGACATCGTAAGAATGGAGTTCGCTCCGAGACTCCATTCTTTGGCGAGAGTGGCCGGCAGCGATATCGAATACACGGCTACCGGCGCGGACGGTTGGTGATTCCAGCCGAGAAATACGCCGTTGTAACCACGATCACCTTGGCGGTAGGGAATGGGGTCTTCGCGCCAGATAGAAAGATTTTGGGCTTGAATGTGGCCGCCCGGAACGGTGGTGGTGGTGACGTCGGCGTCTTCGGAGAAATTGCTGATGATTCTGTAGGACGCGTCCAAATAGCGGTTCATGTAGAGTGTGTCGGGGAGCCAGGAGCGAACGCGGCGATAATCGTGGAACATGGGCAAATACTCGCGGCGGTTGTGTAGCGTGGCTTCGAGAAACGCGGAGATGTAGGTTTTGCTGATTTTTCTCTGATCGTTGGGGTCGAGCAGAGGTTTCAGATTCAGAAACCAGCCGAGCGGCTCACCGGCGTCGGACCGTCCCCACACTGAATTGAACTGGCCGTGATTGGCTCGATAGATGTAGAGCTCGGATTTGAACCAAGGTCCAGGCTCGGTGTAGCGCACGTGATCGAACTGGCGGCTGCCATCGAATGAAGATACATCACCGTCGTTGGCGCCTTGGATGGTGAAATAACTCACGTTCTGGATGATGCGCCACTGTCCGGCCGGCTTGTATTGGCCGTCGACGGGTGCGATGGCGACGAGCGACTTGATGGGGAATCGATAGTTGAAGCGGATGGTGGCGTCGTCGGGATAGTAGTCGAGCTGGTTGAAGAGCGCGGCGGTGGCGACGGCTTCGCCGCCACGGGAGTGTCCCAGGAGGGCGAGGTTGTTCGTGTCTACTTTTTGATAAAACGGATTGCCGGGCGTCGAATTCCAGGTGCGCCACTGTTTCAGATGCTCGAGCAGCATCCATCCGCGGACGGCCTGCTGTTTGGGAGGATCGTGGAACAGGCCGCTGTTGAGGAAATTTTCGTCAATCGAAGCCAGGATGAAGCCGCGGCTTGCGAGCAATTCGCCCAGGTACTGATAGCCGGGATCGGAGAAGTCGGCCATGTTGTGGTTGCCG
>CABEDY010000281.1_pt1 | contig 23729 bp, 21 predicted proteins | sample 3423171 | NCBI WGS metagenome assembly CABEDY01 (sample SAMEA5534333, study PRJEB31848) | metagenome | biome: tundra; feature: field; material: soil | place: USA | collected 2013-05 | depth 0.15 m | reverse complement strand
TCATGGTCGTGGGCGGGCGGGTTCCTGTTGGGATCTTTCTCGGGCGGCGCCACTTGGTTAACGGGGACGCTGTTTTGCCTCGTAATTCATAGCTGGCCACAAATGGTTTTGCTCCGCCTCGGAAGAAGGGCATCCCTCGGCACCGAGCTTTGGGAGGTTGTGCTAAACCTGCTCTTCATGATGAGCATCCCTACGCTTCCGTTCTTACTCGCCGCGATCTGGGGAATGAATCGAGGTCTTCAAAACTGCACTATTCCATTCCGTCAAACGATCCTACTAGCCGCTGCCGTTGCAATCCTAACTTTTCTGGTAACCTTGACCAGCGGATGGGACAAGTCAGTGCCTCATGTCTGGAGCGACGGAGCCTGGCATCCAATGCCCTGGCCAGGAAGATTGCTTCCTCTCGCGACGGTTAGCTGGCCGGTTGCGTACATGCTGGCAACCTCAAGCTGGCGCCGCTGGCACGAGAGCAAAGGAGAAGAAAGATGAATCGGATATTATTTCTGCTTCTGACACTGGCCGGCGTGGTCGCCGCCGCTGATCAGCCCGGACTCCGCGCTGCTCTGAAACCCGAAAAGGAGCGGAAGCCAGCCGCTGACTTCGCTCTCCAAGACGTTAACGGCAAGACTGTAAAACTCGCGGATTTCCGGGGCAAGGTGGTGCTGCTTGATTTTTGGGCCACCTGGTGTACCGGATGTAAGAAGGAGATCCCGTGGTTTGAAGCATTCCAGTCGGCGTACGACGCGAAAGGCTTCGCTGTGGTCGGCGTTTCGCTAGACGAGGAAGGCTGGAAGGTTCTGAAGCCGTTTCTTGAGGAGCACAAGATCCCCTACACAATGCTATTGGGCGACGATCCGATGTCGCAGCGCTACGGAATTGAGAATCTGCCCGACACATTTCTGATAGACCGGCAGGGCAGGGTAGCGGCGGTCTATAAAGCAAACCTGGTGGACAAAGACAACGTCGAGGCCAATATCAAGGCGCTTCTTTCCGAACACTAGCCAACCGGCAGCCACTTTTTCGAACTCTCGCGCGCCAGCTCGAGCAGGCGAATCACTTGGGCGCCGTGCTGAGCGGTGACGGCCAGCGGAGTTTTCAGCAAGATGGCATCGCGCACGTTCGCGTAGAACTCGCGATAATCGCCCGGCTCCGTGCGCACTGGCCGGCGAACAGTTCCGTTTTCTCCGGCGAGCGTCAGAGTTCCCCAACGCGATTCATCTTCTTCGCCCCATCCAGGCGTTCCCGGTTGGCCACCCGCTTTGAGCGCGTCTTCCTGCGGGTCCATTCCGTGTTTGATGTAGGTTCCAAGCGTGCCGTTCAGGACGAATCTCGGTCCCGGCGTGCAGGAAAGCATCGTGGCTCGCAGCGACACGCTGAGCTTCGGGTAGCGCAGCATGATGTCGAAAGCGTCGTCCACCACCGCATCCTCTCGCTCGATGCGCACATCTGCGGCGATTGCCAGCGGCATGCCGAAAAGCACCAGCGTTTGATCCACCAGGTGCGGTCCGATATCGAACAGCACGCCGCTGCCCGGGCCCGCGGTTTCGCGCCACTGGTTCGGACGGCGCGCCAGGCGATAGCGATCGTAATGCGATTCAAACAGCGCCAAGCGCCCGAGCGTTCCTGAGCCGATCAGTTTCCGCACGGTTAGAAAATCGCCATCCCATCGCCGGTTCTGAAAAACAGAGAGCACGCGACCTTCGGAGCGAGCCAGTTGGTCGAGCTCGTGCGCTTCGCTCGAAGTATTGGTAAACGGCTTGTCGACCACCACATCGCGGCCCGCCACGAGACATTGACGTGCGAACTCGAAGTGTGAGGCATTGGGTGTCGCGATCACTACCAACCGAATGGTTTCGTCGGCAAGCAGTTCATCAATGTTCCGGACCGCGCGTACGTCCGGATACTTTTCGTGCGCGGAATCGCCCGTGCGTTGCACGATGCAGCTTAAGTGGAGGCCAGGAACAGCCCGGATCACGGGCGCGTGAAAGGTGCGTCCAGCGATGCCGAATCCAACCAAGCCGACCGGGATGATCTCAGCGGGCAAACGTCTATTATATTAACTTCAAGAAGGTCTACCATAGCAATGTGAGATACACGCTTCTGCTACTGACTTCCGGCCTTCTGTTCGGGCAATCTTCAAAACCCGACGCGCCGATGACGGCCCTGCCTTATAGCCCGACCCTCGACACAACTTCGATGGATCGCTCCGTCGACCCGTGCACGGATTTCTATCATTACACCTGCGGTGAGTGGATTAAGAAGAATCCGATTCCACCCGATCAATCGAGTTGGGATGTTTATGGCAAGCTCGCAGAAGACAACCGGCGCTTTCTGTGGGGCATTTTGGAGGAGGCTTCGAAGCCCTCGCCGGATCGCAGCGCAGTGGAAACCGAAATCGGCGATTATTTCCACGCGTGCATGGATGAGGCTGCGGTGGAAAAAGCTGGAGCCGCGCCATTGAAGCCGGAGTTGGATGAGATCGCCGCGCTCAAATCACTGGCCGACCTTCCTGCGCTTTTGGCGCGCCAACATCTCTCCGGTGAAAATGTGCTGTTCGGCTTTGGCTCCAATCAGGATTACGCGGATTCGACGCGCGTCATTGCATTCGCAACCGCCGGCGGGCTGGGCCTTCCCGATCGCGACTACTACGTGAAAACCGACGCGAAGTCCGTAGAGACGCGCGCCAAATATCTGGAACACGTCGCGAAAATGCTGGAGCTAAGTGGCGAGTTGCCGCAGAAAGCGAAGGCGGACGCGCGAACAGTGATGGCCATTGAGACCGCGCTGGCCAAGGCGTCCTTGACACGCGTGGAGCAGCGCGATCCCTACAAGCTGTTCCACAAGATGGCGCCCGCGGAGTTACAAGCACTGACGCCATCGTTCCGTTGGGACACGTATTTTACAACCGCCCAAGTTCCGGATACAGCGGTGGTCAACGTCACCGAGCCCGCGTTTTACAAGGAGATTCAAACTGAGCTGAAGTCGCATAGCGTGGCGGATTGGAAAACTTATCTGCGCTGGCGCCTGCTGGATGACAAGGCTCCCTATCTTTCTTCGCCGTTCGTGCAGGCCAATTTTGATTTCAACAGCAAATATCTGCGCGGCTTGAAGGAGATGCCCCCGCGCTGGAAGCGATGTGTTGGACGTGTGGATCGCGACCTGGGTGAGGCGCTGGGCCAGGTATTCGTCCAGAAGACTTTCGCTGCGGATACCAAGCAGCGGACCCAGGCGATGACCACTGAAATTGAAACAGCGATGGGAAACGAAATCCGGCAGCTACCGTGGATGGGCGAGCAGACTAAACAAAAGGCGCTCGAGAAGCTGCACGCAGTGGTCAACAAAATTGGATATCCGGACAAATGGCGTGACTACAGTTCGATAAAAATATCGCGCGACGATTATGCCGGCAACGTAGAGCGCGCCACGATATTCGAATCGCGCAGGCAGTTAAACAAAATCGGCAAGCCGGTGGATCGCACCGAATGGGGAATGACGCCGCCCACCGTTAACGCCTACTACGACGGGCAGATGAACGACATCAATTTCCCGGCGGGCGTGTTGCAGCCTCCGCTGTTCGATCCAAAGCTGGACGATGGACCGAACTATGGAGACACCGGCGCCACCATCGGTCACGAGTTGACGCACGGGTTCGACGATGAAGGCCGGCAGTTCGACGCGCAAGGCAATCTGAAGAACTGGTGGACCAAAGAGGACGCAGCGGAATTTGAGAAGCGCGCGAAGTGCGTGTCCGATCAGTACTCCGAGTACATAGTCGTGGACGACGTGAAAGGCAACGGCAAACTGACGCTGGGGGAAGACGTGGCCGATCTAGGTGGAACCTTCCTGGCGTACTTGGCGTGGAAGCACGCCACAGAAAGTCAGAATCTTCAACCGATGGATAGCTTCACGCCCGATCAGCGCTTCTTCATCGGGATGGCGCAATGGGCCTGCGGTGATGAGCGTCCAGAAAGCAAGCGGCTGAATCAGATCACCAACCCGCATTCGTTGCTCGAATACCGCGTGAACGGCGTAGTCTCGAACATGCCGGAGTTCGGGCGGGCCTTCTCGTGCAAAGTGGGCCAGCCCATGGTGCATGAGCATCCGTGTAAGATCTGGTAAAAACATTTAGCCGCAGATGAACGCTGATAAACGCGGATAAGAAAAGTCTTATCGGCGTTTATCTGCGTTCATCCGCGGCTAGAAATGTTTTCACTGAACGTCGTAAGTATGAATATCTTTCCCTTGAAGATAGATATCGAACCACGACACAATATGTTGCAACCGCTCCACGCGGTGCTTGGGCATTCCGGAGCGTGACAGTTCGTGCGATTCGCCTGGGAATCGAACCATTACGGTCGGGATCTTCTTATACTTCAGGGCGCGAAACATCTGCTCGCCACCCGCACCCGGAGGTGTGCGGTAATCCGCCTCGCCTTCGATCAGCATCAGCGGCGTGTTGATGTCGCGGATGTAGGTGATGGGCGAACGGGCTTTGAAGTCGGCTTCTTGCTCCCACGGCGCGCCGCGGAACCAAGTTGGAGTGAATAGCGTGAAGTCGGCGGTGTACCAGAAGTCGGTCCAATCGGCGATGTCGCGCTGCGATACCGCAGCTTTAAAGCGCTGTGTGTGGCCGATTACCCAATTCGTCAGCAGCCCGCCGCCACTGCCGCCGGTCACGCCCAAATGATCCCTGTCAACCCAGCCGCGCGCGATCAGCTCGTCGACACCGGCCATCAAATCCTTGAAGTCGTCACCCGGATACGCAAATTGGATGATGTTCCCGAAGTCCTGCCCATACGTCGTGCTGCCGCGCGGATTCGGATACAGCACCACGTAGCCCTTGGCGGCCATCCACTGAATTTCATGATCGAAAGTGTAGCCGTAGGCTGAGTGCGGGCCACCGTGAATGTTGATGATCATCGGGTACTTCTTGCCTTCCTGGAAATCCGGCGGGCGCTGCACAAAGGCCTCAATACGCTTGCCGTCGAAGCTCTTGTACCAGACGGCTACGGGTTCCGTGAGGTTGAGCTTCGAAAACAATTCTTCATTGATGTGAGTGAGTCGGCGCACGTCGACCGATGCGACATCCAGGGCAAAAAGGTCGCCGATATTAGTGGGTGACGAAATCAGAATCGCGGCCTTCGATCCGTCGGGCGTCGCACTATAAGCGAACACATCGTGATCGCCGCTGGTTAATGGTTTCACTTCGCCCGTCTCCGCGTCGATGCGCTTCAGATTCGAGCGGCCTTCCTCGCCCGCCGTTACAAAAATGAAGCGCCCATCCTTACTCCAGAACGGTGTGGATGGACCATTGCCGCGCGGCGGAGCCTGATCGCCGCCAATGCCGCCGGCAACGTCGTAATCGTAGTTGGCGGTGAGATTCTTTGGAGTGGAGCCGGGTTGGAGGGACGTGATAAACAAATCTGGCTGGCTGTAGGATCGCTGGGTTCCGTCTTTGCCGATGGCGATGGCGCCGGCAAAAGCCATGCGCGATCCGTCCGGGCTCAGTACCATGCTGCCGATTTGGCCTTCAAGTCCGGTAACGCGGGCGATTTCGCCGCCGGTGGCCTTCACCACGTATAGATCGGTATGCGGCGATTCGTAATACTGTTCGCGAACGCGGCGCGAAGTGAAATAAATCTGGGAGCCGTCGTGCGACCACGCGATATCGTTTTCGCTGAATTCGCCATTGATCACCTGTTTGGCCTTTTGCGGTTCGCCGGGTGTTTTCGGAACTTCCACGGTCCAGATATGGCCGGGACGGTCCGGTTCCAGATAGCCCGCGCCGTTCATGCGATAAACCGCGCGCGTGATGACCCGCACATCGCTCTTCTCCTCGTCTTTCCCGTCCTTTTTCTTGTCGAAGTCCTTGGGTATATTCGAGGACAAAAATGCGATGGTGTGGCCATCGGGCGACCACACGGGGCCCCCAGCGCCTTTCGGAAGATCGGTGAGCGTCCGCGCTTCGCCACCATCCATCGCAAGCAGAAAGATCTGACCGGGCTGCGGCTTGCCATCTTTCTCCGAAGCCCGGACAAACGCGAGCAGCCGGCCGTCAGGCGACCATTGCGGCGACGAATCGTGCGGGCCCGCGGTCAGTTGCCGCGCCGTGCCACCACTGGATGGGATGATCCAAAGCGCAGTCTCGTAACCTTCATGCTTCTGGTTGACGATGACGTGTGTATAGACGATGCGCGATCCGTCCGGTGAGATGCTCGGGTTTGCGATCCACTGGAACGAGTAAATATCGGTCTCGGCGATCGGACGCCGGTCAGCGGCGAAGGCCGAAAAAACAACGCAAAACAGGAGCAATCCTTTGAACCGGTGCATTGTCTAGGATTGTACAACCGTTTCTCGTTTCTCGTTTCTCGTTTCTCGTTGGGTACTGTCCCTAACGAGAAACGAGAAACGAGAAACGGCGTTACAGCATCAACGCGACGCAGCCCGTAGCAATCAACGCCACCGCCCAAACAAGATCGAGATTGAACCATGCCTTACGCAACAGGATCTCGGGGTTCAGTCCGTGCTGCACCATGTTAGGCGTGCCCCATTCGCTGGTGATCATAGTGTCGAAACCCAGATGCCACCAGAAGTCGTAAGCCAGATACTGCGGTCCGCGATCCAATTCCCACTTGCCGAGAATGTCAAAGCTGTCGTGTTCGATCACGAAAATCCCCGTAGCCGGTTCGTGCCGCGAGCGTTTCCGGTTCAATCACCTTGACGATCTGCGGCTTTCGAGGATCGGGCTTGGTGTCGACAATGTGTATGCGCGAAGAGTTGATGCCGGGGACAATGAGGTAACGGCGCTCCACGTGTGGATGCGGCGCGTAGGGACACAAGCACGCGCTGCATGCGTTCCATCCGAAATGATGCAACTCGTCGCCGACATTCGGCATATCCAGTTGACCGACGATAACGGCCGTATCCGGAAGATGCGGAGTCGAGATCGACTCCGCCCAGCGCGTCCGGACGGTTGGTGCCGTTAGCGTTTGAGCAGGGCTACGTAGGCCAGCTTTTCGGGCGGCGCCTGCATGGCCATTGTCGGGGAGGGATAAAAGGTGGGATCTGGTCGCCAAAGTGGCATGGGTGATCTCCTCGATCCATACTGCCGCATGTCTGTTGACAATTCGGAATCGCTGTAAAGTGCGTTCAGGGAACGCCAGCGGGCATCTCCGTAACGCTCTCCCGGCAGGGTTCACTCGATGGCCTTCTGGCACCCGTGTCAAAATCCAAACGCACTTCTGCTGCCGCTGAGCCTCGCCATTTCGTGAATGAGTCCAGGACAAGGCGAAGAATCACGCCTCGGTTTTCGACCAGCACCTTGAGCCAGGCAAGTGATCCCTTTTGTGGGAAATATATGCCCCGAAAGCACAACCGGGCGATCAGGTGACTGATCTTGTAAGGAACGGGAGCGTCGGCGATCTTGCTCATTGCTCTCCGTGTCGCCGCCGGATTATATGAATTGGTCCACGCCTGGTCAACTTCCCTATGCACCTCGGCAACGGTCATTTTGAGCGGGGTATGCGCCATCTTGAAGGGCGCGAAGTCCAGCCAGTGCGTGGGTCGCGTCAGCCGGCCCTCCGTGACCAGCCGTTTATAGAGCGGAGTGGAAGGAAACGGCGTAAGCTGGCCGAAAACCGGCAGCCCCGGTGGCCATTTGCTAATTTCCGCAAGCGTGCGGGCAGCGACGCCTGTGGAGTCGTTATCGAGGCCGAAAATGAAGGACGTAATGGCATATACATTTCGTCGAGCCAATCTCTCAAGCACGCCTGCATACTCGGACGGCTTGTTGAAGCTCTTGTTGACGTCTTTCAGATTGGCCGGATCGAGAGATTCCATGCCAATGAATATCCACTTACCTCCGGACTCGGCAATGAGGTCTACCAACTCTTCATCCCGAAGCAGGTTAGCGCTGATCTGTGCGACCCAAGCAAGCTGGGCGCCACCGGCAATTATGTCCCGCAGCAGCGACTTGGTGCGCTTTACATTAATGGCGAAGTTGTCGTCAACGAAGAAGACCGCCACTTTGCCGCGGTGCAGGCGTGCCCGCGCCTTCAAGCGCAACATTTCATCCACCACGCTCTCATTGGAACGAAAGCGGATGGAGTCGCCAAAAAAACCGGTGACGGTGCAGAACTCGCATCCGTACGGGCATCCTCGGCCAGACTCAATGGGAATCAAGTGGAACCCCTCCCACTGAATCCGGCTTTTCCTAAATATGGGCCGAAGGAACTTGGGGATCTGGTTGAATTGCTCCAGATCGAGCGACTCCCATGCAATCTTCGGGTACTCCCCGAGATTGGGTTTTTGCTCCTGCCCGAACTTGTCCACCGGCGCGTACACCGCTTTCAGACAGCCGTTCGCCGCGTCCTCGACGATTTGTGGCCATGTCTCATCCGCTTCGCCAAGCGCCACGGCATCTGCGTGGCGAACGCCGCCGTTCCGTCCCAACGCTTCATCCGGCAGTTCGGTGACGTGCGGTCCGCCCATCACCACCGGAACACCCGCAGCACGGAGCGCGTCCGCAGCGCGGTAAGCGCGCGCGATCATCCGGGTCATTGCGCCGATTCCAACAAGATCGATTGCCCGATCTTTCACGAACTGGACAAGCTCCGCATCGTTCATTGGTTTCGCGTTGCCGTCCAGCAAAATTACTTCGTGCTGCGGAGGCGTTCGCGCCTGAAGCAGAAACATCCATAGATGTGGCATGAAGTTGCCGGTGATGCCGTTATCCGGATTGTGGAGAAGAATTCTCATAAGCGATCCCGATTAGTTCGTCGCACTAGCATTTTCCTCTTTCAGTCTCGATTGAAGCGGCCCTAACTGGGAGTGAACGGACATCGCTGCTTGTCAGCGCAAGATATGAGTTCAGGCGAACGCCTCTTGCTGGTCCGGGAGATGTGCAGGGAGATGTGTCGCTGAACCCCTTCTTGATGTCAAAGCCGCATGGGCCCAAACGTGTCCTTCAAAAGGTGTCAAATTCTTCCCGCTCCCTGTTGCGCCGCAAGTTCTTCTGCGGCACTGTTTATGTTATCACTCTTAAGTTAAAGCCGGACCGCCGTTCCGCTTGCGCTGCCCTTTACGTTGCGTGCGTGATGGACAGCGCGAACCTGAGGCCCGTGGGCGTGGTGGCTCCGTCGCAGTTGATTTCTTTGTTCGGCTCTGGACTGGCGGAGGCTTCCGTGAAATTCGACGGGAGCTCAGCCACTGTTCTCTACGCTTCCCACTCACAGTGGAACCCGGGCTCCCGCGCGGATGTTTCCAGTGACTCCGAGCGAGCCGTCGCTTTCCACCCACCCGGTATCTGATCCCACTTGTACTTTGAACGCGTTCGCGAACGGCGAGCCGGTTTCCCGATCAGCGCCAGGAATTCGGCTGGCGGCATTAACTCGTGTTCGAAGCCCGCCATTGGAGGATCCATAGTGTTTTCATACACCTTCGCCAGGCGGAGATTTGAGTGTTCAATCGGCCAACGTTGGCCTGGTGGGTCAAGAAAATGGACTTCTGAGGGGGCTGAGCGATTTCGTGCGGAGATTAGGTCGGCTATTCTCCGCATAAAATGCGTCGAAAAATTGCATAAGCGGAGGTTGTGGTCTATAATCTCCTTAGGAATTGCGGAGAATGTACATCCATGAACTTTCGGATTGGACCCAGTTCACGTGGAACCGGGAACGCATCGCCGAGCCTCTGGCCGACATTCGGCATCGCCAGGGCTGGTTACTGGGCCACATGGAAGCGCTTGGATTCAACTTACGCCAGGAAGCCATCCTTGAAACACTGACCGCTGACGTAATCAAAACCAGCGAGATCGAGGGCGAGAAGCTTGATGCGGAACAGGTTCGATCCTCGCTGGCGCGCCGCCTCGGTGTGGATATCGGTGCACTCAAGCCGGCCGATCGCAGAGTGGAGGGCATAGTTGAAATGATGCTCGATGCCACGCGGAACTACGGTCAGCCGCTCACCGTGGAAAGGCTATTTGGATGGCATGCCTCCCTGTTTCCGACTGGTCGTAGCGGCCTCAGCAAGATTACGGCAGGAGGCTGGCGTGAAGACCGCACTGGCCCGATGCAGGTGGTTTCTGGTGCAATCGGCAGAGAGCGAGTCCATTTCGAAGCGCCCGCGGCGGCACGCATAGATAGAGAGATGAGAGTGTTTCTGGATTGGTTCAACGCAAACGCGGGCACGGATCTGGTTTTGAAAGCAGGCCTGGCCCACCTCTGGTTCGTCACCATCCATCCGTTCGAGGATGGCAATGGGCGAATTGCACGAGCGATTGCGGATATCGTTTTGGCACGCTCTGAAGATAGCCCGCAGCGCTTCTACAGCATGTCCGCGCAAATCCGGCAGCAGCGCTCCGCTTACTACGATATTCTGGAGCAAACCCAAAAGGGAAGCATGGACGTCACGCCCTGGATGGAATGGTTTCTGGATTGTTTAGGGCGTGCCGTCGACGGTGCACAGACCATGCTCGGCGGCGTTCTCAACAACGCGCGGTTCTGGGAGCGCAATCAAGAGGTTCCGTTCAATCCCCGGCAACGGCTCATGCTGAATCGTTTGCTGGACGGCTTCACCGGCAAGCTCACGACATCGAAATACGCCAAGCTCACCAAGTGCTCTCAGGATACAGCTTGGCGTGACATTCTTCCCTTGGTCGAACGCGGCATTCTAGTTCGGAACCCTTCGGGTGGACGGAGCACAAGCTATTCGCTCGCGAACCACTAACCATCGCATCCTGCTATACTTATCCAAAGATTCATCAGGCAGGAGGATGCCATGTGGCTCAAGACCTGGCCTAAGCTTTCGGTGGTGGTTGTTCTCGGTGGGTTCGTTTTTTCGTTAGCGACAGCGAGGGCACAGCAGGACCAGGACAGTGACCGCCGGGCGTACGCCGCCAAGATACGCGAAACGTACAATTTTCGCTTCGGAAAAGACAAGATCTCCACACCCGGTAACGCGGCGGTGGACGGCAACGACTTCATTCCATCGACGGCGTTTCCCACTGCGGAATACTGCAGCCGCTGTCACGCGGAGGCCTATAGCCAGTGGCGCCAGGCCTTGCATTCCAACTCCTTTCGCACGCCTTTCTATCGCACCAGCGTAAATATTCTGCTCCGAACCAAAGGCATCGAATTTACGCGTCACTGCGATAGCTGCCACAATCCCGTCGCCGTGCTCGCGGGAGGGTTGACCCAAGAATCCCAGGTGGATCGCGGTTTCGACGAGGACGGCCTCACCTGCACCACGTGCCATTCCATTCAAAAGCTGCAATCCACCAACGGGAATGGTGGGTTCGTTTTCGGCATTCCTTCGGTGCTGGTGGATGAGGATGGCAAGCGGATTCCGGGCATAGTGCCGGATGAAGAGATCCGCCAGCATCCCGACCGTCATTCGCGCGCTGTGATGCAATCCTTCTACCGGACGCCGGAGTTTTGCGCTGCCTGTCACAAGGCGAATCTGCCGAATCCATTAAACGATTACAAGTTCATCAAGGCGTTCACGGTGTACGACGAATGGCAGAACTCGAAATTTTCGACGCGCAATCCGCTGACGTTTTACACCACCAGTTTCACCACTTGCCAGGACTGCCACATGCAGCGGTCGCCGATTAAGCTCAAAGACGATGGCGCCAAGCATGGCACTCTGGTTTCGCATCGCTGGCCGGCGGGCAACACCGCCGTGCCGTTCTACTACGGTTTTGATGAGCAATTGCAGAAGACCGTCGAGTTTTTGAAATCTGGCAACTACCTGAACGTGGACCTGTTTGCGATCAAGAAAAACTCCGAAGAGGGCATGATCGCGCCACTCGGTTCCACGGCTTTCAAGCTGGCGCCGGACGACACCGTGCAAATGATGGTGGTGATCCAGAACAAGAACATCGGCCACTCGCTGGTTCCCGAAGTACGCGATTTGTATGAGCCCTGGGTGGAGTTCCAGGTTTCGGATGCCGCGGGCACGGAGATTTATCACAGCGGTTTCCTAAAACCGGACGGCTCGCTCGAGCCGGGCGCCCACAGCTTCACTAACCGGCCCGTAAATACCGACGGAACATTCGTGGACAATCATAAAGTCTGGACCATTCAGTCCGTGGCTTATGACAACACCATACAATCCGGACGTTCCGCGCTGGTGCGCTACCAATTCCACATTCCAGCAGACGCCAAGGGTCCACTTACTGTAACGGCCCGTGTGAACTATCGCCACTTACGCCAGAGTTACTTGAATAATATCTTTGGAACGGATCATCCCGCGTACCCGGTGGTGGAGCTTCAATCCCGTACGCGCGTTTTGAATCTTGGGGATAACCCGGCCAGTCCCGACAAACAGGACAATCCCGATTGGATGCGCTGGAATAACCTGGGTATCGGGTTCCTGGATCAATTGCAATACGCCGATGCCATGCAGGCTTTCGAGCAAGTGCCTAAGTTGCGTCCGGATTACGCGGATGGGTACACAAACATCGCGCTGACTTACATCGAATGGGAGAAGTATTCTTCGGCGCGTGCCAGCCTGGAGAAGGCTCTGGAGGTGAGCCCGAACAACGGGCGTGCGCTTTACTACCTGGCGCTAGTGGAAAGGCGCGAAGGGCACTTCGATGAAGAGCTGGCCGACCTCGAAAGGGTGGTGGAACAGTATCCGCAAGCGCGCGATCCACGGCGGGAACTAGGCATCGCCTATTATCAGCGGCACAGCTATGAAGAGGCGCGGCAGCAGTTTGAGGCGTTGCAGGCCATCGATCCCGACGATCTTGCGGCGCATTACAATTTGGCCGTCTTGTACCGGCGCATGGGGATGAAGGAGAAGGCTGCTGAACAGGCTGCAATGTTTGCCACCAAACAAGTAGATCCCGGCGCTCCCACTTACTCTCTGGAGTTTCTGCGGCAGCATCCGGAGATTTCGAATGAAAGCGTGCCCTGGCACATGCACACGGATTTACCGCATCCAGTAACAGCCACAGGCGGCGTCGGAAAGATAGAGAGTGTTACCGAACCGCGACCGTGAGGGAGTCGGTGCATTCAATGCTAAGGAGATATTGATTTGAGCGGATCTCGCCGGCAATTTGTTCGTTCACTAAGCCGCACTGCTCTAGTGCTTCCCTTTGCCGACTTACTGGCGCTCGGTCAGAAACCTGTCGGCCCTACCGAACGTAGTTATGATGCCAAGCCCAAGCCGGCTGCTCCCGGTCCTAAGTCGCCGATAGAAGGTACCCCACTCGGGCTCAGCTTTGTGGACGTTGTCAAGGAAGCCGGCTTGGCCGTCAAAACCATTTACGGCGGGGAAGGGAAGAACAAGTATCTTCTTGAAACCACCGGTTGCGGATTAGCGTTTTACGATTACGACCAGGATGGCTGGCTGGATGTGTTTTTGGTAAATGGCTGGCGTCTGGAAGGGTTTCCCGCCGGGCAGGAGCCGCGCTGCCATCTCTTCAAGAACAACCGGGACGGCACATTCACCGATGTAACAAAAGGTTCTGGCCTGGAGCATAAAACCGGCTGGGGGCAAGCCTGCTGCGTCGGTGATTATGACAACGACGGCTATGACGATCTGTTTGTGACTTACTACGGGCAGAACGCACTTTACCGCAATCACGGCGATGGAACTTTCACCGATGTCACGAAGGAAGCGGGCTTGATCCAGCCGGGGCAGAAAATCCGCTGGAACACCGGGTGCACGTTTGTGGATTACGACAAAGATGGGAACGTGGATCTGTTCGTCGCCAACTATGTCGATTTCGATCTGAAAACCGCTCCACCGCCCGAGGCTGGCCCTTGCACATACAAGGGAATGTTGGTGGCCTGTGGACCACCCGGATTGCGCGGCGGCAAGAATATCCTGTACCACAACAACGGCAAGGGGACGTTCACCGACGTCAGCGAGAAGGCCGGCATCTGGAACACGCCGGGCACCTATGGCTTAAGCGTGGCCGCGTCTGACCTGGATAACGACGGATGGCCGGATATCTACGTCGCGAACGACTCCAGCACTGCTACGCTTTATCAGAATCAAAAAGACGGAACCTTCAAGGACATCGCCATCGAATCGGGAGCCGCACTCTCGCCCGAGGGCAAGCCACAGGCCGGCATGGGTATCTCCATCGGCGACTACAACCGCGACGGTAACCTAGATGTAGTTAAGACTAACTTCGCCGGAGACACGGATTCGCTTTACACCAACCTGGGCGACGCCACATTCGAAGATCGCACCTATCCGAGCGGTCTCGGAGTAAATACGCGCCTCCTAGGCTGGGGAGTGGGCTTCTTCGATATGGATAATGACGGATGGCTCGACATACTAATGTCGAACGGTCACGTCTATCCGGAAGTGGATAAGTCCAACGCGGATTTGAAGTATGCGGAACACAAATATCTTTACCGCAACTTACAAAACGGGCGTTTTGAAGAAGTAACTGACAAGGGCGGTCCCGGCATTCTGGAGAACGCGCCGGCGCGCGGGTGTGCTTTCGGCGACTACGATAACGATGGCGATTTAGACGTCGCGGTAAATTGCGTCAACGCGATTCCCCAGCTCTTACGCTGCGATTCCACGCTGAACCGGAATTGGATCAAGATCAAACTCCAGGGCGTGAAATCGAACCGCACCGGTATTGGTACCCGCGTCATCGTGACTGCCAAGACCAAGCCGGGCGCAGAAAAACCCCTGGCGCAAATGGACGAATTGCGCAGCGGCGGAAGCTACTTCTCACAGAACGATCTGCGCATGCACTTCGGCCTGGATCAAGCCACGAAAGTGGACAAGATCGAGATTCGATGGCTGAGCGGGCAGGTGGATGAATTGAAGGATCTGGAAGTGAATAAGCTCTACGTCATCCAGGAAGGTGGCAAGATCTTAAAGGCAGAAAAGCTGCAGGCCGCTCGGAAGCGCCAGTCGTGACGCGCGTTGGCCTAATCTTCGGCATCGCATTGTGCATGGCAGCGGTGGCAGCAGCGGAAGACCGCTGTCCCTGGTTGAATGTCGCGACCGCGTCAGGCTTCCTCGGCGGCGCGGTCCATATGACGCTGACTCCTGGGAGCTGCGAATTTGTCAGGCAGGATGGCGGTCATGAGATGGCGCTGCGGATCGAGGTTGCTTCGACCAGCGCACCGCACGCGCAGTGTGGTTCAGGCGCTGAACCGCTAAAAGCCGTCGGCAACGAAGCGCTGGCCTGCACTTACGAAGGCAAACAAGGATGGTTGGCCGAACAGGTAGTAGGAAGAGTGCGCGACCAAGCCTTCCTGGTGCGAATTAGCACCAACGATCGATCGACTGCGCCGAAAACCATGCGCGAGAAGGTACGCAAAGTAGCCGAACAAGTGGCTGGGATTTTGTTCTAAGGCCTACTTCTTCACTCCCTGCTGCAACTTCTTTTCTTTCTCCTCCTCTTCCGATTTTCGGATTGCGGCCGCTTTCCGGAAAGCCTCCTCCGCTCCGGCAGTGTCGCCCTTCCGCCGCAGAAGGAGTCCCAGGTTGTTCCAAGCAGGCGCGTTCAAATCGTCCAGCCGAACTGAGCGCCGGAGAGCTGTGATCGCGCCATCCACATCGCCCTGCTGCTTCAGAGTAGTGCCCAGAATATACCAGGCCTCGTTGTAAGTGGGTCGCTGCGCCACGGCCGCACGCAATTGTTCGATAGCCAGATCGGCAATTCCGGCGTCGATGTACGTCATGGCCAGGCTGAAATGCGCCTCGGCTAGCGAGGGCTCCAGATGCACGGCTTGCTCCAACTCAGCGCGAGCGTGCGGCAAATCGTCGAGCGCTTTGTAGGCGATCCCCAAGTCATAATGAGCGCCGGCGTCATCGGGATGATTCCGAATCACGCCGGAAAGCTGTTTGATCGCGGCCCGATTGTCTCCGGCGGCGATGTAGGCGTAGCCGATATTCACTTGCACGCGCACATTGTTTGGATCGCTCTCGAGAATCCGGCGAAATTCCCGAAGGCCCCCAGCCGGATCGCCCGACCGCACCAGCGCGTTCGCGAAGCCGTTGCGAACTGAAGAGTTTTTCGGATCGAGCTGGACCGCCTGCCGGTACGCGTCGCGCGCCTGCTTGAAGAGGTGTTGCCGCTCGTAGGCGATCGCCAGCGTTTCCCAAACCTTCGCGTTCAAAGGCAATTGCCGCGAGGCGCGCGCCAGTTCGCGGGTTGCCTCTGCGAAATGCCCGGTTTCGTTGTAGATGCTACCCAGGCGGAAGCGATACTCGCCATTCGCGGGGTCAAGCGCCACGGCCTTTCGCAGCGCGCTCGTGGCGGGATCGGCTTGTTGCGCCAAGAATAGAGCCGCTCCCAGGTGAAACCAGGCCTGCGCCATTTTCGGATCCAGTTCCGTGGCGTGCTGGAAATGTGGAATGGCTTCCGCGGATCGGTTGGTGGCTGCCTGCAGAAAGCCGATCTGGTCCTGATAAACGGCGGACTTGGGGACTAGCTCCGCCAGCTTCTGGTACGCCGCAAGAGCTCCGCCCGCATCGCGCGCGGCCAGGCGTTGGCGGGCCAAAGCTTCCAGATCCGGAACGGAGGCGGGAGCCTGCGCGAAAAGCAGGCCGCCACAAAGCAGGTGAGCGAGGCAAGCTATCACCGTGCTCTTGACGAACATGCGTGGCGGCTCCAGGGAATACTCCATCGTATTCCGGAATGGCAGTCCCACGCTAACGGGCGCTGAGAAAGGAATACGAGCGGCGACAGTCGCCGCCGTGGCGCAACTCCGCCGAGTCAGAAACGAACCGCTATCGGCCACGTTTCCCCGCACGTGGTCGGCGCAGGGCCGCCAAAACTGCGTCACGATTGCGAACGACGACACTACCAGATGCAGCGTTCGCCAGATACACTGCAACGTTTCGGCCGGCGCCTGTCGCAGACGGAAAAACGACACTGTCGATACCCTCCGAAATCCAGATGGCAGCCAACTCCTGGGAAGCAGAATGTCCGCGCATACGTAGACAGAGCCGCACGACTTTTGCGAGTTCCGACGGAAGCCTCGCGGCCAAATCAAGATTTCGAGTCGTTGCCACCGAGAGGACGTAGGTGATCCGTGGATACTCCCCTACAGCGATCTGGCTTCGACCGCCTAAGGAATTCTTGCGGGTCGTCACTTCACGCAGGGCGGTCTCCTCTTCGAGGCTCGCATAAACGGCTCTCACGCCTACCGGCACAAAGCACGCGCGATCAACTCCGTGAACTGCTTTCGCGCAGCACGTCCTAGCCTCAAACCGGTTCTCCAGCCTGAAGGCGCCGAAATTCGACGATAATGTCGCGCGCTTTCCCTTCTTTCAGAAGTTCGATCGGACGCTGTCCCGCAAAGGCATCGCTTTCCGATCGCAGCCAAGCCGGAATGTCCGGGCCTTTGATCGAGTCTTTGAGAATGGACCAAAGCTCCTCAAGATCTCGGAGTTGACGTGGTCTTGCTGCCACACTAGCCCGCTCCCAGTTTTGCACGGTCCTCAGGCTGATACCGAGGGCGCATGCCAGCTCCGTTTGGGTCAGTCGGAAGTGTTCACGCAGCCGCCGGGTGCGATTCGCTTGGGTCCCATTAGGAGAAGGCGCGCGGCCATTTCCTGGACCGGAAGACCGCGAATGACCCAGCACCGAGGCCGCCGCAGCCTTTGCCTCAAACACGACGCTCGTGTGATTGGGACGCGTCTCGCCGACGAGTTTACCGAGTTGCGCGGCTTCCTCAGGCGCAAGGCGATTCGCATAATAGATCACTACATCAGGGCTGGCCGGTTTCAGTGTCCGTAGAAGCGAGCGGAGACGATGATAGTCCGTGTTGGTTAAGAATACGAGTATGGGTTGAACCGGCGCTCTACGCCGCAAGGCCTCAAAACTTTTCAGTTCAGCATCGCCAAGCGCTTTCTCCGCAAAACGGCCTGCCTGCCGCCAACACCCGGGTTCAGCACATACCACAATGCTTGCCATAATGTCCTCTAATTCATTATACGCAATATTGCATATTGCAAGCGCAGAATTGCGCATACCGCTGCCGGAAACGCGTCGCACGAAAGCCCGTTAGGTTAAACTAGGAGTCGAGATGGCACAGCGGGCCGACAAAATGGAAACCGGAGCGAATCAGGTGCGGCTTCCGGCGGGGGTGGTCCTCAAACCGCCCGTCACTCTCGAGAACCTGAAGAGGGACACCGAGTATGACCCTGAAGGCGCGGAAGAATTCGTCGCGTTGATCCGGGCGCTCCGAAAAGAAAGCTCTCGGCCAACCAACCTCTGATGGACGCTACAACGCCCGCGGTTGTGGACACTGATGTCGTCTCATTCCTGTTCAAATCCCATTCGCTTGCTCCGGCCTATCAGGCACTCCTCGCCGGCAGGCCCCTAGCGGTTTCGCTAATCACGCTCGCGGAAATCGAGTACGGCATGGAGGCGAAGAACTGGGGTGCCAGCCGACGCGATCTGATGCGCCGTTTTCTTACTCGCTTTACACTTTTACTGCCGGACGCTGAGACCGCCCGATTGTGGGCACGGATCAAGAGCGCCTGCGAGAAGAAGGGCAGGCCGATTATGTTCGCGGATGCCTGGATTGCGGCGGCGGCCGTGCAGTTGAATGTTCCTCTGGCGACGCACAATGCGAGTGATTTTGCAGCCATCGAGAATCTGCAAATCCCCACGGCTACCACAACGATCTGAGAATCCGCTCAACCAAGCGGAGCTAGGCCGCTTAACCGCTACCGTGCAGGCCAAGAATCTCAGCCTGCTTAACCGAATCCACTCACGACGATGAATAGAGCGGGCAAACTTCTGGCCATACCGCGCAACGATCGGATCTGGCGAACATGTGCTTCCGCGCCAAAGATCTGAAACGAATTGATTTTGTGGTGCGCCCGGCATGACTCGAACATGCGACCTTCTGGTTCGTAGCCAGACGCTCTATCCAACTGAGCTACGGGCGCGCGATGACTATTATAGCAAGGGCCGGTTATTTCTCTCGCGAAGTGGCCGGTGCCTCTGCGGTCTTCCTAAGCGCCCGCAACTTGATTCTTCGATTGATCTTGCGCTTCCGCTGCCGGCCATAGCGCGACTTATCCCCGTTGTGTGCTGACATACACCTTCCAGCCTAGCAGGTTTACCGGTATACTTATTTCACCGCATGGACCTCGCGCTCGGATTCCTGATCGGGTTCTTCGTTTGGTTTATCGTTCGCGTAGTGGTGGGCGGAATCTTCACCGTCGATCAGAATGAGCGCGCGGTGAAGACCAGTTTCGGACGCGCCGAGCGGTTGCCCGGCGATAAGACCACGCTCGACGATCCGATCGCCGGCTTCCTGGCCGAAGACGAACGCGCGCGTTACATATATCCGCAAGTGCGCGTGATCCTGCCGGGCGGACCGTATCTGAAAATGCCGTGGGAAAAGGTACGCAAAGTTTCGCTCGCCACCACCACCATCAACATGGCGCTGGATCTTGAAGATCCGAACGCCAATGATAACGGAACGCGGCTGGAGGCGGTAACCAAAGACCAGCTCAATACCGGGCTAACCGGTCAAATCCGCTATCACGTGAGTGAGAACAATCTCTACGCATTCCTGTTTGGCATCAAGCAGCCGTTCGTTCACGTGATGGGATACTTCGTCTCGGTGTTGCGGCAGAGGATTGCAAATTTCGAAGCCAAGCAAAATCCCGCGGGATCGGATGCGAGCGGTGAAATGGTCGGTGTGTCCATCAACGATCTGCGGAAGAATTTGCGCGATCTGAACGAATACATGGATCAGGAGTGCAAATCCACCGCCGCGCGGTACGGCATCGTTTTGGATGCATCGCTGATCACCGGGATCGATCCGCCGCCGGAAGTGGAATCGGCGCTCGCCGCCATCAATACCGCACACAATCAGGTTTCGAGCGATATCAGCTTGGCGCAAGCCTCCGCCGATCAGAAGATCGTGCAATCCAAACGGGCTGTGGAGATCGAGACGCTGAAAGCGCAAGCCGAAGTGCAGCCCATCAAGTTACTGGCTGAGGAGCTTGCCCAACTCCAGACTGCAGGCGAGGGCGTGCTGGAAGCTTACTTGCGGAACGTGCGGCTGCGATTGTACGAGAAGGCCTCGGCGGTTTACCTGGAGGCGCGCCGATGAGCACGCTTATCGCGGCCGGCATTACTTTTCTCGCGATGTGGATCGTGGTGCCTTTCCTTCTGGCGATGGCTCGACTCTTCGGACTCTATGCAATCGTGCAGGAACGGACCGCCCGAGTATATGTGCTCTTTGGCAAAGTGGCTGGCGTGCTGAACGAGCCCGGTCTGCATTTTCTGTTGTTTGAAATCGGACCGGCCGCATTCATCGTCAACTTTTTCGGTAAGTGTTATGTGCTGGATCTCCGCTTGGATCAGGAGTACCGGCGTAGCGAGCCCGTGAATTCTGAAGAAGGCGCGCCCATGGGCCTGGGGATCTGGTACGAGATGTGGATCAGCGATCCGGTGGCGTACCTTTTCAAGAACACCGATCCGCGCGGGTCCCTGCGCGCCAATGTCAGCAATGCCACCGTGCGATGTTTGAGCAACATGCCGCTGGCGGACATGCTGCAGACGCGCCACCAGATGAGCCAGACGGTGCGGACTGAAGTTTCGCCTCAATCGCAGGCTTGGGGTTATCAACTCGGCTCTGTGTACATCCGCAAGGTCCATTTCCGGGATGCGGAGATGATCCGCCAGATCGAGGAAAAGGTGGTCAACCGGCTGCGGCAGGTGACGGCTGCGATCCGGCAGGCAGGCGCGAACCAGGTGAGCGTGATCGCGAGTTCAGCTGAAAACCAAGCGTCGGTGGAGTTTGCAAAAGCGGCGGCTATCCGGCCCAGCACGCTGGGTCAGGCACTGAGGGAGATCGCGCAGCAGCCTACCGTGGCGGCGGCTCTGTTCGATATTCTGGAGACGCAGAAACTGTTGGCGAGCGATGCCCGGTTGACGCTGCTTGCGGCGGGCCCGGACAGCCGCGTGTTGGCGGATCTGCTGGCCGGCACCAGCGCGCCAATGAAACCCGGGGCGTAATCAATGCACCGACTCCCTTACGGTCGCGGTTCGGTTACACCCCCGTTAGGGAGTCGGTGCCTGGCTCCCCAACACATGCGAAACTTGAAGTTTGAACAAGACCTCACTCCATAAAGGAAAAATCAAAATCCTGCTGCTCGAAGGAGTTCATGCGAGCGCCGTTGAAGCCTTCCGCCACGACGGCTATACGAATATCGAATGCCATCCGAAGTCTCTTCCGGAGCCCAAGCTGCTGGCATCCATAAAGGATGCCTACGTGGTAGGAATACGTTCCAACACGCGTCTCTCCAGCCGCATTCTGGAGCATGCCGAACGTCTGCTCGGGATCGGCTGCTTTTGTATCGGCACCAATCAGGTGAATTTGGATGTCGCGCAGGATCGTGGCATCCCCGTGTTTAACGCGCCATTCTCGAATACGCGCAGCGTGGCGGAACTGGTGCTGGCGGAGATCATCATGCTGCTGCGCGGCATCCCGCATCGCAACGCGATGGCGCACCGTGGAGGTTGGATAAAGACCGCCGTTGGATCGTATGAGGTGCGCGGAAAATGCCTGGGCATTGTGGGCTATGGCCACATCGGCACACAGATCGGGCTGCTGGCTGAGGCGCTGGGAATGCAAGTGGTGTACTACGATGTCGAAACCAAACTGGCGCTGGGAAACGCGCGGGCCATGCCGTCGCTTCCGGCGCTGCTCGAAGCGGCGGACGTGGTTACGCTGCACGTCCCGGAAACGCCCGAAACGCGAGGCATGATCGGTGCCGCGGAACTGTCGCGGATGAAGCCGGGCGCTCAACTCATCAATGCATCGCGCGGGACCGTGGTCGATATCGACGCGCTGGCAGCCGCGCTCCGGTCGCAGCATCTGGCGGGCGCCGCTGTGGACGTTTTTCCGCACGAGCCGAAGACCGCTGAGGAGGAGTTCGTGTCCCCTTTGCGAGGCATGGATAACGTCCTGCTGACGCCTCACGTGGGCGGCAGCACCGCGGAAGCACAGCAAAACATCGGCGTCGAAGTAGCGGAGAAAATGATCAAGTACAGCAACAACGGGTCCACGCTGAGCGCGGTGAACTTCCCGGAGGTCTCGTTGCCGGAGCATTCCGGAAAGCACCGGCTACTGCACATCCATCGCAACCAGCCGGGCGTGCTCTCGGCCATTAACGCCGTTTTCTCCGAGCAGCGGATCAACATCGCGGGCCAATATTTGCAAACCAACGCTAAGATCGGCTATGTAGTGATCGACGTGGAAACGCGGGAGCCAGCGGAATCGCTGAAAGTGAAGCGCAAGCTGGATAAGGTACCGGGCACGATTCGCACCCGTGTTCTGTACTGAGCCAGACCGTCGAGCTAGGACGGCCCGACCTCGCGCAGAGGCAGGATCCCGGCAGCCTCTTTGTCCAGATCGTCCAGGTCTAATCGATCTAAGTGGTCTAAGTCTTCGTTGTCTTCGGAAGCATCCCCAGCTTCGCCCGTCTCCGGGTCATTCTTATGCAGCTTGCGGTCGAGTCGCCGTGCAGCCTTTTCCCGCTGCTTTTCGGCGCGAGCCACTTCCTTTTGACGTTTCTTGTATGTATCGCGTGAACGGCCGGCCATAACTCCTCCAACAGAATTCTTAGTCCGGGTACGGACCGTGAGGTGATGAACGGTAGTGAACTACCAGCGACGGTCGCGTCGCCCTCCGCCACCGCCACCTTCTGTCTTGGGCCGGGCTTCGTTGACGTTGATGGCACGCCCACCCAGGTTGGTGCCGTTCAATCCGGCAATCGCGCGATCGGCCTCGCTGCCGTCGGTCATTTCAACAAATGCGAAGCCCCGTGACCGCCCGGTATCCCGGTCCGTCATCAAGCTCACCCGCTCCACGGCGCCGTATGCTTCGAAAGCAGTACGGATGGATTCCTCGGTGGCGCCAAAATCCAGATTTCCTACAAAAAGCTTCTTCATGTTTTCTCCTACGTTTGAAGGCGAGCTCGACGGAGGCAGAAGGAATTCTCGGCCAGACGCGGCAGGACGACCAAACGCGATTTTTATTATAGCAGCATAATTTGGGCGGTGGGTCAGCGCCAGTGATATAGTGCTAGGAATGAAATTCCAGATGCCGATTTTCGGGGCGCTTGCCTTGTTCGCGGCCGCCCTGCCGCTCTGCGCTATCGACGATCCGGTTCGAGTGGAGAATGGTTTGCTTTCGGGCGCTTCAGGCGCCAGTCCCGACGTCAGGGTGTACAAAGGCGTTCCATTCGCCGCCGCGCCGACCGGCGATTTGCGCTGGAAAGGGCCTAGGCCGGCTCCCTTCTGGCAAGGCGTCCGGACCGCTACCGAGTTTTCTGCGGCCTGTTATCAGACGCCTTATCCGAAAGCGTCCATTTATTATCTCGATCCCGAGCCAATGAGCGAGGACTGCCTGTACCTGAACGTCTGGACCGCTGCCAAGTCCAGCAAAGAACGCCGCCCGGTGATGGTGTGGATACACGGCGGGGGATTGACGCGGGGTTCGGGCGCAGTGCCGTTCTACGATGGCGAAGCGCTGGCCAAGAAGGGTGTGGTGCTGGTCACCATCAATTATCGGCTGGGAATTTTTGGATTTTTCGCGCATCCGGAGTTGACCAAGGAGTCCGACCGCAACGCTTCCGGCAATTATGCGCTGCTGGATCAAATTGAGGCCCTTGAATGGGTAAAGAAGAACATCGCAGCCTTCGGGGGCGATCCCAAACGCGTCACCATCTTCGGCGAATCGGCTGGATCGTTGAGCGTGAATTATCTAATGGCC
>CABEDY010000277.1_pt1 | contig 23981 bp, 15 predicted proteins | sample 3423171 | NCBI WGS metagenome assembly CABEDY01 (sample SAMEA5534333, study PRJEB31848) | metagenome | biome: tundra; feature: field; material: soil | place: USA | collected 2013-05 | depth 0.15 m | reverse complement strand
GTCTGTTTGGTATCCAATCGGACTTCGCCTGCAGGACCCAACGTATCGATTGCCTTGGCTGGGCAAAAGAGGAACGATGCGGGCGAGCTTTCGGTCCTGAGGCCGTCGCCGGCAAAAAGCAGATCGCCAGGCCTCGCCGCGAGTGGCGTCTCGGTATCCGCGCGCAGCACCTTGCCGCCCACGCCGTTCAGCACTAAGCCAACGGCGGTTTCCTTCTGGTCCGCGGCGAATGCGCCGGAGGCAACCAGGAGAGCGGCGGCTAAAAGCAAGACTTGCTTACGTGTGCTACCGAGCCGCGACCGTGAGGGAGTCGGTGCGCAGTTTGATTCTTCGTCTCTACGCATTGACCACAGCCTTCGCCACCAGCGATGCAACCGTATACAGACTAATCGGTAGCGTTTTGCCTCGCACCGGCGCATCGGATAAATAAACGGTTTCCACCTGGTTCCCCAGCCTGCTCTGCGTTGCGCCGCTCATCAATAGTTTCGTGTGGTGCTCCTTATTCAGACTTTCGAGGCGAGACGCAAGGTTCACGGTATCCCCAAGCACGGTATATTCCATTTTATCGGCTGAACCCACGTTACCGACAACTGCCGGGCCCGTATGGATACCGGCGCCGGTTTCAAACCGGTTGGGGAGCGTCACTATCTCGGTGGCGCAGCGCACCGCGCGGATAGGATGGTCGCCGGGGATCGAGCCTTCGTCGTCGTCGGAAAAAATGGCCAGAATGCCGTCGCCGATGAACTTATTGGCGTGACCGCGATGCTTCACGATGATGGCCACCATGGCGGCCATGTATTCGTTGAGTATCTGGACCACGGCTTCCGGTCCTTCCTTGGCAGACATGTCTTCCGTGAAAGCCGTAAAGCATCGAATGTCAGTGAACAGGATGGTCACCTCCAGCCGCTTTCCAGAGAGGGCGATGGCTTCGGTTTCGTCGATCGATGTAGCCGCCTTCTTTCCGACAAACAGGGCGACGGCCCGGCGGAACAGGTCACCCCGCTTCTCCTCAGTAGCGAAGCGGTAAACGATAGAGAAAACCAGGCAGATGGAGGTGGCCAACAGGAGCTCGGACGTGGACAGGATGAGGCCGGATTCAAACAGGAAATGGGTGAAAATGAGAATCGCAATTATCTCGAGCAAGATCAGAGGAACTGCCCGGCTGGCCGCGGCCGAAGTTGAAACCAGCACTGTGACCGTGGTTGCAAGAATGAGGGAGAGCAACCGCAACCATTGCGGAACGCCCACCAGATAAAGATGGTCCAGCAACGTGCGCACCGTGTTGGCATGCACTTCCACGCCTGCGGTGTCCGAATGTTTGATGAGAGGGTTGAAGAACGGCGTATCGTGGCGATCCTGCACAAAATCGCTGCCCATAAGAACGATCTTGCCCTGGACCCACTCGCGGAGCTTGGCTTTATCTCCTGCCTCGGCGGCCTTTATGAAATCCCAGAGGGAGACCCTGAAAAACGTTCCGGGACCGCCCGCATAGTTGATTGTGACGGCTCGATTCTGCGTAGGGATCGCGCGCCCTTGCAACATTATCTTGCCATTCCGGAACTCAGCATCCGCGCCCAGATATTTCTCGACGATACGCATCGCAAGACTGCGCGCGAGTGGACGATCATCCGGTTTCGGCGACGGCGCTTCCATGAGTTCCTGCCTGCGGTAAAAGTCGTCCGAATCGGAAGTCAAGTTGGCCCAAGCCGCCAATCCGAAGGCCGCGGCGACCATGTTGATGGGGATCGTCTGGGCCTTCTTGTTGGATTGCAGCCGTTCCACGTAGGCCACCACCACCGGAACCGGCGATGAACTCACCGCGCCGGCCAGCCGTTCGTCAGCACCCTTTACATAGTCGTCGATTGGAATTCCAAAGGCCCGGTCTAACCCGATTACCTTGGCGCCGGCTTCCCCGGCGGCTGTGATGGCAGCCGCATAATGGTCATTCCAGAAATCATACAATTCCGAAAAATTGTCCATGGCTTTCTGGTCGTCCGTGAGCAGAGCGATGTTGGGGATTGGAGGCGGTCCAAACAGATAGTTGCGCAGCACGAAATGCGCATCGTAGGCCTTGAGATTGAGGGTCTGAAAGAAGCTAACTTCGTCGAGCGACCAGGCCGCCAGCACGCTCCCGATGGCGAGTACGATGCAGAGGGCCCAGTGCCTCCACTTCCTAGTCATGTTAACCTGCATCTTACTACGGCGGGACTCCGACTGTGATGTTTGGCCGGTTATGGCGTAAACTGTCAGCATTTTTCGTTCACTCGATCGTGAATTCGGCACGCATCGGTGTGTGCGCCGCTTTGCTGTTCGCGGTCGCGGGATTCTCCCAAACCACACAGGGCCTGATTTCTGGACGCCTGGTGAGTTCAGTGACCGGCCGGCCCATTGCGGGCGCCAGCGTTACGTATTCGAGCTCGATCACCAATCTGGCGGGGGCCGCTCAGAGCGACGCGTCCGGCTACTATTACCTGCCTCTGCTCTCGCCTGGTTTTTATCGGCTTCGGGTCATGGAGCCCGCCTATCAATCACAGGAAGTCCAAGAGCTGGAGCTGACCGTGGCTGCCAGGATTGAGCTGGATTTCCGGTTGCGGCCGCTGAACGATGTGTGGGAGAGCGGCCAATATAACAGCGTATTCCTGCCCGGATCGAAAACCATCGTCACGTTCTTCGGCCCTGACGTGGACCCCAGCAAATCCGGTTCTTTTGAGGCGCAAAAAGGCCGCCGCGAGACGCTGGAATCGACGGTTTCCGAAGTGATCGACTCCGGCGAGATCAACAATCTTCCGCTGGAGGGTCGCGACGTTTACACCATGCTGGTAACGCAGCCCGGCGTTACTTCGGACGCCGCAACCGGCCGCGGGTTGGGACTAGCCATCAACGGCCAAAGACCTTCCGCCTCGAATTTCCTGTTGGATGGGCTGGAAAATAATAACTACCTCATCACCGGTCCACTGGTCATCCTCGCACCGGAAGCCATTCAGGAGTACCGAATCTCCACCAACAATTTCTCGGCCGAATACGGCAGAACATCGGGATTTGTTGCGAACGCCATCACAAAATCCGGCGGCGACCAGTTTCACGGAGTGGCCTATTTTTATGTAAAGAACGATGTGCTGAATGCCAACGATTTTCAGCAGAACCTAATAGGTGCGCTGCGACCGCCGGATAAAGAAATCCAGCCCGGCTTTCAGGTGGGAGGTCCGGTGCTCAAGGACCGGCTGTTTTTTTCGAGCGCTTACGAATATTTTCGAAGCCGCAGCCAGCAGGCTCCATTTACTTTTACGTTTCCAGCGGCCGACTTCATCTCAAACTACACCCAGCCAAATTCATTGGCGCGGCAGTTGCTGACCGAGTTTCCAGCGCCGTTTGTTGCGAACGGGAATTTTCCGACCGGCACACTGACGCTCGCGCCTCCAGTAGCGGTGAATCGGACGCTGGCCATTGAGCGGCTGGATTACACTCGGCCCGGAGGCAAGGATCGTGTTCTGGGTCGCCTCATGCTCAATCGCTTCGAGGAACCCGATTTCATTTGGTCGCCCTACCCGGCCTTTACTTCCGTCCTGAATGAAAACACGTGGGCATTAGGAGGCAGTTATATTCACTCCTTCAAACCCGATCTCACCAACGAGGCGCGCCTGGGTTACAGCAGCGATGATCTACATTGGAACCGGCCGCACCCAGAGATCCCGACGTTGCTATCGCTCGACGGGACAATGTTGCCAGGGAGTCCGGCCTTCTACGCGTACAAGAATGTCAACAATAGCTGGGAGATGCTGGACAACCTGACCTGGATGCACGGACGGCACCTGATAACCACTGGGGCGGGCCTGCTTCTGCGCTCGTCTAACGGTTACCTTACCGCTGGTCAGGATGGCGAGTACGCTTTCGAGCAGGCTCTCGCGTTCGCGTTTGGGACCCCAAGTGACTTTCGCGCATCCATCGATAGAGCCGCGCTGCCCAACTTTCAACAACCCTCCTTCGACCGGAATTACCAATATCGCCAATATTTCTTGTTCGCTCAAGACACTTACAAAGTTAGTTCGCGACTTACCGTAAATTACGGCGTTCGCTACGAGTTCTACGGTAGTCCGCAGAATACCGGTTCTGTCAAAGATACCCTCGTTCAACTTGGTCCGGGGAGCAGCTTACCGCAGCAATTGGCGGCGGCCACGCTGGTGAATCCCAGCACCGGCGGGAATCAGCAACTTTTCGGTTCCGACAAAAAGGACTTCGCGGTTCGTGTGGGCGCTGCCTACGACTTGTTCGGCACCGGCCGCACGTTGCTCCGCGGTGGCTACGGAATTTTCTATGATCGGCCTTTTGATAACTTGTGGGAAAACTTACGAAACAACGATCTGGTGGTACCGGAATCGTTGACGTTGCCAGCGGGTCAGTTCAATTACCTTGCGCCGATACCAACGGTGCTCGCTTCGCTCCCTGCTCAAGTTGTCAATACCGATTTTCCCAACCTGACCTTAGTTAGTCCCAACCTGCGCAATGGCTATGCGCACAGTTACTTCGCGGGCGTGCAGCATAGGATAACTGATAACTTCACCGTCGAAGTAAATGGATTGGGCACTTACGGGCGCCGGTTGATCACAACCGACATCATCAATCGCGACTTTTCGGTCAACCGCGGCATCGGCAACCCAACCAGCATCAATCCGGATCTGCCGGCCATCTCTTATCGCGCCAATCAGGGATTCTCGGATTACAACGCGCTGACGGCGGTGATCCGTTACCGAGCCAGTCATGGGATGGTGCAAGGTTCTTATACCTGGAGCCATACCATCGACAACCAGAGCGATCCCTTGTTGGGCGATTTTTTCAATCTAGACTTCGCCAGCATCCAGGGTGGATCCGGCACCACGGGTCATGCGGCTTTCACCCAGCAGTTCAATCCTAACGTGGACCGCGGCAATTCCGACTTCGACCAGCGCCAGAACCTGGTGATTTTCTCCTACTGGAATCTGCCGGCGCCGTTTGCCAGCTCGAAGTTTGCAACTGTGTTTCGTGGCTGGGTGGTTTCGGAATTAGCGGCGTTCCGATCAGGATTGCCCTATACCGTGTACGGCACATCCAATGCGATTCCTGGACAGGGACAGCTTCTCGACAACCGCGCCAACATCGTGAATCCGAGCCACGCTGTGTTGGCGAATCCTGTGCCGGTACCGGGCGGAGAGCGCTTGCTGAATTACTCCGCCTTTTCCGAAGCCGCTCCGAGCGTCCTCGGCAATTCCGGACGTAATGCGTTTACAGGGCCGGGGTTTTACAGCATGGACGTGGGCGTGTCCCGTTCCTTTGGTTTGCGGTGGCTGGGCGAAGGCGGACGGCTCACGTTTCGCGCTGATGCTTACAACTTCCTGAACCATGCCAACCTGGGCAATCCGAATTCCGAGTTTACCGACCCTGCATTCACCAATCCTCTAACAACTAATTTTGGAATCGCGACCTTCGGCCGGCAGGGGACGCCGTCGGGTTTCCCGGCGTTAAGCCCATTGAATGAGACAGCACGGCAGATTCAGCTCAGTGTGCGGGTTCTGTTTTAATCAGCAGCTTCCCGCCCGCCGGCACAACAATCTCCTGATCCAGGATCAGCGCGCCACCGTCACGGTGATGAGCGCAAGGGCGTCCGTCCAGTGTGATGGAAGTTTTTTGTCCAGCCACTTGCGCCAGTCGAATGGATTTTAGCGGTAGCGTGCCTTCGCTCAATGCCAATTCCACGCGGTCCTTGCCGATCGAAAACGTTCCCCAGCCCAAGCCGGTTGAAAAGAACGACGTGAATTCCGGCGCTTGGGTTTTTGGCATTAGAATTATCGCTTTCGCGGCTCCGTGATAATCGAAGCCGCTGAATGCAACCACGCTCGACCACGCTGACATGGCTCGCGCGTAATGATGGCCGCACTCCGGTTCATCCCATGGATTGCGGCGTTCGCCGTCATATCGCCGGCGTACGTTCTCGATGGTTTCCAGGCCCTCCCGCAGCATTCCGGCGTGAATGAACTGCGCGGCCACCAGATATTCGATTCCAGTCCATGCTTCCTGAAAGTAGGGAAAAGGAATCTTCGGCCGGCCACCCTTGGTGTAATCGCAAACCAGCAGCGCAGCTTCGTCGTTCAACGCATAAACTCGCTGCACCGAATCGTGCTCGAAGAGTTGAGCGCGGTAGTTGTACTTGTGGATGGATTCCAGCGTCTTTCGAATGTGGGCCGGATCGAGCAGTGGACCAAGACCGGCAATATCCGCCAGGTACTGCCCGATCAATTGATCGGCCAGGCAGCCGTCGCCCAACTGAAACTCGGGTTGCTCCGGGTTATCCGCTCCCATATCGCCGACGGTGGCAGGCGCGATCTGGTTCTTCGGAATTCCGCGCACCTTTTGAATGTAGTAATCGCCGTTGAAGAGATTCTGATCAATCCAGGCGCTGCCCTTTGCGAATAGCGCGTGATAGTTCGCGGCTGCGGCGGTATCACCCAACGCGTTCGCCATCTCTTCGGCCGCGCGCAACGCTCCCAGATAGTAAACCGTGCCGAGCGGATTCGGCCCATAGAACTCGACGTCATAAGTGTTGTGCTGGACGCCTTCCAGAACGCCGTTACGATTGGGATCCCAACCTCCGGGAATCCATGCGAACGAAATACCGCGCTGGATCTTCGGCCACAGACCTCGCAGCCATTCAGTGTCGCCGCACAGCTTCCAATCCAGATAGGCCTTGATGATCTGGCCCATCTGTCCATCGGCCGCGGCATAGCCGAATCGATCCAAACCGTCCGGTAGCATCTGGCGGAATCGCATGCCGCCTTGATCATCCTGCGAAAACCCGAATGCGGCTTTGCGCAGCGACCGCGCCAGGCTGGGGAAAACGAACTGCGTGGACGTCTCGTAATTCCAAACGTGCGTGCAGTTCCCGAAACAGCATCCGCGTTGATCGTCGCAGCCTTCAAAGCCGTGGAACTCGCCATCCGCGGTGCGGAAGCACGTCTGTGTGACTAACGTAGATAAATTGGACATGGCCGCATCGCGCAGTGCGGCAGGCAGCGTGCTGCGCCGCATGGCATCTACGAAGCTGCGGGTCCGCCGTTCGGATTCCGGAAGCTCGCGAGCGGCATACTGCGCGGCCGACCATGCGTCCGTGAAGCGCGTGCAATAGTAGTTGCCGATGACGTCGTTCTCGTGGCCTTTAGGAGCGGTCCATCCGGACCACGCCGCGGTGCGATTCGGAAAGTGCCAGGCCAGCAGAAAAGTGTAGCTTGCTTCGGCGCCGGCCGCAATTTCGCGGTGCAGGCACAGCGCGCCAGTGGCAGTTCGCTTCTCCGCTTCCGGCCCTAGCTGCCCGTCGGCGGTGAAATCGTCCCAGAACAGCATCGGACTGGCCCACCATTTGGCCGCTGGCCAGCCGCGAAGATAGCTCACCCGGCCATCGCCTGGTTCGAGTACGCAAAGTGCAAACGAACCACGCAGCGGATCAGTCTCCTTCAGTTGGGGATTGCTCATGTACAAGCCCTGGAGACTCGCTCGCTCATTTCGAAATTCGTTAGTGCGGCCGTCGCCACCCACCGGACTATCTATCGAGAAAGCGATCGAAACCTGCGCCGCGCCAGGGCCGGGGTTGTGGACGCGATAACGCAAAATCGCAACCGGGAGACCGGACGCATCCGGATCGAGAGGAATAAACGGGCTGAAAGCTTCGAGTGTGACGTGCACCGGCAGGCTTGTATCTTGGAACGCAACGCGCGCTATCGGAAACTCGCCCGTGAAAGTCGCGCCCGCGAGTCTGCTCAGCCCTGGAGCGTTGTCTGAACCAAGCCCGGAAGAGCCGGCGTAGGGCGGCATCAGACGCGCTTCCAGGACTCGCGCCACGGGCTTAGAATTGCCGCGTTTGGCCCAGATGGAAGGAAACGCGTAGTTCGGCAAGCGGCCTTTATCGGGCCGATTGAAAATTTCCCAATCACGGAGCTGGCCGCGTCCACCCAGGCTGATGCTGCCGGTGCCGATGCCACCTAGAGGAAAAGCAATCATCGCGAGCTGCCGTCCGGAATAAGTTCGCGGATAACGGATGCGTTCACCAGTCTCCACCGCTGCGCTACGCTGGGCTTGGGCCGCCGCGAGCGCGGGAACGCCCGGCAAGCTGACGCCCGCGACAACGCCTTTGATGAAACCACGCCGGCCAGTGCCGGAATTGTCACTCATGTTTGGATTCCCTCTGCTGCAGCAGTCGCCACCGAAGCCATACGATGCTCGGGTTTGGGAGGCGCCGGGCTGAAGCACTGCATGTTTCCGAACTCGATTTCTCCAGGCAGCGTCGCTAGTTTTTCTTCGACAATCCGCCGGAGCGTAGCCGGATCGCCCTCGGCACGCACATTCAACAACAGTTGATGAAGCTCAGCCGGCGACGCATCCAGCATCCCGTGAACCAGCGGCTCTTCTCCATTGCTGACGATGGAAGCTTTCAAGTAGCCGGAAGGCGAATCGTCGGAGAGCTTCAGGTGGACGATGCGCAGACCCTCGGCGGCTAGCGCGTGCCGCAGCTCGTCAAGCAGCGGTCCAATTAATAAAGCAGGAGAGAGTGGAGGGTCCAGCTTCACACTAGCGCTGCAGTTGAGCCATGCCAATGCCGCCTCGGCACGCGCGTAGCGTTCGTAATCGATATCCAGGATTCTCCCGCCGGACGGAACTTCGCCCGCCAGCACTTCATCCAGCCATTCTGCTACTCCCTGCCCGGTGAGCGCGCTGAGGTAGCGCACCGGTGCGCCCGCAATGTTCGGGAATTCGCTGTGCCGGTCCACTTTGTTGAAGCAGATCAAGTCGGCTTCGTCGATCTGGGTTCGAAACAGAAACGACAAATCAGAACTGGCTTCTGTTGTACCCAGTTCACGCGCGCGCTCCGGATCAATCAGAACCGTGTAGGGCGCCAGGCGGAATTGCTGGCTGTAATAGAGCTTCAGCGGCTGCAACGTGGTGGCTGAAATGTCGGTGCAACTTCCGACGGCCTCGGCGAAGATCACGTCTGGAGAATAGGCTCGAAGGCGTTCTGCCGCATCAATCAGTTCCGAGAAGCGGCAGCAGAAACACCCGCCGGTCACCTGATCGGCCGCAATTCCATTGGCGCTGACGAATTCGGTGTCAACCAGGTTGTTACCTTGATCGTTCAATATGGCGGCCACACGCACACCGCGACCCTCTAAGACGCGCGAGGCCGCGAGAATCAGCGTGGTTTTTCCGGAGCCAAGGAAGCCGCCCAGCGGAACTATGATGGGTCGCACGTAGCTGAGTCTATTCCGAACCGGTCGCCCGCCGCAAGCTGACGTAGCGCACGCACTCCTCGGTGCCGCGTTCACACTCGTGTGAACGCCATCAATCCGGAAACGCACTCCGGTCGATACCTGGAATTATCCGCAGTGCATTCTTGTAGTAAAGTTTTTTCAGAACTTCGTCCGGCAGGTCCAGACCGTACATTTGCCAGAAGGCATGATATTTGCGGTAGTAGTCGAAATACTCGTCGGCGGTTTCGAGCACCCGGAAGTAAGTGTAATACTCCTGCGCATTCCAGGCGTCCTTGCCGAACATAACCCGGTCCTGGTATTTGATAAGCCATTCGCGCGCGAACCGCGGCTGTCGGCCAAGCTCATAGAGCACTGCGGCGATTTCCGTATTCACGTTCGGCAAACGGTCCAGCAGACGGCCTAGCTCCGCCAGATTGTTACCCAGCCAACCTAAGTGGGCGGCGATAAAAACGGTGTTCGGATGCCGGGCGAAAAGATTGTGCTGCTCCCCCATCAGAGTTTCCCAGCTTGGGTATTTGTCGGGCGGTCGAGCGCGGCCGGGATGAGTTTTGAGCTCGAGCCAACGCTCATTATATTGATCCATGGGCTGGAAGAACGACCACGGCTCGGCGGTATGGATCAGCACCGGAATTTTCAATCGGGCGCAGGTTTCAAACACGTCGTCGAAACGCGGATCGTCCACGTGGATGCGCTGACCCTTGGTGTCCTTCAGATCCATGCCGAAATTCTTGAAGATTTTCAAGCCTTGCGCGCCGTTGTGGACATCGCGTTCCAATTGCGCCGCGGCGCGCTTGTTGTATTCAGGGTCATCGATGTTCGTGAAATCAATGTTCGCGAACACCACGAAGCGGTTCTTGTAGTGGCCCTTCATATTGGCGACGCCTTTTTCGAGACGGTCCTCGTAGCCGCCGCTCAGATTCACCATCACCTGCAGGTTGAGGCCGTCCATGTCCTTCACCAGCTTGTCCAACTGGTCGACCGGCATCGTTGAATTCTGATGATTGTGCACGTCGATGAAGGGATACTTGGCGCGCGTAACAGGATGCTGCGGGACGACCAGCGTGGACTTAGGCTTGTAGTCTTCGATGGACATGCTCGCGTTCTGCGCAAACACAGCCGCGGGTACAACGGCAAGGATGAGTTTAAGCATGGATGGGATGTTCTTCGAGCAAAGCAATAATTCGATGACGAAGTTCTTCGGTCAGTCGCACTCGATCATGCGGTGACGCCTGGGCTGTTGGAATAGGATCACCGATGCGCATGTCCACGGTCCCCCTCTTGACGACTCCCGACCCGAACGGCAGCACTTCGCGTGTCCCTTTCAGCGCGACGGGAACTAGAGGCACCCCGGCCTTGATGGCGATGTACGCCGCGCCTTCCTTGAAGTCGCGCATTTCGCCGGTGCGCGACCGCCCGCCTTCGGGAAAGATGAGCAGCGAGATTCCCTCTTCACGAACCACCTGCGCAGCTAGCGTCATGGTCTTCACCGCCGCGCGCGCATCTTCGCGAGGGACGCGTATGTGGCCGGCGCGCCCGAGGTGCCATCCCAGAAACGGAATCTGAAAAAGACCGCGTTTGGCAAGGAACCGAAAGCGCACCGGGATGCTTGCCAGAGCCACCGGCGTGTCCATATAGCTCAGGTGATTGGACACGAATACATAGCTGCCGTCTTTGGTGATTTTTTCGAGACCCTCCACTTTGATCTTCACGCCGCTCACAGCGAGCAAGGCACGTGCCCAAGCACGCTCCACCGCGTTTTGCCTGCGTCGCGCGGGATCAAAGAACGACACCGCGAGACTCGCTGTTCCGTACACAATTGTGGCCAGGACGATGAGTGGGTCCGTGATTAGCAACGCGCGTAAAAGCGGCACTCGTTTCATTGTACGAGGAGGGCGCGTGCCTCGCCCACCACGAAGAGCGATCCGGTGATGAAGATGACGTCGTCGGGAGCTGCCTCGCCCAACAATGCCACGGCCTCGCCCACCGAATGCGTGATGATCGCGCCCGGAGCCGGGATCTCCTCCGGCGGCATAGCTCTAGAATTGGCGGGCGCAGTAACGATCACGCGATCCGCCAGCGGGAATAGCAGCGATGCCATTTCGCCGGCCGCCTTGTCGCGCATGACGCCGTAGACTATCCAGATTCGGCGTCCTGAATAGAATCGGCGGATGTAATTCGCCAGGGCGCGCGTGCCGGCGGGATTGTGAGCACCGTCGAGAATGATTTCCGGCTCGTGGGAGACTTGCTCCAGCCTTCCGGGCCAGCGCGTCAAGGCGATGCCGGCGGGCGAAACGCCGAGCTGGTGAAGCGCAATGGCGGCGGTGCGGGCGTTTTCCACTTGATGTTGCCCGGCTAAAGGGCAAACGATCTCGAGATCCCGCATCCGAAACTTACTGCCTCGCTCATCGATGCTGAGATCCGTGATGGCCCAATCGCGCGCCAGAGTGTATGGTCCTTTGGCGTGAGCGCGCAGGACGGTTTCGGCCTCGGCTGGTTGCTCAGCGAAGATGGCTGGCACGCCGGGCTTCAGGATGCCCGCCTTTTCCGCCGCGATCTTCGCCAGCGTGTCACCCAGGAAGAACTGGTGATCAAAGTCAACAGGGGTAATCACCGATAGCGCTGGGTTCACTACATTGGTCGCATCCAGACGGCCGCCCATTCCGACTTCAAGCACAATCGCGTCCACATGATGGTGGGCAAACAGCAGAAACGCCATTGCAGTGACGCTCTCAAAGTAAGTGGGGTGTAAGTCGAGTTCGCCTGCCTGGAGCATCCGTACGGCCTTCTCGTGGACGTCGGTGAAGGCTTCGGCAAATTCAGTTTCAGTGATGGGTTGTCCATCAATCTGGATGCGTTCGGTCGGCTCTATCAGGTGCGGCGAGGTGTAAAGCCCCGTACGAACCCCCGCGGCGCGCAGGCCCGCCTCGATCATGGCGCAAGTGGAGCCCTTCCCGTTGGTCCCCGCCACGTGCACGAATCGGCCGGTGCGATGCGGGCGGCCCAGCGCTTCGAGCAAATGCGCGATCCGGTCTAGGCCGAATTTCGCGGTTTGAATCTCGTTTCCGAGCGAGTAGAGAAACCGGACAGACTCGGAATAAGTCATGCGCGATTGGCCTGACTGCGCGCGAAGATCACGCGGCCCGCCAGCACCAGCAACAAGGTGCCGCCCACCACCTTAAGTTCGAATAGCCACACTGAGGCCACGCCCGGCGGAGGAATTGCAGAAAGGACGATCGCGATCGCGGAAACAATCGCTCCCGTGGTTCCGGCCCAGCGTTGGCCGAATTTCATGCCGGACGCGAAGATGTATACAAACGGGATCAGAGTTACGATCACCGTCATATCCACCATGATCTGATATGCGGCGCGCAGGTTCTCGCCCAGCTCCGCCAGCACCAGAAAGATGCTCGAAAACACACCCTGCAGCAGGATGGATACGTAGGGCGTTCTCCAACGCGGGTGCACTTTTGCAAAAGCTGAGGGCAGGTAATGATCCAGTCCCATCGCGAATGGCAAGCGTGAGTTCCCAGCAATGAAGCTATTGAGCTGCCCCAGCACGCCGACCGTGATCAGCAAAGCAAAGCACGGTGACAGCCAGGTGGCGCCGAACCGGACGCCCGCCACATCGCCGGCCTGCGCAAGCCCGGTCATTGGATTGATGCGGCTCGGAGGCAGCAGCGCCAGCATCGCCGCGGTTCCGGCCATATAAAACGCCGCGCACAGGAGTCCCGAGATCCAAGCGGCGCGAGGAATAGTTTTTGCCGCGTTTTGAATCTCACCTCCCAGAATCGGCGCCAGCTCCAGCCCCACCATCGCGAAAGCGATCTGCGACCAGAAGTTTAAATTAGACCAGCTCACGTCAGGAATGAGGTTAGTGAAGTGCGTGGCTGAGCCATAACGCCACGTTGCCAGCAATCCGAGAATGCAGAGCAGGAGGGCCACCAGATATGCCGCACCGCCGCCGAGAAGGCTGGGCCACTTTCCTACTCGCAGTCCCACCAGGTTTGTGAAAATGGCCAGCCATAGCACCGCCAACGTGGCGGGAATAGCGTAAAGAGCGTTCTCGGAATATTTGACGCCACTTTCTCCGAACATGAAGCTTGCCATCGCCACACCGGAGAGCAACAACGTCGGAAAGTACAGAATGTTGCTCACGAAGTAGACCCAGGCGGCCAGAAATCCGTGCCAATCGCCGAAAGCTCGCTTGGTCCAGACATAGAATCCGCCTTCTTCGGGGAAGCGGGCGGAGAGCGAGGCAATCACCAGCGCGGACGGCAGAAAAAAAGTGAGCGCGGCGAGAAGCCAAAGTGTCAGCGAACCGGGACCCACCTGGGCAGCCGCAGCCAGCCATCGGATCCCGGCCACGGCCGAGACGTTGAACAGCACCAGGTGCCACAGCCGGAGTTCGCGCCGCAGCGCGGGCTGTGCGTCAGACATGGGTCCGATAGGCTTCAGGGAGTCTCATGTTTCAGGTTCATCGTACACTATGACAAAGGGCTCTTTATGGCGACCACCCCGAAATTGTTGACTTACGAGGAGTGGCTCAAGCTGCCCGAAACGGAAGGCATTGAGGAAGTCGTGAATGGCGAGATCCGAAAAATGCCTCCCAATAAACTTCTCCATGCGGATACGGTTGAGAACCTCGCTGATCTTTTGAAGGCCAGTGTGGACCGCAACGCCATTCAAGTGCGCGTCAGCACATTCGGGTTGGTCATCAGCCGCGAGCCGTTGACAACAAGGGTACCGGACATCGCTGTGTTCGTCCGCAGCCAGGTGGTGGAACAAGATGGTTACATCCATTCCGCGCCCGAGCTGATCGTGGAAGTTCTCTCGCCTGCAAATACGCGCGCGGAGCGTGCTGAAAAGCTGCAGGACTACGAGAGTCTTGGGGTTCCCGAAGTTTGGGTGGTTTCCCCGGAGGCGCGGACCGTCGAAGTGCTCTCGCTGAAGGATGGCAGGCTCCGAACAACAGCATTGTTGCGGGACGGCCAAATCAAGCCGGTGCATCTCCCGGGCGTGTCGGTGGACGTCGCGGCAATATGGCCCAGGTGACGCACTCCCAGAAAGGGCTCTTTATCGCGACTACCCCGAAATTGGGGTTCTGGAAGTTTGGGTGGTTTCCCCGGGGGCGCGGACCGTCGAAGTGCTCTCGCTGAACGATGGCCGGCTCCAAGCAACCGCATTGTTGCGTGAAGGCCAACTCAAGGCCTCACAGCTTCCCGGCGTAACAATCGAAGTCACAGCTATCTGGCCAAAATAACTCAACCCCCGATTTCCATTGTTCCGGAAATCGGGGATTGAGTATCCTGTCACCGCATATTTACTTGGGGCAGCCGATCTTCTTTAGCTCGGCTTCCGGCAGCTCCTTGGCATCGCGTGCCGCGGGCGGCAGCGAAATTCCCTTCGGAACCAGCCAGATTTCCACGCGGCGATTCTTGGCTTCGTTGGCGTCCAGCTCGGCGCCCTTACGCTCCTTGGGAGCGGTGGTCGAGATGGTGCACGAAGTGGGAAGAGCTTCCGTTTCTTGCGTGGCTCCCACCCAGACTCCCTTGATGCGTGAGGCATCCAGCGTTGTGCAGGTTCCGCCTCCGCCGCTTAAAACAGCCGCGACGTTAAGCACCCGATCGTGATCCAGATGCCTCAACTTGCTGGATCTGGTCTTGGGAACCTCGCTCGAGTCAATATGGCCCACCAACACGACGTCGTAATTGGCGTTTGAATTCAGCATCGGATACAACTGCTCAATCAAAACGCGCTTGCCGCAGTTGTTCACCCTAGCGCTGTCCTTCGGGAAGACGATATCGCCGAAGTGCTTAACTTGCGCCGCCAGGTTGACCGTGACGTTGGTGGAAGCGTTGGCGGAACCGCCCTTGCTATCGGTAAGCGTAGCCGTGATCGTAACCGGCTTGGACTGCGGCCGGCTGAGATCCGTTTCATTGAAGGAAACACCGCTCGAGTTGTACTGAGCGCTGACCCCGCTTCCGGAGACCGTCCCTTCACTCGCTGCCCAACTATAGGTCAGCGTGCCGCTGCATTCCGAACCTGTGCCGTTTACGCTTAGCGCGGCGGATTGGCCGCGATCGAGAACCGAGGGATTGGCCGTCAGCCCTCCCAGCGTGGGCTTGTTGTACACGCCCACATGGATTGATATCGAACTTGTATCCACTGCGGTGGCCGCATGGTCGCTCGTAGTGTCCGTAACGTGAACACCAACGGTGTAATCGCCGGAAGAGTCCGGCGTGAAAGTGTAGTCGGCGCTGTTCCCGCCTTGATTAGTTCTGTTCACCGACCACTGATAGGTCAGACTGTGACCTTGCGGATCGGATGCATCGGAGTGCAACCGGACAGCGTCACCCGGACAGACCGAGGTGGAACTCGCCGTGATCGAGCCTGCATTCAAGCCATGCGGCGGTATTACAACAGGCTTGGGCGGCTCTGGCGGAGCCGGCCGCTCACCAACGTGGCCGAAGTACATAGTGAATCCACCGGTCAGCTGCACGCCGAAATTCCTAAACCCGCGCGGTATGGTGGCGGCGCCATCAAACGATTCACCGTTTAAACCGAACTGTGGAGTGTGCCCGTAAAGGCCGCGAGCGTCCACCCGAAGCCCGAAGCGCGGACTCAACTGGTACTTCAATCCGCCGCCGTAATTGAACTCCAGCCCACTGGATGATCGGAAATTACTGAACCCGGCCGAGGGCGGCAGCCCTTCAGCCGCTTGCCTGGCTGCGTCGTTGGGGACATAGTTCGCCTCGCCGGCGCCGGCCGTAACGAAGGGGCGGAACTTGCTGTCTCGCGGCGTGAAATGCATAACGCCGTTGAAGGATCCCTCATAGACATGTGTCCCAAATATCGGGATCGGGGTACCGTTCGGAGTGGGGCCTCGAAACGCCAGCCGGTGGTAGGAGAAGAAACCGAAATCTTGCTCCAGCGCGAAATAGTTCCAAATATTCTCGGTGATTCTCGCGCCCATCACTCCTCCCTGTTGCAACTGGGAGAACGGCTGACCGGCCTGTTTGGCATAATTGCCCCAGCCGCCGTAGACGTTTAGCTCCAAGAAGTTGAAATAGTCGCCCGATTTCGCGGGGGCGGCGTTTTGAGCGGCGGCGCGATCGGGGCTTACCAAAAGCACGGCCACCGTGGCCACTGCCAGAGCCGTAATCCTCCAGAATGTCTGCATATTCCTTACCTTTCTCCTCTGTCTGTCATTTGCTTGATGAAATTATATGATCAGTTTTCTGGGCTGCGCCAGCCTGATCGATGTCAAAAACCAGGGCGCCACGGGCGGCGCTCAATGCGATCATGCGCCCGGGGATGTCCGCCGAGAGCCATAACGTGTGAACCGAAGAGTTCTCCAGTCCCTCACTCGGAAAAACCTGCCAGGACGTGCCGCCGTTGAACGACCGGTAGACTTTCCCGTATTGGATCAGGAAAGCCTCGCGGCTCCTCACCGGGTGGAATCGAACCGAGTTCACGGTCGCGGCCGGAACGCCGTCGGTGACCAACGTCCACTGCCCGCCTCCATCCAGCGATTGCAAGAGGCCGCGCGAAGTGGCGGCCAGGATGGGATCATCGCGGTCCGCGGGAAGGGCAATGTCATAAACGTAATAATCGTTCCCCGGAAGCGGCGCGGGACGCCAGTTTCGGCCCGCATCTTCGGATACAAACAGGCCGCCTGCGGTTCGAACGGCCAGGCGCGAGGCGCCGCGCGGAGGTGCATAGATGGCCAGCACCGGTACGCCCGCGATTCCAGTCGCGGTCAGCCGGTCCCAGCTGCTGCCGCCATCCGAGCTCCGGAACAACCCGGACTGTGTACCAGCGAAAAGAACCAGCTTATCCAGTTGAACCACCTGTAGGGATTGGATGCGAATGCGTCCAAAATGTTGCTCTGGCCGGGCCGCGGAAACCCTCGGTTGAATCACCAGCCGCGACCACGTCTTTCCACCGTCCTCCGATTTCAAGACTTCGTCCTGGCTCGCCGCGAACAGAAGATCCTGCCTGGATGGCGCGGCCACCAGACTACTGAGATTGCGGCCCGCCAGGGCCTCTTCATTGGCGCACAACGTCCAGTCCAGTCCACCGTCGACACTTCGAAACACTCCGCCGTGACGCCCTTCATAAATGCTGGTGGCGTAAAGCCGGTTGCCGGACCCGGTAATCTGCGTCAGGCTGTGGTTGACGAATCCGCGATTGTAACCCGCAAAAGTTTGGCCCGAGTCCGTGCTCTTCAGGATTCCGGCGAACTCGGTGGCCAGGTAGAGAACCCGCGGGTCATCGGGATCAAACACCATCCAATTCACCTGTTCGGTGCTCAAGTGCAGCCAGGAGCGGCCTCCGTCCGGCGATTTGAACAATCCCAGTGTTGTGCCGGCGAAGATGGTGTCCGAGTCCCGTGGGTCCTGCGCGATGACGTGGGTGCGCCGGTGCGTTCCGGGAATACCGCGCAGCTTGGTCCACAACTCGCCGCCGTTTTCGCTGCGATAGATTCCGCTGCAGGCGCTGGCAAAGACCACTTGCGGACGCTTCGGATCCACGCGGATGGAAAAGATGTCGGAATCATCGATCAGTCCGGTAGCGATGGGTTGCCAATTCGCGCCACTACCGGAGGTTTTCCAGGGCAGATGGGGCGTCCCGGCGTAGATGATGGTTGCGTTCGTTGGATCGAAGGCGAGCGCCGTGATGTCCCGCATCTCCAAATTGCTTTCCGCGGAGATTCTCTGCCAGCCCTCGCCTGCGTCAGTGCTGAGGTAAACGCCTTTGGACGTGCCTGCCGCCAGCACGCGAGCGTTCGAGGGCGCCAACGCCATGGATTCGATGCGCACTCCGCGGATCCCGGCCAGCGGTTGCCAATGCTCGCCGCCATCGCGGCTTTCGTAGACACCCGAGTCGGTAGAATCGCCTGCATCCAGTCCGGCATAGAAATGCCCGGATGAAGTTGGATCGATGATCAATGCGTCGAACGTTCCCGGTGTTCCTGGCGGGAACGGCAGCAGCCGCCAGGATTCCCCGGCGTTGTCTGATCGGAATAACAGTGAATCGCGCGCGCCTGCCAGCAGCGTGTTGCGATTCGCAGGGTCGATGGCGATGGCTCGCGCGCTCCCGCCGAATGGCCCCGCCAGATGCCATCCCGCGAGGACTGGCAACCCAGCGAGCAGACTAACACCGATGAGGCAGAGTGACGCTTGCCTCTCAACCTTTGCAAGTTTCACTTAATAACCAGCGTATCAGACCTGGTACCTGGTAATCTCCCCAGTTAGCGGCTGGTCATTTTTGGCTTGTTGGATGGACTACACAAGCAGTAATTTACTGCAAACCGCTGGCGGGTGCGTGACCGGCTAAATCGGTGATTTGCTCCGCGAGTTGTTGCGGACTGTCCAGGTTCTCCACCACCAGGCGGCTATTCTCGCCCGCGGTCTCTATCGAGATGTCGCCTACGCTTAGCATTCTTTGCCCCATGGATTGAAGCACGCGAACGTCCTGCACTTTCGGAAGCTGGATGAGGCGCGTCGATTTCGACATCAGGCCGGTTTCATAGCGCAGCTTCTCGCCCGCGATGGTGAGCTTGACGGTTTGCCGCTGAATGTGGCGCTTGATGGGCCAGATCAGAAGTAACAAGCTCACAATCGGCAGCCAGGGGATGTCATACCTGTCTGCCAGGTATTTGTAGTGGACAAACACAGCGGCCGCGATCACAAGCAGCGTGACCGCGTAGCCGGCCTTGATGAATTTCATGCTGGGGCGGATGACGATGTCTGGCATGGCCGTGCGTAAATTGTACCTCGCCTTTCAGTCTCAGACGCGGCGCAAGCACCGTGAAAAATTCAAAATCACCGGTCGCTTACGCTCGCGGCTCGGAAAGAACGTCTCATGCTTGGAGAGCGTTACCGAACCGCGACCGTGAGGGAGACGGTGCCTTTGGCTATTTTTTCACGGGTTCTGAGTCTGAGGGAGCCGGTGCCTTCGCCGATTATTTCACGGACTCTAACCTCACGAGCGCGGGGTTGGCCGCAACGCGCATAGAACAGCGTGATATTGCTCAGCCAAAGGATCAGGCACAATCGAAGGAAGCGATGCGCCCACCCACTCGAAAACGCCGCACGGCCGTCACCAGAACTGCGCGATACCTAATCTCGTTGCCCGAACGCCTGTTCCGTTCAGGCGCCGCGCTGGCTGGAGGATTGATCCGGCAATTGGGCGACGTTACGCTCCCGGCCGCGGTGCGCCGCACCAAAACTTACCAGACCATGGTGGACATCGCGCTGCGGTTCATGATCGAACAAATTGGGCAGGTGGAAGGCGTGTATCCTTCCGAAGGCGAGCTAGCGAACAATTTCCTGATGCGCCGCACGGCGGGCCACGGAATCGAACTGGTCGGCATTCTGGCCTTTCGAGCGTCACCGGTTTGGATCATGGCCGCGCTGGCCGATATCTCGGGAGCCGGCCGCCAGATTGTGCAGGAAGTGGCGGACGCCCTAAGGCAGGAAGGATTGCTCGCGGCCGATGCGAAATTCGAAAACATCGATCAGCTGCTGGATGGTCTGGAACAGACCGCCGGCCGCGCTGCCCTTGTGTTCAATGCGCCACCACTCGACGTGGCCAGTTTGCGTTCGGAATGGAAGGCTTTTCGCTCGAGCGCCAGTAAAATTCCGCCGCGCAATCTGCCATCGGCCGAGTTGGTGCGGCGCCACTGGGAGGAGCTGAAAGCGGAGGCGGTGCGCCAGAACCGATCCGTCTTCGCGATTTCATCATTGCTGGCCCTGGAGGTGGTGTCGCACGCGCCCCAGAATTTGCTGCGGCTCGGCCGAGCGGCCAATCGCGCCGTCTGGCGTACTGGTCAGATGTTGGCCGGCGGGTTGTTGGATCACTACAGCATTACGCTCATGGATATTCGAGAGCGGGGCTTTGCGGCTTATTGGGCTGAGCAGTTCCGCCCGTATATGCGGGCGGCCGCTGGGCAGTTTTCTCCGCTGCATCGATCGCTGACGGATAAATGGCTGCGGTGATAGCCTTGTAAGGATGAAGCGGCGAACCATTCTGCAAATATTGCCCATGGCCGCTCTGCCGAAGCAACTTGTGAAAGCGGCGGACCTGTGTGCCGCAAACGGTGGCTCGCGATTCGAGGATTACACCTTCACTTTCTTTTCGACCGATGAGGCGGAGTTGACCGGCCGTTTGATGGAGATCATCATTCCCGCCGACGAAAATTCACCCGGAGCCAAGCAGGCTCGAACTGCAGCGTTTGCGGACCTGATGTTGTCCACTGGCCCGGCGGACGCGCGCAAGCGATTCCGTGAAGGACTTAACCTCTTCCGGCAACGGACGTCGCTAGAGGCCGCCGTGGCCAAGGCGGCGCGCGAAGAAGAAGATCCGAAAACCGAACTTGGACGATTCTTTGTCACGCTAAAGCGAATGACCGTGGATGGATACTACACCTCGGCCGTGGGAATCCATCAAGATATGAAGTATCAGGGAAATGAGCACCTCACGTCTTCGCCGAGGTGCGAACATCCGGAGCATAAATAGAGAGCGTTACCATGGGCCTGCTGGCCCACCAAGGGGAATGAAGACGCTGTGTGAAAAATCGGTGGGCAGGCGAAAGCGTCCGCGTAGGACAAGCCTCCGGCTTGTCAATTGGACAAGCCGGAGGCTTGTCCTACGATACTGCGTGCGCCACGGGCGGTCCTCAGGATCAACAATTTGGACAGGCGTCTTCAAGGGAGTCGGTGCATTGCTACAACTCGCCTTTACGCCGCTGCTCGCGAATATACTCCGTGGCCCTTAACGACAACGCCATGATAGTCAGCGTCGGGTTTTTCTCGCTCGACGTGGTGAAACTACTGCCGTCTGTCACGAACAAATTCTTTACGTCGTGAGTCTGGCAGAAGCTGTTCAGCACGGACGTCTTCGGATCTTTCCCCATGCGCGCGGTACCCACTTCATGACTGGCGAAGCCGCCCGGCCGGTCGCCGAAAGTTTCCGTGACTGTTCCCTTCAGGCGGCCACAGATTTCTTCGCCAGTCTGCCGCAGGGCGCGATAGACAATCTTGTCCTGTTCGGAAAATCGGAACCGCACCACCGGTATCGGAATTCCAAAAGCATCTTTTTGATCCGGATCAATCGTGACACGATTCTCTGGCCGTGATTCGACCTTGCCGAAGCCTCCCAGCATCAGGAATCCGGGCTGCATCTTCCGCACGGTGTTCTTGAAACTCGAGCCATAACCTGGGACATGATAGGCCTGGTAAGGGAACATATTCCCGGCGAAGTTTATCTGGAAATCATAAGCTCCGGCGGGAGTCAATGTTTGAAAGCGTGGGATGAGGGCGTGGTCCAAAGCTCCGTCCTGATTGGATGCCTTCTGGCCTTCCAGCTCCTTCAAATAAATGTGTGTGGAGTCGCCCATGTGTCCGTGCAAATACCGTCCCACGACTCCGCTCGAATTGGCCAAGCCAGTTGGGTAGCGGCGTGAGCGCGAATTCAGAAGGAGCCGGGCGGTTTCGACCGTCGCGCAGCACACCACGACGATGCGCGCCCGAACCTCTTCCTCCTGCCGTGTTTCGCGATCGATAAAGGACACGCCTTTCGCGCGCCCTTCGTCATCGATCAGGATTTCGCGCGCCAACGCGTTCTGGCGGAGTGTCAGATTGCCGGTTTTTCTCGCTTTGGGTAGCATCGAGCCGGGCGTGCTGAAGATGGCCGAGACGTCGCACCCATCCATGCAGTGGCCGCAGTAATGGCACGCCGGGCGATTGTCGTAATTGCGCGTGAGTAAGGCTTTACGCACCGGGATCACCGGGATTCCCATAGGCGCGCAGGTGCGCTGCAGGATTTCCTCAGTGCAGCGGAACGGGAGCGGCGGCAGGTAATGCTTTCCCGCCGGAAGACTCGGGATATGGTCGTCCTGGCCGCACACTCCGATGGTTTGCTCGATACGGTCGTAATAGGGCGCGAGCTGCTGGTAGGTCAACGGCCAGTCTTCTTCGATTCCATAGACAGACTGCTGCTGGAAATCAGGCGGCGAGTAGCGCAGCACCACGGCGTTCCAGTGCAGCGTGCGTCCACCCAGGACGCGAATGCGATCCACGGATATCGCGTCAGAATCGGCGTAACGGATCGAGCTGGAAACGTCGCCGGGATAGAACAGCGCCTGCTTCTCGGAGCGGAAGCCCCGAAATTGCATGTCGTAGGGCCAGCAGTGCGAGCGAAACCGGTGAGGCGCCACCTCAGCTCCAGCTTCGAGCAGCAGTACTTTCGCGCCCGCCTCGCAAAGCTCCTTGGTCACCACACCGCCGGCGGCTCCGGAGCCGATGACGCACACATCGTATGTAAGAGTCGGCACTGCCGCGCGCTATTCGATGTCGAAATCGGTGGTTCGAACTACAGGCTTACCGGGTTTGTCCAGCGCGCTCATCTCCAAGCGATAGCCTCCCGGAGCAAGTCCTGTCACCGGCAGCTTCAAGCCCACCGATAGCACGGGGTTCGTACTCTTTTCCGGAATCGGAACCCGTATCCACCCGGAATCCACCTTCTGCTCGCCGGATTTACGGTCCACTATTTTCATCGCAACCGCAACTTCCACTGGATCCTTTCGATCCGGAACGGCCAGAAGCGGTTCATAAACTTCAAGATAAAGAACCGCATTTTGCGTGCTCTTGAACTTGGTCGTGCCAGCGGGAACAATCTGCATGCCCGATGCGACTAACGGCTTCCTATCGGAGATCAATTCCGCATCCAGGCTGCTTCCCATATCGGACGCCCGGTAGATCTCCTTGCTGAGAGCTATTCCGCTCAGGCCGAATTGTTTGGTGTCGTAGGGTTCAACCGCCAGCGGCATTTCGACCTTTCCGAAGCTGTCGTTGCTCGAGCCGAAGACCACCTTCAGGTTGTATTGGCCGGCCGCGATATCGAATTGGTTTTCGTAATGATAGGGGCGCTGTTGGAATGCTTCCATCTGCTTCTTGTCTGGAAACTCCAGCTTAACGGTGTCGCTGAAGCGTGCGCCTACGGTTCCATCCTTCGCGGAGGCGATTCCTAAGACATTCACGTCCGCGTGGAATTTTCCTTTGTCCTTCGCGAATTTCAAGGAGTCAGTCGGGATATCCATAGCCACGTTGACGCGAGCCGTGTTGGTTCCTGTATAAAAAAACGGGAGCTGCATGGAGGCCGGAATGTTTCCAGCCTGTGCGGACGCCGCGCGAGCTTCCAGCGTCTTTTCAATCGGGTTGCCGGCCAGCAGATCGCGAGGCCTGACGTTGCAATACCCGCTGCGTGCCCGGACACTGGTTCCACCGCGGTCCACCTTCACTTGCAGCGTGTGGCAACTTCCCTCTTCCGATTCGTCGGGTGAGTAGCCCAGAACGTAGTGTTCGTTCATCTCTTTCCCGATTTTGTTCAAGCCGCCCTCGAGATCGTTGGTGTCGTGAATCACGAAGCCGCCGGTGCCATCGGCCAGCATGTACATGATTTGCTGATTCGTGGTCGCACTTTCCGGCATCTTCGGGAGCAGCAGACGGGGATTGGCGTTGGGGTTCAAGGGATTGTTGGGATTATACGAATTCGGGTTGTTGGGGGAAGCGGTACCGCCGCCACCTTTTCCACTACCTGTGCCGGATGGCGTGCCGCCGCCCTTTCCGCCGCCAGTGCCAGTGCCGGTACCGCCACCACCGGCCGGGTGGCCGCCACCCCCTCCTCCAC
>CABEDY010000273.1_pt1 | contig 24049 bp, 20 predicted proteins | sample 3423171 | NCBI WGS metagenome assembly CABEDY01 (sample SAMEA5534333, study PRJEB31848) | metagenome | biome: tundra; feature: field; material: soil | place: USA | collected 2013-05 | depth 0.15 m | reverse complement strand
TCCAGCGAATTCGCCATCGACATTCGATCTACCTTCACCAGCATGTCGCCGGTAAGTTTGGCGGTGGCTTCGAAATAGAGCGCCTGGGTAAGGACGTCGGCGCCGTTCGGAAGCATGGAGCGAGGCAGTGTTCGAGTGAGATAGGCAGCGTCGGCTGGCGGCATCCACTCCGGTGTCAGCAAGCTTTCGAGCAGGAAGTGCGGCGATTCGTGCTCGAAATAACGCTCCAGAGCGGTTGGCCGGCTGATCATTCGCAAATAGTTTTTTCCGTACGCGGAATACGGTAGCGAGTCCGCGATTGCCGAGAGGAACTTTCGCGCCGCCAAAGGAATGCTGTCCGCGCGGCGCAGACGCTGTATGTCGAAGAAGCTCTGATAGCCAGCAAACAGCTCATCGCCTCCATCGCCGGTCAGAACTACTTTGACATGCTGCGCCGCGAATTCGGATACCAGATAGGTTGGAATCGCCGATGAATCGGCGAAGGGTTCATCGAAGTGGCGCACCAGCTTCGACACCAGATCCACTGAATTGGGGCGCACGATGATTTCGTGATGGTCGGTGTTGTATTTCTGGGCGACCAGGGCTGCCAGAGGAAGCTCGTTGAATTCGGGCTCTTCGAAACCAATCGAAAATGTTTTCACCGGCTCTTTGGTCTGCATGGCCATGGAAGCGACCACCGACGAAGAGTCGATCCCGCCGCTCAGAAACGCCCCTAACGGAACATCCGCGATCAGGCGCATGCGGACAGCTTCATCGAACGTATCGCGCAGTTGTTCTCTCGCGTCGGGCTCGGTGAATCCGGCGCTGGCCTGCTCGGCGGGCGCGGGAAGCTTCCAGTAACGGCCTTCCTCAGCCTTCCCGCTCGCGTGGTATCGTAGCCAACCGCCGGGCGCGAGCTTGCGAATGGCCTGGAAAGGACTCCACGGATCTGGAATGTAGTTGAACTGGAAATACAATCGCAACGCTTCGCGGTCGATCTCGAGTGGGACGCCGGCCACGCGCAGGCATTTCAATTCGCTACCAAAATATAAACCTTCGGGGAGGATGGCGAAGTACAGCGGCTTTTTTCCGAAGCGGTCGCGCACCAGGAGCAGCGAGCGATCGCGAGAATCCCAGATGGCATACGCGAACATTCCACGAAGCTTCGAGATGCCGGCCGTTCCTTCTTCCTCATAAAGGTGTATCAACGTTTCGGTATCGCTCGCGGTTTTGAAGCGATGGCCGGCGCGAATCAAATCGGCGCGCAATTCCTGGAAGTTGTAAATCTCGCCGTTGAAAACCACCCAGATGGCGCCGTCTTCGTTCGAGATGGGCTGGTGACCAGTATTAAGGTCGATGATGCTGAGCCGTCGCATGCCGAGACCGCAGCCACCATCCAGGTGATAGCCGTCGTCATCCGGACCGCGGTACCGGATCTGATCGCACATCGAGCGAATATCGGCCAGCTCGGCCTTCCGCTCACGCAGAAGTTGTCCTGCAATGCCACACATGAGCTACAGTGATCCGATTATCGCAATTCGGGGAAGGCGGAATTGGCCGCGGATGAACGCTGATAAACGCGGATTCTGAATTATCCGCGTTTATCAGCGTTCATCCGCGGCTAATACGTTTTTGCTCGGGGTAGAATGAACTACGTTGCGTACTCTCGGCGAGATCGCGTTTCGTCTCAAGCAAGAGCTGACCAACGCTTATCAATGCGCGTCGCCTCCGGAAGTGACGCTTGATCCCAATTTCAAGCCTCGCATCAAACTTCCGAATCCCGATGCAGTTGCCGGCGCGCTTCAGGGAACAGCGTTTGCTGAGCAAGTGGGCTCGCTGGCGGAACAAATTCGACAGCATCGATTTCCGATCCTGGGATTGACCATCGACACTGGCCCCGAGATCCCCTGGCGGCGCGATCACAGCAGCGGTGTGGAGACCGGTCTCGGTTATTTTCGCCGGATTCCCTACCTGGATACGAGACGCAGCGGCGATCACAAGGTGATTTGGGAGCCGAATCGTCATCAGCACCTGGTGCTGTTGGCGCAAGCGTTCTGCTTCACTGGAGACGCCGCCTACCTGAACGAAATTCGCGCGCAACTGGAAAGCTGGTTCGCGGCGAATCCGTACAATCGAGGAATCAATTGGACGAGCGCGCTCGAAGTGGCGTTCCGCGCTCTGTCGTGGATCTGGACGTATCACTTGGCCGGCGAAAAAATGATTGCGGAGTTGCGCATGAAGTGGCTCCGCCAGCTTTACCAGCATGGCTGTCATCTGGAGAATAATCTTTCGTTCTACTTTTCGCCGAACACGCATCTGCTAGGCGAGGCGCTGGCGTTGCACGCGCTGGGGATGTTCTTCACCGGACTCCCAAGAGCGGCCCATTGGGAACAGCTCGGCGCGCGCGTGATGCGCGAGCAGATGGAGCGCCAGGTGCATGCGGATGGAAGTCACTTTGAGCAATCGACGTATTATCACCTGTACGCCACGGACATGTTCCTGCTGCACGCCATTCTGGCGAAGCCCGACCGAGAGTACATGGACAAGCTGGAAAAGATGGCTGAATATTTGCACGCGGTGATGGGCCCTTCGCTCATTCTGCCGTTTCTTGGCGATGACGATGGCGGGCGATTATTTTATCCGTACGGCGATCGCAACGGGTTCGGCCGCGCCACCATGGCGACCGCCAGCATTGTGTTGGATCGCCATCATTGGCAGTGGGACCCGAAGGATTTGCATGAGCAGGCGGTGTGGTGGCTGGGCGCTGACGTACTGGATAGAAAGGCAGGGGAAGGGAAGTGGGGATCGCGGCTTTTTTCAGATGCCGGTGTGGCCGTAATGTCGTCCGTCGCGAATCAAGTGATCTTCGACGCGGGAGGGTTCGGACCATGGGGCGCTGGCCACAGCCATGCGGATGCGTTGAGCATTGTGGTGCGTTCGGGCGATGAAGAGATTCTGATCGATCCAGGAACGTGCACGTACGTGGGTGAGCAGAAATGGCGCGATTGGTTCCGCGGGACCGAAGCGCACAACACAATTCGTCTGGACGGCCGCGATCAGGCGACGGCGGCTGGTCCTTTCCGATGGATTAATCACCCGGAGGTCACGATTCTCTCCTGGAAGACGAACGCCAAGCGCGACGCCATTGAGGCGGAGTGCCGATATCGAGGCTTCACGCATCGGCGTAGCATGGAGTTTCAAAAACCAGATGTCATTTTGATAGTTGATGAAATCAACGGCCCGCCCGGCGAGCATGACGTGGAACAGTTGTGGCATCTAGGATCGCTCGACGCGCGCGCGCGGTTGGTGCTGGCTGAGGGCAGCGAGTTGGTTGATAGCTGGCGATCGGGCGTGTTCGGCGAAAAGCATCCTTCACCGATGATCCGGGTACGCAGGCGGTGTACACTACCAGCCCACTTCGAAGCAAAGATTGTTTTGTAAATCCGTACCGACGAACTTAGCAACTTTTAGCCCTTAATCTCGACTACCGGTTCGCCAGAGGCTAACAGGGCCCATGCCTTTTGAAAAGTTGCATCCAGGATGAGCCATCAACTCACGAGTTGAAGTATTTCCACAAGTGATCCAGATGACGCGTGGCGGAACTCCGCGGCGTCTGACAAGCTCGACGAAGTCGGGGTCTTTAGTCAGAACGACAGCGTCATCGAGACGTAAGGACAGGATGATTGATTTCACGGGCCGCGTATTGGAGGCAGGCCTGCAAGTCATCCGAGTCTAGATAGGGCAACTCTTGAAGAATCTCTTCACCCTTTAGGCCAGCGGCAAAAAGATCGAGAACGTCGGAAACTCGGACACGCATTCCCCGGACGCAAGGACGGCCTCCGCATTGATCGGGATTAATGGTGATGCGGGCCGTGAGATCCTTCATTTCCACAGTGTAGCCTGTTTCCTCAAATCCAGCCGCGTGCGAAATAATATCCGATCTTGACCGTCTCCAAGCACAGTCCCAAAAATACAGGCCATCGATTTCCCCATGATCCGATCTGTTTCGCGGCGTCGGGGAGAGGACGCGGCTCAATTTCGATGCCTGCCTTGCGAAAAACCCGTGTTGCACGAAACATATGGTAATCGCTGGTCATCAGCACCTTGCGGCCGGGCAGCTTGTCCAAAATCGCTTTCGATTTGAGCGCGTTTTCGCGCGTGCTGTGCGATTCCGTTTCCACGCGTATCAGCGACACCGGAATCCCTTGCGACATCATGAACTCGCCCATCCGCTCGGCGGCCGGTTCCACGCCGCTGCTGGACCCTCCGCTTATCAACACAACCCGCCATCCGCCCTCGCGCCACGCCCGCACTGCGTAGACGCTGCGCCAATAAGAAGACCAGCCGATCACATCTTTGATGGAGTCCCCGCCCAGCACTATCAGCACATCGCCTTTCGGATCGTTGCCCGGCCCTGCCAACGATTTGATCCACCAACCGTCAATCGGTGTCACGGTGACGAGCACAAACAGGAATCCGATGGCGGCCAATGCTCGGGTTATCCAACGGGCTGCTGTTCGCATGTCAGTCCATGAGTAGGTGCAATACCACGCTGCGGTTGTGCGGCCGTTCGCGATGCTCAAATAAATAGACTCCCTGCCACGTCCCGAGCGCGAGACTGCCCTGCAGAATCGGAATCGCGAGTTGAGTGGAAGTGAGTGCGGAGCGGATGTGGGAGGTCATATCGTCCGGTCCTTCGGCGGTGTGCCGGTAGAGCCGCGTATCCTCAGGGACCAGGCGCGTAAAGAAATCGTTGAGATCGGCGACCACGTCGGGATCCGCGTTTTCCTGAATCACCAGCGATGCCGACGTGTGCCGGCAAAAGATGGTCAGCAGGCCGGTCTGCGGCTGTTGAGCGCTTACCCATGACACGATTTCACGCGTGAAATCGTACAGTCCCTTGCCGCGGGTTGAGATATGGAGCTGGTGGGTGATCTGCTTCACTCGACCGTCACGCTCTTGGCCAGGTTGCGTGGTTGATCCACATCGCAGCCGCGCCGCACCGCGATGTGATAAGCGAGCAACTGCAGCGGAACGATCTCGAGGATAGGCAGAAGAAGCTCGACCGTGGGAGGGATCGCGACTAAGAAATCGGCCATTTTGCCCACTTCCTGTTCGTCGCCTTCGCACACCACCGCGATCACGATGCCGCTGCGTGCCCTGACCTCCTGGATATTGGAAATGGTCTTTTCGTATCGCCGGCGGCTCTCCTCGCTATGAGGATCGCGTGTGGCCAACACCACCACCGGCAGATTCTCATCGATCAGCGCATTCGGGCCGTGCTTCATCTCTCCGGCTGGATAGCCTTCGGCATGGATATAAGAGATTTCCTTAAGCTTGAGTGCGCCCTCAAGCGCGATTGGGAAATGAATGCCGCGGCCCAGAAACAGAAAATCGTTGGCGCGGTGGAGCTTCTTCACCAACTCGTCATAAATAGCGTCGTGGCTGAGAATATGCTCCAGCTTCAATGGAATCCGAACCAATTCCTCCACCAGCGCGAGCGATTCCTCCGGCTTCAGAACTTCGCGCACCTGGCCCAAGTACATCGCCAAAATGAAAAGCGCCGTGATCTGCGACATGAACGATTTGGTGGCAGCCACGCCAATTTCGGGACCCGCGTGCGTGAGCAGCGTTCCGGATGCCTCGCGCGTGATCATGGAACCGACTACGTTTGAGATAGCCAGTGTCTTCGAACCCTTGCTCGCGGCCTCTCGTTGCGCGGCCAAAGTGTCCGCTGTTTCTCCCGATTGCGAAATCAGGATGGTAAGCATCTTTTTCGAAACTATGGGATCGCGATATCGGAATTCGCTTCCATAATCTACTTCCACTGGGATACGCGCCAACTTTTCGATCATGAACTTCCCGGCCAGCGCGGCATGCCAACTGGTGCCGCAGGCCACGATCTTGATGGACTCGAATTCGCGGAAATCCTTGGCGCTAATATCCATCTCTTCGAGAAAAATCCGGCCGGTCTCCTGGCCCACCCGGCCCAGAATGGTGTCGCGGACGGCGCGTGGCTGCTCAAAGATTTCCTTGAGCATGAAATGCTTGTAGCCGCCCTTCTCGGCCATGATAGGGTCCCAAAGAATATGGGTGATGGCGCGTTTGACGGCGCGGCCGTTGAAATCCGTGAGGTGGACGCCCTCAGGAGTGAGGATCGCCAAGTCGCCATCCGCGAGAAAAAACATATCGCGCGTGTGGCTGAGTATGGCAGGCACGTCGGAAGCGACGAAGTATTCTCCGTCGCCGAGTCCCACCACCACCGGTGGCCCGGATCGAGCGGCCACAATCTTATTTGGGTCCGAGCTGGCGATAACTCCGAGCGCGAACACGCCCGAGAGTTCCTTCACGGCCTTGCGAACTGCCTCCTCCAGATTGCCCTCGTAATGTTTCTCTATCAGATGCGCGATCACCTCGGTGTCGGTTTCGGTGACGAACTTGTGACCCTCGAGCTGGAGTTGGTGTTTGAGCTGGAGATAATTCTCGACGATGCCGTTGTGCACCACCACGATGTCGCCCTTGCAATCGCGATGCGGATGCGCGTTCTCTTCGGTGGGACGACCATGTGTGGCCCAACGCGTATGGCCGATACCGTAGGGGCCATCGATGGGGTTCAAACGGATGGCATCTTCCAGATTCCGCAGCTTGCCGGACGCGCGGCGGATATCTAGTTGGTTGTCTCCGTTGAGGACGGCGATACCAGCCGAGTCGTACCCACGATATTCCAGGCGGCGAAGGCCGTCTAAAATGATGGGGACAGCTTTCCGATTGCCGATGTAGCCGACGATTCCGCACATGATTACTCCAGAATACAAGGAATACGAGGAAGCCGAGGAATTCAAGGAGCAATTCGGAAGAAGAATGCTTTGGCGATCAGGAAAGCTTCGCCTGCCAGGAAACCGAGCAGCGCTTGATATTCGCGGTTGCGCATGTACACGGACCATTGGAATCGGGCGTCGGATTTGACTGGCCGAAGCGTTGGCCACAGCGACGGGACGCGCTTTGAATAAGCGGCGAAATTCGGGAATAGTTTGCTCAGGTGTTGTTCTTCGAGTTCGATCACTGGAAGATAGATCAACACAAACACCGCGGCAAATAGCGCCGCCAGCAACCACTTTCGTGACGCGATCACCAGCCCGGCCGCCACCAGCAGCGTTCCCAGATAGAGCGGATTGCGGACGTAAGCATACGGGCCGCTTTCCGCCAGGCGAATGTTTTTCTCAAGATGCCCAGTGGCCCAAGCGCGCAGCAGCAATCCAAGTAACGACACCGGCAGCCCGAACGCCAGCGACCGGAAATCCGGGAGCGAGAACCACGCGAATGCCAGAACCAGCACAAATCCGCTGGCCACACGCAGACGCGCAACTAAATCGGCGTAGGGCTTAGGAAAGACACTCATCCGCGTTTGTTCGCGGCTGAAAGAATTGTTTCGAGCGCTCCCACTACCTGGTCCGGCGTAATCTCACGCATGCTGTCGTCCGGCTGCATGGTTCTCTTGTAAGTTGTCGATGCAGTGGGACTGCGAAGCACCGTGAACGTTCCGCCGTAAGGTCCGTTGCGAGCGGGATCGGTGGGTCCATAGATGGCGACGCCGGGCTTGGAAAGCGCGGCTGCCAGATGCATGGGTCCGCTATCGACGCCGACGATGGCCGTGGCGCGGCGCGTGGCGTGAATCAGTCCCGCGATCCCGGAGACGTGCGTTTCGGCTCCCTCCACACGAAGCGGATAGGGAGCATTTAGCACCAAGGGCAGCCCGCAGTCGCGCTTAATTTTTCGGGCGAGCTCGGGGTAATACTCGAGCGGCCATTGCTTGGCGCCCCAACCAGCCAGCGGACTCGCCAGGACGAAATCGCCCTTCGGCAACTGGCCTTGCGGTTCTCCGGGTGGAAGGGGGAACGTCCGCAAAATGCTGGATGCTCCGGCGGCTGCGGCGAGATCCAGATTGCGTTCCACCGCATGCGAGGAGCGGATGGACACCTTGGTGGAATAAAACCACGACGCTGGAGACTCGCGCACATGCGGCGCGCCGAAACCGAAAATGCGCTCCGGCCGCGCCACGGTGGCCACCAGCGCCGATTTGATTAAGCCTTGAAAGTCCACGCCCAGATCGAATCGCGCGGCACGGAGCTCGGTCCACGCTTTTCGAAGGCCGGCCAGCGTCCGGCGGTCGAATAGCATCACGGAATCGATATAGGGATTGGCTTCGAGCAGCGCGCTCCATTTCGGTTCCACTATCCACGTAATTTTGGAGCGAGGGATGCTATGCTTCAGGCTTGCCACTGCGGGGAGCGCGGCGATGATGTCGCCCATCGCGCCCAGCCGGATCACCAGGATGCGTGGACCGTTCATCCGGTTCCTTCCGGACGATGACGCCGCAAAACGTGCTGGATGAAGCGTTCTGTGACAGCCGCGTCGTCAGAGGCTGCGCCGCCGTCTTTCAGAACGACGTAATCCACCATCGCGAGCGCCGCCACCAGTTCCGCCCGCGCTCTCTGCGCGAGCAAAGGCCGTGGCGGATTGGTTATTTCTACGACAAGGACTCGATCTGGCGCGGAATACTCACGGAGCCGCCGGACATGCTCGGCCAGCAGCGGATCAAAATGGCCAGCCACCCAATGGGCCGGTTGACCAAGCAGGCGCTGGCGAGCGTCCTGCTCCGATATGATTTTCGTCCGCGTGTCCAAGAAAGCTAGTCTACCAGTGGGACCGTCCCTGCGCGTAGGGCAAGCCTCTGGCTTGCCCAGTTGACAAGCCGGAGGCTTGTCCTACGTGACGATCGCTACTCTGCCAGCAAGGCCAGGGCTTCCCGCACCACCCGTTCGGCGCTGACGCGTGTCATGCAGCGGTGATCGATGGGACATTCGCGCAGCAGGCAGGGGCTGCATTCCACTTTTTCGCGCACCACGCGTGCGTGGGGTCCGGTTGGACCGGTGGCTTCATCGTCGGTGGCTCCAAAAATTGCAACCGTGGGCACGCCCAGCGCCGAGGCGATGTGCATGGCGCCGGAATCGTTGGTAAGGAACAGCTCGCAGCGGGCCGCCAGTTCGATGAATTGCTCCAGCGTGGTCCGGCCGGCATAGTTGGTGACATCGTGACCGTGCAACATCTGCGCGATTTGCTCGCACAGATCGTGCTCGGCGCGCGATCCAAACAGCGCCAGGGCGGCGCCGCGCGCGTTGGCCAACTCGGACGCGGCTTCCGCAAAACGCTCCGGCATCCAGCGCTTCGCTGTTCCGTAAGCAGCGCCGGGGCTGATCCCGATAACCCGCTTTGGATTTCGGGCCGAAGTCTGCGGCGTGATCTTGATATCGCCGGCCGGGAGCGCGTCGATCAGACGGGCGCGGCGCAGCAGCTCGAGATAATAGAATCGCTGGTGGCGCGGTATCTCGCCGCGTTTCGGTACCTTCACCGCGCGCGTTAACAAGAACCCTCGCCCATCGCGGTTGTAGCCGATCCGCGCGGGAATACCGGCCGCGGCGGCCACCCAGGCAGCACTGAAGGCATTCTGCAGCAGAATCGCACAATCGAAACGGTGACGGCGCAACTCGAGAGCCATGGTCCACCATGGCTTGGCGTCGCACATCAGCATTTGATTTGTGAATGATTCTTGCGCATACAGATCCGCAACCCACGATTTCGCCAGTATGGTTATGTGCGCCTCTGGAAACCGCTCGCGAATGGCGTGCAGGGCCGGCAGACACATCACGGCATCGCCCACCCAGTTGGTGGCGCGGATCAGTATATTCGAGTAGTTCACTGCCATTGTTTCCAGGCACCGACTCCCTCACGGTCGCGGTTCGGTAACACTCGAACCGGAAGGGAGCGATTCACTACTGCACTGCGATTGTAGCTGTGTTTGAGACAGCCCCGCCAATGGTGAGGACCATCGGGACCGCGGGACCGCTGGGGCCGCCGGTGGGAATTTGTATGTTCACTTGATACAGGCCCACAAATCCCGGCGCCAGACCCGAGAACGACACTACCACCGTCTGTCCGCCCAAGGTGACGACTGGCTTTGCGTTTGTGTACGACAAGGGATTGGATAACGCGGGTGCGCCCGGGTAGGGCGGGTTGCTGACGAATCCCAGGCCGGTGCAGTATACCGACACGGTTTGTCCCGGTTGGGCCGGGCGCGATCCTGGGAAAGCACCAACTGGAGCGGCGAGAGCCGGCGAGTTGGCAATCAAAACCGCGGCCTGTCCGGTGCCCTGTGAATTTGTCGTGAATAATGCGGGAGCGTAAGGAACCAACGTGATATTCGCCGTGTTGCTGAGTTCGCCTTGCGTGACCGTAAGCGTTGTTTGGGTAGATCCAAAAACTTGAATGAAGGGAACCTGGAAATTGATCTGCAGCGGTGAAACGAAGAACAGCGCGACGGGATTTTGGCCTGAAATGGTCAGGGTTGTTCCGCCGAGCATGAATGGAAGCGGAGGTGCGCTGTTCGCTTTCGCCGTGACGCCCACCAAGTTGGTTCCGTAGAGTGATGCGATGCTTCCTGGTGCGAGTCCCTGCTGGCTACTGGCCGCATTGACAGCGGCGAGAGCCTTGGGCGCAGGACCAATGTTGAACGCGAGGGCGTTCGAAGCGCCGCCGCCCGTGGATGGGCTGAATACGTCGATGTCCACCACTCCTACCGTTGCGATGTCGCTCGCACTGATTTCGGCGGTGAGATGCTGGCTGTCCGCCACTTTGGTCGATCGGCTTAGTCCGTTCCAACGCAGCGTGGTTCCGGTTCCGAAGTGTGAGCCCGTCACCGAGAGCGAAAATTTAGCCCCGCCGGCGTCGGCGGTGTTTGGCGACAACGACTGAATGGTTGGATCGCTAGACGCAGAGGTGGAAGAGAGCGGGATCAGAATATCCCAGACACTGCGGCCATGCGTGGCAGCGCGCAGGATCCGCGCCGGCCGATGCAGAACCACCGCTTCGACAACCACTCGCGGCAGGCCGTTGCCCAGGGTCGACCAGGATACTCCGCCATTGGTTGTCACCATCACGCCCGCATCGGTTCCGATGTAGAGCGTGTCGGGCAGGTCGGGATCCACGGCCAGGCTGTTTACGGGCAGATCGGGTAGATTGCCGCTGATATCGGTCCACTGCGCCCCGCCATCAGTGGTTTTGAAAACGTGCTGACTAGGCTTCACCGTCGAATTCAGGAAACCCGAGTAAGTCGCATACGCTGTTCCCGAGTCGATTGGGTCTACTGCGATGCTGGTCAACGTTCTAGCTGCCAGGCCGGCCGTGCGATCAATCCAAGATGCGTTAGTCCCAGCCAGCGCATTGTTGGTTACTTGGACCTTGCCATCGGAGGTTCCGGCATAGACGATGTTAGGGTCGCTCGGAGCAACTGAGACGGCGGTGATGGTCGCGCCATTGCCTGCGGTCAAATCCGGCGAGATCGAGAACCAGCTTCCGGCGCCGTCATGCGTTTGCCAGATGCGGTAGGTGCCAAAATACAGCGTTCGCGAGTTGGAAGGGTCAATGCCCATGGGAGCCACGAACTGGGCGCGATCCCGCGGGTTGATCCCGTATTGAGCGGGTATCCAAGTGTTCCCGCCGTCCGGCGTTTTATCCATGATGTCACCGGAAACGCAAGCCGTGTATCCAATCGCCGGCACAATCCGGTCGATTGCGGAGTAACCTCCATCACCACAATTCACATAGTCCCAACTCGGATTTCCGTTGTATCGTTGAAGCCCGTTGTCCTGGGTGCCCGCCAGGGCCATGTTGATGTTGGATGGGTGGATGGCGACGCCCGGATAAAACTGCGTGATGGAGAGCGTGTCGTTGAGCTCGGTCCAGTTGACCACTGCGTTGGTAATGTCGGTAGTGCTGTACATGCCGCCGTCATTGGCGATATAGAGCGTGCCGCCGTCGGGTGTGTACTGCAGATCGTGGAAGTCGGGGTGGATAAACTGTTGTTGATTAAAACCACTCGATGTGACGTCCACCCACGTGGCGCCGCCGTCGATGGTTCGTATAATCGAGGTCTGGCCTCCGGCAAATACGACATCCGCATTGGTGGGATTTACTCGTAAGGTCATGTCGTACCAGCATTGTCCGGTTGCCGAGCAAATGTCGGGAGCATGGGTGGGATTCCAGAGACTACCGCCGTCCGTGGTCTTGAAGATATCCAGCAGACTGCCGTCACTATAGTTGTGGACGGCGGCAAAAAGTGTCGATGGAGAGGAGGGAGCGATGGAGAGCGAGATCCTGCCGACGTCGGTGATGGGCAGGGAATTTGCTCCGCTGCCCCGGAGGCTCTGCCACGTCTGGCCGCCGTCGATAGACTTATACACACCATTCTCAAACGCTCCGAACGGGCTGCCCAGCGCAGCGAAGGCGATCTGGCCGTTCGTTGGATCGAACAAAACCGCTGTCCCGGCGCCTTTCAATACGTTGGTCCAGGTGGTGGCGCCGTCCGCCGATCGCCAGATTCCAGTGTCGGAGGAACATAACAGAACCTGGCTGTTCGAGGGATTGACCGCCATTCCGCCGATATATGCATGCAAGAACGGACCGACGATATTCGTCCAGGTAGCGCCAGCGTCGGTGGATTTGAGGATTCCGGCGCCGTAGTAGCTATCGATTGCGAAATTTTCTTCGCCGGTTCCGACGTAGATGATGTCGGAATTGTTCGGATCCAGCGCGATCGCGCCATTGGCCATGGAGGCTTGGGCATCCGTAAGAGACTTCCAGGTAGTGCCGCCGTCGGTGGACTTCCAGACCCCGCCCTCCGCCGCGCCAATGTACAGAGTGTTGCTGTTTTGTGGATCGATAGCGATCGAATTCACCCTTCCGGCCGACACGAAATTGGTTCCTGCGCTGGTAGGTTGAGGACCGATGGACGTCCAGTTACCAACTCGCAGGGCTTTCGAGGTCATAGAGTTGTCCGGCGCGGTCCCAGCCGGTTGTCGTATCACCTGCGCTTGCGCATCGATGCGGTCGATTTCGGCAATGCCTTTTAGCCGCGCCCCGGTAGGGATGTGGGGGAGCGGGTAAGCGCGCTGCGTGTAGAACCACTCTTCGCGCTGGGCTTGCTTATCGTCAACTTCGTTCGCTTTTCGGGCCTGTGCGAAGCAAATGCTAGAAGATACAACAAGACCGATGGCAACGGACCGGTGCTTCATGGGGTTCCTCAGAGGTGCAAAGAAGAATACCTTGATTTTAGCAATATCACGGACGGTTAGCGTTGCTAAACCGTTACACAGGAGTGCAACAGCCATTCCTGGCTATATCGGTTTCGTAGCCTGAAGACGGTAGGCGAACCCGAACCATGGCCCATGTGTACTGGTTGTCAATACCCTCAAAAGAGTATCTAAAACCACTCATCAGTACTATAGAAAAGAATCCTGTAAGACCCAATAATACTTTTACCTAGTACAAGGGTTAGGAGAACTCATGGACTTGTTCGCGAATGAGAATTGCCCGGAAAGCTGTTCGAATCTCGGCCTCGACTGCGATACCTGCACTCGCAAGGCGGCGTCCAGTGTTGCCAGTATCTGTGGCGGTCTCGATCCGCACGGTCTCAAGCAGGTCTTCTTTCAACTTTATTCTTCCCCCGGCTGCCGTCCCATGGCCCAGGTCTTCGAGTTGGCGTACCAGGAAGCGACGGCTCCCATTGAACTAGCTGCCTTGGCGACCGCAGCCGCAGCCTGAGATAGCAAACAACCGTTCTTACGCTTGCTTCCGCGCGGGGCTCACGATTGTCAGAGTGGATCGGGGTAGCGCTTCCTTCCGGTCGCGGCTCGGATATGCTAGGAGATTAGCATGCGGCTATTCTGTGGGATCGATCTCCCTGAGGATGTTCGCGAACGGCTGGAGCGGTTGCTGATGCATCTGCGCTCGGCGGCCCACCTGAAATGGGTTCCGGTCTACAATCTGCACCTCACTCTCAAGTTCATTGGGGAGTGGCCGGAAGATAAACTCCCGCAGCTCGAGACCGCGCTGCGCTCCATTCAGAAACGGCCTGCCATCCTGCTTGAGGTGCGGGGACTGGGCTGGTATCCGAATCCGCGGAATCCACGCGTCTTTTGGGCGGCTGTGGAAGGGGGCGAGACTCTGCCCGCGCTGGCTCACGATATCGAAGCCGCAGTCCAGCCATTGGGGATCGCAAAAGAAACGCGCACCTTCACCGCGCATTTGACGCTGGCGCGGATCAAGGAGCCGGTGCCACTGGAAGCCTTGCGTAGCGCTGTCGCACAGGTGGGAGCTACTGAATTCGGATCGTTTCTCGTGGACCGCTTTTATATTTTCCGGAGCCAGCCCGGCTCGGCCGGATCCATCTACACCAAGTTGTCCGAATTTCCTTTTAAAGCGGAATGAAGCCCCTTCTGGTTTTGGTGGTCGCATATCTGGTGGGCGGCATCCCTTTCGGTTTCCTGTTGGTGAAGCTGAAAACCGGTGAGGATGTCCGATCGAAGGGCAGCGGCAACATCGGCGCCACCAACGTGCTGCGCACCACGGGCCGCGCCATCGCTGTTGTTACATTGCTGCTGGACATCGGCAAGGGATTCTTCGCGGTGTGGTTTGCGGCCTGGCTAACCGGCGATTCGCCGGAGTGGATGAGCGCGGCGGCGCTGGCGGTAATGGCCGGGCACGCATATCCGGTTTTTCTAAAATTCCACGGCGGTAAAGCGGTGGCGAGTTTTGTCGGAGCGTTCTTGTATTTAACGCCGGTCCCGCTGGCGGCAACCTTGGTACTGTTCGTGATTGTTGTGGCAGCCACGCGGCACATTTCCATGGGCTCGGTTGTGGCGGCGGGCAGCCTTCCGCTCGCGGTGTGGATGATTGAGCATCCGCCCGGGGTGGTGCTGATGGCGTCCATCGCGGCGGCGGCGTTTATCATTTACCGGCACAGGGCGAACATGGGAAGGATCCGGGTTGGGAACGAGCATGTGTTCAAGTTGTAGCGTACGGTCTCGGATGGACGACTGCCAAAGTGGGGCGGACCCCCTGGTCCGCGGCCGACGCCCTCGTCGGCTTGCTGCTGGTATTTGTCGATGCTTGAAGCAGCGGGTCCAGGGGGACCCGCGCGGACCAGGGGGTCCGCCCCACCCGCTGGCCGAAGGATTTCATTCCATGGGCGTTTACACGAGTGCGTGCGCCACGCTGGACTGTGAATGAAGAGCTCGATCGCGATTATCGGGGCGGGGAGTTGGGGGACTGCGCTCGCCATTGTACTTGCGCCGCGCTTTGAACGGATCCGGCTTTGGGCGCATGAGACGGATCTGGTCGAGCGCATGGCCGCTTCGCGGATCAACGATGTTTTTCTCCCCGATTTCCGGCTTCCGGACAATGTCGATCCCGTTTCGGATCTAAAGCTGGCGCTCCAGGACGCTGGGATTGTCATCGGAGTCATGCCATCGCGATTCGCGCGGGTGGTTTATTCGGCTATGTTGCCGCACGTAGACGTCGGGATGCGGTTTGTCTCGGCCACCAAAGGTCTTGAGAACGGAACACTGCTGCGGATGTCTGAAGTGGCTCGCGAGGTGTCGGGAAGGAACTTCGCCGTTCTATCCGGGCCGACGTTCGCCCGCGAAGTTGCGCGCGGGGAACCCACGGCGGTGGTGATCTCTTCCGACGATCAGGAGCTGGCGGTCTCCATACAGCGCGAATTCTCCGGCCCCAGCTTCCGTCTTTATACTAATGACGACCCGGCGGGTGTCGAGATCGGAGCGGCCCTTAAGAACACGATCGCAATCGGTGCGGGAGTCTGCCAGGGGCTCGGTCTCGGGAATAATTCGATCGCGGCCCTGATCACGCGTGGCTTGGCTGAGATCACTCGGTTGGCCGTTGCGATGGGTGGCCAGCCGCGAACTCTTGCGGGATTGGCGGGATTGGGCGATCTAGTACTGACATGCACCGGAGAACTAAGCCGGAACCGGAGTGTCGGAATTGAGTTGGCCAAAGGGCGGAAGCTAGCCGAAATCGTCAGCTCCATGAAAATGATTGCGGAGGGAGTGGAAACCACATCCGCCGCAGTGGATCTGGCGCGTAAATTCAACGTAGACCTGCCTATTACACAACAAATGGACTCCATCCTGCGAGGTGGCCGCTCGCCTCGGGAAGCCATCCGGGACCTGATGGAGCGGACTCTTAAGAACGAGTAATGTAAAGCCGCGTCAACCGGGCCGCTAAATCCCCGTCGTAGTTTTCAGGTCACACGAATGGACCCGGACGGAATGCACACTCAAGCGGCGCAACCTTCTTGGAATACGCGGGTTAAGGATAATAGTGCAGATTTAGGCTCACTCGAAAGGGACGCCGAGTTGATGTTGCGCGTCCGGGACGGCGACCAGGCGAGTTTTGGATTGCTGCTCGAACGGCATCGCGGTCCGGTGATTCATTTCCTGTATCGCATGGTGCAGAGGCAGGCGGTGGCGGAGGAGTTAGCGCAGGAAGTCTTCTTGCGCGTATATAAGTCCAGGGGTACGTATGAGCCATCGGCGAAGTTTACGACGTGGTTGTTTCGGATAGCTAGCCATCTTGGCTTGAACTGGATTCGAGACGGACGCACGGAAGGCCGCGAGGAGAGTTTGGATAAGGAGACAGCGGACGGGGCGACCAGACAAGTAGCGGATCGGACCCCGACCGTGGAGCAGAAATTGGTGTACGGCGCCAAGCTGAAGGAGGTTCGGCGGGCTATCGAATGTTTGCCGTCGAAACAGCGCGCCGCGGTGCTGATGCACAAATACGATGAGATGGAGTATTCCGAGATCGCGACTGTGCTAAGTTGTTCTGAATCGGCAGTGAAGTCGCTGCTGTTCCGTGCATACGAACACCTAAGATCGCGACTGGCGCATATGGCATAAGGGGAGAAAACGATGGGATGTCCGACTGAGGACGATGAGGGCGAAGAGCTGATTCTGGCGTATGGCGCGAGAACCATTGCTCCGGAACAACAGATCGAGTTAGAACGGCACCTGGAAACTTGCGGGAGCTGCCGCGAGAAGGCCGAAGCTCAGCGGGCAGTGTGGTCGGCGCTGGACGAGTGGCTACCTACGGTGGTGTCGCCGAACTTCGACGAGAGATTATTCCGGCGCATCGCAAGCGAGGAGCAGAGTGCGTGGTGGCGGCGGTTGTTCTCCGTGAACTGGTCGTGGCGGCCCGCCGTTCCCGCGGCAATGGCTTGCGCTGCGCTCATCGCGGCGTTCCTGCTGAAAAGTCCCGCGCTTCGGACTGAGCCGCAATCCGAGGCGCAGCCCAAGCTGCAAATTGAACAGGTGGAGCATGCCCTCGATGATATGGACATGCTGAAGCAGCTCGGCGTAGAAAGCGCTCTCGACAAGGCGCATCCCTCGGAGAAGATTTAGGCGGCCTTGGATGCGCTTGAGCTGGTCCAATGTGGCGTCCGCCGTAGTGATGGTGTTGTTGGCCTCGGCGCCGGCGATATCGGCTCCAGGCCGGCAGGGCGGCCCGAAACCCTCCAAGCCGCACGCTGAGAAGCCGCCCAAACCACCCAAGAACGTCAAGACGCCCATCGACGAGTTCATGCGAATGTCGCCTGGGGAGCGGCAGAAGGCGCTGAATCGTTTGCCGCCGGAGCAGAGAAGAAGGCTTCAGGAACGCATCGAGAAGTTCAACCAACTTCCTGCCAGCCAGCAGCAGACTCTGCGCAACATGTACGACCGGTTGAACCAGCTTCCGGCAGAGCGCCAACAGGTTGTTCGCAAATCCCTGAACCAGTTTTCACAGCAACCTCAGGATCGCCGGCAGGCCATGCGGCAAGAATTGAAAAGCATGGCGCCGCTTGGGGCCCAGGATCGTGAAGCGCGGATGGCGAGCCCCGAATTTCGGGAGAAATTCAACGGGAAGGAACAGGGGATCGTTCGTGATATGTCGGACCTGCTGCCGCCCAAGTAGTGGGGCAGGTTGGTATGCGGGGGCAATCGTGGGGCAGACCCCCAGGTCTGCGCGGGTCCCCCTGGACCCGCTCTTCCGTAACGAAATGAGCTTCATTCAGTCCCAGTAAGCCGACGAGGGCGTCGGCTGCAGTCCAGGAGGACCGCCCCACAATGCCGGCGCAAACCGGGCGGGTTAACAACCCGCCGATGACAAGCCAGAGGCTTGTCCTACGTAGGGCAAGTCTCCGACTTGCCGTGCGCTTGAATGTCCAAACTCCAGGGGCGGGTTAACAACCCGCCGCAGGATGACATCCTGCCCTACATGCCAAGCGGGCATCACACTCGAAGGTGGGTGGGTGTTTCGACGCTTTGCCTTTCCAAGATTGGGTGAAGTTACGCTGGACGCAGCGGGTGAAAGTACGCTGGGCCGGTTTTTAGGTCAATTCGTGTGGCCCTTGGGTTGCATCTGCTTACGGCAACACGGACAGCACACCCCGCGCGCCGCCGCGCAGGACAGCCTCCCACCGTTCGCGGAGCGGCCCGGGGTGTGCTTCAGAAACGTGTGCCCAGGAAGAAGGAGATTCGCATGACATCGCGAAGTATTGCGTCTTTGCTCGTATTGTTCCTCGTGTTCGCATGTGTGATGGCGAGCGCGCAAACTGTCAAGAAAACGTCGGTGACGCCGACCTCGGCTGCATCTGGGGAGGAAATGTTCAAGACCTATTGCGCATCCTGTCACGGCACGGATGGAAAAGGTGGTGGACCCGCTGCCACGGCTCTGACCAAGCCGCCCGCCATTCTGACTGAGCTTTCCAAACACAACGGCGGCAAGTTTCCAGAGCTGAAAGTTTACGGAGCAATCAAGGGTGATTCGAATACGCCCGCTCACGGCTCTAAAGACATGCCGGTTTGGGGTTCTGTGTTCCAATCCTTGAGCCATGGAGATCAGGGACAAGTGCAACTGCGAATCAGCAACCTGACGAAATATATTGAGTCGCTTCAGGCCAAGTAGCAGAAGGCAGAAAGCAGAAAGCAGAAGGCAGGCTACCGCGATAGCTCACGAATTGTCCTGCCTGGCAATTGGCTGGCTTCCTGATGATGGCCCATTAGGTTGAGAACCGTGGGGACGAAGCTCAGACTGTCGTAGGGTTCGTCGATCACCAAGCCTCTTGGGATGCCGGTTTCGTCACCGCCCGCCAGCATCAGCACAGAATGCGTTGAAATGCGCAGCAGTGAGCCGTGATTTCCGCCCGGATTGAAGCCGCGAACGTTGAAGTTCCAGTGATCGTTGGCGAAGATCAGGAAATCCGGCTCGGCCAGCCGCCGCCTCCGCCGATTGAACCGTGCAACTAGTCCAGCGTCTCCCGGCAAGTCTTGCGATTGCGGATCTCGCAGAAATTGTTCGTGGAGCGCCAGGATGCCATCCGAGTATCGGGTTTTGTGAACGGCGTGGAATCCGCGTCTTCCCACAGACGAAGCGGAAAGCCGATATCAAGCGGTGCCGGATCGAAGTGAACTGAACCGTCGGAGTCCTGGTTGAGATCACCGTTCTCATGCTGGGATAGGATGATGGCCTGGTGGCTCTCATCGCCGTATAGCCAGACACGTTCTTCGTCCGGAGCTTCCTGCGGCAGGCACAGTGTGGAAGAACGCTTCGAAAAACTAACAAACTCATGATGCCTGGGCAAGGGCTCCCGTTTTCATCGTAAGTCCAATAAATTTCGCGGAGTTTGTCCGATAAGGAAATCAGGCGGATAGCCGGGAGGGTAGATTGCGCGGTCACATGACGGTTGGAAAGAAACTGGCCATCGGCTTCGGGACTTTGCTGGGAGTTTCCTGTCTGTTGGGTTACTCCTCGCTCGAGACGGTCCGACGCTTGGGCGGAATGCTGGACACGGAGGTCAACGAGAACGCGAAAACGGCGGATCTCATTGGCGCCATCAAGCTCCAACTTCATGCAATGAAGGAGCTGGCGACAGCCACTCAATTCTCCTACGCGGTGAGCAGCGTATTGAAGTTGGACCCACGCCAAGTGAAGACCGTGCAGAGCCTGGGGGAATGCGCGAATTGTCACGCGTTTGGCGACGCCGACCAGCACCGGCATGGCTTCGCCGTTCTGGCGGACCGTGCCACCGTACTGTTTAACGAATTGCGGCCATTGGTGCACAGCGAGAAGGCGCGTAGCTCGTTAGCAGTGATCGGTCCGGCAATCGGCGAATGGCGGCAGATATTCGACCAGTATGTGGCGTTCGCGGCCAAAGACGACTTTGCGAGCGGTCATGCGCTGGTAACGGACAAGATGGAACCGTTGCTCGAACACGTCAGCGCAGCGGCCGATGCGTTGGAGGCGGAACAGCAATCGCTACGGACTGCCGCGAAGGCTTCGGCGGCAACCAACGTGGGCCGGTCCAGGTGGACCACCCTCGCGCTGATCGCAATCAGCCTCCTATGCGGGATCGTGGTGGTGGTTGTGATCCGTGAAATTAATCGCCTGCTGCGTGAGATCGCCGCCGAGCTGAACCAGGGGGCCCGGCGTGTCTCTGGCGACGCCGAGGAGTTGCGCCTGGCGAGCCACACTTTGGAGCGCGGAGCGGCCGAGCAAGCTGCGGCCCTCGAGCAGACCTCAGCGTCGAGCGAACAGGTGAATCGAACGGCACACCAGAATGCGGAACATTCGGCTAAGGCCACCGGCCTCATCAAAGATGTCCGGAACCACATGCTAGAGACCAACCAGGTGCTGGATCAAATGATGACCGCAATGCAGGAGATCGGCCGTTCGAGCGATCGCATTTCGAAAATCATCAAAGTGATTAACGAGATCGCCTTCCAGACCAACCTGCTGGCATTGAACGCCGCGGTGGAAGCGGCGCGCGCGGGCGAAGCTGGGATGGGATTCGCGGTGGTAGCCGACGAAGTGCGCACACTGGCCCGACGCTGCGCCGATGCCGCCAAGGATACCGAAGGCCTGATTGGCGAATCCATGGCCCGCTCGAAAGATGGTCAGACACATCTTGATCAACTCACGGACCGCATCCGGTCAATCGCGCAGGGTACCGAATCTGTTACCACTCTGGCCGATCTGGTGGAAAGCGGCAGCCTGCAGCAGGCCCAGTCCATGCAGGAGATCGAAAAGGCCCTGGTGCACATGCGGTCGCTGACGGAGAAAACCGCCTCAAACGCCGAGGAAAGTTCGGGTGTGGGTGAGCGCCTCAGTGGGGAGTCGAAGTCATTGCAGAGTGTCGTGCAGCGCTTGGATGTGATGGTGGGCGGCGCGCGATAGGCCGCTTAATCTCAGTTCCCGCTGACCACGCTTTCCGCCGTCAGAATGTCATGGTGGGCATTCAGGATCACCCGCTTCGGTTTCTTCGGGATGATCACTTTGAATTCGGGTGAGGTCTGGTCTCCAACCAATCCAATCGATCCCAAGCGCATCATGCTTCCATCGAAGTCCAGGTAGACAGGAACTCTCATACGAAATGTATCCGACACGCCACTCTGGGTGATTTTGCCGGTCAGCATCACCTTGCCTTGATCGGCGGGCGCGGTTGAGTATTCCATCCGGTAACTGGGGATGTCTGAGCCATAGATCCATTCGCGGATGAACCAATCGGCGCGGCCATTTCCCTCCAGATCCATGTCTTTGCGCATGTGCCGGTTTATGGCCGCGAGGAAGTCTTCCGTCGATGCATTCTTTCCTGTATTTGTAGTCACAAAGTCGTGCATCATGGCGATGAAATCCTCGTCGGCGGTCTTGGAATTCCACATCAACGAGCGCAGCATGTGTAGAGTATAACCACCCTTGGGATAAACCAGCTTCTGGTACGCGTTACCCGTGCGGTAGGTATTCAGGCGCAGGCCCATCCACACCGGCCCGGCCTGGTTTGCGCTCTGGCCGAATTGATTTTTATCGAGAATCATCTTGCGGGCGCGTTCCCAATACTGATCGAATTTGTCTTGTTTCTTCTCGGTCGCCTGCAGAAAGAGACTGGCCGAGAAATCGGCGAAGCCTTCCGAGAGCCATTGGTCGTGGTAGGTGGCCCAACCCACCAAATGACCCCACCATTGGTGCGACACTTCATGCGGTGTCACTTCGTCGATGAATTCGGCGAATCGGAACGCGTTGCCGCCCAACAGTGACCAGCGCTGCGTTCCGTCCAAAAATGCGCTCACCGGCAGGTAGACCAGTGTCGGCCAGGATTGCCCGAAGCTGAATTCAGGCTGCTGCGTGATCGCGATTCGGCCGTAGGGCAGCAGGCCAAACCAATGTTCAAAGAGGCGAATGGAATTGAGCGCATCCACCACCGCATTGTCGGCCATGGCGGATGGAGCCATGGTTCCGAAGCCATGATTTTGCAAATATGCGGGCACCTCGGCGGTGGCGTAAGCCTCGATATCGTACTTGCTTTCGGGGTCTTCGCGTTCTTTCTTCTTGTATTCGCCGTAGTTGAATCCGGCCACGGCGAGGGGAGTTTCGGAAACCCACTCGGACGCGGCATAGTCGCCCTCGCGCCACTGTTTGACGAGTTTTCCGACGCCCACCAATGTGTAGCGCTTGGGTACTTTGAAAATCAGGTCGAAGGTAGCGCGGTCGCCGAAGGCAGCGACGCTTGGGTACCAACTGGTGCGCGCGCGAACGGCAAAACTTCCGTTACCGGCATCCTCTAGCACTTTGTTGCCTTCGTACTCGATGTGCAGCGAATAAACTTGTCCCTTCACGGTGGCCTGAGGCAGCAGCGCGTAGAACGATCCGTCCTCTTTGCGGCCCTCCTGGATAAAGGCGGCCTCTTTGCCATCGGGCGTCGACACATGCGAGACACGGAGCGAGGGCAGCAGTCCAAAATCGAGAACACGGTCGCCATTGCGAAGAGCATGGAAGGTAACGTCCGCGCTGGCGGTCAGATGGCCGTTGCCGGCAATCGCGGTTTCAATGCGGTAGCTCTTGAGCGCGATGATCCGTTTGTCCTCATTGGAACTGGCCGTATGATTTTGCCATTCGCTGCGGAGGTGGGTGAGATAGAGAATTCCTTCTTTCTCCCCAGCCGGGTCGAGATGGATGAGCCCCACCTCTTCGGGCGATGGCATATGGCGCATAGCGCCGCGAGGAGCGATCAGGAAGCGCAGGTCGTGATAATGGCGGCCATGTAGATAAGCGCTGAACGAGGGCAGGGAATTGGGGTTATACAACTCGCCCAGGAGCTCGGCCTCGACGTTTGGGATCTCCTCGTCGCCGAGCGTGTATTCCAGGTAGCTTCGCGGGTTCTCCGTACGATGCCGCATGTGGCGATGGAAATCGTTCAAGACGTCGTCAACACCTGGACCGGCGGATACGGCTGTGCCCTGGCTCTTCAATTCCTGGTATGTGCCATCGGTGAAGCACAGCACGGCGGAGTAGAACTCTTCGTCCAGCGTGCGATTTCCGGTCATCATCTGAAGATAATTGGACTCCGTTACGACGGCCGGGTCCAGATGAAATGTGGCTTGCCCCAGAAAAACGCCCATCGCGACGCGTCCGAGCACCGGCGGAAGGAAACCGATCAGTCCCGAGCGCAGGTGAAGTTCGCCGGCATCGCGGCGCAGCGTGATATTCTCCACGCGAAAGATCTCAACGGTGCGGGCGTCTCGCAGGGCGCGATATTCCGGGTTCGAATTCGCGAGAGAAGAGCGTTTCCCGGTAACTTCGACCACTGTTTCCTGGATTTGGATTTTGAGCTGAATGTCAATGTCCAGATTTGGTTCCGGGCCAACGGTGACGGTTCGCTGGGCGGTTTCGAAACCTTGTTGCCGGACGGTGATCTGATAGTCGCCGGACGCGAGACCTTCGATAGAAAAATGACCCTTGGCATCGGTTTTTGTGGTCTTCGTTTCCGCGCTGGCTGTATTCGAAATGGTCACTTCGGCGCCGGCCACCAATGCACCACTGGGATCGCGCACAGTCCCCTGGATGGTGGCTGCGGCGGCAGGTAGACATAAGATAGACAAAATGAAGACAAAACGAAATTGCGACACGCTCGCTCCGGGAGTTCTCCGAAATTAATTTGCCGGGATATCGAAACGATACCACGAATGGAATGCCACTTAGTTTCCCAAAACTGCTCAGTCTGCATGCTTGGTGGGGCGGACCCCCTGGTCCGCAGCCGACGCCCACGTCGGCTTGCTGGGTTTGGATGAATCTGATTTCACTGGCGAGGAGCGGGTCCAGGGGGACCCGCGCAGACCAGGGGGTCTGC
>CABEDY010000272.1_pt1 | contig 24073 bp, 19 predicted proteins | sample 3423171 | NCBI WGS metagenome assembly CABEDY01 (sample SAMEA5534333, study PRJEB31848) | metagenome | biome: tundra; feature: field; material: soil | place: USA | collected 2013-05 | depth 0.15 m | reverse complement strand
GCGACGCAGGGGCCGTAGTGCTGTTTGAGATCGACTCCGTCCGGCCTTTGCACTTGACGTTTCGATTCAAACCCGAGATGTTGCGTGCGTGGCCGGCGCCTAACTTCGGGACGCCCGGCGCCGAGTGGGTCGCGAACGGTGGATACTACGTGCTCCACACCGACAATCCCGGTTTCTCAGGGGTTATCGCAATGCCGCGCACAGAACCGGGTATTCTCGCGCCGTATCAGGAACGCCCGCGGACGTATCCAACAGAATTCAAGCTCGCCTTCGATCCGAAAACCGATTCGGAATTCTTCTTTCCGCTGATATTCGCGCTTAGCGATCAGAAATCCACGTTGGCGCGACTCACTGCGATCAACAACAGCATTCCGGAGCTATACAGAAAAACTAAGGACCACTACGCGCACTTTTTCGATACTCGATTGAGCAGTGAAACTCCCGACCCTGAGTTCGATCGCGCCTTGCGCTGGGCGGAGATTGCGATCGATCAGGGAAAGGTGAGGTTCCACAACGAAACCGGACTGGTGGCGGGCTATTACGAATCGGCCGATTCAGCACGGCCGGGATATGGCTGGTTTTTCGGACGCGATTCGTTGTGGACCTCGTATGCCATCAATAGTTACGGCGATTTCGAGTTAACCAGGACAGCGCTCGAGTTTCTGATACGGCGGCAGCGGGCAGACGGAAAAATGATGCATGAATTTGCGCAGAGCGCCGATCTGGTGGATTGGAAATCCACGCCATATTTCTACGCCTCCGCCGATTCAACGCCGCTGTTCGTGATGGCCGTGGATGATTATGTTGCAGCCAGCGGCGATGTGGCGTTCCTCCGCAATCACTGGGATGCGGTGCGGCGTGCCTATGCGTTCACGCGTGCGCACGATTCCGACGGCGACGGCATTTATGAGAACACCGAAGGGACCGGCTGGGTGGAGAGCTGGCCGCCCGATATGCCGCATCAGGAGATTTATCTGGCCGCGCTCGATCAGCAGTCCGCCGATGCGATGTCGCGCCTGGCAGCGCTGATGAATGACAGCACGACGGCAGCCGACGCGCATAAGAAAGCCGAGGAGATTCGCGCCAAGCTGGACTCCGAATATTACGACTCAGCCGCGCAATTCTACGCTTTCAGCCGCAATGCAGACGGGAGCCTGGATCGCACGGCTACCATCTATCCATCGGTAGCGTGGTGGACGGGGCGGCTCAGTCTGCCGCGCGCGGATGCAATGCTCGGCCGTTGGGCGTCGCCCGAATTCTCCACCGATTGGGGCACGCGCGACATCAGCGAACGTACGCCGTTCTACGATCCCATCAGTTATCACCAAGGCTCCATCTGGCCTTTGTTCACAGGATGGGTTTCGCTGGCCGAGTATCGTGCCGGACGAACACTGGCAGGTTACGCGCACCTGATGCAGAACGCCGGTCTGACGTGGGCGCAGGATCTGGGCTCGGTGACGGAATTGCTGTCGGGCGATTTGTACCAGCCGCTGGGCCGCAGCAGCAGCCATCAAATTTGGTCATCCGCAATGGTTGTTACGCCGGCGTTGCGAGGGCTGTTCGGCCTGGATTGGGACGCATTGCACCACACCCTGCGCCTGGCGCCAAATCTCCCTGCTGGATGGGACAGCGCGCAGCTTCACAACGTGCCGCTCGGGAATTCGCGTATCGAGCTTCAATTCACAAAGCAGACGGATCGCTTACTGGTGCGCGCGCGATCGGCGACGCCGGAAAGTTTCTGCCTGGTTCCGCAAACGGCTCCGCGCGACCAACCGTGCCGCGAACCGGCTGCCGCAATGCATGAGCTGGTGCTGCCACTTCCGGCCGTGGAGCTGGGCATTCCGAGCGAATTACCTTTGCCAGGCGCGCGAACGGCGCAATTGAAAGTGGTGGGCGAGCGGCGAGCGGCCAATCGCTACGAAGTGGTTCTTGAAGCGCCGGGCGGCACGGAATACGATCTTCCAGTGCGAATCAACCAGCCCAATATGCAGTCGAAGGGCGCTGAGCTGGCCGGGTCCAAAGTACGGATTCGTTTTCCAGCCGGACAGGGCTATCAGCAAGCGACGGTGATCTTTTCATGGTGACCTTACCCCGATTCCGGAGACTTGGCTTCGCGCTATGCGTGATAGTGCTGTGCTTCCAGCACGCTACATCTCAGGCACAACCGCAACAGCGGCCACAGCCACAGCCGCAGCACGATCCGATTCTGACTTACATCAAGAAAACCTGGGCGCTGCTCACCAGGTCGAATCACGTGCTGGCGACGGCGGCGGTGGATCCCAAGTTTCACGCCGATCCGGATGGGCGCTGGCCGATCTATGTTTCCCGAAGCGAGGATATTCGACGAATTGCAAAGCAGCTGCACCAGGAACTTGCTCCGGCGGCTTTCGCCAAGATCGAACTCCGCGTGCTGCCGGACGATCCGGCCAAGCTGGACGAGCAGGGCCTGCTGTATTTGCCCAACCCTTACGTGGTTCCGGGCGGACGCTTCAACGAGATGTACGGCTGGGACAGTTATTTCATCCAAATCGGGCTGCTACAAGATGGCGAGGTGGATCTGGCTAAAGACATGGCGGACAACTTCCTTTATGAAATTCGCGAGTACGGCAAGATCCTGAACGCGAACCGAACGTATTATCTAACTCGCTCGCAGCCTCCCTTTCTCACCGAAATGGTGCTCGGCGTTTATGCAAAAACGAAGGATCGGAAATGGCTGGAAGATTCGGTGCCGGCGATCGACAAATATTACAAGTTTTGGACCACAGAGCCGCACCTCACGCCGTCTAACGGGCTTTCCCGCTACTACGATCTCGGAGAAGGCCCCGCGCCCGAAGTGCTTTCCGCCGAAAAGGACGCACAGGGCCGCACGCATTACGAGCTGATCAAAGAGTATTACCGCACGCACAAGGTTACGGATTACGATGTGGGCGAATATTTTGATGCAAAGCGGGATATTCTAACGACGCTGTTCTACAAAGGGGATCGATCCATGCGCGAATCCGGATTCGACCCATCGGACCGGTTCGGCAAGTTCAACGTCGACATCATCCACTACAATCCAGTCTGCCTGAATTCACTGCTCTATCTGATGGAGTCCCAAACAGCCGAGATTCTCCGCCTTCTGGACCGTCCGGCGGACGCCGCCATCTGGGATCAACGCGCCCAGGAACGCGCCGGCCGTATCAACCAACTGATGTGGGACGAGCAAGCCGGGCTTTATTTCGATTACGAATTCGTTCACCATCACCTGCGCCACTATCCGTTTCTCACGACGTTTTATCCATTGTGGGCGGGCATCGCAACTAAAGATCAGGCGGCAGCGGTGGTGAAGAACCTCGCGATGTTCGAGCGCCCTGGCGGATTGCAAACTAGCATCAATGCCAGCGGCAATCAATGGGATTCACCCTTCGGCTGGGCGCCCATAGAGATGATCGCGGTTGAGGGTCTGCGCCGCTACGGATACAACGCCGAGGCGAATCGCATTTCGCGAGAATGGCTATCGCTGGTGCTGGAGCAGTACCAGCAGAGCGGGATCATCGTGGAGAAATACGACGTGGTGCGGCGTACTTCGCGGGTCAGCGGCGAGATCCACTTCGGGTATTCGTCAAACGAAGCCGGCTTCGGATGGACCAATGGCGTGTTCACCAGGTTGCTGGATCAAATGCCGCCGGAGGAACAAAAGCAGTTGCTGGGGAACTGAGCCGTACTGCACCGACTCCCTCACGGTCGCGGTTCGGTAACGCAGGTCACTGCTTACCAGGCATTGCCGCCCCGCACGAGTTCCGGGATGGTTCTCACCAACAGTTGAAGATAAACGCGAGTAGATAGGTCGCGTACCAGTTGGAGATCGAACGCGGCTCGCTCCGCATAGGAAAGCCGGCTTCTTCCGCGCGTCTGCCAATAGCCGGTAAGCCCGGGCTTCAGAGTCAGGATCAGGCCGGCTCGATCGCCATAATGTTGTATGAGCTCGCCCCGAGTAAGTGGGCGAGGGCCCACCAGCGACATTTGCCCTCGCGTTACGTGAAAGAACTGAGGCAGCTCGTCGATGGAATGCTGGCGGCAGAAGCGTGCGAAGCGGCTGGTAATGCGTGGGTCGCTTCGCGGCTTTGTGCTTAGCGGCGGATCACACTCGATGAGCTGCACCCAGCCTTTTTCTCCCGCGGAAGCGGCCTGGCGGCGCGGCCACATGGTTCTCAATTTCCACACCCAGAAGGGTCGCCCGTTTTTACCAACTCGCAGGTGAGCGATGAAGGGCGAGCGGCGGGAGAGAATGCGAATGACGATTGCCGCTGGGATGATCAACAGTAGAGATGCGGCAAACAATGCAGCGCCTATCGTCCGGTCGAGCAGATCAAGAATCTCGAATCGAGCCCTGCTAGCGGGCAGTCTTCTTTCAAGTTGTATCGCCGTTGTAGACATTTGAGAACTTAGATGGAGTGCAAATAAGCAAGCAAGTTGTCCTTTTCTTCTTCCGATAACGTATTCGCAAAGGACGGCATTCCTCCACCACCGGAATTGATGACGGCCAAAACGCTTTCATCAGACACCGACTTGCCGTTCTTCAACTTTTTGTGCTGGAACAATCCCTTGAGCGAGGGGCCGACTTTTGTTTCCGCGGTATCGGCATTGTGGCAAACAGCGCATTGCTCGAACACCTTCTTGCCCTGTTCCATGTCGCCCTTGTTACGAGCTGTCGCCGTGAGCGCTAACAGTGCCACCGTAGCGGCTAAGGAAATAGATATTTTTCGCATCTTGAAACTCATCTGCCCAATGAGACGCAATTGGGGACGGGTACGCGTGTGAACATGCTGTAAAAGAATTGCGAAGTGCGGTGGGGTTGTTTACGTTCGAGCGCCTCAGGATCGGGCCACTGCAGGAACCTTGGCCGGCGATTGGTATTGGCCCACTGCCGGCTGGTGACCGGCTGCTATTGGCTCCACGGCGGGGTGATGCCGTTCATGCGGGCGTAGGCGATGGCTTGGCCCAGGTGCTCGGCAATGTGAACATCCACGTTCACGAAAATGCCGCGGCGCGTGGTGGGCGTACCGAAGAAGTCCGCACTTTGCGCCAGGGTTCCGGGCCGGGCGCTCTCCAGCGACTTGCGAACGGTGGCGAAGCTTTCGGTTAGCATTTCGATGATGCGTGCCTTGGGGAGGGTTTGTTTTTCGAGCTTGGATTGCTCATCGATCGCCATTTTCAATTCATCGGCGGAGGGCGCGGAGGCAAGCTTCATCAGCAGTTGATTGGCCGAGACGATGTGCACGAAAACTTCGCCGAAGGAACGCACGCCGGGCGCGGGACGCCACGAATACTTGTCTTCCGGTACAGCCTTGGCCAGCGCGATCACCTTGGATTCGGAATCGGAGAAGGACAGCAGGATGTCGGCGGCAGGCGCAGCCGGCGGCACGTCGGCGACGGCCAGCAACTCGACATCGAAAATCAATTCGGACTTGGGCGGAATGGAGCCTTGCCCGGTCTCGCCATACGCCAGTTGATACGGGATAAACAAGCGCCGCTTGCCGCCTACCTTCATGCCTTCAAAACCCACCTCCCAACCAGAGATCACCAGGCGCCGGCCTTGCACAAATTTGAGAGGCTCATTGCGGTCTACCGAGGAATCGAACTTGGTTCCATTGCGCAGCCAGCCGGTGTAGTGGACGGTATACTGCTTACCAGGCGCGGCCGGGGTGCCCGTGCCAACGACGACCTCGATGTAGTGCATGGTCACGTTTTCGACCACGGATCCGGTTACTTCCGGGACACCGGCGGGCATCTTGGGATCGAACTGGGCGAGCGCGGTGCGTGCGAGAAAGAGAGTGGCGATGAGGACAGCTTGGTGGCTACGAGAATGCATGACACATTATAGGGGCTGGGGGCTAGGGACTGGGGGCTGCGCTTCGCGCTGTCGCTACGCTTTTTCGCACTCGCCTCGGCGGAGGTAGGCGTCGTCTTTGGTTAGCCAGTCGGTACGGATTGGGGAAAAGATATCCAGATCGAGAGTGTCTTCAAGAGCGACGGCACGGTGGGGCACGTTGGAAGGGATGTGCAATACTTCGCCCTGCCGCACGATCACTTCCCTGCCCTCCAGCTCGAACTTGAGCGCACCCTCCAGGATGTAAGTGATCTGCTCGCTCTCGTGGTGATGCTCGGGGACCACGGCGTCCTTTTTGAGGAAGACTTGCGCCACCATGGCCTTCTGGCCGCTGATCACTTTTCGCGAGATCACTTCGCTCATCACTTCTAGCGGCACGGTATCCCAGGTGTAGTGTTTCATTCGGCACCATTGTACTCGGCGCTCGGCGCCTCGTGGGACTGGGGGTTAGGGACTGGGGACTGGCGAGGCACTGTGCTGCGGCTAGAAATTGCTGGGAACATAGGTAGACCCGGGCTTGGAAGGCGGCCCTTGTGGATGTGTCACGATTGTACTCAGGGTGCCGATAAGTCTGGTAATGACAAAGATTCGTTCTTGGTTCTATGAACCACTCCCTCAATCCGGATCCTCTGGTCACAGGTCCCTTGCGCAACGGTTCGCGATCCCGCATGACTTCCCGCCCAACCTGAGTGTTCGAGAGGCTGTGATCCGGGTCGCCGCAGCCCTGGCCCGAATCCTTCTGGGTTCGTTGTTGTTCGCGCTCTGGGGTGTATTTAGCGTTCGAACCTGGGATGTGATTCCAAGCCACTTTTGGCGGGCGGCCGCAATCCTACCTTTAGTACTCCTCTTCCTGCTGCCTTTCACGGCTTTGATGGCGGGAATTTCCGCGATGGTTCGCGCGATCTCGCCAAAAAAGTAGCCGGAACGTAATACGCTCGTAACATTCATCAGGTAGTCTGGTGACTTCGTTTTCTACAGGAGCGTGGATGGAACTATTTGGGGAGACCCTCTCAACCGGCAGCGCCATCTTTCTGTTGCTGGCACTCGGCCTGGCGCTGAGTTTCGAGTTTGTCAACGGATTTCACGACACCGCGAACGCGGTTGCCACGGTTATCTACACCCACAGTCTCAAGCCGATGGTAGCGGTGGTTTGGTCCGGCTGCTGGAACCTCATCGGTGTCTTAACTTCGAGCGGCGCGGTAGCGTTTGGCGTGCTAGCTTTGCTTCCCGTCGAATTGGTGCTCAACGTCGGATCGGGCGCCGGTTTCGCAATGGTCTTCGCGCTTCTGATTGCGGCCATCATCTGGAATCTGGGCACCTGGTACTTGGGCCTGCCGGCTTCGAGCTCGCACGCACTCATCGGCTCCATTATGGGAGTGGGTCTGGCGAATTCGATGTTGTCGAAGGGGCACGAGTTCGGGGAAGGCGTGAATTGGGTCAAGGCGAAAGAGGTCGGCCTGTCCTTATTGGTTTCTCCGCTGGTCGGCTTTGTTTGTGCGGCGGCGCTGCTGCTGCTCATGAAATTCCTGATCAGGAACAAGGAACTCTATCAGTCGCCCGAAAAACACAAAGCGCCACCGCTGTGGATTCGCAGTTTGCTGGTGCTCACCTGCACCGGCGTTAGCTTTGGGCACGGATCCAACGATGGGCAAAAGGGCATGGGGTTGATCATGCTGATCCTGATTGGAATCCTGCCCGCGACCTACGCCGTGGATCAAAGCACCAGCCAGGCGTCGATACAGGCGCTGGCCGCGGATGCGCAGGCGATCTCCTTCGAAATGGACCGGCACGCGGCTGGAGTAGCAATGGCCGGATTGCAAGCCGCATCCGACGATCTGTCAGCCTATTTGAAAACATCGGGGAAGTTGGAGGACCGAACCTACGGAGCAATCGGCACCAAGTGCCGCGAAATCTCCGATACCCTGAGCGGCAAGACCAGCCTCTCGGAACTGACCAAACCGCAGCGCTCGCTCTTGCGCAGCGATTTGTACCTGACATCGGAAGCGCTTGGGAAATTGTTGAAAAACCATAAACTCGAGGACCCGGACGAGCAGAAGTCGGCCGCTTCGCTGAAGTCCCACATGGACAAGCTGACCAAGTTCATTCCAGTGTGGGTGAAGGTGGCGGTGGCTATAGCGCTGGGTCTGGGGACCATGATCGGTTGGAAACGCATCGTGGTTACGGTCGGCGAGAAGATCGGCAAAACGCATCTGACTTACGCGCAGGGCGCCGCGGCGGAACTGGTGGCAGCGGCGACGATTCTAGCTGCGGACAAATTCGGCTTACCCGTAAGCACCACTCACGTTTTGTCGTCCGGCGTAGCTGGAACCATGGCGGCGAACCGTTCCGGCTTGCAGATGGACACGCTTCGGAACCTGCTGCTGGCCTGGGTTCTGACATTGCCTGTTACTGTGTTGTTGGGCGCGGGGATCTTCGCTTTCGTATTGAATGTCTTGATTCGGCTTGGCGTCAAGTAGCACGGGCGTTTCAACGGATAGTCCAGACTAGAGGGATGGAGATCCGGCCTCTGTGCGAGAAAGACGCCGGCGCATATTGGAATCTGCGACTCGAGTCTCTTCAAAATGAGCCGCTCGCCTTCGGAAAGGCGGCCGAAGAGCACCAGGCAACCAAGGTGGAAACGACTGCGATCCGCTTTCGGGACATGTCCGAAGAAAACTTCACGCTGGGAGCCTTCGAGGGAGACCAACTAATCGGGATGGCGACGTTCATCCGCGAAACAGGTTTAAAAGAGCGGCATAAAGGACGCATTTACGGCGTGTACGTCACCGCTTTGTGGCGAGGCAAAGGCGTCGGCAACGCATTGATCGCCGCTGTTTTGAAAAGGGCGAAGGAGGACCCTTCACTCGAGCAGATTTTGCTGGGAGTGGCGGCGAGGCAGAAAGCCGCCATCCAGCTTTATCGGAAATTTGGCTTCAAAGTGTACGGGACTGAACCGAAAGCATTGAAGGTGGCTTCCGAATACATCGACGAGCAGCATATGGTGTTGATGCTGCGTTAATCCGGCGCCCACATCGAGTGAACGTCCGGCTGGCGCCCCGCCCATACCGTCCACGCCGCGATAAGAGTCAACATCAATCCAATGATGACCCACAGGATCGTGGTCATCGGCGTAGACTTCTTTTGCGGTCGACCCAGAGGTTTTGGTTCGTCTTCGCTCATGCGCGCGGCGATATAAGAGATTTTACCCAAGTTCAGACCAGCCGATCAAGAGAGGATCGCGCTGAGCGACAATGGCGGAATGACTCTTCGCCGTTCCGCGCGCGTGTTGTTCGTCGTGGTAATTCTGCTGGTCCTGCTGATTCCGGTGAAGATTGTTGTCGTTCATCTGGCGTGCCATGGCGTAACTTCAGCGCCCGTTGAGCGGCTATGGACGTCGGCCGCTCCGGGAGCGTTGGGGACCACCGATGCCGATCAGCCGTCCGTCGCTGTGTTTCTGCCAGCCCGGTGGCACACCATAAGAGCAGGGATGGTGATCTGTCCCGGGGGCGCTTATAAGCTTCTGACGTCTTCCTATGAGGGAGCGGACATTGCACGTTGGTTGAACTCATTCGGCGTCGCCGCATTCGTGCTGAAGTACCGCGTCTCACCACGCTATCATCACCCGGCTCCCTTCCTGGATGCCACTCGGGCAATTCGCTACGTGCGCTATCACGCGGCGCGCTTTGGACTGCTCCCGGACCGCATCGGCATCATCGGGTTCTCAGCGGGCGGACATCTCGCCTCCACCGTTATCACCCACTTCGACTCCGGCAATCCGGCAGCAGCGGATCCCGTGGATCGCATGCCGGCGCGACCAGACTTCGCCGTGCTCGGCTATCCGATTATCTCGTTCGAGAGTCCGTGGACGCACCCGGAATCCGTCCACAATCTGCTGGGCTCGAATCCGGATGAGGCGCTGGTCCGGGAACTGTCGAACAACCTCGAAGTGACAGATAGAACCCCGCCAACGTTTCTGTTCCACACCGCGGCGGATGCCGCAGTGCCGGCCCAGAACAGCGTTCTGTTTTACTCAGCGCTGCGCAGCCACGGCGTGGAGTCCGAGCTGCATATTTTCGAATACGGCATTCACGGCGCTGGATTGGCGAATGGACACGGGTACGCGCCGCGAGTTCCCGCTCTTCTGACCTGGTCCGCGCTAGCCGAGGATTGGATTAGCGCGCGTTGGCCGAACCAACGAACGTGGTCCTATTCGATGCTGTTTCGGATTTGATTTAGAATCAGAGGACGCTTGAATGTGAGAGGCTCACGGCCACGCAACCACGCCAGGATAGAAAGCACGGCGATTCCCGATGCGGAGATCACCAGTTGCATTGGAATTCCTCCGTGGGTGGCTGTGAGAATCAAGTCTCCGGCAGTATCCAAAACCAAACTTGACGCAAGGACGAGAAGCGCTCCTCGTCCGCACGCGATGGCCCAACCCGCCGCGGGAGACTCAAGCCAGCGGCGATGTCTGGACGTAAAAGCGTAGACCAGAATCGCGAGAGCCAGAAAGTGCACCACGCGATACGCTGCAAGGTCCGGTTTTTCCGGATCGAAGATGAGAGTCGCTAGGAGCCTCGGGTTAGTCCGCTGCCGAGTCCAGGGGAAGAATGTGAGGCTCTTCAGGGCGAAGGATGCCGCTACTACTAACGCAGCCGAGCCCAGCGCCCAAGGCGTTCGCGCCAGGGGCCCCAGCCGATGGGAAAAGTATCGAACCGCGGCTCCCAGCACGAACATAAACTGCCAGGCCAGCGGGTTGAAATACCAATGCCAATTCAATCCGACGGAATGGAATGGCGGAAACTGGATGAGAGCCCATAGTCCAAAGGACAGACCGAGCGTGAGCTTAGGTGCATGTTTCAGCCCCAAGACCACCAGCGGCAACACCGGAGAAACCATGATGTAGAGCAACAACAGCCTGAAAAAGCTGGGCGCGTATAGTAGCGTCAGTCCCTGAACCAGGTAGTGAGCCGGATCGCTCATCCAAAAGTACATGCTCGGGTCGTGAAAACGCACACCGCGCTCCGCGAAAGCGCCCAACAGGGCGATCGAGATCGACAGGGCTGCGATTTGCGCGAAGTAGAGACGTGCCATCCGGCGGCCCAACTGCTTGAACACAACCAGAGCGTTTCCCTGCGAGAGCACTTTCTCCCACGATCCCACGCTCATGAATCCGGAGAGAAAAACAAACACTTCCGCGAAATCGCTGAAGCCGAACTGCCGCAGCGTCATATGCGACAGAATGTTGGGGTCCAGGTGATCCAGAAAGATCATCCACAATCCGAACCCACGGAAAAAATCGATGGCGGCATCTCGCTTCCACTGCCGCGGCGGAAGAGGAGAGATCACCCGTTGTTCCGGCGCTTCAGGGGCTGCCGGAAAAGACGCGTTGTGAAGACTCATGGTGTTGCCCTGCGATAGACGCGGTAATCGCCCCGCGTGAGTACCAACTGACATTCCTGGTCCAACGTGCGATGCATGTAATTGTAAAGAACTGGATCACGCGAACGGGCGCCCTCGAACCAACGCCGATACCAACCCGAAGTGACGATAAACCGTGGCTGCAGGCCAGTGTTGTATCCGAGCCGCACATCATCGCGAATAGCATCGGTAAACCCAAGCTCATAACCCAGCTCCGCGGGCCCGATGATCAAATCTCCAGGCTGCGTGCCGGCGCGCAAGTATTTGGCTACATACCCCAACTCGTTCTGGGACTGATTCTGGTGAATGACGGACAGGACGTTCCTGATCTGCGAAAGCGTGAGCGCGAGAATTGCGCCGATTAACAGAACCCTCGCCCTACGGTGGTTGATCCACAGCCACCCGCCGGTGGTGGCCGCGAGAGCGCTCAGGAAGGGGAGCGAGTAGACCAAATAGTGCTGGAACTTCATGCCTTCCAGAAAGGCCATCATGAGAAACACGCCGAGAGCCGCGAGGAGCAGCGCGCGTACTCCCGGTTGGGCGCGCAAGCTCGGGATCAACAACACGGCGGCGGCAGCCGAGCAGGAGATCAATAGCCAAAGAGCATTCAGGACACCCACGCGCGTTCGGAGCTCATCAAAGCCGAATGTCTTCAGGTAGCGGAGCCGCACTTCATCGAGGATGGCGCGCCCAGGCGATCCAAGACCGTTCAAACGGCCGCGGTCTGTGTATTCGCCCGCAAAGCCGGATGCATTGCCGAAAAATTGTGACCGGAAGTCGGCGGGTGCTTGTGCGATATATACGCCCCATAGGGCCGCGGCAATCAGGTAAGGAAGTGAGGCGATCAGCAGGTCGGAAGGGCGCATGCGCCAGCCCGTTAGCGAAAGGCTGATCAGCAGTAGCGCCGCGGCGAAAAGTACTCCGCAAGGATGCGTGAAGATGGCGGCAGCGGCCAGCGAATGGCCTACCAGCACGGCCAATCGAGGGGCTGCGATGCGCAGCTTGAGCCAGGCAGCAATGGCAGCCGAACCAAGCGCCGCGCACATCATGTCCATGCGGCCGTTGGCTGCTCCGGCGAGGAAGTTGGTCTCGAACCCGATGATCAACCATACCGCGAAAGCGGCGGCGCGAAGGCCTGTCAGTTCGAGGACAATGCGATACCAGGAGACCAGCAGGACGGCCGCAAAAAGCACGGATAGCAGGCGCTGGCGCAGCAGGCTAAAACCCAGCAGCTTGTACCAGGCGGCCTGGACCAACAAGTGGAGCGGCATGAGCCAGTACGTGTGCCGGTCCAAACCTTGGAGCCAGGTGTTCCTGAATTCCAGCACTGTGGTGCCCATGATGCCACGCTGGGCCAGGTTCAGGGCCGGGATGGCAGTCCACGCCTCATTCGACCAGGGCGCGCGCGTAACGGCCAGACCGATAGCCAGGGCAATCCACACTGCTGCAATCGACGCTCCCAACAATAGAGCGGCGCTCACCTTGTTGCCGGGCGGCGAGGCATTGATCGCGGGATTGGCCTCAGTCATATTCGCTCCGGGGGCCATGGATGATCACCTATGCGGTTCCTGTTACCGTACTAAGGGATTATGCCAAAGTCCCTCGGCCGTCGGTGTTACAATCACCGTCGATGGAACCGCCTCTACCGCCCGTGGCCCCCGCTCGGGACCTCCCTTCGCGGTGGAAAAGAGTCGAGCGCTGGATGGCCGATGCGCGGGTTTCCGTTCCGCTTCTGTATGCCATTTTCTTCGCCGCAGCAATAACCCTCGTTCTCGCCGCCACGAGTCAGGGGCTGCTCACGAAGGAAGAAGCTTCGAGTGCCTTCGTGAATCCCACATTTCTCCAGTTCCACCTTCAACACCATGTTTTCGGCACGAACTTTTATGGATACGTGTACTTCTGGTTGGCCAACCACATCGTCGAAGGGCTTTTCTATGGCCGATTTGCGAAAGCCGCAGTCATGGCTTTACTGCCCTGTTTCATTTATCTCTACCTGCGCAAGGGCTTTCAGTTCGGCGGCCTCCCGGCGTTCGCCGCGGCGTTGGGCGTCAGCGTACTGCCGGGCATCATCTGCTTTTCCTGGCTGGGCGTGGACATGGGTATTGAAACGCCGATAGGATGGTGCGCGCTGTGGCTCGCTCTGTTCGATTCCCCGGCGGCAATCGTCGCCAGCAGTTTCTTCGCCGCGCTCTCAGCCGAATGTTACGGTGCCGGCGTTGTCTTTCTGATTGCGGTCGCGGCGTCGCATTGCTTTCGTTTCCACCGTTCGCGCCGGATGGCTCTGGCAGCGGGTTTCGGCCTCATGCTGGCAGTGCTTCTATTTCCCGTGTTTTGGTGGACCAACGTGCAGACCCTCCTGACCGGTGGAGCGGGAGATCCCACCATTCATGGTTCGCGTGAACGCCTGGTATCCTTGGGAACCGAGCTGTTTCTGCGGGGAGACAGTTACTACTTTTTCAGCAATGGAGCTCCTGCGCTGGGTGCGGCGATCATCGGATTGCTTGCGATCGCTGGGTTAATCGCGGTGATTGTCCGTGATGCGCGACGCGCCTGGCCGCTGATTCTAATCTGCATGACGTCGATCGGTATCTACGCCGCCGCCGGGAATGTCATCGGGGTTCGGCGAGTCATTCCCCTGGTAGCCGCTCTCGCGGTATTCGCCTGCCTGCTGCTGCGCTCGCTGGCCGCAAGCTCTGTGCTTTTCGTCCGCGCCGCGGCGTACATTTCGATGGCGGTATGGATCACCGTTGCCGCGAACGATTTCCTTGCCGTGCGCCAGGGCCTGGCCTCCGCACGCATTCAGCTTCCCCAGGACTTCGAATTTCGTGTTCCGCCGGGCCAGACCATGGCCAGTACGATATCGGGACTGCTGGACGGCTCATTCCGCATGCCGCAGGACCTCGCGGGCTACGAACCGGACCGCACGCTATCCATCCTGTATGTCCTGGGCAAAACAGCGCCACGTTATTCTCCGCACGAGCTCATCCTACGATGCGACGCACATGGCTGGTCAATTCCAAGTAACGCCCCCCGATTCGTGCGAATCCGAAGACACTTCTCGAAGCCCGCTCCGCCCTAGGTTTAACGAAACTTCGGCTAATGGTGGGGCGGACCCCCTGGTCCGCGCGGGTCACCCAGGACCCGCTATCTCATGCATCGGCAAATACCAGCAGCAGGCCGACGAGGGCGTCGGCCGCGGACCAGGGGTCCGCCCCACTTTGCATTCGTCCATCCGACACCGAGTGTTTTCGACTTTGTGGCTAGCGCACAGCCCTCTGGCCTAAGAACCAAGCCTGGCTGTCCTGTCCGCCATTGCGGGATTTATGTTTGTAGGAGCCATCCTTGTGCATGCGGCGCGCGTTTCTATTGTCGTGCAGATACGCGTGCAGGATCTCGTCTTTCAAACGCTGGACCAATTGGGGCCGCTCGACGGGGAATATTACTTCGACGCGGCGATTGAGATTGCGCGGCATCAAATCCGCGCTGCCCAGGTAGCACTCTTCAGCGCCGTTGTTGCCGAAATAATAAATGCGGCTATGCTCCAGAAAACGGCCGACAATGCTCGACACATGAATGTTGTCGCTCACGCCGGGAACGTTCGGGCGCAGGCAGCACGCACCTCGCACGATCAGGTCCGTGGCTACTCCCGCCTGCGAAGCCTGGTAGAGCAAACGGATAATGGGACCGTCCTCGAGCGCGTTCGTCTTGAAAATCAACCGGCCCTGTCCACCATTGCGCTGAACATCGATTTCGCGCTGGATCAACTCCTCCAGCCGCTGACGAAGGTTTAGCGGGGCCACCAGCAACTTCCGGAAACTCTTCTTGTGTGAATAGCCGGTCAGATAGTTGAACAGATCGGTGGCATCCGCGCCGATTTGATCGTCGCTGGTGAAAAATCCCAGATCCGTGTAGAGCCGCGCAGTGACGGGATTGTAATTCCCCGTTGCCAGATGACAATAGCGGCGGATCACGTCGCCTTCCCTGCGGAGCACCAGCGCCACTTTCGAATGTACCTTCAGGCCCATTAATCCATAGACAACATGGACACCCTCGCGCTCCAACGCTCGGGCCCATTCGATGTTGCTCTCCTCATCGAAGCGCGCTTTCAATTCCACCAGCACGGCTACTTGTTTCCCGTGCTCCACGGCTTCCAATAGCGCTTCCACAATGGGCGAGTTGCGCCCCAACCGGTACAAGGTCATCTTGATGGCGACAACATCGGGATCCTTGGCAGCCTTGCGCAGAAACTCGATCACCGGCTGGAACGAATCATAAGGGTGGTGCAAGAGCTGGCTCTCTTGCCGGATCAGTCCAAAGACATCGTCCTCCTTGGCGCTAAAACCGGCTGGAGTAACGGGCAAGAACGGTTTGTCCTTGAGATCCGGGCGGTCCAGGGCCACCAGGTGGCGCAGGCGGCTGAGATCCAGCGGACCATCCGCGCGGTAAATGCCGGCGGCTTCCACTTCCAGGTTGCTCACCAGTATCTCCACCATAGAGTCCGGCATTTGGGCATCCACCTGAAGGCGGACGGCGTCGCGGAATCGCCGTTGCCACACTGCCTCCTCGATACTTTCCAGCAGATCGTCCGTCTCCAGTTCCTTGATGGCGAAATCGGCATCGCGGGTTACGCGGAAAACATGCGCCCCGACAATCTCGAGTCCTGGAAACAGGTGCTGCAAGTTCGCCATCACCAATTGCTCGATCGGCACAAAAGCATAACGTCCCGGCGCAGTTTCGCCGGCTAGATTGACGGGCAGGAATTGCGGCAGTGAATCTGGAATCTTCACGCGTGCGAAGTGCTCCGGCCCACCCGGATCGCGAACCACCACGGCCACATTGAAACTGAGATTCGAGATGTGCGGAAACGGCCGGCCTTGATCGAAGGCGAGCGGCGTGAGCACCGGGAAAACTTTGTCCAGAAACAGACCATCCAGCTGCCTTCGCTGCTCTTCGTCCACTTCGGAAAGATCCAGCATCCGGATATGCGCCGCCGCCAGCTCAGGCGCCAGCTCTTCGCGGTAGAACGCGTACGCCTCGTCCATCAGAAGGTTCACTTCCATCCGGATGGCTTCCAAGGTCTCGGCTGGACCGCGCCCATCCATAAATGGCTCCTGCACTTTGTTTTCGATCTGCTGCATCAATCCGGCCACGCGGACCATGAAGAATTCGTCGATGTTCGAGCCCAAAATCGAGAGGAACTTCACCCGCTCCAGCAAGGGATTGCGGGCATCGCGCGCTTCTTCCAGCACTCGCCGCTGGAATTCCAAGTGGCTCAATTCACGATTGAGGTAAAGGGCGGGATCGCGTAAGTCCGCAAGAACGTCGGTTTGTGGGGCGACAGCAGACATGCATCTATCATTTTACCGGGGCGAGCCTCTGGCCTGCAGGAACGGGCTTTTTTCACGTAATTCATCGCCGTATACGCATATGTTAGAGAGTGCGATCTCTTCTAAATCGGCTGCTAGCAAGCGCGGCCATGCTGATGGCCGGATCACAACCCCTGCAACTGAACGTAATCTACGACTGTGGCACCGGCTCACAACGGATCAAGGTTCTGCGTTGCACTTCGCCGGGCGACGACGCAACCTGCGATGTTCAATCTTACAGCGGCTCTGAGCCTGGACCCCGCTCGAAGTCTACCCGCAAGGCGTTGCTGATCTCTCTTCAGTCTTGCCACCCACAGTCGTCGACGAAGGCGGCTTTGAAGCCCGGCGACACGCTGGAGGTTTTTCTGTTCGGCGAATGGACCAAGAGCGAACTCCTGGCGATTGACGGTACCCAATACAACGTCCGGCTTCCGGACGGCGCCAAGTACTGGATGCCTGCCTCGCAAGTACGGCGAGCCGTAGTGTCCATCCCGGCCGGCCAGCGACCCAAGCCCGGTCTCACAAGCTGCGCCGGTAAAATAGACGGAACCTACTTGAGCCCAAGCGGATTCCCGAGCATTGTCTTCCACTCGGGCTATGCGTCGGTCCAAGGCGACGAAGCAGTGGAATGCTGGACAGGCGGAGGAAAAATATATCTGCATATCGCCGGCACCGCCGCCGATCAGGATTTCGTCATGGGCATCAACAGCAACGGCACATTGGACACACCGCTCGGGGAAATGAAAAAGAAATAACGGTTCTTCGGTTCATCGGTTCTTCGGTTCCTAAACCCCGGGGCGTCAGCGTGAGACAGGGGCGGCCATACGAACCGATGAACCGAAGAACCGATGAACCGAGGAACATTGTCGAGGGGAGCCGGCGCGGCGCGCCACTCCCCTTGACAACTTAGGAGAGTCCGGTCATACTTCTCCTAGATAGCTTAGGAGACAGCATGCGATCTCTCCGCCACCTGCTGAGCACAATTCTTGGACGGTCCCGAATGGAAGCCGACTTGGCCGAGGAGCTACGCTTCCATATCCAGAGCCGTACGGAACATCTCATGCGCTCCGGCCTCTCCGCGAGCGAGGCCGAACGCCAAGCCCGCATCGAGTTCGGCGCCGTGGAAGCCTACAAGGAAAGCTGCCGTGAAGCCAGTGGCCTGGCCTGGTTCGATGAGCTGCGCGGCAATCTTCGATACACGCTGCGGACCCTGCGCAATAATCCCGGATTCGCGCTGGCCGCGGTACTTTCGCTCGCGGTAGGGATCGGCGTCAATACTTCCGCCTTCAGTTCGGTCAATTCCCTTGTTCTTCACCCGTTCCCCTTTCCGCACCTCGACCGGGTGATGACCGTTTGGGGAACGGATGTGAACGTCGCTTCTGCTCGAACGCGGCTGGCAGCCGGCAATTTCTTCGATTGGAAGGAGAACAGCGGCGCCTTCGAATATCTGTCGGCATACCGGGGCTGGAATGCGACCCTGACTGGAGTGGACGATCCGCAGCGCCTTCGGGCGGCCCAGGTGTCGGCAGACTTTTTCGAGACGTTCGCAATGCACCCGCGGTTGGGCAGGAGCTTCTCAAAAGCAGACTCCGAACCGGGCCGCGACGCCCTAGCGATTGTGAGCGACGCCTTCTGGAAAACCCAGCTTGCATCCGTACCTGCTCCCTTGGGTAAGACCATCTCTCTGGATACCCGAACCTATACTGTGATTGGGGTGATGCCCGAGGAATTCGATTTCCCCCTGGGAACGGAACTGTGGACCCCACTCGCGCTCACTCCGCTGCAAAAGAGCAACCGGGACAGGGCGGATCTGTGGGTCTACGGACGTCTGAAACCTGGTACGTCAATTGAGCAGGCACGCGCCGAAATAACCTCGTTGAGCGCGGAGCTGGAACGCCGCTATCCAAAAACCAACGCGGGGCAAGGCGTGGCGATCAACCCGCTGACCGAATCGATCAACGATGTGACGGACCGGTTCACAGTGATCTTGCTGGGCGCGGCCACATTCGTTTTGCTGCTGGCCTGCGCCAACGTGGCCAACTTGCAGCTTGCGCGCTCCACCGCCCGGCAACGGGAGATTGGCCTGCGTGCGGCCTTGGGCGCCAGCCGGTTTCGCATCGCGCGCGAGCTGCTGACGGAAAGCATCGTGATCGGGATTCTGGGCGGAAGCGTGGGGATGCTTCTCGCGAATTGGGATCTTAACATCACCAGGGCTGCCGTTCCGCCGCAGGTCTTTAGATGGGTGGCCGGGATGAAGACCTTGCACATGGACGCGAGCATGGTGGCTGTCGGTTTCGCGCTGTCGCTGGCGGCTGGAGTAGCCTGCTCCCTTCCCGCTATATATCAGTTGCTGCGCCAGCACGGGCGCCCCGGATTGAATGACGTGCTCAAAGAAGGCGGACGCACCTCCAGCTCCGGAACATCCCGTAGCCGCGTGCGCAGCACGCTAGTGGTGGTAGAGGTGGCGCTCTCACTGGTGCTTTTGATCGGGGCCGGCCTGATGGTCAGAACCTTCCAGCGCATCCTGGCGCTCAATCTCGGCTTCGACCCGAAGAACATGTTGATCACCGACGTTTGGCTATCCGCCACCAATTATCCCGACGATGCGCGGATGGCGCGCTTCTTCGACCAGGTGCTGGAAGGGCTGAATGCTATTCCAGGAGCGGAGTCCGCGGCCGCTGCTGGAGACATTGGCGGCGCGGCAACGTTGAGCATTGAAGGACATGAATCGCGCCCCAGCGATCCGCACCCCAACATTAGCGCTATCAGTCCCGGCTACTTCCACACCATGCGGATTCCCCTGCGCGCAGGCAGATCTATCGTGGCTGCGGACGGCCCCAACGCACCGCCCGTGGCAGTAGTAAGTGAAGCAATGGCCCGCCATTTTTGGTCCGGCTCAAATCCCATCGGCCGCAGAATCCGGCTCAAAGGACCAGGATCTCCGTGGCTGACGGTGGCCGGAGTATGCGGTGACCGGAGGGATTGGTTCACCGGAAATCCGGAGCTGGCCGTTTACGTTTCCTATCAGCAATGGCCGAATATCTATATGGAATTGCTCGTAAGAACCACCGAGGATCCTCTGCGATTAGCCTCCAGCGTTCGCGCTCAAGTCCGGATGGTGGATCCCAACCAAGCGGTCTCTAACATTACCACCGAGGAGCAGGCCCTATCGGATGAGACCTCCGGCGTTCGATTTGCGGCAGCGAGAATGAGCATTTATGCCGCGATCTCGCTGTTGCTCGCAGTGATGGGGTGTTACGCTGTCGGAGCTTTCTCCGTCGCGCGCCGTACCCAGGAGATCGGCATCCGCATGACGCTGGGCGCCACACGAAACGATATTCTTCGAATGGTGCTTACCCAAACCGCCCGCCTGACCGCGATCGGCTTGGCCGTGGGACTTTCGCTAGCCATTGCCATGACCCAGATCATGTCGCACGCACTCTACAACGTGGTCTCCGTCGAGCTGATGACATTTGTGATTCTGACCGCGCTGCTGGCGGCGTCGGCCCTGGTCGCCGGCTACATTCCGGCTCATCGCGCGGCGCGCATCGATCCGATGGCTGCGCTTCGCAATGAATAGGGCGATATTCTGCTGCGCGCTTTCGCTCGCGGCCGAGGCAAGTCAACTTCTCCTCACCGATCAATACGATCATCCGTTCCAGCTCTCGGATCTCCATGGCTCCGTAGTTGTGTTGATCGTTGGAGACAGGGCCGGCAGCAACTACATGGATGCATGGTCACGCGCCCTGCGGGCACGCTACAAGCCGGAAGATTATCCGCAGTTGAAACGCGTTTCCGCAGCCAATCTCGCGTCCGTTCCCGGATTACTTCACGGATTCGTAAAGAGGAAGTTTTTCTCGAAAGACCCGGCGCATCCCGCGTCGCCCGTCTTGCTCGACTGGCAGGGCGCCATCGCCCACAGCTACGGTTTTCGCGACAACGTCACAAATGTGTACGTCTTCGATCGGGAAGGGGTCATGCAATACAAGGGATCCGGCAAGGGAACCAGTTCGGATCTGGATCCACTGTTCCATGTTCTGGATGCGCTGCTCGTAAAACCGGCACAGGCACCGACTCCCTCACGGTCGCGGTTCGGTAACACTCTTTCCGAACCGCGAGCGTAAGGGACCGGTTGTTGCTATTTTTCACTAGCCATGTTTCGACACGCCTACTTCCGATACCACTCGAGTGCCGATTCGTTCTCCCGCGAGAAGCGCGCGGATCACCCCAACCCGTGCGCCGGGCGCGATCACCACTTCGCCCACACCAGCTTCGAGCGCCGCTGATGCAGCTTCCAGCTTCGCCTGCATCCCACCGCTCGCGATTCCGCTCGCAATCAAATGCCTACATTCGGCAGTACTGATTGCCGGAAGAACGCTATTCTCCGGACCACGCACTCCATCCACATCCGTCAGGAATATTAGTTTCTCCGCTGGAAATGCCTGGGCGATCGACGCCGCCATCTGATCGGCATTGACATTGTAGAATCGTCCTTCGCGATCGCCGGCCACGCATGCCACCACTGGCAGGTAACCATTCTCGATCAACAAGGCCAGCAGCCGCGTGTCCGATTTCACTGGCTGGCCCACAAATCCCAACTCATCGCTCATCTGGCGGGCTTCGGTTACCAGCGCGTCCATACCGCTGAGCCCCACCGCGTGCACGCCCGCCGCCAGGAACGCCGCCACCAATTCCTGATTCACCGATCCCGCCAATACTTTGAGCACCGCGTCCAGCACTTCAGGCGTAGTGACCCGCAGGCCATTCACGAACTGGCTCTCGATGCCCCGCTCGGCGAGGTACCGCGTCATCTGCTTTCCACCGCCGTGAACCACCACTGCTTCGAGGCCATCTTCGACGGCCTGCGCAATTTCAGCCGCCAGCCGTTCTCGCGACTCCACCGCATCTAGCAACGTGCCGCCAATTTTGATGAGCGTGGTCAAAGGAGCCCCTCGGTTTCTTCGAAGCCCAGCGCCAGATTCATGTTCTGCACGGCCTGCCCCGCGGCGCCCTTCACCAGGTTATCGATCACGCTCACTACGACAGCGCGCCCCGAAGCCGCATCCAGCCGCACGCCGATATCGCAAAAGTTGGTTCGCTCCACGCCGCGTATATCGGGCATGGTTCCGGGCTGGTAGAGCCGGACGAAAGGTTCTTTCTCATAGCGCCGCGTATAAATGGTCAACAACTCTTCGGCGGTGGCAACACCACGCGCCCGGAAATAAATGGTCTCCAAAATTCCGCGGTGAATGGGAAGCAACTGCGCCGTGAAACTCAATTCCGCCTCCTCGATCCCGGACACCATCAGGATTTCCGGAACGTGCCGATGATCCAGCACGGAGTAGGCCGAGAAGTTTTCCGTCACTTCGCAAAAGCTGGTTTTGAGACTCGGTTTGCGTCCCGCGCCGCTGACACCGGATTTCGCATCGCACACAATCCCGCAAGCGCGATCGATCACTCCCGCCGCCACCAATGGTTGCAGAGCCAGGTTCGCGGCGGTGGGATAGCATCCCGGATTCGAAATTAGCCGTGCGCCCGCGATCCCGTCACGGCAGAATTCGGGCAGCCCGTAGACGGCTTCCGACAGCAATTCCGGCGCCGTGTGTGTTTCCTGATACCAGCGCGAGTAGACGGCGGGCTCTCGCAACCGAAACGCCCCGCTCAAGTCGACCACCTTCGCGCCGGCGTCCAGCATTCCAGGCGTAAGTTCCATGGACACGTCGGCGGGCGTCGCAAGGAAGACCAGCGCGATCCCTTCCGCCTTGACCGCTTGGGGCGTGGAGGGGACTCGAGTATGAGGTTTGGCGGAGAGATGTTGAGGTGGATCGTCAGAATCCGCGCGATGCTCCAGCAAGACCGATTCGACACCCGGATGCCGATCGAGCAGGTGAATCAATTCCGCCCCGCTGTAGCCTCGAAAGCCGACAATGCCGATGCGTGTTTTCAAGATGGTTAATTATTCGCTTCTCTGCATAATTATACCAGCCGTGAGCTTAGGTACTGGTGTCAGGTTGTGTTGGTTGATTATGCGGGTGCGCGTTATTTTGTTTGAGAAGCGGGAGGGATGGTTTGATGCTGCTCCGGGGATTGGCGTAGTTTTACAAACGCATCAATGCCCTTATTGGCAACCCATCCTGCAAACGCCATTACGGCCGCCAGAATTGCGCCTACGACTTTGAGCGTCGTCTTGGCAGTATGAATGTCTTTTCCAATATCGTCTAGCTTTTCGTCGTGCTTGCTGGATTGCTGTTTGAGCGATTCTACGGCCTCGGTGAGCTTGCCCATAGTGTTCTGCATGCCCATTACGATCTCCAGGATGTAACTGTAATCCCCTGATGGAAACGTATGCGGCTGAGGCGGAGGGGTTTCCGCGAAGCGCTCTGGGCTCGTTTGCGGTCCAGATTCTTTTGGTGATCGGGGCTCTTTAGGCATTCGCTGGTTTTCCGATCTTTGCCGCTATCCACTCCCAGATTTGCGTACTCCCTCGCCCATAATATCCAGAGACCGCAAGCACTATACCAGAGCCGGTCGTTCCTGACGGAGTAAGACCAATCTTATCGGAAATCTCCCTAGCCGTACCACTGGCTGCTATCAGCCATTGACCAGGGCGTAGGAGCAGATAGTCTTCAGGAAATGTTTGGGCGATTGTCACTCCAAGGCCCGCGTTCTCAGGATCGCTCACAACTACAAACAGGGTGTTGATTGAAATGAGAGCCATATCCAAGCGAAGTGTACCATGTAGGAAGCTGAAAAGATGTAGAGCTAGTTCCCATTCTTGACCGAGGTGGGCAAACCGTTAAGAGGTAGTGCACTTAACACAGAGTGCCCGTCAAGCGAGCAGATCCGCGAGCCCCCCACACCCGATCCGTCAACCCCGCGGCCATCGCCGGAGTCGCACCCTTGAGGCTCATGTGCCGCCTGCAAAAAGTTGTACGCGAAGTGAAGCGCAAGAGCGGCTTTCAGGTTACTCCACGCCGCTCGGCGCGCCGTCGTGGCCGTTCTCGGGCTCGGTGGACTGGAACCACTTGAACCCTTTTGCGATTCTCTTTAGGCTGATCGCAACAAGCGCCATCAGACCGCTAACGACAAGGAACGAGGTGCCTGACTCCATGTCCGATTAAGTGTGAGACGAACGGCAGAACTCTCTAGATATTTTCGGTGAAGTCTTCGCGCTACCTTGGCATGGGCGTCGCGGTTTTTGAGCTCCCAGCACTCATAAACCTACACAGACTGCTCAAGGCGGCACGGATAAGAAGTCCCGTTGCCGCCTTCGCCATTTCGGCTCACCCTAACAGCCCGTGGCAGAAACCCCTCTACCGAGGAACGACTCGCCAACCGGTCTAGTGTTGATTTCCGGAAATAGTTGTGAGCCGAATCGTCCGAGCCAGTCCGAGATCGCCCGACACGCGTCAGA
>CABEDY010000270.1_pt1 | contig 24400 bp, 23 predicted proteins | sample 3423171 | NCBI WGS metagenome assembly CABEDY01 (sample SAMEA5534333, study PRJEB31848) | metagenome | biome: tundra; feature: field; material: soil | place: USA | collected 2013-05 | depth 0.15 m | reverse complement strand
ATCAGCCGATCGCGGTCCCGTTGCGTCATGAGAAGTGTTCCTGATTCCACCTCCCCAGCCTGACCTCGTCAATAGGACATTTCTACTTTGCGCAATTAGGACATTATCATTTTGCGCCGACAATAAGAATGGCTCTTTTGACTTAGCCCGATAAACGGGCTAACATGGCATTATGCCCGTCGTTGTGAACATGCATGAGGCAAAAAGCAGTCTGTCGAAGCTCGTAAAACGGGCTGCGGCAGGTGAACAGATCACGATTGCTAAGAATGGCAGGCCAGTGGCGCTGCTTACCAGGCTGCCACGCAAATCCAAGAAGATTCCCTGGGGCATATTCAAGGGCAAGATGGAGATGGCCGAGGATTTCGATGCACCTCTGGACGTGTTCAAGGACTACATGTGAGCGAGCGTCTGCTCCTCGACACCAATGTTCTTATCCGGCTGCTCGTAGCCGACAAAAGAATGTCATCCCGCGCGGCGCGGGCGATGGAGAGACCTGGGACGTCGCTTGTGGTTAGCGTCGTCAGTGTGTGGGAGCTGGTACTCAAGTATCAGGCTCGCAAACTTAGACTGCACGCGGGCATAACTGAAGTTCTGGATAAAATCCTCTACGATTCACCTTGGACCATTCTTCCGATGATGCCTGAACACCTGCCCGTGCTGGCCGGCCTTCCGATGTTGCACGGCGATCCATTTGACAGAATTCTGATCGCTCAGGCGTTGCATGAAGGCCTGACCATTGTGACGGCGGATGAGCAGATCCCGAAGTACGGAGTGCGGACACTGTAGTAAGTCCGCGAATTATTAGGCCACGGATGCATACGGATGGACACGGATAAGAAAACATTTTATCCCTCTTATCCGTGTGGATCCGTGGCCAAAGTCTTATTCTGGCCCGACTTGCACGATCAACTTGCCTGCATTCGATCCGTCAAACAGTTTATGCAGGGTGCGTGGGGCGTTTTCCAGACCCTGGACCACGTCCACGCGATATTTCAGCTTGCCCTGCATTAGCCAGCCGACCATTTGCGTGAATGCCTCCTCGGCGCGGGGCATGTAATCGGTGCAGAGGAAGCCTTCCATGCGGGCGCGCTTCATGATCAAGTTCGCCAGATTGGAAGGGCCGGGAACCGGACTGTCGGCGTTGTATTGCGAGATCATGCCGCAGACCGAGATTCGGGCTTTCAGGTTAATCAGATTCAAAACGGCCTCCAGAATTGTGCCGCCGACATTGTCGAAATAGATGTCAATTCCCTTTGGGCAATTTTGCTTCAGGGCGTCGGGCACGTTCGCGGTTTTGTAGTTGATGGCGGCGTCGAAGCCGAGCTCGTTCTTAATCCAATGACATTTCTCATCGCTGCCGGTGAGTCCGACGACGTGGCAGCCTTTTATTTTCCCGATCTGGCCCACTAGCGATCCCACGGCACCCGCGGCCGTGGAGATTACCAAGGTCTCGCCGGGCTTCGGATCGGTGATGTCCAGCAGCCCGAAATAGGCCGTCAGCCCGATGTGGCCGAGCAATCCGAAGAATGCGGTGAGCGGGACGGGCAGGCCTTTCGGAAGCTTTGCGAGGCCCGCACCGTCTGACAGTGAGTACTGCTGCCAGCCGAGCAGTCCTTGCACGATGTCGCCCTTCGAGAAGCCTGGATTTCGTGATTCTTCCACAACGCCGATGCCGCCTCCCCGCATCACGTGGCCCAGTGGGAGCGACGGCAGATACGATTCGGTCTCGTTCATCCAGATGCGATTGGTGGGATCGAGCGAAATATAGACGGTGCGGATCAGAACTTCGCCATCGGCGGGATCGGCCACTTTGGCTTCGTTCCACCGGAAGTCCGACTCCTTTACGTCCCCGCGCGGGCGCGCCGCGATCAACCATTGCTGATTCGTCTTCATGCGGAGAGTATACTGTGCCTGAGCCATGCAATCCAAGTTGCGAATGCGGGTGGTTCTGCTGCTCATCGCCCTGGTTTTATCGTCCTGCCAGAAGCGAACCAAGAAACTCATCGGCGTGGTGAGGAAGGCGACCTCGCACTTGTTCTTCATGTCGATTCACGCCGGCGCTCTGGATGCCGCGCGGGATTTTGGCGTGGACATACTCTGGAATGGTCCGCGAGAGGAGACTGAGTTCTCGCGCCAGATCGAGATTGTGGACTCCATGGTTGCGCAGCGCGTGGATGCGCTGGCTATTTCTGCTACCGACCACACTGCGTTGGTCGCACCTGTAAAGCGCGCCATGGAAGCGGGGATTCCGGTAACCGTGTTCGACTCTGGCCTGGACCTGACCGGTTATGTGACCTTCGTGGCAACCGACAATTACGGCGCGGGCGTGATCGCGGCGCGCAAGCTAGCGGAGCTGGTGAATGGCAAAGGCAAAGTTGCGGAGCTGATGCACAAGCCGGGCGGGATGTCCACCGGCGATCGCGAGCGCGCTTTTGAAGCGACCATGGGACGGAATTTCCGGCGATCCAGGTTGTGGATCGCCGCTATGGCATGGCGGATCGGGCCAAATCGCGTGACGCGGCCGAGAACATATTAACGGCGCATCCGGATCTGGATGGATTGTTCGCGTCAGCCGAAGCGAATTCGCTGGGCGCGATGCAGGCCATTAGGGCGCGTGGCATGGCCGGCAAGATAAAATTGGTGACGTTCGACTTCAGCGATGAGCATGTGGCCGCGTTGAAGGATGGGACCATCGATGTCATGCTGGTGCAGGATCCGCATCGCATCGGTTACGAGGCTGTCCGCAGCCTGGTGATGAAGTTGAACGGCCAGACGCCGCCGCGCCAGATGGATTTGAAGGCGCGTGTGATTGTGAAGCAGGATCTGGATAAGCCGGATGTGCAGGCGCTGCTGTTTCCGAAATGGAGGGATCGGAAGTAACAACTAAGGCACCGACTCCCTCACGGTCGCGGTTCGGTAACACTCTTTCGGAACCGCGAGCGTAAGCGACCGGTTGAGGTATTTTTTTCGAGCTAGTCCACAAACTCTACGCGGTATTCCTCGATCACTGGGTTAGCCAGGACGTCGTGCGCGATCTGCTCGATTTCTGCGCCGGCTTTTTCACGATCGGTTCCCGGGGCGAGCGTGATTTCGAAATACTTGCCCTGACGAATCGCCGCGATCGAAGTGTGGCCCAAGCCGGCCAGAGCGGAGCGAATGGTTTGGCCTTGCGGATCGAGAACGGACGGTTTCATGGAGACGTAGACACGGGCTTTCATCGAGTCCTATTGTAGCTTTCCACGCGGTCCATTACTTTGGACACACTTTCGTCCCGCGTCTCGCGGGCGGTGTGGCAGATTACATCGGGCGAGAGCGGCGGCTCGTAAGGATCATCCATACCGGTGACATGCTGGATTTCGCCCGACAGCGCGCGGCGGTAGATGCCGTTGATATCGCGTTGCTGGCAGACCTCCAGGGGAGCCTCCACGTAAACTTCGAGAAAGTTGCCGATGCGGACGCGCATTTCATCGCGCACCGCCCGATAGGGCGAAATCGCCGAAACCAGCACGATCACGCCATTGCGAGTCAGAAGCTCGGCAACGAATCCGATGCGGCGGATATTCTCATCGCGGTCTTCCTTGCTATAGCCGAGTCCTTTGCTGATGTGCTGGCGCACGGCGTCGCCGTCCAGCCACTCGACTTTGTGGCCGGCGTGGAGTAGCTTTTCGCGCACGGCCTGGCTGATGGTGGTTTTACCGGACGAGCTCAAGCCGGTGAACCAAACTGTCAATCCACTCATTCATCCAAGCTACTTCACCAGCTCCAGATCAGTCCACTGCCAGGCCATTTGATATTTGTGAGGAGCCACTCCCCACAGAAGTCGCGCCGTTCCCAGCATGGCGATTCATTATATTGAAAAAATGACCTGGTACGCTTGCTTCCACGCGCGGCTCGGCCTCTATTGTGATAACATCCCTTCTTGATACCCCACCTGGAGTAAAAACAGAGTGAAAGTATACGAAGGAACGGACGTCCGAAACGTGGCGTTGATTGGCCACGGACATTCGGGAAAAACCACGCTAGCCGCTGGATGTCTTTTCACGGCCGGCGCCACCAATCGGTTGACGCGCGTCGACGAAGGCACGACAATTACGGATTTCGATGACGACGAGATCCAGCGCAAGCTGACCATTTCCACCGCGCTTGCATTCGCCGAGTGGTCGAAGAAGAAGATCAATCTGATCGACACACCCGGGTTCAATATCTTTATCAACGACACCAGGGCCGCCATGCGGGCCGCCGACAGCGCGCTGGTGGTGGTGGATGGAGTGGCCGGTGTGGAAGTACAAACCGAGAAGGTCTGGAGCTTCGCGGATGAATTCGACTTGCCGCGGGCGATCCTGATCAACAAGCTGGATCGTGAGCGCTCGGATTTCGAGCGCACGCTCACAAGCGTCCAGGAGAAATTCGGGCGCCTGGCGGTTCCCATCCAGTTGCCTATCGGCGCCGAGAAGGATTTCAAGGGCGTGGTGGATCTGGTGCGCATGAAGGCCTACACCTTTGCGATGGATGGCGACGGGAAAGGCAAGGAAGGCGAAATCCCGGCGGGTCTGGCTGATGCCGCGCAGAAAGCCCATGAAGCACTGATCGAAATGGTGGCTGAAGGAAACGATGCCCTGATGGAAGAATTTTTTGAAAAGGGCACGCTCCCGGCGGAGCATATCCAGACTGGCCTTGAACAGGCGATTCGCGAGCGCCGGATCTACCCGGTGCTGTGCGGCTCAGGACTTCGCAATATCGGGAGCGATCTCCTGTTGAATTTCATGATCGAAAATTTTCCGGCGCCAACTGTGCACGAGCCGATTCCCGGCCAGTTGAATGGCCAAGAGGTCCAACGCGCTCTGAAGGACAGCGAACCGGTTTCGGCCTATGTGTTCAAGACGGTGGCGGACCCGTTTGCCGGGCGCCTGACGTACTTCAAAGTGATCTCCGGGATCGTCAAGAACGACGCCAGCCTGGTCAATGCGCGCACGGGAGGTACAGAGCGGTTGGCGCACATCGGTGTTTTGGCCGGCAAGACCATACAACCCGTGAACGAAATACACGCCGGCGATATCGGCGCAGTGGCGAAGTTGAAGGAGTCGCTGACGGGCGACACGCTGGACGACAAGAGTTCCCTCATCAGTTATCCACCGGTTCAATCACCCGAGCCCTCCATTGCGTTTGCCATCCTGGCCAAGAGCCGCCAGGACGAGGATCGATTGAGCCACGGCATCCAGCGAATTCTGGAAGAAGACCAGTCGCTCCGCTTCTATCGCGATCCGCAGACCAAGGAGTTTCTGCTGGCGGGCAGCGGTCAGCAGCACGTAGAAGTGATCGTCAGCCGATTGAAGAAGCGTTACGGCGTGGATGTCGAGCTGAAGGCGCCCAAAATTCCCTATCGGGAAACTGTTCGCGGCAAAGCCGACGTGCAAGGCCGTCACAAGAAACAAACCGGCGGTCATGGCCAGTTCGGCGACTGCTGGATCCGCATTGAGCCGCTGCCGAGGGGCGGAAAATTCGAGTTTGCCAACGAGGTGTTTGGCGGGGCCATTCCCAGGAATTTTATTCCAGCTGTTGAAAAGGGAATTGTGGAAGCCGCCGCTAATGGTTTTTTGGCCGGCTTTCCGGTGGTGGATTTCAAGGTTACCGTCTATGACGGCTCTTATCATGACGTCGACTCCTCGGAAATGGCGTTCAAACTAGCCGCGCGCAAAGCCTTCAAGGCCGCCATGCAGGAGGCGAAGCCCGCTATATTGGAGCCGGTTATGAACGTCGAAATCCAGGCTCCCGTAGAATATGCCGGCGATTTGATGGGCGATCTCAACGGCCGGCGGGGCCGCATTCAAGGTATGGACACCAAGGGCAGCACACAGATTATCCGCGCCCAGGTGCCGATGTCTGAAATGCTCAACTATCAGAACGATCTGATTTCGATGACGCAAGGGCGCGCCTCGTTCCACATGGAGTTCGACCACTATGACTACGTCCCGGCATTGCAAGCCGAGAAGATCATAGCCGCCGCTAAGGCAGCCAAGACCGGCGAAGAAGAGGAAGAAGAGTAAAATCGTTCTTCGGTTATTCGGTTCATCGGTTATTCGGTTCGGTAACCGATCAACCGTTGATCCCTGAAATGCGGTAGCATTTTGGGGATGGATCTGCGATTTACGCTTCGGACACTCGCGAAACAACCTGGGTTTTGCGTGGCTGCGATTCTCACTCTGGCGCTTGGCATCGGCGCAAATACGGCCATCTTCAGTGTATTTGACGCTGTAATTCTGCGGCCCTTTCCGTACCGCGATCCCAACCGCGTGGTCATGGTCTGGCAGAAAAGACCCAGCGGGCAGATGAACAGCGTGGCCGGCATCCACTATCACGAGTGGATTAAGCAGTCAACGACGTTCGAAAAAATGGCCGGGCTCATAATGGAGTCTTTCAATGTGGGCAGCGGTGACCAGATTAACCAAGTTGTCGGAACCAGGGTGTCTTCGAATTTTTTCTCCACCCTCGGCGTTCAGCCGGCGCTGGGCCGGGACTTTGCTCCGGGAGATGAAAAGCCGGGCGCCGAACGCGTGGCGATACTGAGCTACGGGTTGTGGCAGAGTCAATTCGGAAGAAATCGGGCCTTGCTCGGACAGCCCATTCGCTTAAACGGTGAGCCGTTCATTCTGATTGGAGTGTTGCCGCAGAATTTCGATTTCGTTATAGAAAACGTCGATGTCTGGGTTCCTCTCATCTTCTGGAAAGGGGAGGTGAACTCCACTAAAATGGCCGTGATCGGCCGCATGAAGCAATCCATAAGCGAGAAACAAGCCGGCCGGGAGATGGAGGTCATTGCCAAGAGGCTGGGATCGCAATTCCCGGACTATAAAGGTTGGGGAGCCATGGTGATATCGCTTCCAGATATTATTGGAGGCGGCCACATTCGCCAGCCTCTGACTGCGCTCATGGTGGCCGCCGGATTGGTGCTTCTGATCGCCTGCGCCAATGTGGCGAATCTGCTGGTGGCGCGCTCCAGCGTGCGCTACAAGGAGATCGCCATCCGCTCGGCGCTGGGCGCCAACCGGGCCAGATTGGTCCGCCTGCTCATCACGGAAGCAATGCTGCTGGCGCTGGCGGGTTGTCTGGCCGGCTTGGCGCTGGCCTACGCGGGGCTGCGGCTGCTGGTCACCGTGGCAGCCGGCCAACTGCCGCGCATCGAAGGCGTCGCTCTCGACGCGCGAGTGCTCGGGTTCACGATTTTGGCCACCGCCATCACGGGCCTGCTGTTTGGTTTGTTTCCCGCGCATCAATTGCTCGGAGGCGACCTACAACTCGCCCTACGGGAGTCGGGACGTGGCTCAAACAACAGCGCCAGCGGGCGCCGCTCGCGGAATGTGCTGGTGGTCTCCGAAATTGCTCTGTCGCTGGTGCTCGCCATTGGAGCGACTTTGATGCTGCGAAGCCTGCGGTGGCTCGAAAATCAAGACCGTGGGTTCTCGCCGGAACATCAATTGAGTTTCCGTGTTGCTCTTTCCGGTCCCCAGTTATCCAAGCCCTCACAAAGGGCGGCCTATTATCAGCGCATGCTCGAGAGAATCAAGGCGGTGCCCGGAGCCCGCGCCGTGGCTGCAACCAACAATCTGCCCCTGGACGGTTATCGCCAGGTGGGAATGTATTTTCAACCTGCCGGGTCTGCTGCGCTGAATTCCATAGAACGACCTTCGGCTGCCGTTGACATGATCAATCCCGGTTACTTTCACGCGCTGGGAATTCCGATAATTCGAGGCCGCGAGTTCGAGCTTCGCGACCACGAGAGTGCTCCTCCGGTTGCGATTATCAGCAATTCGCTGGCGCGCCAATTCTTCCCTGGCCAGAATCCCGTCGGGCGTAAGCTGACAGTGGGAGATGCCGAAATTGCTAGCGAAATCGTGGGTGTCGCCGGAGATATCCGGTACCTTACCAAGCGACCCATGGATTCGGTGGAGATTTATTTGCCATATGCACAGAGAAACTGGCCGGCGATTCACGTGGTTGTCAGAACGGATGGCGATCCCGGTAGTATGGCGCCGGCCGTGCGCGCCGCGCTGCTGGATGCCGGCTGGCGCCAGCCCATCTCCGACGTCCGCACCATGACGGAGCGGGTCGATCGAGTGAACGGAAGGGCACGCTTGAATTCGCTCCTGGCAACCACCTTCGCTGTCATCGCGCTGGTGTTGGCCGGAGTTGGAATCTATGGTGTCATGTCCTATTCGGTGGTTCAAAGAAGCAAGGAGATTGGCATACGCATGGCTCTGGGCGCTACTCGGGGCGACATCCTGCGCTGGATTGTGCGCCAGGCGATGGTTTTGGCGGCCGCTGGCGTAGCCATCGGTCTGGCTGGACATTTCGCGCTAGCACGCCTGCTCCGTAGCCTGCTGTATGGGACCAGTCCGAACGACGTGTCTACCTGGATGGGGTCGGCCGCGCTACTGGGGCTGATCGCGGTGATAGCAAGTTATATTCCAGCACGCCGCGCAATGCGCAGCGATCCGGTGACGGCTTTGCGGGCCGAATAAGGAAGCTGTGTACTAATCAGATCCGCGGAGTGGTTTTCCGGGTCCCAATTCGTCGAGGTCCGGGTTGTCTTTCGCTGGCCTGGTCCACCGATAGCCAGTCAGGTAATTCTGCCCCTCGGCATGGAAACCGGGAGCCGCAGGGAGATCGTCTGCAGAGACGGTTTGAGCTGGACCAGCTTCCTGCGCTTTCCCGACGGCCAATTCACGTACTCCGTGGAATCCGCGGTGGCCCAGAATTTCCTTTCGTCTTCCTCGTTCTTGAATTTAGGAATGAAGGTCGTCAAGGGACAGGGTGCCCGCCTAGCTCGCCACCGGTTGTTCCAAATCTCCGCTCAGATACTCGAGAATCTCCTGTTCCCTTTGCTGGACTTCGAGCAGGATAGGTTGCGCCATCCGAGCATAGTCCCGCCGCGAATGGACCTTACGCGCCTCCAGAAGGATTCTCCGCAGATTGGCGACGCACTCCTGCGCGAGCATCATTTGGTCGTCGCTTTGAATCATAGCTCCAGTTCCTCAATACCGCGTTTTCGAAAGTCTCTGGAAGTCTGATCGGTTTCGAGCCAAAGATCGAGCAATTCGTCTCCGATGGAAGACCGAGCGCAGAAGACGTCCGATTCAAACAGCAGCTTGGCTCGCACGGAATCGAAGATGGCCCGCGCTGGGGCGGCAATTTGATCGACTTCAAAGTCTTCGGCCATGATCAGGAGAATCACCAGACCCTTCGGTGCCGATTTCGATGTAACAAAACTGCCCCAACTGAGGACTCGCGGTGAGGCCATAGAGGTCGGCGCGCCTCATCGATCTGCACTCGTGACGTCCCGCCCACAAGCCGTGCGAAAATTGGGATGTGGAAAGATATGCCACCGTCATTCATGAAGACCCCGAAGGCGGGTTCTGGGCTGAGGTGCCAGCTCTGCCGGGCTGCTACTCACAAGGCGAAACCATTGACGAGTTGATGGAAAACGTCCGAGAAGCAATCACCGGTGTTCTGGAAGTGATGAAAGAACAGGGCAAGCGCCCCGAATCAAACATCCAGATTCTGGACGTTGCCGTTTGAAGGCGATTACCGGGCCGGAAATGTGCCGTTTGGTTGAAACTAACGGCTGGCTCCTTCAGCGTATCAAAGGCAGTCACCACATCTATTCAAAACCCGGCGAGCGCAAGATCATCTCAATTCCGGTCCACGGAAATCGCAATCTCAAACCAGGTCTCGCGAATCGGATTGCACGTGATGCTGGCGTTGAGCGATAGCTTCACCTTCGGACCCGTCCACGGAAGTGGGCACGAGCCGGTTCGCCGGTGACAAGGCAAAGCAGAGCGTTCCCGAGGCCCAAACATTCTCACAGAACGTCCGACACCGCCTTCAACAACCTGCCAGAATGAGAACAGTACGGTAACCGATCTCAGCAAGGTCCCTTGTGCCCATGATCCGTAGCGAGGTCATAACGCTCAACATCGCGCAGGAGGCCGAGGCCTTCTTGCGTACCGAATTGGCGAAGGCCTCATCGTCAGAGCGGCGCGCTCTCATCGACAAGTTCATTCTGGCAGCCCTCAGTAGCATCCCATGGGTCGGAGGTTTTCTCAGTGCAGCGGCCGCATTCAAAAGTCGACGAGGGCCTGCGTCGCTCCAGTACTCTGCACACTCAATGGCTGGAAGAGCACGCACGGAAACTGTCCGATCTGCGCTCCACACTCGAAACGATCATCAATCGTTTCGAGAATCTCGGCGCCGCGATCGATGAGCGGATTCAAAGCGCAGATTATCTCGGCTTGGTGCGTCGTGCTTTCCGGGTTTGGGACGAAGCATCGACCGAGGAGAAACGACGTTACGTTGGTAATGTGTTGGTCAACTCCGCAGGCACGCGGCTCTGTTCAGACGATGTGATTAGACTCTTTCTCGACTGGCTGAACCTGTATCACGAATCACATTTTGCAGTGATTCAGCAGATATATAGCCATCGCGGCACAACGCGGTACGAAATCTGGGACCAGATTTATGGCGAGCTCGCCAGAGAGGATTCCGCCGAAGCCGACCTGTTTCGGATGCTGATCCGGGACTTAAGCACCGGAGGAGTAATTCGCCAGGAACGAGAGATAAATGAATCCCACCAGTTTCTGCGAAAGCGTCGCCCGAAGGGAAAGAATCCCCAATCTACGACCATGGAGTCCGCGTTCGAGGACACGAAGGCGTACGTCCTGACGGGGTTAGGAGAACAGTTCGTCCATTACACGATGAACGAGGTCGTTATCAGACTAGAGTCCTCAGCCGCCGGCTAAGTCCTGGCTACGCGCCCTGACGAATGCAAGAGCAGTCGCCAGGAAATCCCCCACGCATCCTCCCACCCCCCAACCGCTAAAATAAAAAGGTGCGGACCGACTCCACTCTCCAGCTCGCCACCGGCTACCTCGATCAGGTGCGCAACGAAATCGGCAAGATCATCGTCGGCCAACAACAGGTGGTCGATGGCGTCCTCATCTGCCTCCTCGCCGGCGGCCACGTTTTGCTCGAAGGCGTGCCCGGCCTCGGCAAAACCACCCTGCTCCGAACGCTCGGCCGCGTCCTGCACCTCAAATATTCCCGCATCCAGTTCACGCCGGATCTCATGCCCGCCGACATCGTTGGTAGCATGATCATTGAATCCGACGATCGCGGCGCGAAAGCTCTCCGCTTTCAGCCTGGGCCGATCTTCGCGAATTTGGTTCTCGCCGACGAGATCAACCGCGCCACGCCTAAAACACAATCCGCGCTGCTCGAAGCCATGCAGGAACGCACCGTCACCAGCGGCAACACTACGCACGAATTGGAAGCGCCTTTCCTGGTCATGGCCACGCAGAATCCCATCGAAATGGAAGGCACCTACCCGCTTCCTGAAGCCCAGCTCGATCGCTTCCTGATGAAGATCCTGGTGCTCTATCCTTCGCGTGACGATCTGAACCGCATCATCGAGCGCACCCTTCATCGCGACGAGACTCCGCTCGAGCAAGTGGTGGATCGCGATGCCATCATGCAAATAAAAGCAGCCTGCCGTGATGTTCTGGTCGCCGAGCACGTTCAGGATTTTGCCATCAACCTCGTCATGGCCACGCAGCCCGGAACCAAGTATGCGCACGAGCTCGCCAATAAATATATCCGCTATGGCAGCTCTCCGCGCGGCGCGCAGGCACTTGTGGAATGCGGACGCGTGCTGGCTCTAATGCGCAGCCGCCTGAACCTCAGCATCGATGACGTCCGCGAAATCGCGCCAGCCATCCTGCGTCACCGCATCATTTTGAATTTCGACGCGCATGCCGATGGTCAGACGCCCGAGACCATCCTGACCCAGATCATCGAGCACGTCAGCGCTGCGGCCGTCCTGTGAAACCAACCCCTCTGATCGACACCGTCTTTCTTGAGAAGCTTGAGCGGCTGGCGATTCAGTGGCAGAAGTCGTTCCCGGGCCTGGTGGGCGGCCATAACATCTCGCACTTTGCCGGCCCCGGCCAGGAGTTTCTCGATCATCGCCAGTTCCATCACGGCGACGACTTGCGGGCCGTCAATTGGCGCGCATACCTGCGCCTGGAGAAGCTATTCTTGAAGATGTTCCAGGTGGAACCCCGCATCCCCGTCCGACTTTTGCTCGATTGCAGCAACTCCATGGTCACCGGACACGTCTCAAAGTTCGACTACGCGCGGAGGCTTGCGGCTGCGCTGTGCTATGTCGGGCTGGTGCGATTGGATACCATCTGCATTCAACCATTCGGTGCGGATCTGGGCGACTCCTTTATTTCCGGAGGCGGCCGCCACAGGTTTATTCCCGCCGTGAATTTTCTCCAGGATCTGAAGCCCTCCGGCCGCACCAACTATTTTCAAATCGCCCGCCAATTCATCTCGCGCTATCCGCAGCGCGGCCTCCTGATCATCATTTCCGATTTTTTGGACGACACCGATTGTGAGCGTCCGCTGCAATTCCTGGCGGGCTTCGGCCATGAGCTGATGTTGCTGCACGTCTGGTCCGAGGAAGATCGCGATCCGCCTTGGGAAGGGCAATTGGATCTCACCGACGCCGAAACCGGTGCGACGCTCGAAATCGGCTTCGATGCCGCCACTCGCCGCAACTATACCGCCGCCTTCGACGAGTACGCCAAGGGGATTCAACGCATCGGACTGCGCAACAGCGGCCGCTACGTAGGCATTTCCACCAGTACTGCAATTGAGGAAGCGGTATTCGGACCACTAGCCCGCTCCGGAGGAATTCAGTAGAGCCGGCATGTTTTTCCTCAACCTCAGCCTGCCCGAGTTCATGGCGCTGCTTGGCTCGCTCTCGGGCGTGATGGTTGCCCTGTATTTATTGGATCGTTTGCGGAAGAAACACACTGTCGCCACGCTGCGATTTTTCGCTGTTTCCGAAAGGCCGCCGGTATTGAAGCATCGCCGCAAACTCCAGCAGCCCTGGTCGCTGCTACTGCAACTCGCGAGCCTGCTGTTGCTCCTGCTGGCCATCGCGCAACTGCGATGGGGCTCTCCGGCGCGCGCCTCCCGCGATCACGTCTTGATTCTCGACGCATCCGCTTGGATGAACGCGCGCTCAGGGCAAGCCAGATTAATCGATCAAGCCCGCTCGGCCGCTCAGAATTACGTGAAGCTCCTGCCCTCGAGTGACCGCGTAATGGTGGTCCGCGCCGATGTGCTCGCAACCCCCGCGACGTTGTTCGAATCCGACCGCCGCAAGATCCGCCAAGCCATCGATCAGACCCAGCCGGGAGGATCGGAACTCAACATCGGCGCGGCGCTCGATTTCGCCAAACAAGCCCAAAGAATACGCGCGCAGCAAGCGGGTGAAATCGTGTTCGTGGGCGCCGGCCGCGTCTCCTCCGATGAAAATCCGTCGCTCGCGTTGCCCGCCAATCTCCGCTTCATCTCCATTCCTGGTCCCATCGAACATTGCGGCCTGCGCAAGGTCAGTGTGCGCCGGTCCCTCAGCGATCCGGATACGTGGGATGTCTTCGTCGCCGTGAAAAACTACGGCAATACGCCGCGATCCGTTCCATTGGGTGTGCAGTTTGGCGGCGCGCCCGTCGGAACCCAGCGTTTCAATCTGAAGCCTGGCGCCGAGGAGAACGCTGCGTTCCACTTCAAAACACGAGTTGCCGGATGGCTCGAGGCGCGCCTGTTCACTCAGGATGCTTTTTCCCAGGACAATCGCGCCGTGCTCGAGCTGCCAGGGCGCAAGGTATTGCCAGTGGTGGTTTATTCCGCGGAACCCGAATTGCTGCGGCCAGTGTTCACAGCTATCTCTGGAGTGCAGGTCGCTTTCCAACCCATTTCCGCATACGATCCCAAAATATCGAACGGCATCGTCCTGTTGGATCATTTCGCGCCGTCATCGCCTCCCTCCACCGATAGCATCTGGATGGAGCCGCCGCCAGGAAAATCGCCCATTGCGATTCGTAGCACCGAGCAGAATGTGAAGCTGAAACGCTGGAACTCGGATCACCCCCTCGGCGCCGGCTTGCGGACCAAGGACCTGCAGTTCTCGAGCGCTGAAATCTTCCGCATGGACCGCGACGATATTGCAGTGGCTGAATCCGAGACCGGCCCGCTCATCGTCGCACGCCCTGGAAAGCCCAAGATCGTCGTCTTCGGATTTCACCCGGTGCGCTCCGGCATGAAGTATGAGCTCACTACGCCGCTGCTATTCGCCAACATCCTTCGCTGGATGGCTCCGGACATTTTTCGCTCCTGGGAATTGACAGCCGGCACCGTGGGCACCGTGGACGTCGCACTGGAATCGGAAACCGACCCATCCAGCGTCCGAGTAGTCACCGAAGATGCCAAGCCCGTTCCATTTACAGTCCAAGGAAGAAATCTGCGGTTTTTTGCAGGCGCGCCCGGGATTGTGCGCGTCCTCACGGGCGATCGCGAACTGGTTTATTCGATGACTTTGCCGCAGCCGGGCGACGTGCTCTGGACGCCCACCATCGCCAAACGTGGGCTTCCCGGCCGCGGTCCATCTGAACCCGCCTCCCGCGACATTTGGCAATGGCTGGCCATCGCGGGCGGCCTGGGCCTGCTCGCTGATTGGATTCTGTACGGACGCAAGCGCAGCGCTGCCCCGGCTTCCACCGCTCCCCGCAGCGTTCTGTGGAGAAAAGCGTCATGACCTCGACAGCGCTACCGAACCGCGACCGTGAGGGAGTCGGTGCTTTGAGGGAGTCAACCTCATGACCTTCGAACGCGCGTGGGTCCTAGCGTTTCTGTTATTGCCTCTCGTATGGATGTTATTCGAGTGGCGTCGCACTCGCCGAACCTTAGCCCTCACGCTCAAGACGCTCGCCTTCATTGCCATCATCCTTGCGCTCGCCGAACCCAAGCTCACGCTGCCTGAAACCAAGATGGCCATCGCGGTGCTGGTGGACACTTCGGCCAGCGTTTCCTCCCAAGATCTCGCGCGCGCTTCCGAACTTGCCGGAACTTTGGAAAAAGCCCGAGGCCGCCATTGGATTCGTGTTCTTCCGTTTGCCCGATCTGTGCGCAATCTCGCCCCCTCGGAACAAAGCCGCGGCTTCGAATTGCAATACACCGCCGGTGAGGCCGGCCGCGCCACGGATCTCGAAGCTGCCATCAGTGAGGCCGTCACTTCGCTTCCCTCCGGATTGGTGCCTCGGCTGGTTCTGATCTCCGATGGAAATGAGAACACCGGCAGCATCACGCGCGCTGCCTGGCAGGCGCAGCACCTCGGCATCCCCATCGACACTTTCCCGCTGGAGGGCCGCACCCGGCCCAACTTGCGCTTGGAATCGGTGAGTCTCCCCACGCTGGCATTTACCGGCGAGCAGTTCCCCGTCGACCTCAATGTGTCCTCGCCCAAAGCCGTCTCTGGGACTGTGGAGATCAGCGCGGAAGGAAAACTGCTCGGATCGAATCGCGTGGCGCTCGAGCAGGGCAACAACCAGATTCGCGTGCATGCCAGCCTAACCGCTGCGGGAGCTCTCAATCTGTCCGGCTTGATTCGCGCCGATAACCTGGGCGAGATTCGATTCGATCGCGCGGTCACCTTGCGGCGTCCGAAAGTGTTGTTCGTCACTCAAGATCCGGAAGGCACCGAGAAACACCTAATTGAAACTCTTGCCGCAGCCCGCTTCGACGTGGACCGCACCGGCGATCCCTCGCATGGCGTACTAACCGACTATCAACTGGTGGTCTTCAACAATCAGGATCTCGAATCGCTCGGGGCGGCAAGAAAAGACGAGATCGAAAAGTTTGTCAAGCAGGGCGGGGGATTGCTGGTGATCGCTGGCGAGCGCAATACCTATAACGATTCCAAGAAAATAGAGGACGCCCTCGACCGCACCTTACCGGCGAAACTCGCTCCGCCACGATCGCCCGAAGGCACTTCCGTAATCTTGATCATCGACAAGTCCTCTTCCATGGAGGGCAAGAAGATCGAGCTGGCCAGGTTAGCCGCGATCGGTGTAGTTGAGAATCTGCGTCCCATCGATCAGGTCGGCGTTTTGATTTTCGACAATTCGTTCCAATGGGCAGTGCCGATGCGCAGAGCCGAAGACAAATCGCTCATCAAGCGCCTGATCTCCGGCATCGTACCCGACGGCGGCACACAGATCGCGCCGGCGCTGGCCGAAGCCTATCGCAAAGTGCTTCCGTCTCACGCCACTTTCAAGCACATTGTGCTGCTCACCGACGGGATCTCTGAGGAAGGCGACAGCCTGGATCTATCTAAGGAAGCGCTAGCTCAGCACGTCACCATTTCAACGGTTGGTCTCGGTCAAGACGTGAATCGCGCGTATCTCGAAAAAGTAGCGGTGACGGCGGGTGGCAAGTCTTACTTCCTGAATGAGCCTGCAGGCCTAGAGCAGCTTCTCCTAAAGGATGTGATGGAGCACACTGGCTCAACCGCCGTTGAAAAAACGCTGAAGCCGATAGTTGCGAAGAATGTCGAGATTTTGGACGGAGTGGGTATCGATTCCGCGCCCGCGCTCAAAGGGTATATCAGGTTCATTGCTAAGCCCAGCTCAGACACGATTCTCAAGATTGACGAGAAGGACCCTCTGCTGGTGCGATGGCAATACGGGCTCGGCCGCGCTGTGGTGTTCGCCTCCGATGCCAAGAGCCGCTGGGCCGCGGATTGGGTCACTTGGAAAGGCTTCGATAAGCTTTGGACGAATGTGTTTCGCGATCTGCTGCCTCATGTGGAAGCCGGTGAGGCGCAAGCCGAGTTCGATAGCGCCAGTGGCGACCTGATAGTGAACTACGTGCTGGGAAAAGATGTCGAGGAGCCCAAATCATTACCGGCTGTATTTGTCTTTGGTCCCAACGGCTTCCAGCACCCGCTGCCGTTAGCGAAGCTGGCCGGTAAATCATACCGCGGAAAGATTCACATCGGCCAACTCCAGGGCCTGTTCCGCATTCGCCCGCTGGACGAATCGCACGCCTTTCCCGAGGTCGGCTACTATCGCCAAGAACAGGAACTGCTGGATTACGGCTCCAACCAATTCCTTCTCCGTTCCATTTCGGAATTCACGGGCGGCCGCTTCAATCCCTCGCCGAGGCAAGTCTTCGACACAGCCGGCCGCTCAGAAGCTTCCACGCTGCGGTTGTGGCCGGGTTTGCTGGCGCTTGCAATCCTGCTGAATTTGACAGAGCTGCTCATGCGCAAAGGCCGCGCAGTAGTGGACGCTTTCCGCGCGAAGTCTTAGCGTAAAGGCACCGACTCCCTTACGGTCGCGGTTCAGCTCCGTTACCGAACCGCGAGCGTAAGCGACCGGTGCTTTTGAAGTTTTCGCGAATTCTTACTCTACTAAATGCACAACCGTCTCGATATGAAACGTCTGCGGAAATAGATCCACCAAAGTGATCTTGTCGATCCGGTAGCCTGAAGCCAGCAGGCCTTGCAAATCACGCGCGAGCGTAGCCGGATCACAGGATACGATGATCAGGCGCGGCGCATGAATACGCGCCAATTCCCGCACCGCGTGTTTGCCTAACCCGGCGCGGGGTGGATCGGCGAGAATCAAATCCGGCTTCTCCGCGAGCGTGGTCAAATATTCCTCGCTGGTCTTATTCTCAGCAGTAACGTGTTGGACGTTATGTTCCAAATCGCGAAAGGCGCTGGAGCTGGATTCCACGGCAGCCACTTTTTGGAATCGTTCGGCCAGGCGCGCCGCGAAGAGTCCAACTCCAGCGTAGAGGTCAACCGCCGATGCCCCTTCGGCTCCTCCGATGGCGCACTGAACCAAGCGGTCGACTAGAAAACGGTTCACCTGAAAGAACGAATTGCGGCTGACGCGGAACCCATCGTATTCGAGCGATGCGCTGGTGCCGAGCGATTCGAACACCCGGTAAATGGACTGCGGCACGCGGTCCAGAACATTCACCTGCATTTCCGTCTCGTTTGTAAACAACTCCACGGTCGCGCTGAGACGCCCAAGGTTGCCTTGAAGCTTCGCGATCGCGCCGTTCAACGCCGGCGAGACGATGGGACAGTGGTCGATCGCGCAAAGCTTGTGCGAACCATGTTCGAAGTAGCCAATTGCCCCATCCTGGATGTGTAGCTGGACCCGATTGCGATAGGCCCAAGGTTCGCCCGTGATCGCTTCAATTTCGCCGTCGAATTCGATCTTGCCCACACGAAGCAGCGCTTCACGCAAGATGGACCGCTTCTGTTCCACCTGAAAAGCGTAATCCGCGTGCTGGTAGTGACAGCCTCCGCAGCGCTGAAAATAGGGGCACGGCGCAGTCACGCGATTGGACGAAGGCTCCAGCACTTCCAGCAGCCGGCCGCGCCACAAATCATTCTTGATTCGATCTACTTCCGCACGCACCTTTTCACCAGGCAAAACATACGGCGTGAAGACAACTTTGCTCTCGAGACGGGACAGGCCATCGCCGCCGTAAACAAGTTTCTCAATCGTTAGATTTTCTTCGGTGGGCAAGCTGGAAGTTCACCCTACGGTAACATGGGATGGTCAGGCATGAAAAAACGCGTCTTCTCCGGCGTTCAACCGTCCGGCAATTTGCACATCGGCAACTATCTGGGAGCCTTGAAGAACTGGGTTGAAATCCAGGGCGAATACGAAAGCATCTGGGGCATCGTCGATCTACACGCCGTCACTGTCTATCAGGATCCGGCCGAGCTGCGATCGAAAGTCCTGGAAACCGCGGCGCTGTTCATGGCCGCGGGGATTGATCCGAAGCAGTCCGCAATCATGGCGCAATCGTCGGTCCCGGAACATGCCGAGCTCGCGTGGATGCTGACCTGCGTGACTCCGGTGGGCTGGCTGGAGCGCATGACGCAATACAAGGCCAAAGCGCTGGCTCAAGAAACCGTGGGTGACGGATTGCTTCAGTATCCGGTACTGATGGCCGCTGACATTCTGCTTTACCAAGCCGCGATCGTGCCTGTCGGTGATGACCAAGCGCAGCATTTGGAGCTTACGCGCGACATTGCGCAGCGGTTCAATTCGCTGTACGGTGAAACCTTCGTGATGCCCGCCACGCATCTGCCGGTGGTGGGATCGCGCGTCATGGGATTGGACGAGCCCGATAAGAAAATGAGCAAGTCCGCCACCGGCGCCGGCCACGCCATCGCGCTGCTGGACCCGATCGATCAGGCGCGCAAGAAGATTATGCGCGCCACCACCGACTCGAACCCGGCCGTGGATTTCGCAGCGCTGGGTGCGGGAGTCGAGAATTTGTTGAACATCTTCCAGGCATTCAGCGGATGGTCCAGCGAGAAGATGCGCGACCATTTCAACGGCATGCGTTACGGCGACCTGAAGAAGCAAGTTGCCGAAATGGTGATCGCCAACCTGGAGCCTCTGCAGAAGCGGTTTCGCGAAATCATGGCGGAACCTGGCTACGTTGATAGTGTTCTGAAGGACGGAGCGGAACGGGTTGCGCCCTTCGCCAAATCCACGGTGCAGCTCGTGAAGCAGCGAATGGGGCTCTACACTTCAGCCTGAGATGGCGGCCTACGTACGCCTGCTCCGCACCAACCGCAATTTCCGGTTGCTGTGGTTCGCGCAGATCATCAGCGAACAAGGCGACTGGCTCTATGCAGTAGCCGTCTATAGCTTGTTGCTGGAGTACACTGGCAGCGCCAAATCCGTCGGCCTCGCATTCGTGCTGCAGGTATTGCCGCAGTTCTTTGTATCGCCAGCCGTGGGCGTGATTAACGATCGCCTGAGCCGTAAGAAGGTGATGATCTTCGCGGATTGGTCGCGCGCGGTGATCGTATTGTGCATGCTGCTGGTGCGCGGTCCGCATCTGGTTTGGCTGCTCTATACGTTGCTCTTCATGGTGGCGAATACGCTGTCGTCCACCACTTGGTCGTTCAACTTCGCGATGGGATTCGCGGTGGGTGGTGCGCTGGCGGCCTATTTCGGCCGGGACTTTGTTTTCGTTCTGAACTCGCTCTCGTTTGTGCTCTCCGCGCTGCTGATTGGCCGCATGAAGTTCAGTGAGCCGCATGCTGAGAATCGCCCGCCGTTGAAGCCTCGCGATTTCGCGGATTTCTCGCCAATCAAGGAAGGCATCGGCTATGTTTGGAAAAACCCTCGGCTGCGAACTACTATCTTCGTCAAGGCTGGACTCGGACTGATGGGCGCCAACTGGGTGCTGCTTCCGATTTTCGGCGAACGGATTTTTCCGATTCATCGCGCTGGGTTCAACCAGCGGCAAGCGGGAATGCTCGGAATGAGTCTGCTGATGGCTTGCCGCGGGATTGGCGCCATCATCGGGCCAGTCGTGAGTGGATACTGGGCAGCTGGAATCGAGAAGCGGATGCGGCTGGGAATTCTGTTTGGCTATCTGGCAGCGGCGGCTGGTTATCTTACGTTGGGACATGCGCCTGGCCTTGTGTTAGCTTGCACCGGAATCATCTTAGCGCACGCTGGCGGGTCCACTTTGTGGGTGTTCTCGTCGACGTTGCTGCAACTTCAGACGAATGATCGATTTCGGGGGCGTGTCTTTTCGGCTGAATGGGCGTTGAGCGTTGTGACCATGTCGCTGTCGAGTTACTCGGCGGGCGTGCTGATTGATCGGAATATAGCAGCGGCGACTGTCGCTAGCGCGACCGGGCTCGTCGTCTTGATTCCCGCTGTTCTCTGGGGGATAACGCTGGTTCGGTCTGCTTCTGACCGCCCATCCGTATCGCAACGGCGAGGATGAGCAAGCAAATGGCGATCGCGTAAAACGGTGGAGCAGAGCGTGCGGCTGAGACGATGAAGCCGGTGGCGATGCTGACTAATATCGGGAAAAGTGCGATCAGCGCGCCATGGAGATGATTGCGGCTCATCGTCGCTCCTTCCTATCGCGCCGCTGTACCGCGACCGAGATAAGAAACAAGGCGATTAGGGCTAGGATCCACGATGCAGGCTCAGTGGCGGCCGTGGATAGGGAAGTCCAAAGGAGCGCCGCCAGTTGAATTGTGAACTTCATATTCCTGCTCCATCAACAGCATGAAGCTTTTCGGTGTGTGTCTCATGAGTAGGATGGGCCAAACTATGAGGGCGGTAGTAATGGATCGAGTTGGCTATTCCTAATGGAAATCATGCGAGGGGACGGCCTCTTCGGCGACGTGCAGAGGCTCGAAGCGGGTAGCTCTTACTGTGAGGACGTTGTCGATGTTCTGCATTTCGCCTTCGATGAATAGATAGGAGTTGTTGAGGATGGTGGCGCGCTCGCGATCGAAAACGTCGGGCATGACGACGGCATTGGAGACGCCGGTTTCATCTTCCATGCTGAGGAAGAGCAGTCCTTTCGCTGTTCCGGGACGTTGGCGGCAGATGATGCAGCCGGCTATACGGACGGGCCAGCCGTTGCGGATGTTTTTTAGTTGATTGGCGGGTGTGACGCCAAGGGTGTTCAGTTTTTCGCGATGGAAGGCTAGGGGGTGTTTGCCGATGGTTAGGTGGGTGTTGTGGAAGTCGGAGTTTAGACGCTCGGTCGGGGTCATTTGGAGGAGTGGCTGGTTGCTGGTTGCTGGTTGCTGGTTTGTCGTGAAGAGTGGGCCGGTGGGTCTTATGGCTAGTTCGGAATCCCACAATGCGGCGCGGCGGTGGATTGGGGATTCGGTTATGAAATTTAGTGCGCCGATTTCGCTTAGCTTTCTTAGTTCATCTTTGCGGAGCTCGGGGACTCGGTTGGTCAGGTCTTGGATGCTTGTGAATGGAGATTGCTGACGCGCATTGAGAATTGCTTGGGCAGGCTGCTCGCGCAGGCCTTTTACGTAGTTGAAGCCCAGGCGGACCCAGAGCTGGTTGTTGTGTTCTTCGATGGTGCAGGGCCAGTCGGATTTTGTGACGTCGATTGGTTTGAAATGCAGGCCGTGGCGTTGGGCGTCTTTTACTAGTGTTGCGGGCGCGTAGAATCCCATGGGCTGGTTGTTGAGAAGGGCGGTGGTGAAGGCGGCCAGGTAGTGGCATTTGAGGTACGCGCTGGCGTAGGCGATCAGGGCAAAACTTGCCGCGTGGGATTCCGGGAATCCGTACAACGCGAATGAGGTGATGGATTGGATGATGACTTCCTGCGTTTTTGCGGGGATGCCGTTGGTTGTCATGCCGGAGCGTAGGCGGGTTTCGATATCGCGCATTCGGGCTTGGGAACGCTTGAATCCCATGGCGCGGCGCAGCTCTTCGGCTTCGCCGCCGGTGAAGTTGGCGACCACCATGGCCATGCGCAGAAGCTGTTCCTGGAATAACGGGACGCCGAGAGTGCGCGCCAAAATTGGTTCGAGCAATGGATGCAGGCACTCGGGTTTTTCGCGGCTTTGGCGGCGGCGCAAAAACGGATTCAGCATTTTTCCGACGATGGGGCCGGGCCGGATGATGGCAACTTGTACGACGATGTCGTAGAAACGCTCCGGCCGCAAGCGCGGGAGGCACGACATCTGCGCGCGGCTTTCCACCTGGAACAGGCCGATGGTGTCGGCTTTTTGCAATGCGCTGTAGACTTGCGGATCGTCCTGCGGAAGATGCGCCAGATCCACTTCTTCGTGGTAGGAATCGCGAATGAGGCGAATGGAATCTTCGAGCACGGCCATCATGCCGAGGCCCAGCAGATCCACTTTGATGATTCCCATGTCGGCGCAATCTTCTTTGTCCCACTGGATGACTACTCGTCCAGGCATGGTGGCGGGTTCGAGCGGAACGATGGAATCGAGCTGGCCTTCGCAGATCACCATGCCTCCAGAGTGTTGGCCGAGATGGCGAGGGAGGTCGCGAATGGCGAGGTACAGATCCAGAAATTTTGAGATGAGCGGATTTTCGGGCGAGAAGCCGGCTTCGCGAAACTGGCGAGTGGCGGTTTCTTTGGGATCGGGCTCTTTTGGATCAACCCAGCCCCAGGAGGGAACGAGTGCGGCAATGCGTCCGAGATCGGGTTCGGAGAAGCCGAGCACCTTTCCAATGTCGCGAACAGCGGAGCGGCCGCGGTAGGTGATGACATTGGCGGTCATGGCGGCGCCGAGTTTGCCGTAGCGTTGATAGACGTGCTGGATGACGCGCTCGCGCTGATCGCCACTGGGAAGATCGAGATCGATATCCGGCCACTCGCCGCGTTCTTCCGAGAGAAAGCGCTCGAAGAGCAGCTCCATTGCAACTGCGTCGACCGCGGTGATTCCGAGCGAATAGCAGACCGCGCTGTTGGCGGCCGATCCACGGCCCTGCACGAGAATGTTTTGAGATCGGCAGAACTCGACGATGTCCCAAACGATTAGGAAATAGCCGGCCAAGTCGAGCTTTTCGATGAGCGCGAGTTCTTTTTCGATTTGAGCATGGGCGCGGCGGCAGAGGCCGGCGGTGAAGGCGTTTGGATAATAGCGATTGCGCTCGCCTTTCGCGACGCACTGGCGGAGGAATGAGTTCATGGTTTCGCCGAGCGGGACTGGATATTTGGGGAACTGGTAGCCGAGGTCGGCGAGGGTGAACTGGAGGCGATCGGAAAGTTCGCGGGTGTTGGCGATGGCTTCGGGAAGGTCGCGGAAGATGCTGGACATTTGCCGGGCGTCTTTGAGATATCGCTCGGAGTTGAGGGAGAGCAGGCGGCCGGCTTCGTGGATGGTGACTTTGTTGCGGACGCAGGTGAGGACGTCGAGCGCTTCGCGGGATTGGGGAGTGGCGTGGCTGACGCCGTTGGTGGCTAGGAGCGGGAGATTGTGGGATCGTGCGAAGTCTACAAGCGCTTGGTTGTGAGCTTCTTGATTGCGATTGAAATGGCGCTGGAGTTCGACGTAGACGTTTTTTGCGCCGTAGGTGTCGATGATGCGGACGTCGGGGCGTGATGCCAGGCAGATTAGACCTGGGGAGAATTCGGCGAGCTCTACTGGGGTCGCGGCGCCTTCGCCTTTTTTGGCGCGCAGCTTCATGCGGGTGATTAGTCGGCAGAGGTTTCGGTAACCTGTTTGGTTTTCGGCTAATAAAGGATAGCGGTGGCCATCGGTGCAGGTGACTTCGGCGCCGATGTGGGCGCGGATGCCGGCTTTTTTGGCGGCCATGTGGAAGCGAGGGGCGCCGGAGACGTTGTCGTGGTCGAGCATGGCCAGGGCGGGGAAGTTGAGTTCGGCCGCGCGGGTGACGAGTTCTTCGGGGGTGGAGGAGCCTTGGAGGAAGCTGAAGGCTGATCGAGAGTGGAGTTCGATGTACGGATTTTTGGCCACGGATGGACACGGATTAACACGGATGGGAACGCTAGTCATAGGTGCCTTCTATGAACCAGTGATTGGTTGGTTCGCGGTAGATGCGGTAGAGAGTGCTGTTCGATAGTGTGATGTCCCATTCGTCGCGGTTCCATGGTTGGTTTGTCCACCAGTTGCCTGTGGTTCGCCAGGGGCCGGCGGCGGTTTGGATTTTTCCTGTTATGTTGGGGGCGGTGATGCGAACCGGACGGT